>WNGG01022654.1_pt1 | contig 12214 bp, 13 predicted proteins | sample 5400661 | NCBI WGS metagenome assembly WNGG01 (sample SAMN13153372, study PRJNA577476) | soil metagenome | isolation source: 100 cm soil or saprolite under Garry oak tree replicate 1 | place: USA:California | collected 2016-06-15 | reverse complement strand
TGGCCGTTGGCGTCTTCTTCTCGGCGACGATGCGGACGGTTTGATCCTGCCAGGTTTCAACGCTGATCGCTCCTCGCGAGTTCTCGACGATGACCTTACCCTTGGGTTTCAACACGAATGTTTCGACTCGGACTGAAGAGCCTTGGCCGTACAGCGTCGAAACTGATGCGACTGCTAAAGTGAGCAAACAGACGGGGCGAATAGCGTTTCGTCCAGTGGGGGCATGAATTCTCATAGCTTACCTCCGCCAAGTGACTCGAAGAGCCAACTCAGTAATTGCGGCCACAGTTGAACGAGCGATCGCTGCGGCGTTAAATCGACTGCTGACTTGATTTTGGCGAACAGATATCTGAGAGTCAAATGCGAAACATGTTACCCATCTGGGTAAAGGCGGCCGAACCGCGCGAAGCAACCTTCGGCGCTTATCCAAAACCATCGATTATGGCGCTAACGAATGTTGGCAAGTTCACTCGTTCCTCGGATTGACGAATGAATGCGCGTACCTGCGTCTGTGTCGCGGTCCAGCTAGATTGTCGGTCGCGCGCTACCGTTCGGGCGAGCATTGTAACCCGGGCGGTGTCGCACGGCGATCTCATCACGCCCTTTCACGCTGATTCTCACCCTTCGATAGCCGCCATTCGAAAGCGGGTTGGTTGGATAGTAGCTTATGACGTACACGTGCCTAAGCTCATCCGCGATTCTTGATGCCACTCGGCTCATGTCGCCGATGTTCTCGGCGTCGTACACGGGCCCGCCCCCGGCGGCGGTTATGTCACTCATGAAATCCCCGCCGTGATTTCTTCGCCGTGGCCACGACTGGACCGCGGCGTTGCCAACCGAATTTGAATCCGAGAGATTGAACGGGCCTCTCCGGCGCGGGGTCGGCCACGGGAACGGCAGCGGAATCGGTAGGCGAGGAAACGGGTTTCGAGGGATCGTGCGAGGCCACGGGTCTACCCTGACTCCCCCTCCCCCGCCGGTGCCGGGATAGCGCAGCCCGTAAACCAACACGTCGGATTCGCCGACCAGGTTGACCGCGTCATCGTAACTTGCGCGGCTGCTGGTCGTGTCTTCGCCGTCGGAAAAAAGTATCAACGCCTTGCGGCCCTCGATGTTGCGGAGCTTACGGTCGACAGTTTCGTAAACAGCGTCGTAAACGCTAGTGCCCGAGCCGGTCCGTGTTCCGCGAATAGCCCATTCAAGCTGGCGGCGGTCGTTCGTAAAATCCGTAAGGTAGTGTATTCCCCGGTCAAACGCCACGACCATCACTCGATCCTGACTACGCAACTGCCGCACAAATTCGATCGCCGCATCCTGTATGTCCTTGACGCTTCCTGCGACGCTCGGACTAACGTCCAGCATCAGAGCGACGTTGAACGGAACCTCTTCGCTGCCAAAGGAAGCGATCGTCTGCTGGACGCCATCTTCGTAAAGCAGGAAGTCTTGCTTGCTCAACTGGGGAACGTAACGGCCTGATCGGTCACTTACAAGCAGAGGCAGGTTGACCAAAGTCGACTCGAGCTTGATCACGTCATCGTCGCCTTGTTGCGGCCGCGCGCCTTCCCCACGCTGCTGATCCTGCCTGCGTTCGCCGGAATTGTCTTGATCGCGTGCTGGATCAGTTGGACGACGAAGCACGGGAGGACGCTGGCCGCTTCCGTTGTCGCCCGATCGCGAGTCGGAGGGGCGATGAAGAACCGGCGGCTGCCCGCCACGATCAGACGAATCCCGGTCGGCTTCGTTGCCAGATTGAGAATTCCGATCGGAGTTCGAGCGCTGACGGTCATCGTTCCCGGAATAGGTCGGTCGCTGGCTGTCGGTCGACGGCGGGTTGTGGTTGAGAACCAATCGGTGGGCGATCAAAAGGAGGAGCTTCGCGCTGTTGCTGAGACTCAACCGGATTGTCGAGAGTACTGAATGATCGGGTCGAGTCCTTAGCCGGGTTGTCGCTCACCTGAACTATTGCACGCTTAGAAGTTTCTGGCGTCGAGTTCGGCGTTTGATCGTTATCGGCCGAAGCCGAGTCCTGATTGGCATTACTCTTGGCGGCTTGATCGCCGTTCTTTCCACGTCGAGCTCGCGAAGAGCTTGTTCCCTGCCCCGTTTGTCCGGTTGCAGAGGCCGAAACGGCAGGAAGAACGGATATCAGAAGTGCGACTGTTAGAACAGCGGCAAGCGACGCGCGGGCAGATTTGAACTTCATCTGAAACTCCGGGGAGTGTTTGATTCTAAGCGAAATGGCTCGCTCAATGCAACGTGGGGGAGTCGCAAGGCACTCGTCTTGACTCGCGCGCTTGTTACTCTGATCCCTGGACTTGGATGTTTCGAAGTCAGGCAGACGTAGCCTGCGTGCTTTTTTTTCTTGACATACGCACCAGGTGAGCGAGCCGCCCAAAAATTTCGATCCAATGTTCGGTATTGGATCGCTTCGCTGAACGTGCCCGGGCTCAATGTCAGCCTTGCCTCAAGATCAGCCAGCGTAATCAAGCCGCCTCGGGTTGTCGCGTGCCTGTCTTGCGGCGCGCGATTGCTCCGGTAATACCCCCGACTAGCCCACCAACGATAACCGTGAACGCTATCCAGATCAGAAGCTGTGGCAACGCTCCAATCAGCACAGACGTTAGACGCTCGCATACATACTGCAATAGCTGTCGAAAACCTGTCAGATACCCTATAATGAGCGAGCCTGTGCTCACGTCTCTGAAAGTTGCAAAAGCTACTACACAACAGATCTCCAAAGGAGAATATCAATGAAGAAGTTTACCTTAGCCACCTTGACTATGCTGGCGTTAAGTCTAAGCCTGGCCTTTGCTGTGGCCAAAGCTAACTTCACCGGGACTTGGGTGATGGATAAGAGCAGAAGCGAAGGAGTAGCCCCCGGGGTCGAACAGACTATGACCTTGACCCAATCGGATGACAAGCTGATTCTCGAGAATAGGATTAAGACAGAAGATGGCGATCTCACGGTCAGCGACACGTACATAATAAATGGGAAGGAAGTGGAGTTCACCCAGAAGGTTAATGATTTAGAGTCCAAAGGTAAGCGGACATCGAAGTGGCTCGCAGACGGCAGTGGATTTGAATCGAGTGAAGAGATCACACGTCAGGCGGGCGATGGGACACAGATAACTCAACAAGTCACGCGTAAATGGGTTATCGCGGCAGATGGCAAGACATTCACTGTTGAGATGAGCGTGAAAGGGCCGAACGGGACACAGCATACGAAGCGAGTATTTGTGAAGAAGTGATGTTGAGCCGCGGCTAGGTCGCGGTTGTTATGGTAGATTAACCCGAGGCTTTAGGTAGAACTCGCCGCGTCTAACAAGCGCGCGCACCGGCTGACGCTTGGCGTTAGTGCCCAAAGAAAGGAGTTGTTATGAAGCGATTCGAAGGCAAGACTTCAATGGTTGCGATCGGCCTGGCAACTGCACTCGCGTTTGCAAATGAAGTGGCTCGTCTTGTTTACGGGGCGCGATCAATCCACTCTGGATCAGGCGAAGGCTCAACTCAGTGACGACTCTATCGCTATCCGCAACGATGCCGGACAAATTGCGGACGCAGATGCGCTTGCACAGATCAAGGAACAGCGTCAGCAGGCTTTGGTCCCGTCTACAATCTCGGATCGCCCTCTTTGTGCCGAATTCGTACTTCGGCTAATACAAGTCGGATCTTCCGGACACTTCCGTTGTAGAGAATCCAAGTAACCAGGTTGATAACGCCAAGATTAATGTAATCCTATCGTGTCAATCCGCGAAGCGACCCCGCGCATGGCAAATCCTGATTGTGTCGCGACTAAAACCTTTTTCATTGATAGTAATAGCTTACATTACCAGAGAGCTATCAAGATATTTACTGTTAACTTTCTGATGAAGTTCAATTGAGCAGGGTAAAGAGTCTGGCTGATCCTTCTGCATCAAGGCAGCAACCAACTCAGCATCCAGAGGTTTCGAAAACAAATACCCCTGACCAAATTCGCAAGAAAGTGCTCGGAGCTGCGCCAACTGCTCTTTGGTCTCTATTCCTTCGGCGATCACTTTCATGCCCAGGTTACGAGCGAGCATGGTGATGGTGCGGACGATCTCCAGATTTTCATCGCCGAGACCCATTCCGCTTATGAAAGAGTGGTCTATCTTCAGATTATTTACCGGAAACCGATGTAAGTAACTCAGGCTGGAATAGCCCGTGCCGAAATCATCTATGCTCAATTCTATCCTAAGATCATGCAACTGATTGAGAATTGTGATTGCAAGATCGGGGTTATCCATTACCACGCTCTCAGTTATCTCTAATTTCAGAGCGCGCGGGTCAAAGTCGGTTCTCTGCAGGACCTGCTGAATCTGCACCGAAAGGTCGCCTTGTGATAGTTGTTTACCCGAAAGATTGACGCTCAGTGTTAGCGAGCTGTTGGCGACGGACTGCAGTTGCCATTGGCGAGTCTGACGGCATGCCTGTTCCAGCACCCACTGGCCTAGGGGGACGATCAAGCCGGTCTCCTCGGCTACCGGAATGAATTCCGCGGGAGAGATCAGACCACGCTCGGGGTGCTCCCAGCGCACAAGCGCCTCAAACCCGCAGATCTTACCGGTCTTTAGTATCACGATAGGCTGGTAATACACGAGGAACTGCTGACGCTCGATGGCGCGCCGCAGGTCATTCTCTAGATTCAAGATAGAGACCGCGCGAGCGTACATTAGCTTGTCGAACACTTCGTGACGGGCCCTGCCGGCATTCTTGGCCTGATACATTGCCGTGTCTGCATCGCGCAGGATGTCTTCCGACCGCTCGTAACCACCGGTACTGAGCGCAATGCCGATGCTGGCAGAAGTGAAAGCTTCGCTTTTTTCAATGGTGAGCGGCACTGAAATTTCTTTCTGGATTTTCTCCGCAAGGAATACCGCGTCACTCGGGTCCTGTAAGCCATCAAGGAAAATGGCAAATTCGTCTCCTCCGAATCGCGCTACGACATCGAGCTGACGAAGACACCCTTTCAGTCTCTCGGCAATCGCGAAGAGTAATTGATCACCGTAAGTGTGGCCGCGACTGTCGTTGATATTTTTAAACCTGTCTAAGTCCAGAAAAAGCACAGCGAAATGGTAGCCGGCCTGACCGTTCGCCCGCTCGATGGCAAGTCGCAAATGATCTATGAAGTAGGCGCGATTAGGCAAATCCGTCAGGGCGTCATGAAAGGCCACGTGGCGGAAGTGTTCCTTGCTCGTCTGTAGCCCATTCGTGGTCCGCTTTAGCTCGCCGACATAGTGGTTGAGTTCTTCGATGTGGCGCTCGCCTTGTTCGGCGCGCGCTCTTTCAACTTCAGCGCGGGCGTGCTCGGCCTGCTCGGCTTGTGACAGTGAAGCTTTCAGGTCATTGATGTATCGACGAAACGTAAAATAAATGAGAGTAATCGCTGAGGCCATCGCAAGAATTTCGTAAACGCCCATTACATAATTGATCTTGATCAAGGCTCCGGCAACCATCGCGCCCGCAAAATAAGTGAGAGACGTAGGGAAATAATGCTGGTACCAAGTGTTCCAGATCACCGCGTTCGACTCGCAGGCCGTATAGAAGGCCGCGAGAAAAGAGTTGGCGCCATATTGTACCAACGCCATGAGACAGAGAGCGGTGATTAGAGTGCCTGAGCTGCTGTTAAGGAACAGATCAGGAGCAGGCCCGAAACAGAAGCAAGAAGTAAAGAGTGCTTCCGTTGCGGCTACGAGAACAGCCAGCTCGCCTCCGAAAAGTATGAAGATAAGAAAAATCAGGGTGTCGGAAACCGAGATGTGTACCTTGGCCCGCGGCAATTGAATCGTGAGGCGCGAACCGAAAAAAACTGTTAAGACCGATAAGAGCAGTGGTCCCGCATTAAGTTGCCGGACAGGTAAGTGATAAGCAGATATTGCGCAGACCACTGCGCTGAACGTGACTATTAACCACGTGAAAGGTTTGACCCAACTTTTTCTGCCAACAACTCTTGTCATGCGGCTGTTCTTCGGGATTTGAAGTTCTATGCATTTGCCGAGCGGGTTTGCTCTAAGAAGACTGAGGCATATCGGCCGCGCATCTGGTAGTGAGCCTTTTGATAGAACTCCTGGACCGCGTGATTTTGTTCATTTACAAGAATGCACACCGACTTAGCGCGTTTAAGAAGTTCCTGGCTAAGTTGGGAGAGACAGCGAAGGCCATAGCCTCTGCCACGATCCTCTGCCTTCACATAAACGCCTTCGAGATAGATCACCTCAGGCGTTTCTGCGATTATGTCGGCTTTAAAAATCAAGGTCTCCTTCTCAACCCATACCCACACCCGCTCTTGCTCAATGCGACGGCGACAACGCTCCTGAAAACCGCGCGGGTCGACCTCCAAAGGATTGATGCCACTTTCCTCAAAGGCCATCTGAGCATGAACCCGCATTACGGCATCGAGATCCCCGAGCGTTGCCGGGCGCAGATTCGGCACTCCATCAAGCACACTTGCCGGATATTGCAACTGGTAGAGGAATTCGCGGCAGCAGAGACGCAGTGGTTGGCCTTCGTCCGCGTAATAGTCCCAAAACCGTTCGATTCTTTCCTCGTCTCCGATGATCAGATGAATATTCGGAGTCTTTTGCGTCAGACGCGCAAAGGCCGCCACGGCTGCTTCACTGTGCGCTTCCAACATGGTGATCTCGCCAATAAGACTCACTCCCAGGAGGTGTCCTTTGCCGTCGCGGCATGAGTAAAACGTGCCGCGATTGAGCGGACTCTCCGGACCGTTATCCCGGATAAGGCCGCTCATCACTACGGTGTAAAGGGGCCTCTCATTGAGAAAGGCCAGCACCTCGCTCGTATGGCTGTTGTTGATCGGAGCAATGCTCAAGCAATTATCATCATCAACAAGCGGCGGCACAGAGCGTTTTGTTCGAGCTTGAAGTAGCATGTCTGCCTCTCTTGAGCTGTCCGAAGTTAAGTGCCCAGGTTTTTACCGGTAAAGGAACGCAAGCGCATGCAGTGCGTACGCAGCCATGATCTTGACCTCTACTTCATGCAGGCCGTTGGATCACCGTTTATCGCCATGTTGGTATCGCCCCATACCCATGAAAGGTTGGTAGTGAGGCCGTTGCTGACGAAGACCCCGTTGCTGACAAGTACGCCGTTGTTCACAAGCACACCATTACTCAACGAGAGTGCACTTTGACTGTCAACATCTGTGTCCGCGAGCAGACTGCCGGTACTACAGAAGAGAGCGCCCGCACCCATGGTGTAGCCGTTGCTCGTAAATATCGAATCGCCGAGGACGACGCCATTACTGACCAGCACCCCATTGCTAACAAGCACGCCGTTGCTGACGAGCACGCCGTTACTTACGAGCACTCCGTTGTCGTATATCTTCTGATCGAGGCTGATAAGTTCGCTGCTTGTTGCGTAGGTGCGATCTATGATTAGGCCCTGTGACCACGAAAATGTGTAACCGGAGATAGTGGTGAATGGCTCGGGGAGCGTGCCGGTCGTCAGCAGTGGATCGCCGAGCGGAGTGGCTGATGTTAGATCTGTGCGAACCAGCCTGGCCAATCGCACGGCACCTTCGATATTTACCTGACCCGCGCCCTGTTCGAACATGTTGAAGCCGGCGAGTGGCTGAGCCGTATACTCGAGGATCATCTTGATCATGTTCGGCGTTAGTTTAGGGTTCGCCTGCAAGAGGAGCGCGGCTGCGCCGGACACTATAGGCGTTGCCATGGACGTGCCCGACAGGTACATCATCTTCTTGGTGTCTGCTTTTATCGCGCTGCCATACACATCCAGGTATGGGTAATTGGTCACGAAGTAATTATTGTTCCCTTCGGCGGAGACCAACTTGTTACCCGGCGCAACCAAGTCGGGCTTGATTAGGTTGTCGTAGTGAGCCACTCCGTTTTGGTCTGTCCACCAACTGCGGGTCGGTCCGCGCGAGCTGTAGGTGGTGATGCCGTCGTCGGCGCGCGAGTCGGTGCCGAAAGTGTTGGAAGCCCCGACCGTGATCGCCGAAGGCTCGTTGCCGGGCGATTCGATAAGACCGTAATACTTCTGCCCGTTGAAGCTGCCGAGGTTGCCCGCGGCTATGACGACCACGACGCCGGCGTCAACCAGTCGACGCACGGCCTTGCACAGCGGGTCGTTTCTGTACGAATCAAGGGCCAGCGTGCCGAGGCTCATGTTGACGACGCGGATGTTATAGGTCGCCTTGTTTGCCATCACCCAGTCGAGAGCGTTGAGAACCCACGACGTTTGGCCTATGCCTTGCGAGTTCAGCACGGCGAGGTTGATGAGCTTAGAGTTGGGGGCGATACCGGTGTAGCCGCCTGAATAGATGTCGCCGGTACCCGCCGCCAGCCCTGCTACGTGTGTGGCGTGTCCAAACTTATCAGTCAGATCGAATTTCTTCGCGTCGGTGAAATCCACGCTTACGGCGACGCGGCTTTTACCGTCGCTGCCAAGAAACGCCTGGTGGGTAGTGTACATTCCGGAGTCGAGCACTGCTATGCCGATGCCCGAGCCGTCGAGTGTGTAGTTCTTACCGTCGGACGAAGTCTGCGCGCGCACGGCGTCGGCGCCGGTCGTCAGCGAGACGTGGCCGAGCGTCTTAACCTCTCGATCAGGCGAGATGTAGGACACGTCGCCGTCTTTGGCCAATTCTTCGACCAGGCGAGCAGGAAGTTCTACGACACGGGCGTTTAAGTTGCGGAACTGGGCCTGGACTTTCACGCCTTCACGCCGCAGCAACGCCTGGAGGTTTTCGCCAGCCTCGCCGTTGGTTTGCAGGATGACACGTACGCTCTTATCGGCAGCGCCGGCGCTTCCCACCAGCTCGCTCAAGTCTAAGGATACTTTCTTACCCTGAGCGCTCATTGAGCGTTGTGGGTTTGGTGTGTGATCTGATTGGGCTTTAGCGTTCTGGTTGAACAGTCCGACGCAAGAAGAGAGCAGCAGCGCACCAGAAACGATCCATGCCGCGGAGGGAAAACGGTTTTGATTTTTCATGGCTCGAAATCTTTCTGAGTTAATCGTGTACCGCAATCCCCTTCCTCTTCGTCGTGTTCGGAATGAGATGGCGGGCTTGCTATCGCACGACACGGACCAACGTCGCTTCGGCACTACACGAGCCATTTTTCTAGAATTTATGAGGTAATCGCGCTGAACTCGAAGGGCTTGGGCGTGACTGAATTCGTCATGATGACCAGCAACGAAATCAATCTGACCTGCTTGGGTTCAAAGGCCGATTTGCGCTTTGCCCAAAAACTGTTACTTAAGCGGGGCTCAGATTTGTGTGTCCGCGTCAGCGGACAGCTGATAGTAGCCCAGTTGCTGGGAGTAAATTTAAGGCAGGTTGAGCCCCTCAGAAGCTCGCATATCAATTCGTGAGCCGACGGCGCGTACAACGCGTAATCCGTTTTTACGGCGGGAAATTAAGTTTGGCGGCTAGAGAAGTCACCCTACGCTGCTAAAACTGAATAAATTTTTTTACGCGTTCCGGCAAAATTCCGGCAAATCAAGTCTGGACGCCTAAATCTTACGGAATTAGCAAACCCGCGCGATAACCCTATCTCGCCGATGACACAGTTCTCTCCCCAGCAAAAGACAGAAACCGCGACAAGCTGCAAGATAATAGAGAGCAGAATGAAGGCAGGGCAAGAAGACTCAGTCGGAGGCTTGACTTTGTTGACATTGGACTTAAACCCTATTTGCACAATCCATTCGATATCATCAGCATTTCCGAATCTCGCCGAATATCTTACGCCCAAAAGTTCCGATCGAGCGTACGGTACTGTATCGCTTCACTCACGTGCCCGGGCTCAATGTTCGGCTTGCCTTCCAAATCGGAGAGCGTTCGGCTCACCTTCAGGATGCGATCATAAGCTCTGGCCGACAAACCAAGCCGGGTGATCGCGTTCTCCAGCAAGCCCTTCGACGCCGAATCGATCACGCAATACTTGCGAATCAAACGAGGCGACATCTGAGCGTTGCAAAAGATTCGTTCGGTCGCGAATCGTTCCAACTGGACGCGTCGCGCCCTGACTACTCGCTCTCGTATCTCGGCAGAGCTCTCGGCCGGCTGGTCGCTAGCCAACTCTTTGAACTTGACCGCCGGAACGTCGATGTGAATGTCTATGCGATCCAGCAACGGCCCAGATATCCTTGAGACGTATCGCTGGATTTGTATTGGCGAACACTTACACTCCCGAGTTGGATCGTTAAAGAATCCACAGGGACATGGTGGCGTTGCCTTTTTGCCATGTTACTTTATGTGCCGCCAGGCTCAGCAATCCAGCTTATCCGCCTTCGCTAAATACGTTAGGGGACCACATAATACAGCGTCGATTAGATCTCGGGCTGTTCCAGAAGCAAGTGGCAAGGCAGATCGGCGTGACAACCTGCACAATTATGTATTGGGAGACGAACCGCGTTGCCCCAGCTCTTCGGTTCATTCCCAGCATCATTGAATTCCTGGGGTATGATCCGACCGAGAAGACTAACGCGCAATCTCTTGCGGAAGGGCTGCGGGCTCATCGGAAGCGACTTGGCCTGTCGCAGAAGAAGCTAGCGGCTTTGCTCGGAATCGACCAGAGCACTCTGGCGAGTTGGGAGAGAGAAAAACATCGGCCGACAAGGAAATCATTGCAGCTTGTCGATGAGTTTCTGCGCGAAGCCGACAAACTACGAGGCAGGCCGTCAGCAAAGGAGGATAAGCGGCTCGATTAAGTTTGGTGCTGTTGGAAGTGGATCGGGATCGGAGCTTGATGTGATCAGTCGCTCATCAAGCCTGCCTCCTGACGCCGGTAAGGTGGGTCAGTTTTCATGCTCGCAGGTGGGTCAGTTTTCAGTGCTCGCTGACATTCGAACGGGCTCGAGCGGCCAGGTGTGCGCGGCCTCTGCTACGCCGATGGCAGGAGTAGGCAAAGAGAGCATCGCCGGCTCGACGCTGTAAGCCTTGATCCAGATGGGTGACTGGTGCGCGTCCGAGTGGCGCGACACAACAAGCGAGAGAAATCACGGGCGCTGGTCGTGCGACGAGACTTGCAGTTTATCGGAGGAGCTGCAGCGAAGCCAGATTCGAGTCAATCGAAAAGTGGATTCCCGATTGGACTCCACAGACTGACAGTCGATCAGGTCGAGACGAGTCGAGAGAATCCGTTAGCAGGCCGGTTGGCCCGACGGGCAAAGAAAGACATCGGGGTGCAACACTCTCGAATACCGAAAGGCACCACCTCTCGAGGCCCCCGACGCTGCTATTTAATCCTGAATAGGCCGCTCTTAGCGATAATCAACCCATAGTCCGGTCGAAGAAAAAACATAGCTGCCGCATTAATGCCAGTGTTCAGCTTCGACCAGTGCCTCCCACCATCGGTGGTTCGATACAACTCCCCCTGATGACTAAGCGCCCAGCCATCATTCGAGTTGCGGAAATAGATATCCAAGAAATAAGACATTATTTGACTCCCGTCGTCCAATTCGAACAAGTCGTTCCACGTTCGCCCTCCGTCTGAGCTTTTGGCGAGGTGTCCATTGAAATTAGATATCCATCCCTCATCACGATTTAGAAAGAACATGCGTGCGGGCTCCTCATTTGGACCGCCCGGTACAAGATTGAGCGCCCTCACACCGAAGTTTCCATATTCGTCCATACCACCGTGGTGCATCCGCCTCCACTGACCTTGCTGAAGATAGAATTCCCCCGGAATTCCGCTCACCCACGCATGCTTGGCGTCGAGCGCGAAGATGTTCCAGAGATAGCCCCAACTGCGTGTTAATAACTGCCTTTCCCAAGTCTTACCGTAATCGTCGCTAAAGAAAATAACGCCGACACGTCCTTGGTCTTCCGACCCTGGTCGGGAGTATCTGGGAGGGGGGCCCAATCTGTCTATCGAAGGAATTGTTCGGTAGATTCCTCCAACTATCCAACCTGTCTTGCCATCGTTTACAAAGCGGAAATTCGCGAGGTCCCCCTCCGGATACGGACTAATGGGTTGTTTGAACGGGGCCCACGTCTGGCCACCATCGGTAGTGCCGAACATCTTGCCAAGGACGTCAATCCAGCCATTAGATGCGCTGACGAATTGCATCCCCCAAATGCGATCCTCTGGTGACTTATAAATGAGATGCCAACTTTTTGCTCCATCGAGTGTTCTCCAGATCCTGTGTTGGTCACTAACCCACCCCCGTCGCTCGTCAATGAACTGAATTCCACGAGCGAAGTCTATGTCTG
>WNGG01021389.1_pt1 | contig 12214 bp, 14 predicted proteins | sample 5400661 | NCBI WGS metagenome assembly WNGG01 (sample SAMN13153372, study PRJNA577476) | soil metagenome | isolation source: 100 cm soil or saprolite under Garry oak tree replicate 1 | place: USA:California | collected 2016-06-15 | reverse complement strand
ATTTCTTCCTCGAGATAAAGTTTTTCGACGGCGAGTTTGTCTTTGAGAGAGTCGATTTCCTTAAAAGCGAGGGCGTTTTCAACGGCAATGGCAATTTGGGCCGCGACGCGGTTAAGAAGATCGGCGTCGCCGTCGGAAAAAGCGTCCAGACGCCGACTGGCAAGATTGAGAGTACCGAACGCGCGCCCTTTGCTGAGCAGCGGAACGCAGCATACAGACGTGAGGCCTTTTTCTCGGAGAACGCGGACGAGCTCGGCGGGAAACTGATCCAACTCCGCGCCATGAAAAATGGTGGGCTTCCCGGAAAGCATGCAACGGCCGGCAGGAGATTGATCGAGCGCGACGGAGACTTCCTTTCCGGCAAAGAGGGTGTCAGAGCCGTCGAAATCGAGCGCGTGCAGCTTCAGTCGGTTGGTCGCGACATCAAGCAGGGCCAGGCTGGTGTAGTCATGATGAATCACGCGAGTCAGCGCAGAGACGATGCCGCGAAAAAGATCGCTAAGCTCCCGGCTGGTGACCAGGACGTTGTTGATGTCGAGCAGAACCTGTAACCGGTCTCGCTGTTCGGCGAGCTCTCGCTGGTAGGCCTGCGTGGACTCGAAGTTGAGCGCGTTGTCCACGGCGACGGCGACCTGAGCCGCGACGCGTTGCATGAATTGAATATCGGAATCGGAAATCGCCTGGGGACGCAATCGGCCGAAGCCCATGGAGCCGAGCCGGCGCTGCGCTGTCGTGAGCGGAAGGGCGGCGAAGGATCGGACGCCCTCTTCGCGCAGCCGCGTAAGAAATTCTCGAAAGCGCGTTTCGGTCAAGACATCTTCAACGATGAATGGTTGCTGTGTTTGCCAAACCCAGCCGGAAGGACTGCCGTCGACGGGATGTTCCATGCCGAGAGGCTTGTCGGTTTCGAGACGGGTTTCGAGTACATGAAGCCGCATGACATTCTTGGCGGGATCGTGCAACACGAGAGTGAGAAAATCGGAATCGACGACGGAATGCAGACGGAGGGCGAGCTCATGGAACAGCGTCTTCAGATCGCGATGCTGCGCGATGATTTCGCTGACGTCGAGCAGCGCTTCCAGTTGGCGCCGGGAGTGATCAAGCACCGGGGACGAAACTGCCTCCGGCGGAGAAATCGTGGGATCCGCCATGCAGCGAGAATAACACCGCGAGGGAGACCGGCTCAACCGACGCCAACGGGCAGTCGATCATCTTCCCACGGCGCCACTACACATCCAAACATCCAAAGGAAGATGATTAAGTGTCGTTACAGCCCATCACCGGAATTCTGAGGCGTTACCTGGGCCTGCCGGAAGAAGGCTTTTTTGGCTTTTTTCTGCCCTTTGACTTCTTCTGGCACGCGCCCTAAGATGCCATGAAATAGGCGGTACCCTCCGCATGATTGGCCAATCTCTCGGCCATTATCGCATTTTGGAAAAGATTATCTAGGAAGGTTTGATGAGTCATTGATTGAGTCGAGAAAAGCCGTTGAGCTCGATCCTCTCTACATCACGCATGGAATTGTGCTCGGAAATGTTTTCTACTATCGCGGCGATTATGATGCGGCGCTGAAGGAATACAACAAGGTCTTGGACATGGATCCCAATTATTGGTTGGCACACGGCTCTTTAGCGCTCACTTATGGACAAAAAAAGATGTATACGGAGGCCTTCGCAGAGTTGCAGAAAGTGATGGGCGCATTTCCCCACAGCAATTCCACTGCGGTCTTGGGACAGCTCAAAGCACTATCAGGCGAGAAGGCAGAAGCGCGAAGAATCGCGGGTGCGCGACATAGTTGTGGAGATCATGCGGCCCTGACGCGGTTCTCCCAGTATTGTTCGAACCGCCCACTGAGGCGGTTAGCGCGGAGGGCGAGGATGGCATTGGCACCGCGCAGAGTCCAGAACATACCGGACTGTTTGAGTCGAGATCCGATGATGGTCTTGCACCCCGCTTCGATCACGCCAGAACCGATAAAGAGATGTTGTTTCCGGAAGGTGGGGTAGCGCATGCGATGGGCGTTGTGCAAAAAATATTCTACTTCGATGCGGATCTGCTCTTCGACCTTGCGATCCGAGGTGGGGAACCTGCCGAGCTCGGCCACTAAGGATTCGATCTGGCCAGCATCGAGCTTGCGCTGCAGTTTGCAGGCCCACGTTTTGCGCTGCTTGGAGTCCGCCGGATAAAGCTTGGCGGCTAGTTCCCAGAGATGTTGCCGCGCGTGATAGAGATCGACGATTTGCGTGGCTCCGGGAAAATGATAATCGGCGAGGTTCCAGATCCAGGGAGCGCCATCGCCGAGTACCACTTTCCGCTTGGCTCGACACCAGCCTCTTTGCCAAGCCTCATGATAGAGACGTACTCCGAACTCCTCCGCCGTCTCGATGGCTCCGCTGTATGTTGTGGAAGCTTGGTCACGAACTGGACGACCTTTTCCGTCGACACCGCTCTGCGTGAATACGCAGCCCAGTTTGGCCTCTCGCGTACGGGCTCTCTCCCCTGCGATTTTCCCGACACGGCCTTCGGTTTCCGCGGTCACCATGGGCACGCCTGTGCCATCCATCTCGATGTACAGCACGGGGATCTCCGGACCCCGCACCGTGGGAAGTTCGAGCTGCAGTGCTCGTTGCCTCTCGGCCTGCTCACCGGCAGCGATATCACCGCCGATGGCCTCAGCGTGGCGCTCCACCGCTTTGGTCGTGACCTGCAACCCGGCCAGTGCTTCCAGTTGCTCGCGCCCTTGCGCGAAGCTGCCGTTGCTACCTACCAGCGCCATCATGCGTCGCACTCCCGGGGAACATTCCGTGTCCACTACATCCAGTTGCTCATCCCGCGGGCTTTGCCCTTGGTGGCAAGACGGGCATAGGTAGTAAGGCCGTTCGAACCTTACAGCTCCTACGGCCGTAAGAAGTCGCCGCGGACGGATCTGGTGGAAGCGAGCTTTCTGACCACATCCACAGGGCCGTTCCCGCTCGAACCTCTCGGGAGCCTGCAGCAGTTGCTGGAGGACCTTGGCACCCATCTGGTGCGCTGCCGCACGAATTCTCATTTCGAAAGCTTCGAGATCAAATCGGCCACTCTGGCGCAGTCCAGCGAAGATCACTTCCAAGAGAGAACTTAGCTCCCGCGAGATTTCTTCCTGGATCGCTTCCGCCGTTTTTTTTTCTCTCCAGCCGACGCTTCTGCCAGAATCGGCCGCAAGCGGCAGATCTGTTCGTTCACTTCCAGCAACTCCTGGCTCAGTCGCCGAAAACGGTGGTATTCCTCCACCTCGCGCTGGGCTTTATGCAAAGCAGCGTCGGTGGAAAAAGTCTCCGTCACCGTTTTGCCCTCCACCTTGCGAGTTAATCGGTAGTAGGGACCGTGACCGGGGTCGTTAGCTTGGTGGCAATGACAACGCGGGTTCCCACACCGTCCACCCGTACCGGTGATAGAACCAGAGCGAAAATCACCAAGACCTGCAAGTCGGCTCTGCAAGGTGGACCGCTGCTGTTGCAGATCGGCAAGCGAGAGCGTCATATAGCCTCCAATGTACTGCCTAGCGTAATACTACGCTAGGCAAGGAGGCTTACAAAACGAGATTTCTCAAAACACCACTAGCATGTCGCGCGCCCAAGAATCGCTCACGAATTGCAGAAGCGTTCCAAGAAAGAATATGTTTCTGACTATTGGTTGGCTACTATCTACGTCGCCCTCGGCGACAACAATCAAGCGTTCCAATTGCTTGATAAAGCGTTCACGGAGCGCTCGCAATGGCTCGTCCAGTTGAAAGTCGATCCGAGATTCGCCAACCTGAGGTCTGATCCCCGATTTCCGGATCTTCTACGCCGCATCGGCCTTCCGACGTAGTCCTCAGTATTTGTTGCGATGTGCGAGATCGATACGCCAAAATTCATCGATTCTGAACGTGAGCGGAAACCGAGCCTCTCGGTCAGTACCTTCCAAAATAACGAAAATAAAAGGAAGAAGGCACGATCCACGCGTTTCGTTCTGCGTTGGACCATGCCTTCTTCCCGCGGGGGTGAGGGCCGAAGCCGGCCGGTAGACAAGATAAAGCTTCCGGATGCTTCAGCGGGTGACCGTGGCCGCGAGGACGAACTCCTCCGCCGGATTATGATTCTTCGCCAGTTGGACTTCGGCGCTGGACTTCGGGAGCTCCCGGCCCCTGTCGTAGCCTTGCATCCAGACCTGGGACAAGAAATAGCGGCCAGCCAAGCTATGGAAGACCAACTTTGTTTTGTCCGAAGGACGGAAGGACGAGCAAGACTGTGTGAGTGAAAGGATGGCGGACTTGCTGTCATCCGAGCGGATCACGATTGCCTGGTTGGTGCGGCCTTCGGAGACAACCATGTATTCTCCGGCGGGAAGAATTTGCTTCCCAACGACGAAATCAAAGGGGATGTTTGCCTTGACGCGAGTTTCCTGCGCCTGAGCGGCGGAAACTGCGAGAAGCAATCCCAAACCAAGAAAACCAAAGCGTAAGCGATTCATAAAACCTCCTCCGAAAAACGGCGAACAGAAGGCCGGGCCGCTGCGACAAATGCCGACTGCCGAGGTCTGCTGCTTTCGTCGTTCTGGTGTTGTCGGTGGCTTTGATAACCAGGGACATACGGAGAGAATGCAGGTGGAGTGCCAGCAGAAGAAACTGGTGAAGTGTTCGACGGTCAAAATGTAATGCATTGATGAATAAACAGGTTACGACGATGGCCTCAGGACCGGAGGCGCGCAGAAACGCTGATGGAGCCAGTTTCACTAACCCGTTGGTTAGTGACAGCCCGCCGAAAGGCTAGCTCCTTCAGTAGCGGGCCCCGAAGCCCGGAAAGTGTGATAAAGAACAGCGTGGGAATAGGAATGAATCCCCGGTTGATTGGCGTTGCTGGGCCCTTGGAAGGCAGCCTGTGTGTGCTGCCCGAGGGCGAGGTTTCGATCGGGCGCGATGCAGCAAATCAGTTGTCGGCCGGCGACGGGTCGCTCTCAAGGCGACATTGCGTCGTAAGACGCGAAGGCGCCAAATGCAGTGTGCGGGACGCGGGCAGCCGTAACGGCACGCGGGTGAACGGCGTGCCGGTGGACGAACAGCAACTGATGCACGGCGATCAGCTATCGGTCGGGTCCTCGGTGCTGATGTTTTTGTGCGAAGCGGAGAGCACCGCTTCATGGACGAATCAGGTTTTGTTCGAGGACACTGCGGAGCTTGATGGCTTAGCGATCCAGTTCAGACAGGAAAAGCAGGTAGCGAGGAGGCCGGAAGAAATTCTTGCGGGGCTGCCGGGGACGCCGGAGCTAACGCGCTACCTGCAGTCATTACTGAAAATTGCAACGGGCATTGGAGGAATTCGTGATCGCGAGTCGCTGCAATGGCAGCTGCTCGGGTTTCTCTTCGATGTATTGCCGGCTGAGCGGGGCGCCGTTCTGTATTTTGATAAGACGGGCGAAGTGGAATCGACGGCGGCGTGGGATCGCCTGCGCGGGCCAGAGCATGCCGTGCCGATCAGCGAATCGCTGGTGCGGCGCGTGTATGCAGAAAAAAGCGGCCTGGTGGCGGGGGACGCCGCGGTCGAGCGATCCGCCGAACAGGGAGTGGGCGAAATACCGCGCGCCCGCTCGGTGTTGTGCGCGCCCATGATGATTTTCGGGGAACTGCTGGGCGCGATTTACCTCGAAAGGAGCGGCCTCGAAGGGCCATTCGATGATGCTCACTTGCAAGTGATCACGGCGGTCGGCTCGATTGCCGCGCTGGCGTTAGAAAACTTGCGGCACTGGGAACGGCTCAAGGAGGAGAACCAGACGCTGAAGGCGGAAGTGAACCTGCAACACAACATGGTCGGGATAAGCGCCCGGATGAAGGAAGTATTCGAATTCGTGCGAAGGGTGGCGGCAACGGATGCCACGGTGCTGATCGAGGGTGAGAGCGGGACCGGAAAAGAGTTGGTGGCGCGGGCAATTCACCACAACAGCGGCCGCGCGGAAAATCCCTTTGTGGCGATTAATTGCGCGGCGATTGCGGAAAATCTGCTGGAGAGCGAATTGTTTGGACATGAAAAAGGTTCGTTCACGGGAGCTTCGGCGCAGAAAAAGGGGAAAATCGAAATGGCGGAGGGCGGAACGCTGTTTCTGGACGAGGTGAGCGAGCTCGCGCCGGAACTACAGGCAAAGCTGCTGCGGGTGTTGCAGGAAAGGGAGTTCGAAAGAGTGGGCGGAACGAGAGCTATTCCGCTGGATACACGGCTGATTGCGGCGACGAACAAGAAATTGTCGGCGGCGATCGAGGCGGGAGAATTTCGGAAGGATTTGTACTACCGGCTGAACGTGGTGACGCTTACGATGCCGGCTCTGCGCGATAGAGTCGAGGACATACCGCAACTGGCGGAACACTTTCTGTCGAAGGCCAGTCGGAAATGCAAAACAAAAATGAAGCAACTGTCGGAAGAGGCTATGGCCTGCCTCGTCAAATATGATTGGCCAGGAAATGTGCGAGAGCTGGAAAACGCGATCGAACGCGCAGTGGTGCTGGGGTCAGGCAATGTCGTTCTGTGAAAGAAATGAAGCGGCAGATGATCGTGCAGGCGCTGCAGCAAGCGCACGGCAGCTATCTTGAAGCGGCGAAGGCGCTAGGGATACATCCGAATTCCCTGCTGCGGTTGATGAGGAATTTGAACGTGAAAGCATCGACGAAGGCCGGGCAACTCCCGTGAGGAGACGCAAAGAAATAATCGTAGCCCGGTGGAAGCGAACAGGTGCAGCGCGAGGACCTCAATTTGACATGCTGGTCTTCTTGGGCTCCAACGCCTTTTGAACGGCCGGAGGCAGTTGACGGATCCGCCTGACGTAAGCGGCCATGGTCCAAAGATCCTTGTCGGGAGACCATTTTCCGTTAGCAAACATGCCGGTCCGGCGAATGCCATGTTTTGCGATCCAGAAAATCTGCGCCTCCGTATATTCCGTGCCCACCCTATGCAGTTGAGGAATGGGCGGAAAGAGTGAGTCGCCGTTGTTTTCTGGACTTCCGGGATTGCCGTGACACCCGGAACAGTTGCCGCTGAACAGCTTGCCGCCAGCGATCAAGTTTTCATCGGTTGGCGCAATAGGGTTAGAGATCTCCGGGGCCTGCCGCCGGATCGAAGCGTGGACGGCAGCAGTCAGTATCTTAGTTTCGAGAGAAGAAGGCTGCAGGTCGGCGCGAACCTCGGCAAGCCCAAGCCGCAGGTACAACATAATTCCGAGAATTAGCAAAGCAGAGCCTGCTACGACGCCAAGAAGGAAGTTTTTCATGGTTACCTCAAATGAATCGCGCAGTTGCGGTGCTGCCGGAGTGTCACACGAACGACGCTTGCGGAGGAGAGCTTTCACGGCAGAGGAATCAATCAATGGACGTCGGTCTTATCGTTCCCTTTGTCTTTGCTGCTATTGGTGAGCGTGTCGCCGTTCGCTGACATCTCGGAATGTCGTCGAGCGCTGACTTTTTGGATTGTCGCCGCTCGCTGCAGCCAAAGAGTGCTTGACCACTCGGCCAAGCGTCATTTATACTTGCCAAACAAGCTAAATATAGTGCATACAGCAACTATAAAGCAATTAAGATTGCCAAAAGAGCGAGTTGTGTTAGGCGTGACAACTATGAATCTGCAAGCCAGGGTTGACAGGTACAGGGAGCGCGATTTCCAACAGTTAGATGCCGAAATCCTCGTCCTCATCGAAGAAAGTGCCGTGGCGCTTTTCACGTCGTTTCCCGGTCACTTCATTTTGTTTGGGGGAGCCACCCTCGTGCTTTTTTACGGGAGCCCGCGATTGTCCCGCGACTTGGATCTTCTCGCTTCGGCTTGGCCACTACCCAAGTCAGAGCATGTTCAAGCTGTTGTTCGCACGAAAATCCAGCCTCTCGGGGAAATTTTTGGCCTCGGTCAGCTTGAATTCCGGCAGGACATCGCAAATCCAGATTTCGTTAAGCACTGGGTCCTCGCGAATCAAAAGCCCCTTTTCAGCATCGACCTAACTAGAATTGGCGGGAATGTTCTCGAAACCCAGATCATCAAAAAGACCATTGGCGACACTCCCGAAACGACCGTACTGACGCCGAATGCCAATTATCTTCTGTTTCAAAAATGCGAGACTTTCCTGCGTCGTCGCAACGTGAAAGCTAGGGATGCCTTTGACATACATTTGTTGCTTTCGCGCGGAGCAAAATTACACAAGACTCTCCGCCCGCATCTCGAAGATTTCATCGCAATGAACGAACTCGACAAAGAATTCATCAAAGCACGCATTGAGGCTGTTACCTCAAAGCTCTGTACGGTGGAACTGCGTCCGGTATTGCCGCCACCGTTGTTCGAACAGCTTGAGAAAGAAGGATTCGAACCAATTCGCAAATCGCTGCGAACCGTATTCTCAGACTGGCTCGCTGGAGGAAGCCGATGAACTGGACAACCATTCTGACCGAAGAGGCGCGCCGAAATTGCATCCTACGATCCGATGAATTGGCTCGCAGATACAAACTTTCCGAAGCGGCAGTGCGTAATGCCCTGCGACGCCACGAGGGGAGAGGACTTGTTGAACGCGTTTCCACGAGAATCTATATCAATCACGTGAACCAGCAATTCTCACCACGCGACCTAGTCAATGTACTCCGTCCAGAGTCTTACATTTCGCTTGAGTCAGTAATGGTCGAAAAAGGGATCACAAGCCAGAGCCCGTCCGTGCTCACTTGCGTGACGCTTGGATACCCGCAATCATTTCGAACAAAGTCAGTCGGCATCGTGTACCGGAAGATCTCCTCCGACCTTTATTGGGGCTACGAACAGAAGGCGACCCGCTACAACAACTATCTCATCGCAGAACCTGAAAAGGCGTTGCTCGATTGGATTTACTTGACCCGTCAGGAAGGGCTTCCTACGCCTTTCGATGAACTCCAGCTCCAATTTCTCAGTGCTGCAAAACTTAGAAAGTACTCCGAGCGGTTTCCTCGCACGGTTCAGTCATCGATAAAGGATCTGTTGCTTGAAAAAGCTTTCCCCTTGGAAGACCCAGACCACCGCCAACGCAACACGGGTCGAGCGTCCCTAACGTGACGCGGGGTCACTCAACAATCTTAATCTTGCGAAATAGCTTCAGCACGAAAGTCAGTGTGATGCAACTTCTGCCGTAAGAGAACTGACGATTTTCGTTATTGCCTCGGAAACATCCGTCGTCTTTTTGACCAGCGCGAAGGTCCACCTACCATAGCTGCCCTCCGCATTGACGGCGGCAACCCAACCAACGTTCGGCGGCCGCCCGTTTCACTTCTTCTCGCGGGTCGTAGCCTTTGGTTTCGAGAACAAGGTGAGAAACCCGCCGGCCCCATTGGATGGTTAGTTTGAACGCATAGGTCGGCAAACAAGAAGAAATTTGGTTCCTTCCTGTTCCTCGTCACTAGCCCGCAACCAGCGTTGCCCGTCCCCTCCCAAAGTACGGCGAATCCCGCAGGCTGGGAGACTTTTCAAAGTCGCGCCCCGTACTTGGGTCTAAAATCCAGTCCAAAGGAGCACACATGACCTCGCTCAGCAGAAACGCCAGAATCGCAGGACTCCTCTACCTCACACTCCTGACCGCACCCTTGCGCCTCATCTACATTCCCAGCAAGCTGTTTGTGGCAGGGAATGCGAGCGCAACAGCCAACAACATTGCCGCGCACGAGACGCTTTTCCGCCTCGGCATTGTGAGCGATCTGTTCACCGCGACCATGGCCATCTTTCTCACACTGGCCCTTTACCGGCTGTTCAAGGGAGTGGACCAAGACCTGGCTCGGCTGGTGGTAATCCTAGGTGCGCTGATGGTGACGCCCGTCTACTTCCTCAACACGATCAATGACGCTGCTGCGCTGCTGCTCGCCCGTGGAGCAGACTTCCTCTCTGCCTTCGACAAGCCGCAGCGCGACGCCCTGGTCATGGTGTTCCTCCGGATGCATGGCCAAGGGATACTTGCGAACGAGGTATTTTGGGGACTCTGGCTGTTTCCCTTCGGCCTGCTGGTGTACAGGTCGCGGTTTCTTCCGCGCATCCTCGGCGTCTGGCTGATGCTCAACTGCTTCGCCTATCTGGCTACGAGCGTCACCGGCATATTATGGCCGCAATACGAGCAGAGGGTCTCCAATTGGGTTTTCCCGGTGATGTTTGGCGAACTCGCCATCATGCTGTGGCTCATCATCATGGGTGCCAAGGAGCGGCAGCCCCAGGCGTCCGCCGCCTGATCCTGGGGGATTAGCAGTGATACTGAACCAAAAGAAGTCGCTCTTGATCGATCGTCCGGCGATCCGGAAGTTGGTGTGGTTTTCTTGTTAATTTCCCGATTGCCCGTGATACGCTCGAAATCCGCCTCCGAGTTCGGTTCTGAGTGTAAACGCCTGTTATCGCCAGTTATGACCCTGCGCGATAATGGCGTCATTTGAATGGCAACTAGGCGCACTCGAGCATGAGCACCTCGGCGAAATTGATTTTCTTCTGCGGGAAGATGGCGGCAGGCAAATCCACTCTTGCAAGAGATTTGGCCGTTCGAGAAAATGCCCTCCTTCTTGTGCAGGACGATTTCTTGGATGCCCTGTTTCCTGGCGAGATCACCGACATTCCCGGATTCGTGAAGTGCTCTTCGCGATTGAAGAACGCGCTCACGCCGCACGTTTGCGCCCTCTTGTCGAAGGGTATCTCCGTCGTGCTCGATTTTCCCGGCAATACCAAGACACAGCGTTCGTGGTTTCGCGAGCTGATCGAGCGTGCGAATGTTGAGCATGAGTTGCACTTTGTAGACGCATCAGACGCCTTGTGCAAAAGTCAGCTTCGTGACCGAAGCGAGGGGTTACCTGCTGACACTCCCTGGACCAGGGATGCAGACTTTGAAGCCATCAATGCGTATTTTCAGCCTCCAACAGAGGATGAAAGATTCAATCTCATCCGTCATGAGCGCGTTTAATGCTGGAGCTGACCCAATCGCCCAGCGCGGAAGGTCGGTTGGCTTCGTAGAGTCAATGAGCGTGAAATCGCCATAGCGCTCACAATGCCGGATCAGGTCACTTCGTGGATTGTCGGCAATCCGGAAACTGGGCTGCCTATCGGGTAGTTGACGATAAATCGCGTTATCACAAGTAACCGGGTTACTTGCGAGAACGCCTGTTCACGACAGTTGACTGTGGTTTGAGTATCTGCACGCGATGGATCAGCAGCGGCATTGCAGATTTTGCTTTTTGCTTTCCTGTGCGCTAGTTTGTGAATCCTCTGCGTGAGCCGCTGCTGCGCTCGCAACAAAATTCGCTCAAATGAGGTCAATGTGAAAAGAGAACGCCTAACACAGATCGTCCTGGTGGTCGTGGGGCTGCTGAATCTGGCCCTAATTTATTTTCTATATATGGATCTGCGGCATTCCAGCTGGCTTTTGGAGAGGAAGAACGAGGTCAACCCGATGTTTCTGAGCTTCTTTATTCCGGTCGGGGTCTTTCTACTCATGGCCGCAAGGAGACCAACTGAGCATCGCTCGATGATTGCTCTAGCGGCTTGGTGGAACATCTCTCATGGCGTGGTGATGGCTATTCAAACCGTAGAAGCCCGGATTCACGGCGTCCACAGGGACTTTACCGATGTGGTCGTTTTCATTGTGATCGGAGGCGTCTTGTTAGCGCTTCTGCCAGCAAGACGAGAGGCAGTGGCGTCGGGCGTTGCGTGAACGAGCGCAGAAACCCACACGCCGCGCGAATAAACCGTTTCTTCTCATTTTCTTTTCACGGTTTTTTCCCGAGGGGATGTCTCGAGCGCAAACACTGATTTCAACTGCTGAGGTGAGGTCTGGACGTTCGTATCACGACAGAGTAGACGTCGGTACTCACTTGGCCGACTAGGCGCTTACCGCGAAACGTTCGTCAGCGACATCTCTTTTGTAATGGTAAAGGCCGAAAGCGAAAACGGACGGCTGACGAGGAGATTCAGGAAAATGCCCTCGGGCGACGCACAGAGAACTTGGTTTCCGGAAATGATCGTGCGGTTGCGGTTGGAGTGGCACGAGAGAATGTCGATTCCGGCCCTCATCGGTCTGCGGGACGAATTAGACGAAACGCTTCACCGGATTCGGGCTGGTCGGAACATCCAGACACCGATTATCACTTGCCGCAGGTGTGGGATGACGGGGCACGCGGCGGAACCGCGTGTCAGCGTGGGCGCCTTGATCCTGGCGTTGGCCCGGTTCGAAATCGCGTCGAAGG
>WNGG01017352.1_pt1 | contig 12215 bp, 8 predicted proteins | sample 5400661 | NCBI WGS metagenome assembly WNGG01 (sample SAMN13153372, study PRJNA577476) | soil metagenome | isolation source: 100 cm soil or saprolite under Garry oak tree replicate 1 | place: USA:California | collected 2016-06-15 | reverse complement strand
GGGCTCGCCACAGTGGCAGCGGGGCTGGTGATCGCTCGCGTCACCGGGACCGACGTGTCTTCGGGCCTGCAGACGCTCGAACTCGCCCTGGTCGCCGGGGGCGCCGCGGTCGCGCTTGGCGCCGCGCTCGCGAATGCGCCCGCGGGTGCGGCCATGGCCGCGCTGCCGCTCACCCTCGCGGCTGCGCTGACCGGGTATCTGCTGGCCGGCGCCGTGCAGATCCAGTTTCTTTCCGGCCCGAGCGTTCACGCGGCGGGTGGCGGGCCAGCGGCGCTGCCCTGGATGCCCGGCGCGCTCACTCGTGCCGCGGCCGTGTTCGAGCTGTCCGCAGCCTGGGCCGCGGGCCTGGCCGCGATCGGCGTTTTGCTGACGGCGCGGGGGGACCACGGCGCCGGACACAAGCGGCGCCACTCATGCGCGCCGCGGCCGCATCGGCGCCCCCTCGTCCGGGTAAGCTCCGGATTCAGAGTTATCTCGGCTCACTCAGATGATCAACCGATTCAAGAGTCTGGTCGAAGATCACGGTTCGCCCGGGCCGGATCGCGGTCTGCGCACAGGCTCTGATTCGGTGCGGCCAGGCAACACCCAGATCACGCAGACCATTTGTTTTGAAAGGCTCTCGTTCCCTCATGAGCAACACGCTGGCGTTCCTCGGCCGTGACATGGCGGTCGACCTCGGCACCGCGAACACCCTCGTCTACGTTCGTGGCCGGGGGATCGTGCTGAACGAACCGTCGGTGGTGGCGCTCAATACCAATACCGGCAAGATCGTCGCGGTCGGCGTGGAGGCCAAACGGATGATCGGCCGGACGCCGGGCCACATCGTCGCGGTGCGGCCGCTGAAGGACGGCGTCATCGCCGACTTCGACGTCACCGAGCGGATGCTGCGCTACTTCATCCAGAAGGTTCACCGCCGCAGGCATCTCGCCAAGCCCAGGCTTGTGGTCGCGGTGCCGAGCGGGATCACCGGCGTGGAGCAAAGCGCGGTGAAGGAAGCCGGGCACCAGGCCGGCGCCCGCCGCGTTTACATCATCGAAGAGCCGATGGCGGCCGCGATCGGAGCAGGGCTGCCCGTGTACGAGCCGACAGGGAACATGGTTGTCGATGTGGGTGGCGGGACCACCGAGGTTGCCGTGATCTCGCTGGGCGGCATCGTGACCTCCCAGTCGATCAGGGTCGGCGGCGACGAGCTTGACCAGGCGATCATCGCGTTCGCCAAGAAGGAGTACTCGCTCATGCTGGGTGAGCGGACCGCGGAGGAGATCAAGATGGCGATCGGCTCGGCGTACCCGTCGTCCGACGAGCCGCACGCCGAGATCCGCGGCCGTGACCTGGTGAGCGGTCTGCCGAAGACCATCGTGATCTCCGCGGAAGAGGTGCGGCATGCGATCGAGGAGCCGGTCAGCACCATCGTGGACGCGGTTAAGACCACGCTTGACAAGTGCCCGCCCGAGCTCGCGGGCGATGTCATGGACCGCGGCATCGCCCTCACCGGCGGCGGCGGGCTGCTTCGGGGCATGGATGAGCGGCTTCGCGAAGAGACGGGGATGCCGATCCACCTTGCCGACAATCCACTCGATTCCGTTGTTCTCGGCACGGGCAAATGCGTGGAGGACTTTGACGCCCTGCAGCAGGTCCTTGTCCCGGAGACACGCCGTTAGCGGCAGGCTGACCACTATGGGGGTGAGTGAGTGCACGACACCCGGCGGACGCGGCTGGTTCTTGGCGTGCTACTTGTCGCCGCCATCGGCCTGATCACCCTCGACCACCGGGGATTCACCCCCATCGCCCAGCTTCGCAACGCGTCCTCGGCTGTCCTCGGCCCCGTGGAGCGGCTTGCGTCCGGCCTGACCAGGCCCGTCACCGGCTTCTTCGATACGATCATCGGCGCGCCCTCGGCGCGGGACAAGGTCCTCACCCTTGAGCAGGAGAATCAGCGGCTGCGCGCCGAGCTGGGCGTCGCTGAGCTGAACCTGACCGAGTCGGCGGAGCTGAGCCGCCTGCTTCAGCTCGCCGGGCGTGGGCGTTACCGCATCGTCGCGGCGCACGTGATCGGCATCGGCCAGGGCTATGAGGACACCGTGACCATCGACGCGGGCACGCGTGACGGCATCAGGGCCGATCAGACCGTTCTGAACGGCGACGGGCTGGTCGGCAGGGTAGCGGCCGCAGGCCCCGACACCAGCACCGTGCTGCTCGCCACCGACGCCTCGTCCGCTGTGGGCGCACGGCTCGAAGGTTCGCGGGAGATCGGGGTGGTGCGGGGGACCGGCAAGAGCCTGTCCGCGGCGGGCATGCTGCGGCTCGAGCTACTCGACGCCAATGCCGTCCTCCAGCCGGGCCAGCGGCTTGTCACACTCGGCTCTGTCGGCGGGCACCCCTACGTGCCGGGGGTGCCGATCGGCATGGTCACCCGGGTGGGGAGCACCCCTGGCGCGTTGACCCGCGCCGCGCTTGTCCGGCCTTTTGTGCATTTCACCTCGCTGGACGTGGTGGGCGTCGTGGTGGTGGCGCCACGGCGAAGCCCAAGGGACTCGGTCCTGCCACCCCTGCCACCCCTGCCGAGCCCGTCAGTGACCCCGTCGCCAACAGCCACGTCACCGACGGCCCCGTCAGCGCCGAACCCGTCACCCAGCCAGCCCGGCCAGTTGCCCAGCCCGACCGCGTCGGCGCGGCGGCCCGCGCCATCGCTGGCCTCTCCGCAGAGCGGCCTCGCGGCCGCGGGGCGGTAGCGTGCGGCGGCGCCTGAGCTACGGCGCGCTGGTGGCCAGCGCGCTCGTTCTCCAGCTCACCGTGCTTGACACGCTGCCATTCCCCGGCGGTGTGGCGCCCGATCTCGTGCTGCTCGTGATCGTGGCGATAGCCGTAACGAGCGGTCCGCTGCCCGGCGCCGTGAGCGGCTTCACCGGCGGTATCGCGCTGGACGTCGCGCCGCCCGCGGTGCATGCGGCCGGCGCGTACACTCTGGTGTTCTGCCTGATCGGATACGTGTGCGGGCTGGCCGCTGGCGAGATAGAGCGGTCGGCGGTGATGCCTCTTGCCACGATGGCTTTCGGCGGGCTCGCCGGTTCGTTCCTCTACACCGTCGTCGGCGTGACCTTCGGTGAAGCAGACGTCACCTGGGCGGCAGCGCGGCACGTTCTACCGCTGTCTGTCACCTACGACGTACTGCTCAGCCCGTTCGTGCTGTACGCGGTGATGCGGCTACTCCGGTGGGCACGCAGCGGCGCAGGGGAGTCGGCTGCCACGCTGATGCGGACCGGTCACACCGCGGGCGCTGCGACGATGCGCGGCCCTGGCGCGCCGACGCCGCGCGAGCCCAAGATCCGGCCGGGAACCGGCGGCTCGGCAGGATGGATCGGCATGGGCCCAGCGTCGGGCGTGCTCGCCGCGAGCGGCCGGTCAGCGAGCGGTTTCAGCACGTCCGCGGCTGAGCAGCGGCGGCGAGCGCCGCTAGCGGCGCCGCCGCGGCTTCGGTTCGGCCCGGGCAAGCGGCTCGGCGCGGCGTCAGCCGAGCGGCAAGGTGTCTTCGCTGGCGGCAGCCTGCTCGGCGGCACGCCGGTGCGGCTGCGGCTTGGCGGCGGATCCAGGCTGGCGTCGCTGATCGGCCAGGCAATGCGGTCGCGCCGCCACAGATCGCCGCGGCTCGGGTTCGGCCACGCCCGCACCGCGATGACGCGGTCCGCGCCGGTCCGGGCCGGAAAAATGCCACGTTTCGGCAGGCGCAGCCGTGGCAGCGCGCGGTCGTCGACGACGGGGGCCCGCCGTGGCGGCTGGATGACCGGCTGGCGGCAGCCCCGGCCATTTCGGCCACGCGGGCCTGGGGGCGGGCCGCTGTGGGGGGACAGGCCGCTGCGGCTGGGTGGGGGCGGGCGGACGCGGCTGGGTGGCGGCGGGCGGCTGCGCGGGGGCGGGCCGCTGCGGCTGGGTGGCGGCAGGCGCCTGGGGCGAGGTGGGGGCACGCGGCTGGCTGGGGGCAGGCGGCTACGGCGATCGGCGAGCTTGCGCAACGGCGGGGGCCGAGCGGGAGGGTTGCGGTGACCGCGAATCGCGCCGCCTCACGCCACCGGATCCTGGTGCTTTACGTGCTCGTGGCGGCGCTGCTGCTGATCCTCGCCGGGCGGGTTTGGTACATCCAGGTGATGACTGGGACCACCTACGCGAAGATCGCCGCAAACAATCAGACCCGGACCGTGATCATTCCGCCGGTGCGCGGGCAAATTCTCGATGACGTCGGACGCCCGCTTGTGCGCAACAGGACCGCCCTGGTCGTCTCGGTCGATTCCACGGTGCTTGCCAAGCTGAGCGACGGGGGAGCGGCTGCGCTGAGGCGGCTTGCGCGGCTGCTTGGCGTGCCGGTGCGGCTGCTGCGGGAGGAGACGCGGGTGTGTACCCGGGGGGTGCCGCAGCCGTGCTGGCCAGGCTCGCCCTATCAGCCGATCCCTGTGGACCAGCACGCGCCCGCACGGGCCGCGCTGCAGATCATGGAGAACCAGCAGCAGTACCCTGGTGTCAGCGCCGAGGTGCAGCCGGTCGTGGACTACCCACGGGCGGCAGGCGCCAATGCGGCGCAGGTGCTTGGTTATCTGCAGCCGATCACCCGGCACGAGATATAACCGGGTTCTCCGGTGTCGACCTGGTTGGCCAGGCAGGGCTGGAGGAGCAGTATGACGCCCGGCTGCGCGGCGCCCCCGGCACCCGCGTGGTGTCTGTCAACGCGGCGGGCAGGGTCACAGGCACGGCGCGCGAAACAGCGCCGAAGGCCGGCGATGACCTGGTGACGAGCATCGACGCGCGGATCCAGGCCGACACCGAGCAAGCGCTCGCCGAGGCGATCGGCAAGGCGCGCGCGGCGGGCAACGACACCGACTCCGGCTCGGCTGTGGTGATGACCACGACCGGCCGGGTGGTGGCCATGGCCAGTTACCCGACCTACGAGCCGAGCGTATGGGCCGGCGGGATTTCGCAGCGAGAGTTCGACCGCCTGTTTGGACCCGCCTACGGCGAGCCGATACTCAACCGCGCCACCCAGGGGCAGTACGCGCCCGGGTCAACCTGGAAGGTGACCTCCACCGCAGCGGCGGTGAAGGCTGGTTACGACCCTAACGCGAGCTACTCCTGTCCGGGCGCGGTGAACATCGCCGGCCGCACGTTCAACAACTGGACCACCGCCTCGCTTGGCGACATGGACCTGCACCAGGCGCTGGTGATGTCCTGTGACACCGTCTTCTACCAGCTCGCCTACCAGATGTGGCTCAGGGACGACCCGAACGGCCGCCCCGCCAGACATCCCAAAGACCCGATGCAGCACATGGCGCTCGGGTGGGGATTCGGCAGGGCCACCGGGGTCGACCTGCCAGAGGAGAACCCGGGCGTGGTGCCCGACCGGGCGTGGAAGCTGCAGTACTGGCAGGCGACCAGGAAGTACGACTGCAAGCACGGCAATCCCAACGGGTCCTACGTGCAGCAGATCGAGGCCGAGGATTGCCTGAGCGGCTACGTCTGGCTGCCAGGCGACGCGGTGAACGCCGCAATCGACCAAGGCGACGTTCTGGTGAGCCCGCTGCAACTGGCCCGCGCCTATGCGGCGCTGGCGAACGGGGGCACGCTGTACAGCCCGCGGGTCGGCGAGGCGCTGATCTCGCCGGACGGGACGGTGGGCAAACGGATCACACCGCCGGTCGCCGGGCACGTGCCGGCGCCCCGTTGGGTGCTGGCCTACATCAGGAACGCTCTCGCCGATGTGACGACGCGCGGAACCGCGGCAGGATCCTTCGCAGGTTTCCCGCTGAGCAAGGTGTTCGTCGCGGGCAAGACCGGCACGGCTGAGGTCGCGGGGGGGCAGGCCACCTCGGTGTACGCATCGTTTGGTCCGCTGGCCAAGCCCCGCTACGTCGTGGTCGTGATGATCCCGAAGTCGGGTGAAGGCGCCGATGTTTCCGCGCCTGCCGCGCGGCAGATCTGGGACGGGATCTACGGGCTCGAAGCACACAAGGCCGCCTACCCGGGCGGCAAGCGCCCGTCGGCCCTTCCGGTGCTCAACGCGGACGGGGCGATCTCACCGCCTCCCGGCTACCAGGGAGGCTCACGATGATCCCGGCGCGACCGGTGTTGCACAGCCCGGCCCTCCGCTCGCTCGGCGGGCGCCGGCGGTCGCTGCTCGCCCGCGCCGTCACCCGCGGGTCGCCCGTGCGCCGCCTCGACTGGGTGCTGATCGCCGCCGTCGCCGGCCTGACCGTGCTCTCCACGCTGCTCATCTGGTCGGCCACCAGGCAGCAACTGCTCCAATCGGGCGCCGATCCCGGGGCGTTCCTTAAAAAGCAACTGCTCAATGTCGTGATCGGCGTGGTGCTACTTGGCGTGGTGAGCATGCTCGACTACCGGCTGCTGCGCGCCTATGCGCCGGTCGGCTATCTGCTCGCCTGCCTCGGCCTGCTTGCCGTGCTTACCCCGCTCGGCGCGACGATCAACGGCGCGCGATCCTGGATCGTCCTCGGCGCAGGCTTCGAGGTCGAGCCATCGGAGTTCGCGAAGATCACGCTAGTCCTCGTGCTTGCTTTGGTGCTCGGTGAATTGCGGGACGGCGATCAGGTGCCGCGCGGCCGGGATCTGGCTCTCGCGATCGCCGTGTCAGCGCCGGCGCTTGGCCTGGTTCTGATGGAGCCCGATCTCAGTGTCGCCGTCGTCATGTCGGTGATCATCTTCGGGATGGTGGTTGTGTCAGGCGCGCGACTGCGATGGATCGCGGGCCTGGTCCTCGTGGCTCTCGCGGTGATGCTCGTCGTCTGGCGGATGCACCTGCTCAAGCAGTACCAGATCCAGCGGATCACCGCATTCGTCCACCCGACGGCGAATCCGACTGGTTCCGGCTATGACGCAAGCCAGGCGCTGATCACTATCGGGTCGGGCGGGCTTTTCGGACACGGGCTGTTCCATGGTGGACAGACCGCCGGCCACTTCGTCCCCGAACAGCAGACCGACTTCATCTTTACCGTGGCGGGCGAGGAACTCGGCTTCATCGGCGCGATTGCCATCATAGGCCTGCTCGGGGTGGTGCTCGCACGGGCGCTGCGGATCGCGGTACACGCGGACAGCCAGTTCGGAATGCTCATCGCCGTCGGCGTGACCTGCTGGTTCACCGTCCAGTTGTTCATAAATATCGGTATGACGATCGGAATCATGCCGGTCAGCGGGCTGCCATTGCCGTTCGTTTCCTATGGCGGCACCGCGACGTTCGCCAATATGGCCGCGGTTGGCCTGCTCCAGGCCGTGAACAGGCACCACACGATGTTCAACTGACCAGCTGCAGGGTCAGCCCCAACTTGCGGGCCAGCTCTGCGGCGACGTCGGCGGGCCCGCCCTCGCGCAACTGGTGACCGTAACGAGCAAGCGGGCCTCGGTGAGCGCCCACGTTCGAGCTGATCGCAACTCCAGCCAACTCCAGCCAAACTGTGGCCTCACCTGCCCCGGCCAACTGTGGCCTCACCCATCACGATCGGTAATTTCAGCATCACACTGTGTCTTTGTACTCTGGAATGTTGCTACTCGCCGGTATTTCGGCGTCGGAACAACACTGTGGAGTGCAAAGTCGCCGTCAAAGTCGCGACCGCGGTCGTCGGCGGGTGTGCGTGGCTCGGGGATATTCTTCGCAGACGGCTGTCGATGGGGGGCGTGTCGCTCGTCGGTAGGAGTAGAGGCCCAGCGATGGGCCGGCAGACACGGGCCATACAGAAGGGACGATGCTCGATGGCGCAATACCTGGTCTTGATCTACGAAGACGAGGCCGCCTGGGCCAGCGCAGATCAGGAGACATACGGACAGGTGCTGAAGGGGCACCAGGCGTTCGGCGAGAACAACGCCGCGGCGCTGCGCGGCGGCAACGCGCTACAGCCGACAAGCACCGCCACCTGTATCCGCAGGGACTCGGCAGGCGGCTTTGCCGTCACCGACGGGCCGTTCGCCGAGACCAAGGAGGCGCTCGGCGGCTACTACCTCATCGAGGCCGCAAACCTGGACGAAGCCATCGCGATCGCCAAGCAGGTTCCCGCGCAGTTCGGCGGTGTCGAGGTGCGCCCCATCCGGGTGTTCGATTGACAGACGTCCCGGTCACGGCGGGCGCGGGGGCCGTCACGGGTCCGGTGGAGGCCGTTACGGGTCCGGCGGGGGCCGCTGCGGGTCCGGCGGAGGCCGTTACGGGTCCGGCGGGGGCAGCGGGGCCGACGGTGGTTCCCGCGGATCCCGCGGTCGCCGCCGCGGTCGCTGACGCACACCGTCGCGAGTGGGCCTTTGTGCTCGCCGCGACGGTGCGCGTCACCAGGGACCTGGACCTCGCCGAGGAGTGCGTCCAGGACGCGTACGCGCGAGCACTCGCGACCTGGGGTTCGCGCGGCACGCCCGCAAACCCGGGCGCGTGGCTGACCACGGTCGCGCGGCGGCGTGCGCTGGACCTGTTGCGCAGGGACGCGACCCTGCGCCGGTCGCTGCCTTTGCTGCTCGACGACGATCAGGTCGATCCGGACCCCGCCGACGCGGACGAGATGGACGCGCACGTCATCGCCGACGACCGGCTGCGGCTCATCTTTACCTGCTGCCACCCGGCCATCGCCGCAGAGGCGCAGGTCGCGCTGACGCTGCGGCTGTTGTGCGGGCTCACCACCGCAGAGGTGGCGCGCGCCTTCCTGGTGAGCGAGCCGACGATGGCGGCCCGTATCACCCGCGCGAAGAAGAAGATCGCGACAGCGCGCATCCCATACCGGGTGCCACCAGCCGACCAACTGCCCGCCCGCATTGACGCTGTGCTGACCGTGGTTCAACTGCTTTTCACTACCGGGCACACAGCTCCCGCGGGCAGCGACCTTGTCCGCCGCGACCTCGTGGAGCGGGCACTGGACCTCGCCAGAATGCTGCGGGTGCTGCTGCCAAACGACGCAGACGTGGCCGGCCTGCTTGCGCTGATCCTGCTGACCGACGCCCGGAGGGCCACCCGCGTCAGCGTGGACGGGCGCATGCAGCTTCTGGCCGATCAGGACCGCACGAAATGGGACAGGCACGCGATTGGCGAAGGCATCGCGCTTGTGCGCGAGGCATTGCGGCGCCGGCCGCCCGGCCGTTTCGCGCTCATGGCAGCGATCGCCGCCGTGCACGCGGACGCGGCGACATGGCAGGACACCGACTGGCGTGAGCTGGTCGCGCTCTACGACCTGCTCGTCCAGCTGTGGCCGTCACCGGTGGTGGCGCTCAACCGTGCCGTTGCCGTCGGGCTCGCCGATGGGCCAGGCGCGGGGCTCACGGCGCTCGATGCTCTCGCCGCCGAACCGCAGCTCGCGGGCTACGGCTACCTCGCGTCCGCGCGCGCCGACTTCCTGCGCCGTCTCGGCCGCACCGCCGAGGCGCGCGAATGCTACGAGGAAGCCCTCCTGCTCACAGAGAACGCGGTCGAACGCGACTTCCTCGCCGCACGGCTCGACCAGCTTCGGGACTGACTGCGCGAGAGCCTGATGTGGCGGCGCACCCTACTGCGCGTACGCCAAGAAAGTGCAATCAAATGGTCGCGCTTCTTCTCCTTGATGTGCGGAGCGTCACGGTAAGCCGAGCGTCCCGGTAACCGGTGCCTATCTCCACCGCCCTTATAGGCTGGCGGTAACGAATAGCGCACAGACCATTAGCCGAGGGGGACCCGCCAGGTGGAGTCGGTGTACGCGCGTCTTGAGCCGCTGCTCCCGCGTGTGCGCAAGCCGGTCGCCTACGTCGGTGCCGAGCTGAACTCAGTGGTGAAGGACTGGGATTCCGCCGATGTGCGGTGGGCGCTGACGTATCCAGATGCCTACGAGGTGGGCCTGCCCAACCAGGGCATTCAGATCCTGTACGAGGTTCTCAACGAGCGCGATGGCGTGCTCGCCGAGCGGACCTACAGCGTCTGGCCCGACCTCGAAGCGCTCATGCGTGAACATGGGATTCCGCAGTTCACCGTGGACGCCCACCGGCCGGTCGGCGAGTTCGACGTACTCGGGGTGAGCCTCGCCACCGAAATGTGCTACACGAACCTGCTGACCATACTCGATCTTGCCGGGATCCCGCTCACGGCCGCCGACCGCAAGCAGGGCGACCCGCTGGTGATCGCCGGTGGGCATGCCGCGTTCAATCCGGAGCCGATCGCCGAGTTCCTCGACGGTGCGGTGCTCGGCGACGGTGAGCAGGCCGTACTCGCCATCACGGAGCTGATCAGACAGTGGAAGCGGACGGGCCGGCCAGGTGGCCGTGATGGGCTGCTAACCCGGCTCGCCGCCGCCGCGCAGATATACGTGCCGAAGTTCTACGACGTGGAGTACCTTCCCGACGGGCAGATCAAGCAGGTCGTGCCCAGCCGTCCCCGGGTGCCCCGCACAGTGGGCAAGTACACCCTGATGGATTTGGACGAGTGGCCATATCCGCGTAAGCCGATAGTTCCCATCGCGGAGTCGGTGCACGAGCGGGCGAGTGTCGAGATCTTCCGTGGGTGCACCCGCGGCTGCCGATTCTGCCAGGCGGGAATGATCACACGCCCGGTCCGTGAGCGGAGCATCACAACCATCGGCGACATGGTGGATGCCGGGTTGCGGGCGACCGGGTTCGAAGAGGTCGGCTTGCTCTCGCTGTCAAGTGCCGACCACAGCGAGATCAACGAGATCGCCAAGGGCCTCGCGGACACCTACGAGGGCACGAACACCGGCCTGTCGCTGCCCTCCACCCGGGTGGATGCGTTCAACGTCACACTCGCCAACGAGCTGAGCCGTAACGGCCGCCGCTCCGGGCTGACCTTCGCACCCGAGGGTGGCTCGGAACGCATCCGCAAGGTGATCAACAAGATGGTCACAGAGGAGGATCTGATCCGGACCGTGACCGCTGCTTACGCCAGCGGGTGGCGGCAGGTCAAGCTCTACTTCATGTGTGGCCTGCCCACCGAGACCGCCGATGATGTGCTCGCCATCGCCGGTCTCGCCAGGCACGTCATCAAGGCGGGGCGGCAGGCGACCGGGCGCCGCGACATCCGCTGCACGGTGTCGATCGGCGCTTTCGTGCCGAAGCCGCATACGCCATTCCAGTGGGCGGCGCAATGCGACGCCGCCACCGTGGACCGAAGGCTGGCGGCGCTCGGCGGCGCGCTGCGCAGCGACCCTGGCTATGGGCGCAGCATTGGCTACCGTTACCACGACGGCAGGCCGTCGATCATTGAGGGCATGCTAGCGCGCGGTGACCGCCGGGTAGCGAGGGTGATCAGGGAGGTGTGGGAAGATGGCGGCCGCTTCGAAGGTTGGAGCGAGTACTTCAGCTACCAGCGCTGGGAACGGTGCGCCGCGCACGCGCTGGCGGGCGAGCCTGTTGATCTCGGCTGGTACACCACCAGGGAACGTGGCTACGCCGAGGTGCTGCCGTGGGACCACCTCGACGCCGGGCTTGACCGCGAATGGCTGTGGCAGGATTGGCAGGATGCAATCGATCCGGCTGGTGCTGGTGAGGTCGAGGATTGCCGCTGGACAGCTTGTTACGACTGCGGTGTATGCCCAAACATGGGCACGGAGATACAGACCGGCCCCACTGGGGTCAAGCTGCTGCCCGTTACGGTCGTTGATCGGCCGCGCCAGCGCACCGACACCGATGCAGAACGGCTGCCGCTGGGCGAACCACCGTCGGGCCCGCGGGGGGGTTTCGGGCGATCGGGGTCCGGGGTTTCCCCGGGACGCGCCGTGTCCCCCCGGGCCAGCAGAGTCAGAACGGCCGACGCTGCGCGAGCCACCATCGGGCCTGCGAGGGGTTCCGGGCGATCGGGGTCCGGGGTTTCCCCGGGAGGCGCCGTGTCCCCCCGAGCCGGTACAGTTGGCCGACCTCGGATGACCCAGCGTCGGCAAGGCCCACCGGGCCCGGCGCCCGAGTTTACCGTCCAGCGGCTGCGGGTGCGGTTCGCCAAGCGTGGCCGGCTGCGCTTCGCCAGCCACCGGGATGTGGCGCGTGCGGTGGAACGTGGCGTGCGGATGGCTGACCTGCCCGTGGCGTACTCAGGCGGATTCAACCCGCGTCCCAAGCTCTCATACGGCGGCGCGGTGCCGACGTGCGTGGCAAGCGAGGCGGAGTATTTCGAGGTTGGCCTGACCGCGTCGTGCGCGCCGGCCGATGTCCGCGAACGCCTCGACGCGGCGTTGCCGCCTGGTCTTGATGTACTCGAGGTGGCGGAGGTTCGG
>WNGG01016008.1_pt1 | contig 12215 bp, 8 predicted proteins | sample 5400661 | NCBI WGS metagenome assembly WNGG01 (sample SAMN13153372, study PRJNA577476) | soil metagenome | isolation source: 100 cm soil or saprolite under Garry oak tree replicate 1 | place: USA:California | collected 2016-06-15 | reverse complement strand
AAGGGGTGGAGATGGTCATGCCGGGCGACAACGTGAACCTGACGATTGAGTTGATCACGCCGGTGGCGCTGGAGAAAGGACTGCGATTCGCGATCCGGGAAGGCGGACGAACGGTTGGCGCGGGAACCGTGACCGATATTGTTGCCTGAGGAAGGGATTCGCCACAAAAAGGCACAAAAATCACAAAAAGCGTTTTGAGACTTTTCTGCTTTTTTATGGCCATTTTGAATTTTTATGCGAGATATCATTACTCTGCAGTGTACGGACTGCAAGGAAAGAAATTACTCCACGACCAAGAACAAGAGGAAAAATACCGAACGCCTGGAGACGAAGAAGTTTTGTCCGCGATGCCGGCATCATACGGTTCATCGCGAGACGAAATAGCGTTCTTTAGTGTAGAATGGTTTGCTGGGCGTCTAGGCAAACGTGCAGGCCAGTAGCTCCAACTGGTAGAGCGCCGGTCTCCAAAACCGGATGCTGGGGGTTCGAATCCCTCCTGGCCTGCCAATTCTTTTATTCATGAATCCGGTAGAAAAAATCAAAGATTGGACACGAAACACAAGGCAGTTTTACTTCGATGTTCGGAGTGAGATGAAGAAGGTCTCCTGGCCTGGCCGTCCGGAAGTCGTGGGCACGACCGTAGTCGTGATAGTCTCTGTTTTCTTTTTCGGCCTTTATCTAGGTCTCGTGGATTACGTGCTAGCTATGGGATTAGACCGGGTACTCCGTTATTTCCGAGTAACCGGAGGCGCATAGTTTGTGCCCAAGAGTTGGTACATCATACACACGTATTCAGGATTCGAGCGTAAAGTCGCTGATAGCCTGCGAAGCCGCGTGAAAGCCTTCAACTTGGATGAGGAGATACACAACGTTCTTATTCCCACCGAGGAAGTGGTCGAAGTGCGTGGCGGCAAACGCGTCACTTCGCAGAAAATGTTTTATCCGGGCTACGTTCTCGTGGAAATGGAAATCACGGAAAAGGGCGGTCCCAGCGACCGTGCGTGGCACGTGGTGAAGAACACGCCGCGAGTCACTGGTTTTGTGGGATCGGGCCAGAGCCCGACCCCGCTCAGCGAAGAAGAGGTTCAACAAATTGTTTATCGGGTTTCGACCGCCGCTGACAGGCCGAAACCCAAGCTGACGTTCGACAAAGGCGAGACAGTGAAAATCATCGACGGCCCGTTTGCAAGCTTTACCGGTGTTGTCGACGATGTTAATACAGACAGGAATACCCTAAAGGTCATGGTGACGATCTTCGGCCGATCGACTCCCGTGGAACTGGACTTTTTACAGGTCGAGAAAACCTAGAGACTCTGGCGGCGGTCCACGAAGCGCAAGCGCGAAAGCGCGCGACGAGGAAGGACGGCGGTTACAGAATTATGGCAAAGAAAGTAATTGGTCAGGTCAAGCTGCAAATTCCGGCAGGCAAAGCCACGCCGGCTCCGCCTGTTGGACAAGCCACGCCGGCTCCGCCTGTTGGACCGGCGCTTGGCCAGCACGGCGTCAACATCATGGACTTCTGCAAGGCGTTCAATGCGAAAACGTCGGCAAAGGATCAAGAGGGTCTGATCATTCCCGTCGTGGTCACGATTTACGTGGATCGTTCCTACAGTTTCATTACCAAGACGCCTCCGGCATCGGTTCTGCTCAAGCGGGCGGCGAACATCGCAAAGGGCTCGGGCGAGCCGAACAAGACTAAGGTGGGGACGGTTACTCTGAAGCAAGTCGAAGACATTGCGCGGCTGAAACTGCCGGATCTGAACGCGGCTAGTTTGGAAGCCGCAATTCAAACTGTGAAGGGGACCGCCCGTAGCATGGGCATTGAGGTTGTTTAAAGGGCGTGAGGGGCCGCGCGAAAGCGCAAGCGCGATAGCGGCGCAGCCCAAATAAAACGGCCCGACGCTAGGAAGAACTTTATGAAAAGCGGAAAGAAATACGCAGCCGCGAAGAAGCAAATTGAACCGCGGCCCTACACTGTCGAAGATGCGATGGGCGTCCTGAAGAAAGTCCATTACGCGAAGTTTAATGAAACCATCGAGGTGCATATGCGCCTGGGTGTCGATCCGAAACATGCGGACCAGATGGTCCGCGGTACCGTTGTCTTGCCGCACGGTCTGGGCAAATCCAAAAAAGTTTGTGTCATCGCGTCAGGTGAAAAGATCAAGGAAGCCGAACAAGCCGGCGCGGAGTTCGTCGGCGGCGACGATCTTGTCGAGAAGATTGCCGGCGGTTGGATGGATTTCGATGCCTGTGTTGCGACGCCCGATATGATGCGAGGCGTCGGCCGTCTGGGTAAGGTTCTCGGCCCGCGCGGCCTGATGCCGAACCCCAAGACCGGTACGGTCACGATGGATGTGGCTAAAGCCGTCAAGGAAGTCAAGGCCGGCAAAGTGGAATTCCGTGTGGATAAAACCGGTATCATTCACGTTCCGATCGGGAAAATTGAATTTACGAAGGACCAGCTCAGCGAAAATGCCCACACGATTATCGATTCCGTTATCAAGGCCCGGCCTGCCGCGGTGAAAGGCCGCTACGTCAAACGGATCACGGTCGCATCGACGATGAGTCCGGGTGTCGATCTGGATCTGGTGGCGTTGGATGCGAAATAGAACTCACAACGAGGTCGCATGAAATCGAAAGGTAAAAAAAAGGAAGAACTCGACGCGCTAAAGAAGGAGCTCAGTGAGGCAAAGAACCTGTTCGTCGCACAGTTTCAGGGAATGACCGTCGCGCAGGATGCCGAGTTGCGTCATAAGGTTCGCGAGACAAAAAGCAAATATCGCGTTGTGAAAAATACGCTGGCTAAAAAGGCTGCGGAAGGGACTGCGGCTGAAAGCGTTTCCAAATCGTTCGACGGCTCCACTGCGATAGCCTATAACGCCAGTGATCCGGTTTCTCTCGCAAAAGCTCTTACCGCATACGCCAAGGCAAACCCGCTGTTTGTATTCAAGGCAGGACTCGTCGAAGGGCGCGTCATCAACCTTGCCGATATTGCTCACATTGCGGCGATGCCTTCGAAGGAAGAGCTCATCGCAAAATTGTTGTTTTTAATCAACGCGCCGGCACAACGAATCGCTATCGCCGTGAATGGTGTCGCTCGCAATCTGGCTGTGGTGCTGAAACAGGCCGTCGAGCAAAAGAAATTTCACGACTAGGTACTTAATGGGTGGGGGACCAGCCAAATAGCCATCAAATCAAAAGGTTGTACCGACAGCGGCTTGTCCGGCGGGTCCGATCCTAAATATATAGGGAGTTAGCAATGTCCAAGGTTCAAAATATTATCGAAGAGATCAAAGGATTGACTCTGCTTGAAGCTTCGGAGTTGGTTAAGGGACTGGAAGAAGCATTCGGCGTAAGCGCTGCCGCAGCCTCCATCGCAGCCGCTCCGGCAGCAGGGGGCGGCGCGGCTGTAGCCGCAGCTGCTGCCGAAGAAAAAACTGAATTCAATGTGATTCTCACTGCGATTGGCGGAAACAAGATCGGCGTCATCAAAGCTGTTCGCGAAGTGACGAGCCTTGGATTGAAAGAAGCCAAGGATCTGGTAGAAGGTGCGCCGAAACCGATCAAAGAAGGCGTAAACAAAGACGAAGCAGAGAACATTAAGAAGAAGTTCACGGAAGCTGGCGCGACAGTCGAAATTAAGTAAACGCGGCGCATCCGAGTGCTGACTGGGGGCGGTAGTCCGTCCGCAGCTCAGCCTATTTGTGTTTAGACGTGACGGCACTTTGCCAACAAAAGCAGAACGAACCACAAAACGCTCAAGGAGGAACAGTACCTCACGAGAGAGAACCAATTTTTCCAAGATCCGGACTGCAATCCAAATCCCGAATCTCATCGAGGTACAAAAGAATTCATATGAGCGGTTCCTCCAGATGAATATGCTTCCGGAGGAACGCGAGGATACCGGCCTTCAGGCAGTGTTCAATTCCGTATTTCCGATCTCGGATTTTCGCGGCGTTTCAACGCTCGAGTTTATCAGCTATTCCATCGGTAACTGGGAATGCAAGTGCGGAAACCTGAAGGGTCTGCATCATTTGCGCAGCACTTGTAAGTCTTGCGGCGCAACCATCACAACCAATCCGTTTCAGGCCGAACCCACGGTCATGTGCCCGAAGTGCGGCACGACGAACAGGAACCAGGTGACGTTCTGCAATAAGTGTGGCGACCCGGTTCAGTTGAATCTGAAGTACGACGTGGCGGAGTGTCAGGAACGTGGCATGACCTATGCCGCGCCGTTGAAAGTCATCATTCGTCTGACGATCTGAGCAAGAGGTTTATTTCGGTGAAATTCCGCTGATGACCGAGAACGGCACGTTCATTATCAACGGCACCGAGCGTGTCATCGTCAGCCAACTGCACCGCAGCCCGGGAGTGTTCTTCGAATCGACTCCGAGCAAAAGCTACTATCTGGGAAAGATTATTCCGTATCGCGGATCATGGGTAGAGTTCGAATATGAGACGGCCAAGAACATCCTTTACGTCCGGATCGATCGCAAGCGAAAGTTTCTTGCCTCGATTTTCCTGCGTGCTCTTGGTCTGAAGAGCGATGAGGAAATCATCCGAGTCTTCTATCAGACCGATCGTCTCACGATTGAAGGCAAGAAGGTCTTCTGGAATGTTTCCGATAACATCGTTGGACTGAAGGTCTCGAAGGACATCACGAACCCAAAGACGAAGGAAGTTCTCGTTCACGCCGGCAAAAAAATCACAAGCTCCGTATACAACCACATCAAGCAGGCTAAGGTTGAGCGTTTCGAAGTTAATCCGGAGGATCTCGAAGGCGCATTTGCGGTTGGCGACGTCGTGGATACGAACACGGGTGAGGTGATCGTCGAGACCAATAACGAACTGACCCAGAACATCATCCGGTCCATCATCGATGCCGGGGTGCCGGAACTGCCGGTTTTCTTTCCCGAGCGCGATGATATCGGCGTCGTTCTGAGTCAGACTTTGCGCAAGGACACGATTAAGACCACGCAAGAAGCCTTGATCGAGATCTACCGCAAACTGCGTCCGGGCGATCCGCCGACACTGGAGACGGCTACTGCGCTGTTCGAAGGTATGTTCTTCGACGCACGCAAGTATGACTTCTCGAGAGTCGGACGCCTGAAATTCAATATCAAGCTGGACCTGACAACGCCGCTTGACAAGCGGATCCTCGAGCCGGCGGATTTCTATGCTGTCATCAAATACCTGCTCAAACTTCGCAAGAATATCGGGCAGGTCGACGACATCGACCATCTCGGAAACCGCCGTGTCCGAGCGGTGGGCGAACTGCTGGAAAACCAATTCCGCATCGGCTTGGTTCGAATGGAGCGGGCCATAAAGGAAAAGATGTCGGTCTACCAGGAAATGGTCACCGCTATGCCGCATGACTTGATCAATGCCAAGCCGGTCATCGCGGCGGTGCGCGAGTTCTTTGGGTCGTCGCAGCTTTCACAGTTCATGGACCAGACGAATCCTCTGTCTGAAATCACGCACAAACGGCGCCTGTCGGCTCTCGGTCCGGGCGGACTCTCGCGCGAGCGCGCCGGATTCGAAGTCCGTGACGTTCATCCGACGCACTACGGCCGTATTTGTCCGATCGAGACCCCCGAAGGTCCAAATATCGGACTGATCTCGTCACTGAGTTGCTACGCGCGGATCAACGAATATGGATTCATCGAAAGTCCGTATCGCAAAGTAAAGAACGGACGCGTTGTCGATTATGTGACGATCATCAGCGCCGGTGACTCCAAGTTCAAAGTCAGCGAGCACGTCGAGCGCGAAGCTGTCGAACAGGAGAATGAAGAGCTGAAGGGGCGTAAAAAGAAGCGCGCCGAATATGTTCCTTATTCGTTCTACCTCTCGGCCTGGGAAGAAGACAAGTATCTCATCGCGCAGGCGAACGAACAGATGGACAAGAGCGGGCGGCTAACGCACGAGCTTGTCAATGTTCGGCAGGCGGGCAATTTCGTGCTCAAGCATCGGAACGAGGTCGATTACGTCGATGTTTCGCCAAAGCAGCTCGTTTCGGTCGCTGCATCGCTCATCCCGTTTCTCGAAAACGATGACGCAAACCGCGCCCTGATGGGATCGAACATGCAGCGCCAGGCCGTACCGCTGCTGCGCACTGCGGCGCCGCTGGTTGGAACCGGTATGGAAGAGATTACAGCCCGCGATTCCGGCGCTGTGGTGGTTTGCCGTCGAAGCGGAATCGTTGATTCGATCGACTCGGAGCGGATCATCGTCCGCGTCGAATCCGCCGAGGATGGCCACTTCTCACGCGAGGTCGGCGCCGACATTTATCAGCTAACCAAATTCAAGCGATCCAATCAAAATACCTGCATCAACCAAAAGCCCATTGTGCGAAAAGGCGAGCGCGTTGTGAAAGGTCAGGTGTTGGCCGATGGTCCTTGCACGGAGAAAGGCGAGCTGGCTCTTGGCCGCAACGTCCTTGTCGGATTCATGCCATGGCGCGGCTACAACTTTGAAGACGCCATTCTGGTTTCCGAACGCCTCGTCAAAGACGATTACTACACCTCGATTCACATCGAAGAATTCGAAATCGAGGCGCGTGATACGAAACTGGGTCCGGAGGAAATCACGCGGGACATCCCGAATGTCAGTGAGTCCTTCCTGAAGGACCTGGATGAAGCCGGCATCATTCGTATCGGCGCTTACGTGAAGCCCGGTGACGTGCTGGTCGGCAAGGTCACTCCTAAAGGTGAGACGCAGCTCACTCCTGAAGAAAAACTGCTCCGCGCCATCTTTGGCGAAAAGGCCGGTGACGTTCGAGACGCATCGCTGATTTGCCCTCCGGGGATCGAGGGTATCGTCGTCGACGTGAAAATCTTTTCTCGTAAAGGCGCGGAAAAGGACGAACGCGCAAAACAGATCGAGAACATGGAGATCTCGCGGCTCGAAAAGAATCTTCGCGACGAAATCCGAATTCTTACCGACGAACGCAACAAGCGCCTTTTTGCTCTACTCCAGGGCAAGGTCGTCTCCAACGAGCTCGTGCACGAACGCACGGGACGCAAAATCGTGGCCAAGGGCACGGAGATGACCAGCGAAGTCGTTGAAAACCTCTCGCTGCGTGAACTCTTGAAATTGAAATTCAAAGACGGTGCCAACCCTCACGAGCAGATTCAGGAAATCGAAGAGATGACCACCCGCCAGATCGACGTGCTGCGCAAAATACACGAAGAGCGCATTTCGAAACTCCGCCGTGGTGATGAACTGCCGCCAGGAGTTATTAAGCTCGTCAAGGTCTACGTTGCGATGAAGCGCAAACTATCCGTGGGCGATAAGATGGCGGGCCGCCATGGAAACAAAGGCGTGATTGCAAGGATTCTTCCGGAAGAAGATATGCCTTATCTGCCGGATGGAACGCCCGTCGAGATCATTCTCAATCCCCTGGGGGTTCCTTCGCGAATGAATGTGGGTCAGATTCTTGAAACGCATCTGGGCTGGGCGGCCAATGCGCTCGGAATGTTTTTTGCGACCCCGGTCTTTGACGGCGCGACAGAAATGGAAATCAAAAATATGCTCGAGCGGGCGAACCTGCCGAAAACGGGTAAGACGCGGCTTTACGACGGCATGACGGGCATGCCGTTTGAGCAGGAAGTCACGGTCGGCTACATCTATATGTTGAAGTTGTCGCACCTGGTGGATGACAAGATTCACGCGCGGTCTATCGGCCCGTACTCGCTCATCACGCAGCAACCGCTCGGCGGTAAAGCGCAGTTCGGAGGACAGCGATTCGGAGAAATGGAAGTATGGGCGCTCGAAGCATACGGCGCCGCGCACATTCTGCAGGAACTGTTAACCGCCAAGTCCGACGACGTGTACGGACGAACCAAAATTTATGAGGCTATTGTGAAGGGTGAAGCTGCCATGGAACCGGGCGTTCCGGAGTCATTCAATGTGCTCATTCGCGAACTGCAGAGCCTCTGTTTAGACGTTGAATTAATGAAGCGCAAACCGACGGCGTAGGGAATTCTGGGGAAATTCGGGGACGCACCCCGAATTTCCCCAGAATTCTCCAGGAGGTATACATTGATTAGATCGAATCCTTATGACCGGGCAGCATCCATTGCCGATTTCGACAGCATCCGGATCAGTCTGGCTTCCCCAGAAAAGATTCGCTCGTGGTCGCATGGCGAAGTAACAAAACCTGAAACCATCAACTACCGGACATTCAAGCCTGAGCGGGACGGTCTCTTCTGCGCGCGCATCTTCGGTCCGGTCACCGACTGGGAATGTCTCTGCGGAAAATACAAGCGCATGAAACACCGCGGCGTCATTTGCGACAAGTGCGGGGTGGAAGTGACGCTGTCCAAAGTGCGCCGTGAACGGCTAGGTCACATCGAGCTGGCGAGTCCGTGTTCGCACGTCTGGTTCTTCAAGGGATTGCCAAGCCGTATCGGTCACTTGCTCGATATGTCGCTGCGTGAACTGGAGCGGGTTCTTTATTTCGAGGCGTATGTCACGATCGATCCGGGCGAGGCTCCGCTGAAAGAACGTGAGCTTTTGACGGAAGAAAAATTCCGGCAATTGCAGCAGGAGCACCCCGGAAAGTTCGTTGCCATGATGGGCGCTGAAGCCATTAAAGAACTTCTGAAGCGTGTGGATATCGACGAGTTGTCGCATGAGCTCCGCACGAAGATGAAGAACGAAACGTCGCAGCAGAAGAGAGTCAAATTTGCGAAGCGCTTAAAAGTGGTCGAGGCGTTTGTCAAGTCGGGCAACAAACCGGAGTGGATGATTTTGGACGTCATTCCGGTCATTCCACCGGAACTGCGTCCCCTGGTTCCGCTAGACGGTGGACGATTCGCGACGTCGGATTTGAACGATCTCTACCGCCGTGTCATCAACCGGAACAACCGTTTGAAGAAGCTCATGGAATTGCATGCGCCCGACGTCATCGTCCGGAATGAAAAACGCATGCTCCAGGAAGCCGTCGATGCTCTTTTCGACAATGGCCGGCGGGGCCGCATTTTGCGTGGCGCGAATAACCGTCCGCTGAAGTCGCTATCGGACACGTTGAAAGGTAAGCAAGGACGTTTCCGCCAAAACCTGTTAGGCAAGCGTGTGGACTACTCCGGCCGTTCTGTCATCGTTGTCGGGCCTGAGCTGAAGCTGCATCAATGCGGACTGCCGAAGAAGATGGCCCTCGAGCTCTTCAAGCCGTTCATCTACAACCGGCTCGAACAGGGCGGACATTGCACTACGGTTAAAGCCGCGAAGGAAATGGTTGAGCGGCAGGATTCCGTCGTATGGGACATTCTTGAGGAGGTGATCAAGGATCATCCTGTTCTTCTCAATCGAGCGCCGACGCTGCACCGGCTCGGCATTCAGGCCTTCGAGCCCGTCCTGGTCGAAGGAAAAGCGATCAAGATTCATCCGCTGGTTTGCACGGCGTTCAATGCGGATTTCGATGGCGATCAGATGGCGGTTCACATCCCCCTGTCGCCGGAAGCCCAAATCGAGGCGTCTGTCCTGATGCTTTCCACGCAGAATCTCTTGTCGCCGGCCAGCGGCCAACCCGTCGCTGTGCCAACACAGGACATGGTTCTTGGCGTTTACTATCTGACCCGTCCAAAACCGGCAGCGAAAGGTGAAGGTCGAACCTTTGGATCGATTGACGAAGTGCTGATGGCATGGGATTCCGGTGAGGTTGAAACGCAGTCAGCCATTCGCCTGCGATATAGCGGTCCGCTGATCGATATGACAACGGCATACGATGAACAAGCGATCGTTCACGCGGAAGTCGTCGACGCCAAGAACCACATGCTCAACACCACAGTCGGCCGTGTGATTCTCTATGACAACATGCCGAAAGGCATGCCCTTCATCAATGCTCTCCTGAAGAAAAAAGGCCTGGGCCAGTTGGTGAGCTATACGTACCTGCGCTATGGACCTGAGATGACGGTCACCATGCTCGACCACATCAAAGAGCTGGGCTTCTATTACGCGACGAAGGCGGGCATCACGATCTCGATCGATGACCTCATCGTGCCGCCTGGTAAGCGTGACTTCGTCGAAAACGCCCAGAACGAAGTCGTAAAAGTGGATCAACAGTACCGCGACGGAGCGATCACGAATGGCGAACGTTACAACAAGGTCATCGCTATCTGGTCGGATGTGACGGAAAAGATCTCCGACATGATGTTCAACGAAATGGAACGCGCGGAAAAGGCCAGCCACGGATTTAATCCGATTCTGTTGATGGCCGACTCCGGAGCTCGCGGTTCGAAGCAGCAGATCCGGCAGTTGGCCGGTATGCGCGGTTTGATGGCGAAGCCTTCAGGAGAGATTATCGAAACGCCCATTACCGCGAATTTCCGCGAAGGCTTAACCGTGCAACAGTACTTCATCTCCACCCACGGCGCCCGCAAAGGATTGGCCGATACCGCTCTGAAGACGGCTGACTCTGGTTATTTGACCCGCCGGCTCGTGGACGTCGCGCAGGACGTCATCATCAGCGAGGCGGACTGCGGCACGGTGGACGGCATCTATGTAGGGTCGATCGTGGAGTCGGGCGAAATCATCGAGCCTTTGAGAGATCGTATCGTTGGCCGGGTGTCGCTCGAAAAAATCAAAGACTACGAAGGCAAGGTCATTGTCGAGATCAATCAGGAAATCACGGAAGATCTTGCCAGCGCGATCCAGGCGGCGGGTATCGAACGCGTGAAGATCCGTTCGGTGCTCACGTGCGAGTCACGGCGCGGCGCCTGCGTCCGCTGCTATGGCCGCAACCTGGCAACCGGCAAACTGGTGGAAATCGGCGAAGCGGTCGGCGTGATCGCGGCTCAGTCGATCGGCGAGCCCGGAACTCAGCTCACGATGCGTACATTCCACATCGGCGGGACGGCAAGCCGTGTGGCCGAGCAAACCAGCTTGGAAGCCAAGAACGCCGGCACGATCAAGTTCCATAACCTCCAGACTGTCCGGAATCAAGCAGGCTTCCTGGTCGCAATGAATCGTAACGGTGTGCTGGCGATCATGGACGAGAAAGGCCGCGAGAAGGAGCGCTATACGATCGTGTACGGCGCGAAACTCAAGGTCAACGAAGGCGATCACGTGAAGGTCGGTGCGACTCTCGTCGAATGGGATCCATATACGTTCGCCATCCTCACGGAAGTCAGCGGCACGGTTCAGTTCAAGGACTTGCTCGAAGGCGTCACGATGCATGAGGAACTTGACGAAGTGACCGGCCTTTCGCGCTGGGTTGTTACCGATTCACCGGATGAGAAACGCCAGCCAACGATTCAGATTCGTGACGACAAGCACAAAGTCTTGCGCAAATATCTGATTCCATCTCGTGCTCACCTGATGGTGGCCGACGGCGACGCGGTTTACCAGGGCGACGTCCTTGCGAAGATTCCGCGTGAAACGACGAAGACCAAAGACATCACGGGTGGTCTGCCGCGCGTCGTTGAATTGTTTGAAGCGCGAAAACCCCGCGAGACCGCGGTCATCACTGAAATCGACGGTATCGTGAAGTACGGCGATATCACCAAGGGCCAGCGGAAGATTATGGTCCTCAACGAGAACGGAGTCGAGCGCGAATACGCTTTGCCTCGTGGCGTTCACGTGAACGTTCAGGAAGGCGAACATGTGCGTGCCGGCGAGCCGTTGATGGATGGTCCGCGTAATCCGCATGATATTCTGGCCGTTCTCGGTGAAAAAGAACTGCAGGCTTACCTTGTGAACGAAATTCAGGAGGTCTATCGTCTGCAGGGTGTCAACATCAATGATAAGCACATCGAAGTCATCGTTCGTCAAATGATGCGCTGGATCAAGGTTGAGGACGTCGGCGATACGGAATTCCTGGTCGACGAACAAGTCGACAAGTTCCGCTTCCAGGAGGAGAATGAACGGGTCAAGAAGAGCGGTGGTAAGCCGGCCTCCGGCCGTCCGCTGTTGCTCGGAATCACGAAGGCATCGCTTTCGACCGAGTCGTTCATTTCCGCAGCATCGTTCCAGGAAACTACGCGCGTGCTGACGGAGGCCTCAATCAGCGGAAAGATCGATTACCTGCGCGGTCTGAAAGAAAACGTCATCATGGGGCGCCTCATTCCTGCCGGTACCGGCCTGGACTTCTATCGGAACGTCGAACTGATTTCGGAAGAGCCTGAGCCGGGTCTCGTGGAAGAAGCGCCGGCAGAATTGGAACTTGCCGAAGAGATTGGCGCCGAAGAGCAGCCCCATCAGGAACCGCTGGCGAC
>WNGG01007332.1_pt1 | contig 12217 bp, 17 predicted proteins | sample 5400661 | NCBI WGS metagenome assembly WNGG01 (sample SAMN13153372, study PRJNA577476) | soil metagenome | isolation source: 100 cm soil or saprolite under Garry oak tree replicate 1 | place: USA:California | collected 2016-06-15 | reverse complement strand
GCCTCCAATTGCTGATGTGTCCAGTGGTCGTGTTGGCGCAGCTTCCGCAGCTGCGAGAGCAGGCCCAATAGAATCTGGATGTCCATGATGCCCTCTCATTGTTCTAGCATTTCAGGCCACTTCTTCTGGTCCTCATCGCAGACTCGGCACACCAGCGCGGAAACCCGTGTGTTCAACCACCTTCACAAGGCGGTTGGGATCAGTTTGTGCCGGGTCATATTCGACATACGCCATCTCGGTTGCCGAATTGACGTAGACGTAGATCACTCCTGGCGTCCGGGCAAGGGCACGCTCGACGATGAGCACACCGCCTCCACCGCAACTCAAGTCATAAATGGGTAGTGTGATCCGTTGGTTCTTCATAGGCGCATTCTCTCTTGCCTGTCTTATGCAAACAGCGCTACGTCTTCATCTACTCATAATTGTCGGGCATATTTCTGAGGCGGAGTTGAGGCACAACTGATGGCATGCTGAGGAAGTTGGGGAGGATGGAGAGTATATGGGTGGCTACGGGCAGAGACAGAGAGGCAAGCGCACCCTGGCGGTTGTGCCCTGACCGAGCTCGCTCTCTAGCGTAATAGTGCCATCATGCTGCTCGACGATCCAACGAGCAATCGGCAAACCGAGGCCAGTACCACCAGGATCACGGCTCCGGGCAGGGTCGGCACGATAGAACCGATCGAAGACCAGCGGCAAGTCTTCTGGTGGGATGCCGACGCCAGTGTCACGCACCACGATTTCGACGTCGGTCTCTCGACGATGCAACCCGAGTGTGACTCGTCCCGTGGCTGGCGTGTATTTGAGCGCGTTATCAAGTAGGATCAGCAGGAGTTGCTTGAGGCGGTCCTCGTCCCCCTCGACCCTGGCGGGCTCAAACGGATTGAGGGTGAGTGCTTGACCATGCGAGAGGTGACGTGCTTCTCTATAGGCCTCCAGGACAACTGCGTCGAGGTCAACGGGACAACGCTTGAGAGAAACGCCCGCGTCGGCTCGTGCCAGCACCAGCAGGTCGGCCACCAGGCGAGAGAGACGGGTGGATTCACGCCCGACTTCGGTCAGGGCCTCTTCTCGCTCTGCCTCAGGCATGGCTCGGTGGCGGCGGAGCAGTTCCAGGTTGCCCTGGATCGCGGTGAGTGGCGCGCGCAGTTCGTGTGAAGCGTCTGAGACGAAGCGCTGCTGGGCACGGGAAGCTGCCTCCAGACTCGCCAACATCTCATTGAAGGTGCTGGCAAGCCGACCGAGTTCATCCTGGTGAGGGGGCGCTTCGATGCGGGGCGAAAGATCGCGCGAGAGGGTAATCGTGCGTGCGGTCCGGATCATCGTAGCAACGGGACGTAATACGCGGCCCGCGATGGCCCAGCCCCCGAACAGGGCGAGCGCCAGACCGGTGAGCGTCAGCACCGGTAAGAAGATGCGAACGGTTTGCATCTCGGCATCCAGCCGCCCAAGAGGCGTCACGGCTTCGATGTACCCGGATGGGGTTCCCGCGGTATGGAGCGTGAGCACATAGACCCGCCAGCGCTGTCCCGTTACCACGAGCAGGCCAAAAGCCCCACCTGGATCAGGAGTGGCGGGCGACGCCAGTACGGGGGGTACAAGCTGGGCAACTACGTCGTATGGTGGACCGGCGGGTGAACGGAGCACCGCGCGCGGATCAACGGACGGAAGGGCTTCCGTGCCAAGCGTACTCTCCTTGAGGGCCCCGTCAGCGCTGAAGAGACGGAGCGCAAGCTCCAGGCCGTTTCTTCCCTGGACAAGGTGAGGCCCCCCCTCTCCACTTGTAGCCTCGGCAGCCGCGTGACCAGTACTCACCAGTAGGGTACGGTCGAGATCATCATATTCTCCACGCGCGTGGATGGCATAGCTCAGGAGCGTGATGAGCAGCAGAACGGCAGCGAACAACGCTCCGTAACACAAGGCCAGGCGGAGACGGATTGACATAGCCTAACTTTCCCGTAACACGTAGCCGACGTTACGGATCGTCTGGATCAATCGCGATTCGCCCCCGGCCTCTAACTTCTGCCGAAGTTGTTTGACGTAGACCTCTACCACATTCCCATCAAAATCATAATCCCATACCCGTTCGAGCAAGACGTCCTTGGAAAGCACCTGCCGTGGATGTAGGAGGAACTCCTGGAGTACTTTGAATTCGAGGCTCGTCAGCGGCACTTCGCGCTGGCCGCGATGGACAACGTGGCTGCCGGTATCCAGGGTCAGATCAGCGAAACGCAGAACTGGAGGATGATCCAGTCGTTGCCGCCTCAGCAGAGAGTGGACGCGAGCGAGCAAGACCTCAAAGGTGAAAGGTTTGATCACGTAGTCGTCGGCACCGGACTCCAGTCCCCGCACCTGGTCATTGGGGGCGTCCTTTGCTGTGAGCATGATGACAGGGAGGTGTTCGTCGGCAGCACGGATGCGCTGCAAGACATCATAGCCGCTCAGGCCAGGCATCATTACATCGAGGATAACCAGGTCCGAGGGACGCTCACGCGCGAGGGCAAGCCCCTCGCTCCCAGATTTAGCCGTCTCAACGGCAAATCCTTCATAGGATAAGCCGCGTTCGAGCAAACTGGTGACAGCAGGATCATCGTCAATGACCAGGATGCGCTGCATGAGTAGTTCCTCCTCTCATTTTAATAGACCAAGCGGATGAATTATTTTTCTTTCACCAGATATTCTAGCGCGAGGACATCACAACACAATCACGCTCCTACTCAACATGTCACAGAAGCATCACAGTCAGGGGGTATGGAGTATGACGATGAAGAACTGCTTGCAGGTATCTCAGGCACCCATCAGCGAATACTCAGCAGAGCTTCAGGAAGAGGTGAAGCTCGCAGGAAAGGGCCGTGCCTTGTATGGCGAAATTGGCAAGGCCTTTGTGCTGGATCATCTGTATAACGTCATTGGCCGTGTCTGGGTGACCACCGTTGATGGCACGGGGATGGGAACCACGGCCTACTCGACCACCGTAACCTACACCACCACCTTCCATAGTGGTGCCCAGGAAGGCGTCATCGAGGTACTAGAAGTGCATGCTGGTATCAGCGAGGAGCCCTTCTCTGCCGTGATGGTGAAAGTGCTCCTTGATCCAGGTCTGGCAGCAGGCGGGGGTGGAGGAAGAGTGTTGTCTAAATGACAAAGGATCACTGGGGGAGCCTCCCATCGATTTCTTCAGTCGGCAGAGAGCCTGGGTAGGGGTGACCCTTGCGGTCGCCCTGCCAGGCCCATCCAGACACACGTGCCTACTCATTCATTCTTCAATGCCCGGATCACCATCTGTGCGTGCATCACCATGTGTTCAGCATGCATCTGATCAATGTGCTTCCCAGCCTGGGCCTGAACCTCGTTGATAAATGCGTTGAGCAAGTTGATGGCTGTCCCAGTCTGACCGCGATCGAACGCCGCTTGGGCCGCACCAAGCTTGGCGAACAGACTGTTGGTTACTCCCTGGTTGTCGATGAAACCCTGGTCAGCAGCATGCTGGACGCAAGCCTCCAAAGATTCTATGGTTGGTTGGTGTACACACTCATCAGTTGTTTGTGCTCGCGCTGTTCCGGCACGAACTAGACTGAACCCAACCAATGCAACCAATGCAATACATACGAGTACGACCAAACGAAGTTTCATTATCGAATGCCTCCTTCTCTGCAATTGATCCGAAATCTAGTACCAAGTATGGCACTCTTTTCTGAGGCCAGGCTGAAGAATAGCTGATGATTGCCTGAAGCACTCCAGCGAGAGTACAGGAGGTATCCCTCCTGGAAGATGAGCAGGAGGAGAACAAGGGCCATTGCCTGCACAACGACCAGGGCATGTTGTCGCACGAGAGGTATCTTCCTGCCTCAGGTATTCATCAGCGAGAACTCAGCTACGCCTCAGCAAGAAGAACTATACTTGGCAGCAGAGCTAGATCATCACGAGATTGCATGCGTAAGTCCATGACGGTGAGGCCTTAAATCTAGCTTCTCCTTATACTGAATGAAAGTCGGGATTTCTGATGGAGAGTAGCATTTTCTTTGGCGGTTCAGTCGTCGCTGCCGTGGTGGCGGGCATGCTGGCATTGTTTGCCCCCTGTTGTATCTCGTTCATGCTGCCTGCCTACTTTGCGAGTTCTTTCCAGAACCGTCTGCGGTTGGTGGCAATGACGTTCCTCTTTGCTGCTGGAGTGGCGACGATCATTCTGCCAATCGCCCTGGGTGCCTCCGTCTTGCGGCAACTCTTTGCGGCACAGCACACCACGATCTATGTTGTGGGCGGGGTACTCTTGCTTGGGCTGGCGATCTACTTGTTGCTGGGAGGCCAGATTCATCTTCCCATGCCTGGTCGACGAGCCGGGGGGAGGGCGGGAGTTGCGACGACCTATTTGCTGGGCATCTTCTCCGGAATCACGAGTTCCTGCTGTGCTCCGGTGCTTGCCGGGGTGATCGCGCTCTCCAGCGTGGCTCCTTCGTTCTGGCTCGCCCTCGGGCTGGGGACAGCGTACGTCTTTGGCATGGTGGCGCCACTGTTCGTCATCTCGCTGCTTTGGGAGCACTACGACTGGAAAAGAAGTCGACTCTTCCATCCCAGATCGTTCACTTGGCATGTTGGCTCTCTTCGACACACGCTCAGCACAACCAATCTCTTGAGCGGGCTACTGCTGCTGCTCATGGGAGGAGCTATGATCTGGGTGGGGTTCACCTCGACTGCCATGGTGGCACCTACCGGCTGGCAAGCCAGCTTCTTTGTCTGGTTGCAGCATATTGGGCGAGTGATGACCGGTAGTCTCTCCTGGATGCCCAACTGGGTAGTCGCTCTTGTGCTCGTGCTCTTCATTGTCCTGTTGGCCTGGTATGCGCTCAGACAGAGGGGAACGAAGACCGATGACGAGGAGTCACTTTCAGACGACGAGGAGGAATCGAAAGAGGAAAGAATGAAGGAGAAGGTCCGTGAGTACTGAGACATCTAAGAAAGAAAAAAGAACACCGCCCAGGAAGGGAAAGGATCAACACAAACGATATCGCCGGAAGAACCGCACCTTGAGTATTGTGGTGAAGGCGGCCGTGGCTGTAGGAGTGGGGGGAGTGGCCATCCTCGTGCTGTGGGCGATCTTCTTCCTTAATAACAACTCGGGTGGGGGGACATCTACAAGGACCGGTCAGGCCGGGAAGTACGTCTTTCAGGTCGGGAACCCAGGACCCGGTGAGGTAGCTCCGCCCATCACACTCCAGTCGACCGATGGCAGCACCTTCGACCTGGCTGCTCTGCGTGGCAAGACGGTGCTGTTGTTTTTCCAGGAAGGGCTGTCATGTCAACCCTGTTGGGATCAGATCAAGGATATGGAAGCACAGAGCAATCAGTTTCAGGCGCTTGGTATCGATACCATCGTGAGTATCACCTCCGACCAATTGGATGCCTTGAAACAGAAGGTGGCGGATGAGGGCCTCTCCACGCCAGTCCTCTCTGATCCGAACCTGGCGGTTTCTCACACCTATCACGCGAACGACTACGGCATGATGGGCGAGTCCAGCGATGGCCATACCTTCATCATCGTCGGCCCTGATGGTCGTATTCGTTGGCGAGCCGATTATGGCGGCCCTCCCAATTACACCATGTACGTGCCGATCCCGACGCTGATTGCGGATATGAAGGAGGGACTCCGTGGACAAGCATGAAAGGCCTTCCACTGTGCTGCTCGATGGAGAGCACCATAAGCGTCTTCACATCCTGCTCCTCACGCAGGAGCACTGTGGATTCTGCGAGCAGGCCAAAGACATCCTGGAGCGCCTTTCGCGAGAGTACTGGCTTTCGCTTTCCACGCTCGATATAGCGTCGCCTGAGGGTCAACAACTCGCGGCAGAAGGTGGGTTGCTGTTCCCACCAGGCATCCTGATCGACGGCGAGCCTTTCTCCTATGGCCGTCTCTCGGAGCGAAAGCTCCGACGGGAATTCGATAGACGGCTGGGTTTTGTAGACAAGCCTCCGTATGTGCTTGCCTTCCAACACGCTCACAAATGAGCCAGGGTAGAGGGCAACACGGGTCGAGAGCATTGTTTCTTCCCAAAGCAGCAAGGGCTGCGGAGCGGGCTATCTTCTCACACGCCCGAATTAAGCAGATTCCCTACTTGTATTGTAGCCCCTATGATACGCATTATAACCCCTGTGATGTGCATCGTGAATACTCCTCAATGAATTGTTGTCAGCAGTTTTACCGATTGTGATCTCGTTGAGACGAACATCTCAGGGAAGCATCAGCTAGTACTCAGCCCGGCTTCAGTCGCTACCGCTACACTCTGTAGCAGAGAGGAGTAATCGCTCCGAATGATGGACACCGTAGATCGTTGCGTTTTGAGTGTTTTGTGAAGATGCCTGCCTCCTGAACGAGGCAGGCGGATGCGAGAGGAAAGCGTGTAGAGGCTCTGGAGGTATGCGCACAGGCAAAGATCTGGCCAGCTAGTTGTTCCGCTACATCGATAGATGCAGATGTACTAGTGGAGCAGCCAGGCCCGGGAGAAAGAACCTGGTAGCAGGAGCTAAAACAGGCCTCCCCTTCAAGGAGGAAATTCACATGATCGAACAAGCTGACGAGGCGCAACTCGATAGCTTTAAAACCCGTGTGGCTGAACACGGTCTGATGAAGTCCATTTTAGAGGCGTTTGCGTATATCAAACCCTTTGGAGGCATGTTCGGCAAGATTGTCCCGTTCTATGCCGAGTCGTACTGGTATGCCATGGGTGGGCTGACTTTCCTGATGTTTGTCTTCTTGACCGGCAGTGGCGTTCTGCTTGCCCTGCTTGGACCGTACTGGTGGCTCACAAATCCGGTCGGCCAGTTCCTCAAGTCGTTTCACTACTGGAGTGCGCAGGGCTTCTTCTTCTTCGCGCTTCTGCACCTGTTCCGGGTTTGGGCGACAGGTTCCTACCGTGGTCGGCGCATCTTTAACTGGTGGATTGGCCTGAGCATCTTCATGCTGGCGATGGGTGAAAACCTCTTCGGGCTGCTGGCCCGCGGCGACTGGGAGTCGCAGTTCGTCGCCATGCACTCCGACGATATGCTCTTCCTCCAGCCGTTCTTTTTCAACCTGTTCAGTCCAGGCAACTTCACCGCGGACCTGACGATCCATATCGCAGTCCTGCCGGTAGTCATTTTTGGACTGATCCTGGCTCATATCGTCCTGATCCGGCTGCAAGGGGTGAGCAAGCCACTTCCAGCACGAAAGGAGAAGTAGCATCATGTCAGTAGAAAAGCAAACACCACAAACGGTAGACCAACCCGTGCCGACGCAGGCCTCGGATCAACCACCGGAGCGCCTGGTTCGGCATGTCTTCTGGAAATATCCGATCATCTCCCTGGTGCTCCTGGTGGTCGTGGCGGTGCTGGCCGGGCTGGTGGGTTCTCCCAACTGGCCCAGAGATAGCATTGCGGGCGTCACGAAAGATGATCCAGGTGGGGCGATCCTGGCCTTCACGCAGGAACTGGATGGCAACGCCAGCTCGAGCATGAATGCCCAGGAGTACGGCATGGGCGATCCCGGGCAGGTTTTCGTCCTGAACCCGGTGCGCCAGGCGGCCAATATTGGGTTCCTTGGTTCCGATGTTCAGGCGGCCATTGCGACCTACGATGCAGCCAGCCCGGATCAACAGCAGAAGTGGGCGAAGGCCTACGAAGATGCCATCACTCCCCAGTCAAGTGGAGGCGAGATGGAGGGGGTGCAGAGCCCTGATTATGAGAAAATCAAATCGCTGGGGGGGCCCCAGTTCGGCCCGGTTCCAACCCTACTGAAAGCAGACTTGAAACTGGCTCAGAGTGGCTACCTGGAGCAGTACCTGCAAACGGTTGAGCCTGGACATTCCTATCACCTGGTGAACATCTGGCTCTATGACCATCCGCACCTGCTCAATACAGCGGTAGACCAGGGACTGACGGATGACCAGTGGGGCATGGTCAAGGAACGTGGGTTCTCGGTTGGGCCGTGGTACCTGTTCATCCCGGCGGTGTTCCATGTCTACTTTCCTGGCGGGATCACCGGTCAGTGGTTTGTAATCTGGAACTTACTGTTCGCGGCCATCCTGCTGTTTCTCGTGCCCCTCGTTCCAGGCGTGCGTGACCTGCCGAGGTACCTGAAGCTCTATCGCTTCATCTACCGCTACCCGACGCCAGGCGAACTGGAAAGGCCTGCGTTGAAGGAACGGTTCGGTACGACACATGACGGTGTGGAAGCAGTAGGAGGTGGGAAATGAACGAGCCGCAGAACCAGAGCGAGCGTACGAAGAAGTGGCGGGGAGCGGAGATGCTGTTGTTTCTCGCAGCTTCCGCCATCGGCATCTACGCGCTGGGACGCGGGCTGGCAGGTGTTTTTGAGCCCGGTCAGGGCATCAGTCTCCTCTGGCTTGCCGTGACAGGTGTGGCACTGTTTGTACTATTCGCCCAGATGGGGCGGGTGCATGATACCTGGCCCCATCGGCGCAAGGGTGAAACAGGGCAAACCACAGGCGAAGAGGTGGCCCAGGATCCGTCAGTTGCAAACGGAAAGGAGAAAGAGAATGTTCCAGCGAATCCATCGTGACGCCTATTCGGTCATCGTCGGCATACTGATTCTGGCCGGGCTGATCACCTGGATGCTCGTCACCGTCAATCCGATCCGGTAAGTATCGCGTGCTGGTGGTGGTCATCCGTAAGAGCAAAAGCGGCTCCTGCACTGCACTTCCTCTGCCGGAGCTATCGGCAAAAGGATGAATGCGGGAGCCGCTTTTGCTCTTACTTGATGCTATGAGCGAGGCCTCGCTCATGTCGGCGAGGATTCCCATGTTCTATGGATATGTGGCTAAATATAGATGTGGGAGGCACCCTGGCCACAAAGCATGGGCAGCAACGGAAGAAGGAAACCCATCTCGCAAAGGTATGTTTGTAATGCGATGTCAGGAAGTGAGGCACCTCGACGATGTCCTCCTTCTTATTTTGAACGTTTTCTCCAGCTTGGAGCTAGCGATACTTCTGAAAGGGGCAAACCATGTACGCATCTGTACGGCAGTACACGATCAAATCTGGGCATGAGAAGGTTGACGAGGCGGCACGGGAAGTGCAAGCAGGTCTTGGTCCTATTATCAGCAAAGCGCCGGGGTTTGTGGCGTATTACGTCCTGGATGCTGGGAACAATGTTGTGGCTGCAATTAGTCTCTTCGAGAGTAAAGCGGCAGCCGATACAGCCGACGGGATGGTTGCGGACTGGATCAAGCAGCACTTGACCTCGTTTGTTGCGGGTCCCCCCGAAGTGCTGGAAGGTGAGGTGATCGCGCATTCGGCAAAGTAGTGGGGAATGCGTGAACGAGTTCTCTGCTGTGGATTTCGAAGCTACGGCCGAGTGCGCGAGATGACCATCAGTCGCCTCCAATGAGCGCTCGATTATCCATGAGAGGAGCGAGACGGGTGTGACGCGTATTTTAGTGGTCGACGATGAAAAGGCGCTGGTGGAACTGGTGCGCAGCTATCTCGAACGCGAGCAGTACGAGGTGCTGACAGCGGCGGATGGGCGCACGGCGCTCGAGCTGGCACGCGCTGCCCAGCCAGACCTCGTCGTGCTCGACGTCATGCTGCCCGAGCTCGACGGCATCGAAGTCTGCCGCCAGCTGCGGCAGTTCTCCGATGCCTATGTGATCATGTTGACAGCGCGGGCCGAGGAGATCGACAAGATCCTCGGCCTGACCGTTGGCGCAGACGACTACCTGACCAAGCCGTTCAGCCCGCGCGAACTGGTAGCTCGCATTAAGGCGCTGCTGCGACGTCCCCGCCAGACGGGAGCTGCGCTCTCTCCGGGTTCAGAACCCCCTGATGATGCTCCAGCGCCGCAGCACTGGGACGATCTGATGATAGATGAGGCACAGCACGAGGTGACGCTCCACGGGCAGCCGGTCGAGCTGACCGCGCGTGAGTTTGCTCTCCTGCTCGCACTCGCCCGGCATCCCGGTCGGGTGTTTACGCGTCCCCAGTTGCTGGAGCGCGTATGGGGGGATGCCTACTACGATGAGCACGTCGTGGATGTGCATATCGGGAACCTGCGCAAGAAGCTGGAAGCGGACCCGGCGCATCCCCACTATCTGGAGACGGTGCGCGGGGTGGGCTACCGCTTCCGGCGTAGGCAGGAGTAGTCGTATGCGTTGGCGTCTGTCCTTCAAAACCTCGCTCGGCGGCAAGTTCCTGTTGTCCTACTTGCTGATCGTCCTGGTCGGCGTGGCAACACTCCTGGTCGTCGTCTTCGCGCTGGCGCCAACGCTGTTCCAGGCCCAGCTCGTGCCCATCCTCCAGACCCATCCTGAAGCACTGACGACCGCCGAGGCCAGCCAGCGCATCCTGGGAGCCTTCCTCGGCACCCTGTTGCTCGCCCTGGCCGTGGCCGCCATCGCCGCTACGGTGACCTCCCTGGCCACGAGCCTCTTCGTCGCCCGGCGGGTCACCGTCCCCCTGCAGGAGATGACGCAGAGCTCAGAGCGGATCAGTGCGGGTCACTACGCCGAGCGTGTCGAGGTCGCGCCCATGCATCGCGCCGATGAGCTTGGACAACTGGCGAGCAGCATCAACGCCCTCGCGGTCGCCCTCGAACAGACGGAGCGCCGCCGCCTGGAGGTCATCGGCGATGTGACGCACGAACTGCGCACCCCGATCACCACCATTGAAGGCTATCTCGAAGGCTTGCTCGATGGCGTCATCGAGCCATCCCCTCGCACCTGGGCCATGCTGCATACCGAAGCAGGGCGACTCCGTCGCTTGGTGGACGATTTGCAAGAATTGTCGCGAGCCGAGGCACGCCAGATTCCTCTCTCTCCGCAGCCGGTTGCGCCGCAACGCCTCGTCCAAAGCGCCCTTGAGCCTCTGGAAGGGCAGTTTGCTGAGAAGAACCTTGACCTCAAAGTATCTCTCCCGGAGGGTCTCCCCCCGGTCATGGCCGACCCGGCTCGCGCCGTACAAATCCTGACGAACCTGCTGGTCAACGCACTGCGCTACACTCCCCTGCCGGGCAAGGTCGAACTGGCGGTGAGCCGCGAAGAAGACAGGGTGGCCTTCCGCGTCACCGATACCGGCGTGGGCTTGACCCCGGAGCAACTCGCCCACATCTTCGAACGCTTCTACCGCGTCGACAAGTCACGTTCGCGCGCCCTTGGCGGCTCTGGTATTGGCCTCACCATCGCCCGCTCGCTGGCTCAGGCTATGGGTGGTGAGATCCGGGCAGAGAGCGCCGGCCTTGGCCAGGGCAGCAGCTTTACCGTCACGCTCCCTCAAGTGCATGAGTGACCTCTCTCTTCCAGTCCATTTCTTGATCGAATCTTGATGAAAACGCGCATCTGCTCTTGAAGTTGGCATCCTATACTCATATCAGAGGCAGGGGAAGTGGAGATGAACATCCCGGCTCCCCAGTGTAACGACGAGAAAAGAACGTGGTCCGCATGGACCGCAATACAAATAGGAGCAGAAGACGATGATGAACATGATGTACGGATACGGTATCTGGTGGCTGATCGGCACAGGCCTGATGATCCTTTTCTGGATCGCCATTATCCTGCTGGTGATCTGGGCGGTGCGCAATCTGTTCCCGCGCCAGGTGCGCTCTGGGAGCGACCAGGCGCTGGAGATCCTGCGGCAGCGCTACGCCAAAGGCGAGATCAACGCGGCAGAGTACGAGCAGGCACGCGCCCGGCTGGAGGAGGTTCCGGTCGGGTAACCTCGCCTGGAAACATCCTCAGATGCTTCCAAAATGGAGGCCCGGTATCGGAGGAAGAGAGCATACTCGTTTATTGTATAAAAGCCCGTTCTTTATCAGAACGTAGCAGAAAGTGAGGGTACGATAATGATGTGGGGATATGGTTTCGGTTGGGGTTGGTTCATGATGGCGTTTGGTGGGGTTCTGTGGATTGCCATCTTAGTGATCCTGGTGTGGGCCTTGATTCGTTGGTTGGAGAGGAAAGCGCGCGTGCCGGGTCCATCTGGGTCAGCCAGCCCGTCCGCGTTAGAAATCCTGCGCCAGCGTTATGCGCGTGGCGAGATTGATACCGCAACGTTTGAGCAGATGCGAGAGCGGCTCCAGGCTACAGAGCATGCTCCTGACGCCAGTCAGGAAGTGCCGGAGAGCAGTCGGCGCAACTTCTGAGGTGGACATCACAAAGAGACCGCATGTGAAGACACGTGCGGTCTCTTTCTTGTTTCCTCCCAGGTACAGCGAGCTTACGATACATTGCTGACTCCG
>WNGG01032941.1_pt1 | contig 12218 bp, 15 predicted proteins | sample 5400661 | NCBI WGS metagenome assembly WNGG01 (sample SAMN13153372, study PRJNA577476) | soil metagenome | isolation source: 100 cm soil or saprolite under Garry oak tree replicate 1 | place: USA:California | collected 2016-06-15 | reverse complement strand
AGGTGCGGTCATACAGCAGGAACGCGCTGGCCAGGGTGGTGGCGGTGAGCGCGAGGCAGCTCTTGACGAGCCGGTCGCGCAACTCCGCGATGTGGGCGAGGATCGACATCTCCGCCCCCGGATTCCGGGGGCCACGGCGACGGGGCGGCCGGCGGGTCTGCACCGCGCTGCCCCGGCTATGCGGGCGGGGTGGCGCGGTGGTCGTCGGCCGGCGTCACGTCGGACCCGGTGGCCGGCTCGGCGTCAGCCTGGTCCTCGGTCGCGTCGTCCCTGGCCGCGTCGGCGATGCCCTTCCTGAACTCCTTGATGCCCTGGCCGAGGTTGCGGCCGAGCGACGGGAGCCGGCTCGCGCCATACAGGATCGCGACGACCAGAACCACCAGGAGCCACTTGTCTTCCATGCCGTCCTCCTCACCGTCCGGGCACGGCCCGGAGGTCGCGCCGCGATCGTGCGACAGCGCCCATGAGATGACCATGAAAAGTGGCGCTCCGACCAGCCACGGAGGGTGAAGCATCGCGGGAAGCAGGACGGCCGGTCTGGGGTTTCGTGGATAGCGACCAGCTTGCGATGGATGTCATCTCGTCGCCGTCCGGGCGGTCACGGCCCGTGCCGCCCGGACAGCGACGCCCGTGGCGACGAACCGACCGTCACGCCCGGGCCGCCGCGCACCGGACGCGACGGTTCGGCCGTCACTGCCACGGGACCCATGGATCGTAACAGCGATCCGAGCAGAAGCCGAGCAAGCACGACGATCCGTGATGTCCGGCCCAGTTGCCCTCCCACGTACACTCCACGCATGTACGACGAGCCATGTACGGCCGAGGTCGAGCGGTAGGGAAGCCCGTACGCAGGCACGCATCGCGAAAGGCGGTGGCCATGGACCCGAGCCGCAAGCTGTACCGCAGCCGGACCAACCGCAAGCTGGCCGGGGTGTGTGGCGGCCTGGCCGAGTACTTCAACGTCGACCCGACCCTCATCCGGGTGGCCTTCGTCGTCCTGACCGCGCTGGGAGGGGCCGGCCTCGTGGCCTACCTGGGGATGTGGCTGGTCATCCCCAGCGAGCCGGAAGGCGTGGCGTGACCGGTCGCCCCACCTCGCCGTCCGCGCGGGAGAGGTGAAGGGGCGCCCGCGCGGATTCTGGGTCAGGCGCCTGGGGTGGTGGTGTGGCGGGCCAGGTAGGCAGCGGCCTCGGCCCGGCGGCCCACCTCGAGCTTGGCCAGGATGCTCGACACGTAGTTCTTCACCGTCTTCTCGGCCAGTCCCAGCTCCTCGCCCACCTGGCGGTTGGTGCGCCCCTCGGCGACCAGCCCGAGAATCCGTTCCTCCTGCGGCGACAACCGGGCCAGCCGCTCGTCGCGCAGCAGGTGCTTGCCGCGGCGCAGCCGGTCGAGCACGCCCTTCGTGACCGCCGGGTCGAGCAGGCTCTGGCCGGCGCCGACCGCGCGGATCGCCCGGACCAGCTCGTCACCCTTGATCTGCTTGAGGACGTACCCGGCCGCGCCGGCCATGATCGAGGCGAACAGCGCCTCGTCGTCGGCGAATGAGGTCAGCATCAGCACCTGCGTGGCCGGGCGGCTGGCGCGGACGTCGCGGGTCGCTTCGATCCCGGAGCCGTCGGTCAGGCGGACGTCCATCACGATCACGTCGGGAAGGGCCCGGTCGGCCTCGGCAACCGCCTGGCGGACGGTGCCCGCCTCGGCGCACACCACGATGTCGGTGGAGGGGGCGAGCAGGGCCTTGATGCCGTCGCGGACGACCTCGTGGTCGTCGACCAGCATGACCCGTAGCGGGGGCGTCTTCATCCGTCCATCCTCCCAGCCCACCGCCCCACCCTCAACCCGGCCCGGAGGGCGGGGGCGACGGGCCGCGACCAAGGTGGCGTCCGTGCGATCATCGGCGCTCCCGGCCGGGAACCCCGGAATGCGGTACGAGAGGTCGTTCCGAGCGTGGCGCTGCCGCGTCGACGCGGGTCTGGATGGCCTCCGCGACCCGGTCGAGGAAATCCTTGACCGTCGCCTCGGCCACCCGGTGCAGCAGCCCTCGGTCGACCGCTCGGCCGACGCGGCCGAGGGGCGGCTGGTAGCGTCCGCTGATGGCGAGCTGGGTGCGTTCGGGGCCGAGCGGGCCCAGCTCGAGGTCGGCGTCCAGGCTCGGGAACAGTCCGCCGCCCTTGACCGGCTCCCAGGTCATCGGGAGCAGCATCTTGCCCGGAAACCGGACCGGGTCGCCGAGCTCGACGGTGACGGGCACGCCGAGCCTGGGACCGAGGGGTCCGATGCCGACCTCGGCCAGCAGCCCCTCCCCTCGAGTGGCGGCGATCCTGGCAAGGCCGGGCAGCCATCGCGCCGGGGTGGCGAGGAGCACCCCCTCGACGCGGTCGGGCGGGATCGCCAGCTCCACGAAGTATCGGATGAACATGTCAGCGCGGCACCATGATGCGGATGAGGGTGCCCTCGGAGATGACGCTCGAGATCTCGGCGTGGCCGCCGAGGGCCTGGGCACGATCACGGAGGTTCCGCATGCCGTGGCCGACGTGCGCCGGGTTGTCGGGGTCGAACCCGTGGCCGTCGTCCTCGATCTCCAGCACGCCGTTGCCGCCGCCGTCGGCGTACAGCGACACCCGGCACGTGGGCGCGTCCGCGTGCCTGCTGACGTTGGACAGCGCCTCCCGGGTGAGCTGCACCAGGTCGGCGGCCCGGTGGGCCAGCTCCGCTGCCACCGCCGGGTCGATCTCGGCGACCGCGACGATGCCGGTCCGCTCCTGGAACTCCTCGACGAGCTGGCGCAGGGCCTGGTCGAGCTGGCGGTCGGCCAGGATGCCAGGGCGGAGCCCGAAGATATAGCTGCGCAGGTCGCGGATCACGTGGTCGAGCTCCTCCACGGCCGCCTCGATCCGGCCGCGGATGTCGGCGGCGCCGGCCAGCGAGGCGGTCCCCTGCAGGCCGAGGCCCACGGCGAACAGCGACTGGATGGCGCCGTCGTGCAGCTCCTTGGCGATCCGCTCGCGGTCCTCGAGCACGGCCAGCCGCTCCAGCTCGCGCCGCAGGCGCGCATGCTCGAGGACCACCGACGCCTGCTCGGCGAACGTCTCGGTGAGCCCGACGTCGGCCTCACCGAAGCGTGCGCCGCCGACCACGTTGGCGACCATCAGGGTGCCGAACGGCCGCCCGGCCGCGGCGAGCGGGACGAACAGCGCCGGCCCGATCTCGCCTGTGCGGACGATCGGCTGCCAGACCCGCTCGTCGGCCGACGCGTCGGCGAGCACTACGACCTTGCCGGTCCGGATGACCTCCCCGGACACCGACCCCTGGACCGGGAACGCGGTGCCGCGCAGCTCGGCCGCGTGCTCCCCGTCGGCCGCCTCCAGGGCGAGCGTGCCGCCCTCCGCCGGCGTCGCGATCACGGTGAGGTCCGCGCCGACCAGCTCCCTCGCGTGGCGTGCGACCAGGTCGAGCGCGGCGTCGAGCTCGGTCCCGGCCAGGATCGCCGCCGTGATCGCGCGGATAGCCTCCAGGCGCTGCGCGCGGTGGTGGGCCTCCTCGTACAGGCGGGCGTTCTCGATCGCCACCCCGGCCTGCGCGGCCAGCACCTCGAGGGCGCGCTCGTCGTCGGCGTCGAACTCGTCCGCGCCCTGCTTCCCGGTCAGGTAGATGTTCCCGAAGACCGTGCCGCGGGCAGCCACCGGCGCGCCCAGGAAGGAGCGCATCGGCGGGTGGTTCGGCGGGAACCCGACCGACCGGGGGTCGTCGGCGATGGCGCGCAGGCGCAACGTCCTGGCGTCGTCGATCAGCACGCCCAGGATGCCGCGGCCGACCGGGAGCGGGCCGATCGCGGCCCGCTCGGCCGCGGTGACGCCGGTGGTGATGAACTCGGTGATGGTGCCGTCCGGTCCCAGCACGCCGAGGGCCGCATAGCGGGCCCTGGTGATCTCGGCGGCGAGGTCGACGATGCGCTGCAGGATCGCCGGCAGCGAGAGCTCCGAGGACAGGGCCAGCCCAGTCTCGAGGAGCCGTTCGCCGCGGTCCCGCCAGCCGTTCATCAACGGAGCGTAGCATCCCGCAAACGCCCCCGGCGTCGGGGTCCCGGTAGGCTGGTGCCGCCCGTAACGTCGCCGCGTTCCTGGCCGGCCGGCCGGAGAACCTCGTCCAACGATGACTCGATCGCCAGCAGTGGCGACTTCGGCGACCTGCCACCACGACCTGTCCTGGCATCTGTCGATCTGCGGCTTACGGCTTGGAGGTGTGGATCGTCGGGTCGCCGCTGACCACCCACACCTCCGGGCTGATGGCGGGGACGAACGAGCGGTCGCCGCCCGGCTCGCGCGTGGCCGGCACCGAGTCGCCGCTCGGCTGGTGGATGACGTAGTTCAGCGAGGCCGCCGGATCGGCGAGCGGGATCTCGAACACAGCGCCGGCGGCGCGCCCAGACCCAGCATCCGGAGCCGGCCCCAGGATTTCACCCCGGCCAAGCGGCCCAAGCCGCAGGAGCACCGAGCGGCCATGGCCTGGGTCGGGGTCCGGGTCCGGGTCAGCTCATGGCCTGGAAGGCCTGTTCGACATCGAGGAGCGCTCGGGCCGCCCGGGCCGAGAACCGGCCGGGCCGGAACGGCGTGAGCAGGGGCTCCTCGACATGGTCGAGCAGCTCCCTGGCGACCAGGCGTCCGAGCGCCGGCGCGAGGGTGACCCCGCTGTGGGTGACGGCCAGATAGAGGGAGGGCTCGCCGGGTACTGGCCCGACGATCGGCAGGCGGTCGGCGGGCAGCGACCGCCATCCGACCTGCACCCGCTCGACACGGCTGGCGCCGAGGGTCGGGAAGAAGCGGGCGGCCTGGGCGACCATGGCCCGCGCATGCCTCCCGGACAGGTCGGTGGCGACCTCCTCCTGCGATCGCTGGCCGATCAGCACGGCGCTGTCCGCCCGGTGGCGCAGGTGCACCGGTGGTCCCGGGTCGCCGGGCAGGTAGACGACCCCCGGGGTCAGCGGGGCGGTCGGCGTCGTGACGACCAGCATCCCCGGGCTCGGCACGAGCGGGATGTCGAGGCCGAAGGGGGCAGCCATCGCGACCGACCCGGCCCCCGTCGCGAGCACGGTGACCGAGGGCGAGAGTGTCTCGTCGCCAACCTGGACGCGCACGCCGTCATTGACGACGCGGACCGCGGCCCGCGCGCCGAGCAGGAGCCGGGCGCCAGCCTCGCGGAGGACGGCGTGACAGGCGGCCAGCACGGCCGGGGGATCGACGTGAGCGTCGCGCGCGGCGTGCGCGGCCATGCCGACCGGGCCGGGCTCGGCCGCCGGGAGCAGGTCGCGGAGCTGGCGCTCGGAGACCAGCTGGATCGGGTAGCCCCAGGCCTGGGCCCGCGCGACCCGCTCGGCGAGCCACGCGTCGTCTCCCGGGCCGGCGGTCCAACGGATCTGGCCGCCGCGGCGGTAGCCGACGTCGCCGCCGAGCCGCCCGGCAAATCTCGACCAGCTGTTCATGCCCGCACACGCCAGCGTGTAGTAGTCGACGGGGTCCTTGTCGAACGCGCTGATCGACGCGAACGACACCGCCGAGGCGCTGTCTCCCGGGTGGTCGGCGTCGACGAGGACGAGGTTCGTGCCGCGGTCGACCAGGTACAAGGCGATGGCGCAGCCCACGATCCCGCCCCCGATGACGACGACCGGACAGCGATCGACGGGGTTCACAGCTGCCTCCTGGCGACGACAGACGACCTGCTCATCCCCACCAGTTGGGGGGCAGGTCCTCGGGCAGCCCGATCCGCCGGCCGCTCACCGCCGACGGGGCGATCCGCACGTAGTGGGTCCGGGCGCCGGGCGCCCACGGGTACAGCGGCAGCGACCGCAGCCGCCGCAGATGCTTGGGGTCCGACACCTCGGCGGCATCGCCCCGCACGACGACGCTCCAGCCGGTGTTCGTGCGCTCGTCGACCGCGTCGACCTCGAAGGCGACCCGCGCACCACGCGCGGCGGCGTCCAGCTTGGTCCCCGGGTCGGTGCGGAACACCACCCCGAGCCGGTCGAAGACGTAGTTGACCGGGAAGACCACCGGGCCTTCCTCGTCGAGCAGGGCGAGGCGGCCAAGATGGTGCTCGCCGAGGAGCTTGCGGCACTCTTCGGCCGTCAGCTCGTGCCAGCGGTCGTCACGCACCACGTCCCTCCTCGTCCTGGTCATCACGTCCGCCAGTGTCGCTCGCATGGTACTTGCTGGAATCGATGGGCTGGTGGTCCGAGCGGCGGCCGCGTGGCCGCACGTTAGAACGCCGGGGAGGCGCAGGCATGGGCCGGTTGGCACCCGGCCGGCGGGCCACGGGTCCCTACCCGCGCCGCTCTGGTCGTCCTAGCGTCGCCACGAGGAACGACCGAGTGGCAAGCGAGGTGAGCACGATGCAGGTGCGGTCGATCTACCGTCCATGGGTCGTCACCGCGGACGGTGACGAGCGGCTGGCCGACGTCGCAACCCGGATGCAGGACAACCAGGTGGGGTCCCTCGTCGTCACGGTCGGCGGGCGCTTCGCGGGAATCGTCACCGAGCGGGACCTGACCCGCGCGATCGCCGAGGGCGTCGATCCCGAGGTGGCCACCGCGGCCGACTACATGACCGGGGCGCCACAATCCGTCACTCCTGACACCGACGTCCGGGACGTCGTGCTGGCCATGCTCGAGCTCGAGTGCCGCCATCTGCCCGTCGCCGAGGACGGGACGGTGGTCGGGATGGTCTCCATCCGCGACCTGCTCGGCACGGCAGTGCGGCTGGCCTGAGGAGGCGAACGCAATGGTCGACCTGCGCTCGCGGTACCTCGGCCTCGACCTGCGGTCCCCGCTGGTCGCCTCCGCGTCGCCGCTCACCGGGACGATCGACGGCCTGCGCCGGCTGGAAGAGGCCGGCGTGGCCGCCGTCGTGCTGCCGTCGCTGTTCGAGGAGGAGGCCGGCGGCACGGCGGGACCGGAGGCCTCGAGCTCGTCGAGAAGGCCAGGGCCGCCCTGTCGGTCCCGGTGATCGCGAGCCTCAACGGCGTGTCGCCCGGCGGCTGGACCCGCTACGCGGCCCAGCTCGAGGAGGCGGGCGCCGACGCGCTCGAGCTGAACGTCTACTACATCTCAGCGAGCCCGGGCCTGAGCGGGACAGAGGTCGAGTGGCGCTACCTGGACCTCGTCCGCAGCGTGCGGAGGACGATCCAGATCCCGCTGGCGGTCAAGGTGAGCCCGTACTTCAGCTCGATCACCAACCTGGCCGGCCGGCTCGTCGAGGTCGGTGCCCGCGGGCTGGTGCTGTTCAACCGCTTCTACCAGCCCGACCTGGACGTCGAGACACTCGAGGTGGTGCCGCGCCTCGAGCTGAGCACCTCGGCGGAGCTGCGGCTGCCACTACGGTGGATCGCGATCCTCCACGGTCGGGTCTCGGCGTCGCTGGCCGCGTCCACCGGTGTCCACACCGCCGAGGACGCGATCAAGGCGCTGCTGGCCGGGGCCGACGCCGTCATGATGACCTCCGCGCTGCTGCGCCACGGACCTGGGCACGTCCGGGTCGTCGAGGCCGGCCTGCGCGACTGGCTGGCCCGTCATGGCCACCACCGGGTCGAGGAGATCCGCGGGCGGCTGAGCCAGCGCACGGTCGGCGACCCGACCGCGTACGAGCGGGCCAACTACCTGCGGGTGCTCGCCTCCCATCCGGTCCCGCGGGACGGGTAGGCTGGCAGATCCGTTACAGGTGGGGGTGCGCCCGACAGCTGCCGGACGGCGCATGGCACCCGCCACCCGCATCGGCGGCGCATCCTGCGCGTGCGAAGCCGACCCCCGGCGCCGTGGCGGCCTGGTGTCGGGTGTCTCGGTCCAGCACCGCAGGTCGAGCAGGGTCACGACGCCGACGAGGCGGTCGCCGTCCACCACGGTCGCCTCGCGGGCCTGGGCGGACGCAGCCGGTCGACGGCCAGAGCCCCGAGCTAGTCCGGGGCCATCAGGGTGCCGCGGACAGGCCGCGAGGTGCTGGGCGACGCCCGCAGGCGGTCGGCGAGCACGCGGATCACGTCGTCCCGGGTGAGGATGCCGACCGGCCGGCCCGGGGCGTTGACCACAGGCACGCGGTTCACCCCGGCCTCCTGCATCGCGGTGACGACCCGCGCCAACGGCCAGTCCAGGTGGGCGACGACCGGCTCGTCGGTCATCAGATCGCTCACGCGCAACCCTGTGAGCAGGTGCTCGTGGCGCAGGAACGGCCCGGAGGTCTGCCCCGACGCCAGCGCGGTCGGGATCAGCAGGTCGCGCAACGTGACCACGCCCACCACCCGCCCGCCCTGCACGACCGGGGCGCCCGACACGCCCGCGCGCTCGAGCCGGCGCACGGCCACGCCGGCCGGCGTCTCGGCGCCAAGGATCAGGACGTCGCTGGTCATCGCATCGCCCGCGGTCCCGAGGGCCTGCTCGAGGCTCGCGTCGCGTGGCCGCGTCGCCGTCGCCGTCGTCATGTCGATCGCCTCCTTCGGACGGGAGACATCCGCCTCCACGAGCAGCCTCCGGCATGCACGCGCCCGGCGCACCGGCCGATGGCCTCTCCGCGGCCGGGACCATCGGCACCCCGCCCGGGCCGCGGCGGCGCGGTGGCCGAACGGCCCCGCCGGGGGCGGGCGAACGGCCCTGTCCGCGGTGGAGTGCATCGCCGAGAACCGCATCCTGCGCCGCATCGCACCGGGCTCGTTCGAGGAGGACGGGGGGGCTGTTCGCCTTCGGCCCTCGGTCCGGATTGGCTTGCGGCCGATCCTGCAAGGCAGGCGACATCGACTGGAGAGGAGATCTCCGATGTTCAAGACCATCCTGCTGGCGGTGGACGCGTCGAAGGGCGCCGAGAAGGCCGCGGAGCTGGCATCAAAGCTCGCGGTCGCCGACGGCGACGAGGTCGTCGTCGTGCACGTCACCGAGATCATGCCGGCTCGCGGCGGCGGCGCCGACGAGCTCGACATGGACGGCGAGTCGATCGACACGGCGAGGCACTACGCCAAGGAGCTGGAGGCGAGCGGCGTGCCGGCGCGCGCCGACATCCGCCGCGCGCTCGCCGGGCTCGCGGCCCGGGTCCTGGTCGAGGCGGCCGAGGAGCACGGTGCCGGGCTGATCGTGATGGGTTCCCGCGGCATGACGGACCTCGCGTCCCTGGTGCTCGGGAGCGTGACGCACAAGGTGCTCCACCTGAGCACGGTGCCGGTGCTCATCGCACGCTGACGGCGCGGTGGCAGGTCCGAGTGGTAGGTCCGAGTGGAGCCGAACGGCCTGCACGATCCCGGGCCGGGTCCCGGGGCTTCCGGGTCGGGTGGCCGGTGCCGAGGAGCGCACATGCGGCGATGCTGACGGTGTCACAACGACCAGATTGGCGTAGCAGAAAGAGGAAAGGAGGGGCGCTGCCATGAGACTGTCAGCGCTCGAGCGCACCAAGGACAGGCCGAGCCCAGCGATCGCCAGGCTGCTGTTCCACAGCTGGATCGGCGCGATCCTGTTCCTGCCGGTGCGGCTGTACTTCGGCTGGGAGTGGATCAAGGGAGGTTGGGACAAGATCGACGCCGGCTGGCTGTCGTCTGGCAAGCCGGTGGCGGGGTTCGCGGCCGGGGCGCTGAAGCAGACCGGCGGGGATCACCCCGCGGTGGCGTACGGCTGGTGGGCGGACTTCCTGCGGTTCCAGCGGGACACCGCATGGTTCGCGCACGCGATGGCGTGGACGGTCGCGGTCGGGGAGGTCGTCATCGGCGTGGCGCTGATCCTCGGGTTCTTCACGGGGATCGCGGCGGCGCTGGGAGCGACGCTGAACTTCTCGTTCGTGTTCTCCGGGTCGGCTGGAGTGAACCCGGCCTACCTGCTGGCCGAGGTGCTCGTCATCGCGGCATGGCGGGTCGCCGGCCAGCTGGGCGCGGACTACTGGGCGCTGAACCGGGTGCGCGCGCTGCACCTGACGGGGAGGCAGGCGGCACCGACGGGCAAGCCGACGGGCAAGCCGACGGGCAAGCCGACGGGCAAGCCGACGGGCAAGCCGACGGGCAAGCCGACCCCGACACCGGTGTGACGGCACGCAGGTACGACCAGGGGGCCCTCCGGGGCCCCCTGGTCGTACTCGTCATACACGGACGAGCTCGCGCCGGCGAGCAGGACCTTGCGTCCCCCTCGACGCGGGCCACCCCGTATCTGGTCTGGGCCGGGGCGCATCCATACGGTGGACATGGCCGCCAAGGGGACCTGCTCCGCTCGAGGACACCGCCCGGGTCGTGAGCTGCTACGCCATCCGGGCTGGAGCCCCATCCCGAGGTCGTCGCGCGGGCGCGAGGGCTGGCCGTCGAGCAGGGCGCACGAGTGCGGCTCACCAATGAGCCCGCGGTCGCCGTGTCAGGCGCCGACGCGGTCATCACCGACGCGTGGATGTCCATGCACGACCCAGGGGAGAAGGACCCGGCACGGCGGGGACCTTCGCCCTGTGGGCGTCAAGGTGTCTGGTCCCGGCGTCGGCAGGCCGTTCGGCCCTCACCCATGGGGCCCGTGCCACGCAGGCTGGACGAGAGGAGGTGCCACGATGAGAACCATCATCGTCGGCGTCGACGGGTCGGACGCGAGCATCGACGCCGCCCGGCACGCCGGGCGGCTGGCCGCGGACCTTGATGCGGCCCTGGTCGTCGTCCACGCACGCCAGCTTCCCGTGGTCTCGGGGCCCTCTGCGGGGGACACCGGCACGGTGGAGTCGATCTGGAAGTCGGTCGAGGAGGCAGCGCTGCTGCGCGTGACCGAGGCGCTCGCGCCCTTCGGGGTGCGGTGGAAGTTCGAGGTCGGCGTCGGCGAACCAGCGACGCTGCTCGAGCGCGCGGCACAGCAGCACGAGGCGGAGATGATCGTGGTCGGCAGCCGCGGGCACACGGCGACGCAGCGTCTGCTGCTCGGGTCGGTGTCGACAAGGCTGGTGCACCACGCCGACCGGCCGGTCCTGGTCGTACGCTGAGCACGAGGTGAGCATGCCGCCGCCGTCGGCCGAGCCGAGGCCCGGCGAGAGAGGGGGAGCGATGTCCGCGGTCTCGGCGTACCCGTCCCACCGCGAGGCCGACGTCGTCCTGCGGGACGGCTCGACCGTGCACGTCCGACCGGTCCGTCAGGAGGACGCGGCCGCGGTCCGGTCGATGCTCGAGAGCATGTCCGACGCCTCGCGCTGGCTGCGGTTCTTCTCCGCGTTCCCCAGACTGGAGCCTGCCGTCCGCTGGGCGACCGAGGTCGACTACGACCGCCGCTGCGGCCTGGTCGCGACCGCGGGCGGGCAGGTGGTCGCCCACGCCGGCTACGAGCGGGACGCCGGCCGCGCCGACCGGGCCGAGGTCGCGCTCGCGATCACCGACGCCTGGCAGGGCAAGGGGCTCGGCACGATCCTGCTCGGCCAGCTCGCCGAGGTTGCCGACCAGACCGGGATCGTCACCTTCACCGCCGAGGTCCTGCCCGAGAACCACCGGATGGCCCAGGTCTTCAGGGACTCGGGCTTCCCGGTGACGCTGCATGCGCTCCCGGGGGTCGTCCTGGTGGAGTTCCCGACCGCGTTGACCCCGGGGGGGCTGGACCGGTTCGAGCGTCGCGAGCAGGTCGCGGCCGTCGCCGCGATGCGGGCGCTGCTCGCGCCCCGGTCGGTCGCGGTCGTCGGCGCATCCCGGACCAGGGGCACGGTCGGCGGGGAGCTGTTCCACAACCTGCTCGCGGCCGGGTTCGAGGGGCCTGTCTACCCGGTCAACCCGACCGCGACGGTGGTCCAGTCCGTGGTCGCCTATCCCAGCGTGCTCGACGTACCCGGTCCGGTCGACCTGGCCGTGGTCGCGGTCCCCGCCGACCGGGTGGTCGAGACCGCCCGGCAGTGCGCCGCCAAGGGCGTGCGCGGCCTGGTCGTCATCTCGGCCGGGTTCGCCGAGACCGGCCCCGAGGGCGCCGGGCGCCAGGCCGAGCTGCTGCGCCTCTGCCGGGAGGCTGGCATGCGCATGATCGGCCCGAACTGCCTGGGGATCGTCAACACCGCGCCCGACGTGCGCCTCGACGCCACGTTCGGGCCGGTCGTGCCCGAGCGCGGCCGGGTGGGGTTCCTGTCGCAGTCCGGCGCGCTGGGGCTCGCGATCGTCGACTACGCCAACGCACTCGGCCTCGGCCTGTCGTCGTTCGTGTCGGTCGGCAACAAGGCCGACATCTCCGGCAACGACCTGCTCGCCTACTGGGAGCAGGACGA
>WNGG01022016.1_pt1 | contig 12218 bp, 11 predicted proteins | sample 5400661 | NCBI WGS metagenome assembly WNGG01 (sample SAMN13153372, study PRJNA577476) | soil metagenome | isolation source: 100 cm soil or saprolite under Garry oak tree replicate 1 | place: USA:California | collected 2016-06-15 | reverse complement strand
ATCTCCAATTTCGGACTTTAACTATATTTACTTAAACCGGCTTCCTCTGGGAGGTGCCTCTCTACGTGCTTCGGCTCGTTTTTACCCTTACCCGCTTTCGACTTTTATTAGTTTGGTCTCGGGGCACGTGAGTCTCTTATGTTACACCGTTTATGTATGTTCTGACATGCGACCGGCTTTGTACTATGTACTGCTCCGGTTAATAAATTGAGGAAAAAAAAAAAAGCCATTCAATGATTGGTCGCTTCCTCTGTCCAGGCAGCCTCTCACGAGCAACTATTGACTCACTGTCTTGTTGCCTCTGTGGGAGGGTTTGCTGCCCCCCCTTTCGACTTGGCGTTTGTTCCGATATGGCCGCTCCTCGACATCTTCCGATCCCCCTGTCTCTAACTTGCTAATGGCTGTTGTATCCGGTACTCCTACTAACATCTCTCTTTTTTCTTTTCCCTTTCTTTTCTTTTTTACCCGCCGCCCCTGACGGGCAATGTCTGTCAACGCCGAGGTGAGTGCCCTCATCGCTCTTCAATCCCTACAGGACCCCTCGCAGCCTCCCTTATCGCACTCGAGTCGCGCCCACGCCAGAGGCGTATGATGACCTCCCTCGGACCCTCTCTGAGGGGGTCAAAGATAGGATCGGAGAAATGGAACAGACCAGGTACGATGCCGTGCAAACCCGCACCGCAAGCAATTGCTGATCTCGTCCTACCCTCTCCTCTCCCCACCGAGTGTCCGCCAATCAACGAATCAACTTCGACCCCTAGCCCGCCGTGGGAGAACGGCCGCGGCTCAAACCACGCAGTAATATGCCACCAGCGATAGCCAGGCAACATGCAGAACGACCACCTACGCGGGACGGGTGGTGTGCTATTTGAATAGGATCTTCATTTTTATTTTTTATTTTTTTTCCGTATACGAAAAAGACCGCAAGAATGAGGAGAAGATAGCATGGTACGTATTGTATTGGGCTTCACATCGTGCCGAATACCAGATCGTGACGTCTGGCCCACGGAATTAGAGTCAGACGTAGTCGTTGTCTCCTTTTGTCGAAAAATGGAATGTTGATGCTTTCAACCTGTCTTCCCCGTTGTCTGACACTTCACATACCTAGCATTCCCAGGTCACCGATCACCACGTACTTATCTTTGTACTCTGTTGCTCGCTCCCCGACGTCGGCGACAAGGCTACCGCGCAGGCGTACTTTCAATGCTAGCCTCTTTCAATTCCTCGCTTTTGGTTGTCTTGCTCGTCTGCACGCCATTTCACCTATAGGTCTGGCCTACCTGATCGGAGCAACGTCAATGCCCTACATGTCGCCGTTTTTAGTGACTCGCGTCACTGCTGTGTAAGCATTCCAATATGACTGAGATCCCCATGAGTGAAGGTCTCCGAGTCTTGCGGGCTGCGCATGTCTGATTCAAGTGGAGTGACCGTTTGTTCTTGTTTCAGGGAGGTACTTATTAGGAGCTCCGTGGATTCCGCGAGAGGTCCTTCCATACCTCTATTTCAATGGAAGTCGCGCTTTATTCTCATAATCAGGCGGGATTCCCCTTACTGCTGAAACACCTTTCAGGTCCGGATATGACGTCGTCTCAGTCAAAGTGTGTCAGCACGGGGCAGCAATACTAATTTCCGGCCCTTTCGCGTGGCAACTTCAAAGTTCTGGCAGTCCCCGGGCCTTTTTTTTGTTGTATACCGGGAAGTATGCTAGTACAAAACCGGTCGTTACTGATCTGTCCCTGGGCGTTCAAGGTATGCAGCACCGAGCCACATGGGAGGCGGCGAAGATCTCAGGTTTTTTTTTTGATCCCAGTTTTGTGCGATGTCGGGTTCCAGAACCCGATGTGAGCCATTTCGCTTAACTGCCATCGGTGCACGTCGAGGCGTTGTGTTCCGAAGAGCTGTCCAATCAAAGAGGGAAGGTTGGGCTTTGAATGATGGCAGATTCACGTCGTGCCGCTCCTTGGCTTTTTTGCGCAGAGAGGGGGTTTAGTCCAACCTGATTGGACGTAGGTTCGTATACGCGCACTCGTCGGTGTCTACGGGGATATAACAGTACTCTCGTGTCTGTCAGTCATACAGTGGGAACAAAGCAGCGCTCTCCGGTTATGCTTCGTGGCCACGCCCATATTTCCTAGACGGAGGGAGCTAACGTCCGGTGTCCGCGCAGACGGCTACTCCATGCGCTGACGGAAGGCCCACAGATGGACTTGCGCAGGAAGAGCACGTAGGGTGAACAAGAGAAGGAGAAAAAAAGACATTGATACGAAGCATTTGTAGGGACTGCACAGATGACAACGAACGGTAAACGACTGACTGTCAGATCACCCGGTGAAACCCTCCATCACTGCGCGTCGTCTCATGCGGCCTGTTCGTCATCTCGCGCAGCCTGACCGTCGACGGCGCGGGTCTCGAAGGACAGCGTGAGCTGCAGCGTGCGCACACGCCTGTTTGCAGCGTCGTACCAGATGCATTCGAAAGCGACGCGTCCGGCGGTGTCGTCGAAGGTAACATTGGCGCACTTTTTTTTTAGAAATCAGTGGCGAAAACGGCTTACATGAGTAGGCAACGCACCAGCCACCAGGACACTAGCAAGAGAAGGAAGACGATGGGTGTCATCGAAGCGGTAACGCAGTAGTAGGGGTTGAGGATTGGGTACGTTGGGTGCAGGATGGTTGGGTGCGGGAGTGTTGGGTGCGGGAATTGGTGACGTAGGCGCACATACGCGCCATACGCGTTCTGGACTTGTCAGGCTGGCTCACGCACGGGTCGACAATGTGCTTCGTGTTAGCGACGGTGGTACAACTTATTTTATTTTATTTTTTGAATCCATTTATGTGCGCCTTGGGGCCAAATACCCTATGTAGCACATTTCTAGTAATTTACTGCAGAATAGATTGTCCGTGCGGTGCTGCGACTATTCATCATAGGTCCCCCCCACTCCCCGAGAGGGAGTGGCTTAGCTTCCCGTCAAGCGTTGAGATTGAAGAAGCGGTTATGCCGCCTTGGCGTGAGGTGCGAGCCCGGTGTGTCGGAATTGGTCGTCCTACAATAGTTGTCGGTGGCTTGCTCCTACGTCGACCTTGTCTCTCTTCGTGTCTTGAATGAGCTTGTTGAGGCCCGGCGAGTTATGGGGATGAACGTGTTGAATGGGTGTGGTGTGGATGATGGGTGCCGACGTGATTTTCTTGGATCCTCTTCCTTCTATCCTCCCGCGCCTCTCCGTACTTCTCCGCTCTTCCTCTGCATCCTGTCTCCCTCCACGCTTTCCGTCCCCTCCATGTTAAACCTTCCTGTTTCCTGTATGTAGTCGACCAATGGGATTGTTGACTTTGGGTCGTTCAGTAACTTGGCAAAAACTTATTTTATTTTGTGTACGGTAGCTACTATGAAATGTTGACTGTCGCACGCTGAGACAGTTGTCAGTTATCGTCGATCCGACATCAAGTCCCATGTCGGTGGCGGGACAATCGGACCGTTGACCGACCAACATCGGACATTCCCGCAATTCCCACATGTACAGTCGAAGTCGAAGCTTAAGAGCCTGTCCGGGGGCGAAAGAGGGGCCGGTGGTTGCGGCGTGCGACCTCTTTCTCCAGGGCGAGAGAAATAGGTCACTTGCGACTGCAAAGGAACCCAGCCGTGTCTCCGGACGCTACTTTGGTTGCGACAGAGACAAGGACAGAGAAATCCATAATTTTGTAAATTCGTCACGCTATGACTAAGCGTGACATTTCGTATTGTAACACTATTGTAACTCGGAACTCGGAGGTGTCCAAGTGAGCCCTGCATGATCTGACGCATTTCAGCAAGCCAGGGAATGACAATAGTGTCCTCGATGGAAAATGCTGCTGACATTCTGACTAGGGCCCTGGAAGAAATGGAGTGACCAAGAGGATGCGTCCTCCCTCCAACCTCCCGCACCACATTTCCGATAGTTTGCAACCTCGCTCAGTTTCCCCCTGATCTCTACTCTGTAATGTGCCCTTTATCCATTTCTCTGGCTTATTTTTGTATATATCCCCTATATTCACAACTTTCGGAATAGAGAAGTACTCCAGAGTCCCTTGGACCTCAGATCTCAGCAGGGCTTAGTGCAGTCTGCGTTCCCAAGCGCGCTGTACGAGCGCGCACCCTTAATTACTCAGGCGCGACGCATTCCCGATGAGGTGATCAAGTCTGCGACATTTCGTGACGCGCGGAGGCATGCACGATTCATTGCATCGCCGGTCACTGTCAAGCCAAAGCAGCTCACTTTTCGCATCCCCAAGTGTGCCGCACTCCCGCGCCGCCCTACTTACTTGAGAGTGATGCGTCCCCGAACACAGTGGACACTTGTACGAATTTCCGCACCGTGCGGAGGCCTGCGCGACCAGTTGCGACACTTTGCACCTTCTTCAACTCGAGACCTGACCTTCAAGTTGCCGTTGAGCAGTGTCCATCAGCGTTGCGACTCCCAGTCTCGACAACATGTACAAGTGATGAGCGTCCTGAATTCCTACAGCTGAGATCTGAATGTGTGCAAGTCCCAATAAAAAGTTGTGCTGTTATTTTGAATGCGCTGTACAATAACAGCCTTGACATAGTGTATGACTTTGACTTCACAAACGTGTAGCTGGGGCTGAGAAAGAGAAAGAAGAGAGAAACGACTCTAGAGTCGTTTCTCACTTTTGGCAGGGCGGTCGCTTGCAACCGTGGTGGCTTCCGGAACGAAAACACGCGCCGGACAGTCCCATTGCCGGGAGCGGCGTCGATGAGAATGCATTCTCATGTTTGGCTGGTGCCGCGAGCGATAACTCCGCCCCCGGACAGGCTCTAAAGAGGCGTGGTCATGCTCACGTGACTTCCATATGGGCAGAGTCCACCGCACTACGCGTTACTCACAAGTCATTCTTCTCCCACCCATTTTTCCATGTTCTACCCCCCCCACCTCTCTATTTCCTTGGTATCCACGCTGTCCAACGCAATGCCTCCCTCTTCCCGCACGCCGCCCCTCACGGGGTAACCTTGACTCTTCGTCTGGTTGCCTTGGTGGGAGCGTTCGATGCAACCCCCCCTTCGACCTTGTTCCGATTAGGACGCTCCTCTATCCGCAACATGCTCCTTGTGGGGTAGCCTCGAACGGTCGTCTGGTGTCCACGACTTCGCACGATGAGATTGTTACGTAGCGGTGATGGCGCTCCACCGATGAGTTTCTTCACTCACCAGCCGACTTGACTTGCCATCGGTTGCTCGGTGGAGGCGACTCTTCGCTCTCCTTTCCATCCATCATCGGGTCCGTCCTTCCACCCCGACCTTCTCGCTCATGGTTGCTGTGTCTGACCCTCTAGTGCCAGGCATTCCTCTCCGTTCAGGAAGTCTCAGAATTTTTTCGCGGCCCTATGTCCGGTAACGTCCAGGTGAATGCTCTGATTACTTTTCTATGCACAGCCAAGCTCTCTAACACCTCGGCTTAGCGGCCCCGACGACCCCTCCCCTCCCGCGTGGCCTTTGAACATATGGAAATGACTGTCGCAGCATATTTTGAGATGATCCGGTGGAATCGATGGGTCGACGTTCGATGTTCCCACCACCACCTTGTTCATCTCGTTTTGTATTTTTTTTTACTATTTCTACATGGCGCCCTTCGCGAGCGACCTCGACGCGCCGTCTGGTTGCCTCGGTGGGGCGTTGCTCGTTACGTGATGCTCATCTTTCGCCTGGCCTCTGTCGCGAATCATCACGGGCATGCCTCGCTCCGTTTATGGAGGTCGGCAGGTGAGTATCCATTTTCATTTTTCTCGACATCGTCTGCGCAGCATCTGCTCTTTCCATGCAACTCCTCGTTGCGCCCACAGATTTCTTGGCCCGAGGCCCTTGGAGTTTTGGTCCGTGCCTTCCCTTCCGCCGTCGCCGCGGCGCGACCATTAAGCCTCTCCGACCTACGACCTACCGCCGTTTATTAATGGGCTGTATCGGTCGGTGAGCCGCGTCGGCAGGCTTTGACATCGCTCCGCGCGTTGCTGGGCCAATGGCGTCGTGGCCGATCTTGATGTCTCTGATCCCGTAGCACGTAGGCGTTGCGTTCATTTCTTTGTCTCTAACAATGTTAGCCCTAACGAATGCCAGGAACCGAGGCGCTGCAATGCAAAGCCGAATTGCCATACGCGAGTGACCACTTCATCGTATTCGATTCCTTTGATCGAGCTTGCACGATCTTTGCTTTCAAGACCACTTCCGAAATCCGGTGCAGTGAGCGCTTCGCCTAGCTCGGATTGCCATCAAGACCCTAGCAACTGCAATCGCCTCACGTACAGTGACTCGAGTTGAATTCTGCCGACGATATCTATCATGGTCACTAGCGCCGCGACTCACCGGTCACGGTAAGTCTTACCCAAAATAGTATAACAATGGATCCTGACCTCCCGATCTTGAAGCAGGTGACAACGACGACGCAATGTCGTGACAGCCGCCCTGAATTGTAATACAATGGACCCTGATTTCTAACGCAGAAGCGGTCAATGATGTTGTGATATGTGCCAGTACGCGAACCTAGAGTAGGGCTTATCCAATTACCACGCCGCGATTTGGATTCCGAGTCTCATGCGCTGCACACGTTTTACAATGCGATATTATCTTTAATCATTCTAGACTTGGTAAGCGCGGTATTTAAGACCCATCTCTGAACTCGCCGAGTCTGCACTTTCCCACTTGTCGGTTTAACTGGTGACATATTGGTAGCCCAGCGGTTGCGAGTGGTTTAGTACTAATCACACCAATCTTCCTTAAAACTTCGATGCGGTGGGTCGTGTGACCGTCTTCAATTTTTTCACCTGCTCATGCATGTTCACTCTGTCCGGTATCCGAATCACGTAACTACCGCCGAATGGGACAGGGGCCACCATCACAACAATGATACAAGCGCACGTGACCAAAATATGATGGAGGGTACACTGGCTGATGACGAAGAAGACATGAGCCCTGATGGTGAGTGTGGAAACCATAGACCGTTGTAAAGCTCTCAGGATGTGCACAGAGGGTTCCAGCGTCACAACACCTCCGAGGTGTGCAAAGCGACGCGGTTCCCAGTCTAGCGACCGTAAAACCCCGCGCTCGTTATCACACTGAGTGTGTTTGTTGATGTGCCTACCTTCGCCACAGACTCGAGGCCAATTTCAGAACACGACAGTACACGTAAGTGTAGACTTCACCTGTCGTAGGGGTACGATTTTCACGTCTTTCAAGCCCGAACGAAGAAGCGCCAGTGCTCGGATACCCCTGGAAGAACTAGACTTGGTGAGAAGCAGACAAAGGTGCGCCGTGTCAATTTATTTTTTCTTGTGCAATAGCTTTTCTGAAGGGACATCTTAACTAGCCATTCGATGAGATCCTGACAACTCCACGAGCGGCACTGATTAACCGGCATCCAGGCAGAGGATGGGCAGCTCTTAGTTCTCATGTGGGTTCAAGCAGCCAAGACGAATGCTGTTCCCAAGAGGGAAGTGTAAGAACTACTTTACACGCAGTATCAACATGGTCCTCAGCCTTCCCCTTCATACAGGCAATTGTTCATACAGCATTCAAAGGAAAGCAGAAGGAGGCTCATGACCGAAGCTCGGTCGAAGTAGAGCAGCTCTTGCCACCGGTCGAGCCTGTTCATGATCCCCGAAAATTTTACGCTTCTGACTCCCCAGTGATCGAAGACCCTGACTCAGATGAGGAACTATACAAATCAGCTGAAGAAGACGCGGAAAATATTGAGTTAGACGGTCAGGGCTATGGCGTGGCCAATGAAAGTAATTCAGGGTCGAATGTGTGTTCCTTTCTTGGTTTCGTTTACCGTTGCTAACAGGTCCGGAGCAGCCTCGATCACCTGGGCCGTCCCAGCGGTTATTTACACACTCCACTGCACCCGTTTCCCATCTTCCATCCTTGGCGCTCCCTCGAAATTCAGATAGAGCAGACCAATTTCAGGGTGAACTCGGTATGTCGACGATGTCTGACAGGTCTTTTTGTTTGAGTTGTGTACATTCTTCTCAAGGCACCAACGACGTCCAACAGGGGAGCCAAACATACATCGTTGATTTACTCGAACGGATTGCCAGAAACACTGACCCTACTCATGGTACTGGGAGTCGTGGAGATCGGAAGGTGCACGGCAGGCGTGGGAGGAGCCCTGTGCGTCGTACAGCTGAAAACAATGCTCTGGCTGTCGGTTCTTGAGTCCTTATCTCGATTTGTCTAATGGACTGACTCGATTGCCCCGCAACCAGAAATTGGTTCGAATTGAACTTTCTTTACTCTTAAAAGACAAGCCACCTTATGGTCGCACCCCCTCATCTTCTCGGCTTTCCGCATTCATGTCTGAGTGGGAGAGCAGTGGCCATGGTGCAAGAGCCTGCGAAACTACAACCGCGGGCTTCATGATCGACATAGCAGGCGATCCGAAATCGCCATGGAATGTTTCTGCGGGTCGGGCTTTCACTGATTATTTTATTGAGAAGACCAGACGTGATGATACGCCAGAAATGAGAAGGGCAGTAGAGATGGCCTTCGATACCAGGATCAGGAGCTTGAAATCACGTTGGAAAAGAGACATGCTCCCACAGGCAGCGAAAGTTGCAGAGCGATCTAAACATAGCCGGAGGCAGCGCAAATACCAAGTAAGATTTCGTATTTCTAACCCAGGAATGTGCTTACCTGTGCTGCAGTTATTCCAACGTCGCCGCGAGATCACCAAGCTTTATGACCCACTGAAAAAGCATCTTGGCGTCTTGGATGCGTTGGGAGTGGACGGCATGTCCTCGGATGAATCTTCCTCTGATCCTCACACGGGTCAAACAACGTACACTGTTGTCAAGCCAGGCTGGCGACATCCTGACCTGCACCATTGGCTCAAAGTTTTTGACGAATTGCACCACCGAAATCGTGCTAATGGCTGCATTCTTGACAAACGGGGCACGTTCACTCACATTCGCGTTGGCTCCCAGAAGATTCGTCAAACAAGCCGCGCCCCTCCAGATCTCCCACTTAATGCATATGACCCCAGGTGGCTCGAAAGCAGGGAGAACCTTTATGTGAAACACGAGTTGCGCCCCATCAAAGACCCATACATTTTCAATCACCCTTCTGATGTCGTCGCGTTTGTTTTCCTATACCATTTTCGAGGAGCTTTTCTCATCTTGATCACGTATATAGACTCTTGATGACTAGCAGTCGACAGAACTAAGGTTAGCGATGATAGGCACCTCAAGCGGTCGTCGACAAAGATCAGCACCAAACTCCATTACGGTGCGGAGCAGTGGTGTGCGCGAAGAGTACGCCATGCGCCATCTGCCGGCATCGCGGGAATGTAATAGCACGGACAGCGGTATTAGTAAGTTTCGTTCATTGGGGTCATCAAGTCATCCGGTTATGGCAGTGTTACGCCTATAGGCACCTCACAACCTGTAGGCACCTCACAGTTCCATATCCACCTTAAGTGCGATGTTGGTTTGAATGACATATATATTCCACTGCACTATGAGCACAGATGTGGTTCCTACTTACACATGTCTCCGTTCAAGAGTACTCGTGATGAATGGAAGGCGGGTTTCCCACCCGAATCGAGCCCCGACATGGCATGGTCGGCAAGCGTGACGGATGGCCGTTTTGCCGGCTTTGCGGCACAACGTGTTGCAACAAAAACAGAGTATGTTGAGGAGGTAGATTGTTTGCATTTGTATTTGCACATTAGCTCGGCGCCTGCGCCATGAGGCTGCGCGAATTGGGCAGCGTGCGCGGGTTCAAAGTTGCCAACCGCGCTGATCAGCGCGGACACTGTACCTTACCGTTCAGCAACATAGTAATGAAAGAGATTTGGAATAACAAAAAAGAAATTCGTCTGTTCGGTAACTCCAATACAAACGTAACGTGGGCGACAAACTGGGTATGAGTGTGACTGGCACTGCATGCAAAGCAGAGTTTTCAGTCAAATAAAACCCATAGAAAACTCTGTGGAGTGTTAACCACTTATCAGGGTTTATTCTTTCGAAATAATAAACCCTAATAAGTGGTTAACACTCCACAAGTTTTATATGGGTTTTATTTGACCAAAAACTTTGCTTTGCACGCAGTGATGGAGCGAGCTTGAGCCCCTCGTGATTCTCAAAACGAAGTCACGTGTTAAGGTATCTCCTATCGCCGTCGGGGGCATCAAGTATGGGCATTAAGGCCTCACCCCCTACCCCCACTTGGTCTGGTTTAGCTAGGTACGGTCTTCCTGTACTTATGCCACCCGTTTCGTGCCGAATCGAGGGCATTCGAACCAAACTCACCCGGCCCACTGTTGTCTTTCGTCGCCTAGTTGCTTCGGTCGGCAACTGTTATCGTTCTCACTCATTCTCGCGCTCTCTCGCTGTTGACTCCTCTCGACTCCTCCCCTCTTTCCTCTTGGTGGCGGAACCCTCCACCTTACGAACTTACTAGGACCCCTCAGTGTCCCCATGTTACAGAAAATAGGCGATCTATTTGAACATTTTGACAGCGATCACGAGGACATTATTCAAGATTTCAAGATCTTAAGGTGAAAAATGAATCCGCTCGTCGCATAGCAAACGATGTTCAGATTCTTGGATCCACTTGGTAAGAACATGAGGTATGTATTGATATGCCTTCGAAACGCGTTCCTACATTCATTGGATCTCTCAAAGATAGCATTGCGTAATTCGATCAGGTCAAAAAGTTGTCGATTCGAGCAGGGTTCAAGCCAGCTAAAAACTCAGCTTTGACAGCAGGCCGGGAAACGGGCCCTGGGAAAGGCCGTCGTGGTATGTCACACTACCAAGTTGTGCTTCCTATCTGAAAAAGATATGCTCTATTAAAATCTATGTTGAACTACATGGATTCGAGGAAGGCTCCAGCAAAACCTCAAGCGGAGATCTCTACGGAAGGCTAGCACTGGCAACAGTTCGACACCATTCATGAGACCTTCGGCTGTCGCCCAATTGCGATGTCGTCGCCCTCATTCGCCTCACCATAAGCCCCGTTGTCCATACAGTAGTTCCTTGACCCTTCCCTTTCTCGCTCCACACATTCTTCTCGTTGGAAACGTTCCATGTCACTGTTTCTGGTCGATCGACCTCATACCGTCATCTTCGCCGACCGTAGTCCCTTATCGATTTGTCTCGGGCTAGGCACGTTCACCTTTCTGACGATTTGTATCGAACTCCACCGGCTCACGACGCTAGGACATCTTGTTTTCAATGCGATGCAAGCTCAGATGCGACGTGCGCTCTTATGAGCCTTCCCCAGGTTTTTAAAGCCGCGACAAGTGCTACCCAGCTTTTCATTTGACGCATATTAGTACTATGCGCGAAGCAAAAATAAAGGAATTCTACGAGCGTGACACCAAGCCGAGATGGAATAGGTATGGTGCCATGGCCGTGAGTCACGCGTCTGAGACCAAGGACTCGCACAGTCGACGATGTTAATTGCGAAAAAAAACGATATCAACAGACCTGAAAGTGTCTACTCGACGGAGAGAGGAAGGGTAAAGTGTGCGTAACCAAACTTTTTTGCGTGATCGATGCAAGAATGAGCAGCGAGGGTGGGAGGAAGAAGTAGGGACGATGGATAGTAACCCAGGCGTGTGACAAACGAGTGAATGTAGAAAGCGAGCAGACAGACGGTGAACTTACGAAAGCCCAGCTCTGAGAGATTGTCGATTTCCATCGTCCTCGCCTTTGAGAAGCTACCCCAATCCCACTGCTCAAAACCGTCCCAATCAGCTACAACGTTGCGTACCGCCAAAACCCAACTTTTCCACACATCGTTGCTAAAAAACCTGGGGTTGACCTCGGCACCCCCTGATGGGTCCCACATTTCCACAATCTGGTTGAGCTCAAGAAATAGACTTCGCCATCGTTTCTTGAAATCGGTCGGGAACTGGAGGCGTTCCATCTCCCTGATCTCCTCATATACATGGTACGAATTGAGATAGTATAAGACCACCTGGCGAATGTCAGTATCATCCGCCGTGGTCGATTGGACGTCGCAACGGCAAGCCAGTCGGCTTGTGGGGTTATACCGCCCCGCGTTAACGTCGGCACTCCGGTCATCGCCGAAAAGGAGAGAGCCTCCGAACTTCCAGAACACATTGGGGTCGAACGCTAATAGATTGTTCCCGTCATGTGTGGGCCACTGTTTCTTCCAATATGTGTTTCCCAGAATAGATCGCCATTCTTGGGTGGTGAGGGCCGGGA
>WNGG01008591.1_pt1 | contig 12218 bp, 9 predicted proteins | sample 5400661 | NCBI WGS metagenome assembly WNGG01 (sample SAMN13153372, study PRJNA577476) | soil metagenome | isolation source: 100 cm soil or saprolite under Garry oak tree replicate 1 | place: USA:California | collected 2016-06-15 | reverse complement strand
GTTGGTCACCGCCAGGATCGGGCAGCCTTTGAGCCGCGCCGCCTTCACGGCGCCGATGGTGTCGGCCGTCTCGCCGGACTGCGACACGGCGATGACCAGCGTCTCGGGACCGACGATGGCGTCGCGGTAGCGGAACTCGGAGGCGAGGTCGACCTCGGCGGGAATGCCGGCCAGCCGCTCGACCATCATGCGGGTGAGCATCGCCGCGTGCCACGCGGTGCCGCACGCGACCAGCACGACGCGCTGGATGGCCTTCACCGTCGAGGGATCGAGGCTCACGTCGGGCAGGACGACGCTGCCCGTCTCGGGCGCGATGCGGCCGCGGAAGGTATCGGTGATGGCGCGCGGCTGCTCGTAGATCTCCTTGAGCATGAAGTGCCGGTAGCCGCCCTTCTCGGCCATGATCGGATCCCACAGGATCTTCACCGGCTCTCGCTGCACGGGATCGCCCTCGGTCGTGGTCAGCTCCACGCCGTGCGCGGTGACCACGGCCATGTCGTCGTCCTCGAGGATCACGACGTCGCGCGTGTGCGCGAGGATGGCCGGGATGTCGGAGGCGATGAACATCTCGCCGCGCCCCAGGCCGACGACGACGCTGCCCGCGCCCTGCTTGGCGGCGATGAGCCGGTCGGGCGCCGCCGCCGACACCACGCCCACCGCGTAGGAGCCGGTGACCTCGCGCAGGGCCGCCCTCACCGCCTGCTCGAGGCGCGGCGTTCCGCGCAGGTGGTGCTCGATGAGATGCGCGAGGACCTCGGTGTCCGTCTGCGACTTGAACGTGTGGCCGTCGGAGGCCAGCCGCTCCTTGATCTCGAGATAGTTCTCGAGGATCCCGTTGTGCACGACGACGAGCCGGCCGCCGCAGTCCGTGTGCGGATGCGCGTTCTCCTCGGACGGACGCCCGTGCGTCGCCCAGCGCGTGTGGCCGATGCCGATGGACCCCGTCACGGGCTTCTCGCGCAGCACGCTCTCGAGGGCCTTCAGTCGTCCGGGCGCCCGCCGCACCTGCAGGCCGTCCGCGTCGAGCACGGCCACCCCCGCGGAGTCGTAGCCGCGGTACTCCAGCCGCTTGAGCCCGTCCACGATGATCCCGACCGCGCTCTTGTCCCCGACGTAGCCGACGATGCCGCACATGCCTAGCTATCCTGCTTTTTCTGCGCCGTCCGCGCGGCGCGGCGCCGCGCGGCCCAGCCTTCCTTGACGACCGGCTGCGCGCGCTCGACGACGAGAGCGTCCGCGGGCACATCCTTGGTGATCACCGAGCCGGCGGCGACGTAGGCGCCCTCGCCGATCGTGAGCGGCGCCACGATGCTCGTGTTGCTGCCCACGAACGCCCCGTCACCGACGACCGTGGTGTGCTTGGCCGCACCGTCGTAGTTGACGAAGATCGTCCCCGCGCCGATGTTGGCGCCCTCGCCGATCACGACGTCGCCGAGGTAACCGACGTGGTGCGCCTTCGTCTTACGTCCGACCTTCGCCTTCTTGAGCTCGATGAAGTTGCCGATCTCGCAGTTCTCGCCCACGTGCGACTTGGGGCGCAGGTGGCAGAACGGCCCCATGACGGCGCCGTGGTCGACGACCGACTCCGTCATCACGCAGTAGGGCAGCAGGCGCACGCGATCGCCGAGCTTCGTCGCGCGGATCTGGCAGCCCGCGCCGATGACGCAGTCGCTGCCGATCTCGGAGGCCACGTCGACGATCACGTGCGGATGGATGACCGTGTCGGCGCCGATGGTGACCGTGTCGTCGATGTACGTGGTGGCCGGGTCGAGGATCGTCACGCCGGCAAGCATGTGCCGGTCGAGGATCCGCCGGCGCTGGATGGCCGCGAGCGCCGCGAGCTGCTTGCGGTCGTTGACGCCGAGCGCCTCCTCCGGATCGTCCACCGTGATCGCCTCGATGCGGCCGCCGGCCTTGCCGAGCACTCCGATCACGTCGGTCAGGTAGTACTCGCCCTGGTCGTTCTCCGGCCGCACGCGCTCGAGCGCCGGCCAGAGCCGCCGGCCGTCGAAGCAGTAGACGCTCGTGTTGATCTCGTTGACCCGTTTCTCGTCGTCGGTGGCGTCGCGGTCCTCGACGATGCGCTTCACGCGCCCACCCTGGCGGAGCACGCGGCCGTACCCGTGCGGGCGGTCGACGACGGCGGTGAGCAGCGTCGCCGCCGCGCCGGTCGTCGCGTGATGGCTCACGAGCCGCTCGATCGTCTCCGCGGACAGGAGCGGCGCGTCGCTCGGCATCACGAGGATCGGCCCGTCGAGGCCCTCGCAGTGGCCGCGCGCCTGGAGCACCGCGTGGCCGGTGCCGAGCCGCTCACGCTGCTCGACGATCGCCACGCCGTCGCCGGCCACCGCGCGGACGGCATCGGCGTCGGGACCCACCACCAGGACGATGCGCTCACCCACCGCGCGGGCCAGGCGAAGGGAGTAAGAGATCAGGGGCCGGCCGCAGAGCTCGTGGAGCACTTTCGGCTGCCGGGAGCGCATCCGCTTCCCCTCGCCGGCGGCCAGGATCACCGTGGTCAATGCGTGCATGCGGCGCCTCCCATTCTAGCAGCGGGCGTGCGAGGCCCATGCCATATCCGGACGCTCGATGCGACGGGGAGTTGCGGCACGCGCACGGGGTGTGACCCGCAGCCTGGCCTAGCGTTCGTTACTCAGATGAGACAGAAGGCGCGCCATCCGTGGCGGCAGGCCCGAGGCGAATTCCATCGGCCTCTGGGTCACCGGGTGCACGAAGGCCAGCGCCGCGGCGTGCAGCGCCAGGCCCTCGAAGGGCACCGGCAGCGGCGCCCGCGCCGGCCGGCCGCCATAGACGTGGTCGCCGGCCACCGGATGGCCGAGTGACGCCATGTGGACGCGGATCTGGTGCGTCCGGCCCGTTTCCAGCCTCACGTCGAGATCCGTGAAGTGCCTGAACCGTTCCAGGACCTCGAAGCGCGTGACGGCGCGCTTGCCGCGGCCCCGAGGCAGCACCGCCATCCGCACGCGATCGCGGGGATGGCGGCCGATCGGCGTGTCCACCACCCCGCTGGCCGCGGTGACGCGCCCGTGGACGATCGCCCGGTAGCGGCGCGTGACCGTGCGCGCGACGAGCTGGGCGGTGAGCGACTCGTAGGCCGCCGCGGTCTTGGCGATCACCAGCAGCCCCGACGTGTCCTTGTCGAGCCGATGGACGACGCCGGGGCGTCGCGGGCCGCCGACGCCCGCGGTGCCGGGCGCGTGGGCGAGCACGGCGGCGGCCAGCGTGCCGGTGGCGTGGCCCGCGCCCGGATGCATGACCATGCCGACGGGCTTGTCCACCACGAGCACGGTGTCGTCCTCGAAGACGATCGTGAGCGCGATCGGCTCGGGGACGAGCGTCTCCGGCGCGGGCGGGGGAATCTCGACGTCCACGGTCTCGCCGCGGCCGACGCGGTGCGACGCCTTGCGCGCGCGGCCGTCGACGCGCACGTGGCCGTCGTCGATGAGCGCCTGCACGCGGGCGCGCGAGAGCTCCGGCACGCGCTCGGCGAGCCAGCGGTCCAGGCGCGAGCCGGCCGCCGACGCATCGACCGTGAGGCGCTTGAGGTCCACGCCGGCTAGGACTGCACCACCACGCGTGACGCGAGCAGGCTCTTGATCTCCGCCTCGTCGTAACCCGCCTCGCGCAAGATCTCGACCGAGTGCTCGCCGAGCTCCGGGGGCACGCGCGGCGGCACCTTCTCGACACCTTCCAGCCAGAGCGGGCTCGCGACCGTGAGCGGAGCGCCGGCCCGTGGATCGTCGATCGGCACCAGGGCGCCGCTGTCCACCATCTGGCGGTCGGTCCGGACGTCATCGATCGCGGCGACGCCGCCGACGGTGAGGCCGTGGTCGTTCAGGACCGCTTGCCACTCGGCCCACGCACGCGCGGCGAACACCGCATCGAGGACGGGCACGAGCCCGCGGGCGTTGGCGCGCCGCGCGGGGGTGGTGGCGAAGCGTGGATCCGAGCCGAGGTCCGGTCGTTCGATCGCGCGCAGGAGCGCGGGCCAGTCGCGATCGTCGTTCAGCACGTTCAGCAGGAACCACCGGCCGTCCTTGCAGCGATAGAGATTCGCGAGCGCGGTCGCCGGCTCGTCGCGTGACGGTCGGGGCTCCACGCGCGCCCCGGAGAGCGCCGCTTGCACCTGGATGGCGTTCCACCACAGACCGTTGGCCATGAGCGACGTGCCGACCCTCGTGCCCTGGCCGGTCTTCTCACGCTGGTAGAGGGCCGTCATGATCGCCGCGAACAGCGACACCCCCGTGGGGTGATCGCCCATCCCGGGCAGCGAGCGCGAGGGCGGCGAATCCGGCGAGGGCCGCACGAGGTCCATCAATCCCGTCCGCGCCCAGAGCGCCGTCGAGTCGAAGCCGCTGCGGGGCGCTTCCTCACCCCGCTCACCGTACGCGGTGATCGACGCGTAGATCAGCCGCGCGTTGAGCGGAGCGAGATCCTCCCAGCGGATGCCGAGCCGCTGGCGCGAATCGAGCGGTGTGTTCGTGACGAACACGTCGGCGCGCAGCACGAGGCGATGCAGCACGGCCCGGCCCTCCGCGCGGCGGAGGTCGAGCGCGAGCCCGCGCTTGGTGCGATTGTCCACGATCCACCGGTAGTTGTACGGACTGTCGGGGACGCCTGGCCCGCCCGTGCGATGGCGATAGGGATCGCCGTCGGGCGGCTCGACCTTGATGACGTCGGCGCCGAGATCCGCGAGGATGGTGGTGGCCACCGGCCCCGCGATGAAGCTGGCGGCGTCGATGACACGCAGGCCGTCGAGTAACGGCATCGCTGAATCCGGCTCAGCTCGCGCCGCGCCCCGACGTCGCCGAGCGCTCGGTGAGAAGGCGGAGCGCGAGCAGCACCACACCGACGGTGATCGCCGAGTCGGCGACATTGAAGGCCGGCCAGTGCCAGGTGCGCCAGTGCACGTCCACGAAGTCCACCACGGCGCCGAAGCGCGCGCGGTCGATCAGGTTGCCGACGGCGCCGCCGAAGATCAGGCCGATGGCGATCACGCCGGTGAAGCCGCCCGTCGGCAGCACGCGCAGCGCCACGCGCGCCAGCACGAGCAGCGCGACGATCGACAGCGCGGCGACGACCCAGCGCCACGCCGGCGGCACGGTGCCCAGCAGCCCGAACGCGAGCCCCGGATTCATGACCAGCGTGAGCGACAGCCAGCCGTCCACCAGCACGAGCGGATGGCCGGGAATGAGGTGGGCGAGGGCGGCCGTCTTGGTGATCTGGTCGAGCACGACGACGGTCGTCGCGAGAAGGAGGACGAACGTCATCGCGCGCGGGTGACGACCCGCACGCAACGGCCGCACAGCGTGGGATGGGCGGGGTCGCGCCCGACCTCCTCGCTGCGCGTCCAGCACCGCTCGCACTTCTCACCCGGCGCGCGGTCGACACCGATGACGAGCCCGGGGATGTCCTGGCTCTCGTAGCTCACCCGGGCGGGCTGGGGGGCCGGCTCCAGCGTGACTTGCGACACGATGAACAGCGTCGGCAGCAGCTCGCGCTTGGCGCCGAGGAGCCCGGGCAGGTCCTCGGGGGCGGACTGCACGCGCACGCGCGCCTCGAGCCCGCTGCCGATCAGCTTCTGCGCCCGCGCGGTCTCCAGCGCCTTGGCCACCTCGCGGCGGACCTCGAGGAGGCGGTCCCAGTCACGCTTGAGGGTGTCGTCGACCCACTCGAGCGGCACCTCGGGGAAGCGCTCGAGGTGCACGGACTCCGCGCGCGGCCCCGGGGCGTAGCGCCACGCCTCCTCGGTAGTGAAGGTCAGGATCGGCGCCATCAGCCGCGCCAGCGCCTGGAAGATGTCGTAGCACGCCGTCTGCGCGGCGCGCCGGCGCGGATCGTCGGGGGCGGACGTGTAGAGCCGGTCCTTGATGACGTCGAGGTATTGCGCGGACAGATCCACCGCGCAGAAGTTGTGGACCGAGTGGACGACGATGTGGAACTGGTACTCCTCGTAGGCGCGCCGCACGCGGTCGACCAGCCGCGCGAGACGGTCGAGCACCCAGCGGTCCACCTCGTCGAGCCGCGCGTACGGCTGGCGGTCGCGCGCCGGATCGAAGTCGCCGAGGTTGCCGAGCAGGAACCGGAACGTGTTCCGCATGCGCCGGTAGGCGTCGGCGAGGCGGTCCATGATCTCGGTCGAGAGCCGGATGTCCTCGGTGTAGTCCTCCGCCGCCACCCAGAGGCGAAGGACCTCGGCGCCGTACTTCGCGAGGGACTCGGCGGGCTTGACGGCATTGTCGCCGGACTTCGACATCTTCCGGCCCTCGCCGTCGACGACGAAGCCGCAGGTGAGCACCGCCTTGTAAGGCGGCGCGTTCCGCGTGCCCACGGCCTCCAGCAGCGAGGAGTGGAACCAGCCGCGGTGCTGGTCGGAGCCCTCGAGGTAGAGCTCGGCCGGCCACCGCAGCTCCGGGCGTGTCTCCAGCACGGCGGCGTGGCTGCAGCCGGAGTCGAACCAGACGTCGAGGATGTCGGTCTCCTTGCGGAACCGGTCGCTGCCGCACTTCGCACAGCGGGTGCCCGGCGGCAGCAGCGCGCTCGCCGGCCGCGCGTGCCACTCGTCGGCGCCGGCGCCCTCGCGGAAGATCCGCGCCACGTGCTCGACGATGCGCTCCTCGAGCAGCACCGCCTCGCAGGCCTCGCAGTAGAAGGCGACGATGGGCACGCCCCACACGCGCTGGCGTGAGATCGTCCAGTCGGGGCGATGCGCCACCATGTTGAAGATGCGCTCCTCACCCCAGGCCGGGATCCAGCGCACGTCGTTCCGGATGGCGCGGAGCGCGCGCTCGCGCAGCCCGTCCTTGTCGAGCGAGATGAACCACTGCTCGGTCGCGCGGAACAGCGTCGGGTTCTTGCAGCGCCAGCAGTGCGGATACGTGTGCGTCAAGGGATGCTCGGCCACCAGCGCGCCGACCTTCTTGAGGTGGGCGACGATCTTCGGATTCGCGTCCCACACCGTGAGGCCGGCGAAGTGCTCGACCTCGGCCACGAACCTGCCGTCGTCGTCGACGGGGTTGTAGATCTTCAGGCCGAGCGCGCGGCCGAGCTCGTAGTCTTCCTCACCGTGCCCGGGCGCGATGTGGACGAGCCCGGTCCCGGTGTCCATCGCGACGAACGGCGCGGCGGCGACTTTTCCGGTCCGGTCGATCCACGCGTGGCGGTACTCGAGCCCCTCGAGTCGCAGCCCCGGGAACGTGGCCACGCGGCGCGCGCCGGTGAGCCGCGCGACTTCCGTGAACGCCTCCGCCAGCTTGGCGGCCACCACGAGGGTCTCGCCGCCGACGTCCAGCGCGACGTACTCCTCCTCGGGATGCACGGCGATGGCGAGGTTCGCGGGCAGCGTCCACGGCGTCGTCGTCCAGATCACGAGGCTGGGCTTCGGCGCGGACGGCAGCCCGGGCAGCGGCGTCAGCAGCGGGAACTTCACGTAGACCGACGTCGTGCGCTGCTCCTCGTACTCGACCTCGGCCTGGGCGAGCGCGGTCTTGTCGTACATGCACCAGTGCACCGGCTTGAGGCCCTTGTACACGAGGCCGCGGCCGACGAAGCGGCCGAACTCGCGCGCGATGACCGCCTGATACGCCGGCGCCATCGTGATGTACGGGTTGTCCCAGTCGCCGAAGACGCCCAGGCGCTTGAACTCCTCGCGCTGGATCTGCACGTAGCGCATGGCGTACGCGCGGCACTTGCCGATCTTCTCGAGCGGGTCCATCGCCCGCCGCACGTCGGTCGGCGCCACGTCGAGCCCGAGCTCCTTGTCGACCTGATGCTCGATCGGCAGCCCGTGGCAGTCCCAGCCCGGGACGAACACGGCGTTGAACCCGAGCATCCCGCGCGACTTGACGACGAGGTCCTTCATCACCTTGTTGAGCACGTGGCCCATGTGGATGTTGCCGTTCGCGTACGGCGGGCCGTCGTGCAGGATCCACAGCGGCCGGTCCGCGGCCGCCTCGCGCAGGCGCTTGTAGATGCCGATCTCGTCCCACCAGGCGAGCATGCGCGGCTCCGCCTGGGCGAGATTCGCCTTCATCGGGAAGTCGGTTTTCGGCAGATTCAGCGTGGCTTTGTAGTCCATGGAATTAATGGACTATCGTAGCACGGGCATTCAGCGGACCCGGCGAACGGACGCGCGCTACTTCGGCGAGAGCGTGACGACGCCGTTCGCGGAGTCGATGTTGACCGAGAAGCGGTCGAGGAAGTCGCGTCCGAGGAGGCCGTCGCCGGCGCCCGCGACGTCGTAGGACGCGACCTGCATGCGCCCCACGCGCGCCTCACCGACCTCCAGCGAGTCGATGACGACGAACGAGACGTCGTCGGCGCCCGCGACGCCCGTGATGCGCGCCGAGCCGACGGGGCGCGAGATCGCGGCGCCGGCGGCCACCAGCACGCGCGGGTTGATCATCGTCTTGTCGGCGCCTGTGTCGAGCAGCAGGTTCGCGCTCGCGGTGCCGTTGACCTTCACGTCCACCATGATTCGCTGGCCGGGCGTGTACTTGATCGAGGTCCCACCCGGCTTCGGACCGCCGGGCGCGGTGCCGGGGCCGAGCGGCGCGAGCCCGGGACGGCCGGGGGCCACGGGAGCGGCCGGGATCGTGGCGGGCGCGTTACGCAGGCCGAGCGGCACCGCCCGCGCGCGGTATTCCTGTGGGACGTTCTCCAGCCCCTCGACGTAGTACGAGTTGCCGCCGGCGTCGGTGTAACGGTAGATCTCGGCGGCGACGGGCGCGGGCGCCAGCACCGCGAGACCTGCGAGAAGCGCAAACGCGATGACCGCACGCGTCACCTGGAAATCATACCGCACAGCGCGCGAGCCGGTACACCACCATTTCCGGCCCGCCGGAGACCTCGTTCCGCTCGAGCCGCACCCGGTAGACGGGCGTCAGGAGGTCGCGCCGGGCGGTGATCTCCGGAAACCAGGCCGGAAAGACGATGACGAAGTCCGGGCAGCGCTCGGCCACGAACCTGAGCACGCCCGCCTCCCCTTCCCGGCGGTAGGGCCGGATCTCCGGCGTCACGAGACCCATGAGGTCCAGCACCCGGCGCCGTGAAAAGTAGGCGATGGCGCCGACGTCGTTGACGGCCAGCGTGGCCGAGCGCGGCAGGTTCGCGTCCACCCAGCGGCCGAGATGGACCTGCATCGCGTTGATGTTCTGCACGCCCCACGCGTAGCGATCGGCCGCCGGGGCCAGCGCCACGAGCGCCACGGCGAGATACAGCACGCGCGCGAGCGATGCTGCGAGCGCGCTGTTGCGAACCGAAACTCGGTTGCGCGCCGAACCGGTGTCGCGCGCCGGGGAGGTTGGGGGGGCCATTTCGGGGCCCCCCATCTCTTTCAGGGAGCTTGCAACAGCCTCACGCCAGGGGCCGAATACCACGGCAAGCAGCAGCAGCGCCACCGGCAGTAGATGAATCGAGTACCGGCCTTCCTGGAATCCCGGCCCGCGATAGGGCGCGAGCACCGCCATCGCGAGCGGATGCGCGAGCAGCACGAGGCCCACGATGCCGAGCGCGCGGCCGCCCCGCCGCCTGTTCGGCGGGGAACTCCCCGAGGGTTCCCCGCTGCCCCTCCAGGCGAGCGCGATCGCCGGCAGCGCCAGCGGCAGCAGCGGGTGCGTCGACGTGAGCCACACGAGCCACTCGACGCCGAACGCGAGCGGGCGATCGAGCCACGTCACCCGCGCCGGCTCGCGCAGGCCCAGGAGTCGGCCCAGCAGGCCGCCCTCGACCTTGGCGGCGGCCGTCGAGGGAACCGGCGTGCCGGTCGTGGCCCAGCAGAAGACCGCGAACGGCAGGAGCGCCAGGACGACGACCACGGCGAAGAGCGCCAGCCGCTTCGGCGTCGGACGCCGTGCGAGCGCCAGGAACGGCAGCAGCACGACGGCCTCCGGACGGGCCAGGGTCGCGAGCCCGCCGGCGACCGCGGTCAGCACGAGGCGATCGCGCGCCAGCACCAGCAGCGCCGCCGCCACGAGGAGCGCGGCGAGCGTCACCTCCATGCCCGACAGAGCGCCCCACGCGAACGGCCCGCTCCAGAGCAGCGCGATCGCCGCCACGAGTGCTGTCGGCGGCGACGCGCCCCAGGCCAGCGCCGCGCGGCGCAGCACCAGCGCGGTCGCCAGCGCGCAGGCGACGCCCAGGGTCTTGACCATCACGAGCGAGGCGCCGGCCACGCGCGCGCCCGCCGCCAGGAGCAGCGTCCAGAGCGGCGCGGTGGAGCCCGCCACCGGGACGCCGGGGTTGTAGGCGAAACCCGCGCCCTCGGCGATGTTGCGCGCGAAGTGGAGGTGGATCCAGGAGTCGTCGAGCGGGAAGCCGGCGGAGCCGGCGATCAGCCGCTCGCGCAGCAGCAGCACCGCCAGCGGCAGCGCGGCGGCCAGGAGGACGAGGAGATCGTCGCGACGGTCAGCGGTCACGCACGAGCGTGTAGCCCGCGTAGGCGACCGGGCGGCGGTCGATCGGCAGCGCGTAGAGGAAGCGGCCGTACGGCAACTCGATCTCGACGAGTCCGGCGGGCCGCGCGACCGAAGGCGCCCAGTGATCCACGAACCACACGAGCCGGCGCGTACGCGCGGGCAGGCGGATGTCGCTGTCGGGCCACGGCAGCATGTCCGACGCCAGCTGTGGCGCGTAGTAGCCGGGCGGCAGCTCGCCGACCCGCAGCTCGAAGATCGAGTACTCCGGCAGGTAGAACATCGCGTGGCGCAGCCACGGTTACGAGCGCGTGTTGCCGAGCTCGGTGATGACGACCGTCTCTTCCGGCGGGTAGAGCCCGCGGATGGCCTCGACGAAGGTGCGCACGACCTCCTCGTGCTCGCGCAGGGCCGCCGCCGTGCGGCTGAAGATCCAGTCGAACGCCTCGTGCTCGGCTGCGAGCCGCCACGCCGGCCTCGGCGTGTCGAAGTCGCGCGGCAGCGGGCGCGCGTTGACGAAGAACGCGCCATTGACCAGCACGACCAGCACGACCGCGGCCGCCGTCAGCGCGGGCCCCAGCGCGCGCCGGCGCGCCAGCGCGGCGGCCTCGGCGAAGGCGGTGATGAGCACGCGAGCCAGCAGCACCACCAGCGCCGGCAGGAACGTCAGCACGTAGCCCGCCTGGCCGAAGTGCACGAGCGTGTAGACGAGCGAGAGCCAGCGGACCGAGCGCGACGAGCACCGACTCCAGCAGGTAGCGCGACATGCGCAGCGTCGTCTCGAACGGCCCGGCCACGATGGACGTCGGCCGCACGACCGAGTCGGCGAGCTGCGCGGAGGCCGCGAGGTACCGGCCGAGCCCGCCGGTGAGCGCCACCATCGGCACGAACCAGAGCAGCGTCAGCACGCCGAGGATCGCCACGCCGACGGGCACCGTGCGGGCGCGGCGGACGCCGAGCACGCAGGCCACGAGCCACATCGGCAGGAGCAGCAGCAGCAGCGACTGCCGCATTCCGGCGGCCAGCGCCAGGTAGGCGGCGGCGAGCCACGCGTCGGCTTCGCCGCCGTCGAGCGCCCGAAACGCGAAATACGCCACGCTCGACGCGAAGAGCGCCTCGCCGGCGTAGGTGAGCCCCACCGAGCCGTAGAACCAGAACAGCGGGCTGACGGCGAGCACGCTGGCCGCCGCCAGCGCCGTCGCGCGATCGTAGACGGCGCGGGCGAGCAGGTACACGACGCACGTCGTGAGCCCGCTGAAGGCCACCGCGAGCAGCACGTAGGCCGCGGTAGGGTCGTGGAGCCACGCGTTCACGACGCGACCCAGGCCGACATAGAGGATGTAGCCGGGCGGATGGGGCTGGTGCTTGACGACGTCGTATTCGCGCAGCGCCAGCGCGAACTGCACGCCGTCCCAGTTGTAGAGCATGCGCGCCCGATACGGCAGCCGTGAGAGGACCGTGAGGATGCCGAGCGCGCCCGCAAACAGATAATCCCAGCGGTCGGCCCTGTCGCGCATCGCGGCTGGAGAGTATACCCGCGCGCAAGGTCGAGCGGCGGCTTTGCCGCCGCAATCCTGTTGTTGGGGGGAGGCAGGGAGGAGCGCGCTGTTAGCGCGCGACGACCGTCGGAAGGGGGGCGGAGCCCCCCTCCGAGTGAACTACAGCTTCATGTGCGGGTCGAGCCAGTCGCGGAGCGCGTTGCCCATCAGGTTGATCGCGAGCGTCGTCAGAAAGATCGCGAGCCCCGGGAACGCCGCGATCCACCAGGAGTTCAGCATGTACACG
>WNGG01011851.1_pt1 | contig 12219 bp, 13 predicted proteins | sample 5400661 | NCBI WGS metagenome assembly WNGG01 (sample SAMN13153372, study PRJNA577476) | soil metagenome | isolation source: 100 cm soil or saprolite under Garry oak tree replicate 1 | place: USA:California | collected 2016-06-15 | reverse complement strand
AAGACTAGGTTAAATCCGGTCGACCTTTTTCTCTTTGCATGCGCTTCTCGACAAAGGCAATTCACGTAGGTCAAGACCCTGAGCCTGAGACAGGTAGTGTTACTGTCCCAGTCTTTCTCGCCAGTACGTACCGGCAATCGGAGCCCGGCAAGGAAGGAAAGTATGTCTATTCTAGAACCGCTAATCCCACCCGAACTGCTCTTGAAGAGTGTCTCGCCTCTCTAGAGGAAGGAAAGTATGGACTAGCTTTCAGCAGCGGGATGGCCGCAACAACCACCGTACTAATGCTCCTGCGCAAGGGTGACCATGTTATTGCGGGAGATGACATCTACGGGGGCACGTATCGGCTCTTCGAAAAGGTCCTTCGCAATTACGGCCTGCAGTTCACGTACGTTGACCCTCAAGACCCGAGTAACGTCGAAAAGGCGGTCCGCAAGAATACTCGACTCGTCTGGATAGAGACACCGACCAACCCGTTGATGCGCATAATCGACATCACGCGCGTCAGCAAGATCAGTCGGAAGGTGCACGCTCTCCTCGTTGTCGACAACACCTTCATGAGTCCGTACCTGCAGAACCCTCTGAGCCACGGCGCGGACATTGTAGTGCATAGCACCACGAAATACCTTGGTGGACACAGCGACCTCATAGGAGGCGCCGCGATTACAAACGACACGAAGATCCATGAACCTCTAAGCTTCCTCCAGAACGCGGTTGGAGCAGTTCCAGGCCCTCTCGACTGCTACCTTGTCCTTAGGGGAGTCAAGACTCTCGCGGTCAGAATGGAGCGACATTGTCAGAATGCGAAAGCCATCGGCGAATATCTCCTTAAACAATCGAAGGTTGAACGGGTTCTGTTTCCCGGTCTCCCCGATCATCCTCAACGAGACATTGTCAAGCGACAGATGAGGGGCAGTGGGGGCATGTTGAGCTTCCAGCTGTCTGGCGGTTTCAATAGTTGCAAGAAATTCCTGAAGCAGCTGCGCGTCTTCACCGTGGCTGAGAGTCTCGGCGGAGTAGAGAGTCTAATTGAACATCCGGCCAGCATGACTCATGCGAGCATCCCTCGTGAGAGACGAGCGGAACTGGGGGTCTCCGACAACCTCGTCCGAGCCAGCGTGGGAATAGAGGATGTTGAGGATCTTATCTCGGACTTGGAGCGTGGTTTCAGACAACTATAGAGAACCCGTATCACCTGTCGGCAAGGTTTATATTGGAAGTTGCCGATATCGGATTATCGATATCGGTCACTAGTCACGATCCCAAGAGAGGAGGTGTGTCAAGACGAGTGAATATGGGTGGAGGCATCCCGGTCGATTCTTTATCTGGGGATTCAGTGCCTTCCTCGCAGTCATCGGAACTATTGCCGCAATCGGGCTGATATTCTTCAGACCAGCCGCTATTGCCTATTATCCGTACAGCTTCGGATTCTTCCCGTTCGGTTTCTTCTTCGCGTTCTTCCTCGTGTTCTTCCTGCTAAGATGGCTATTCTGGCCATGGAGGTGGGGCTATTCACGCCACTACTGGGGCTGGAGTTACGGCGACCGCGCCTACTACATCCTAAGAGAACGATACGCGCGGGGAGAAATCACCAAAGACCAGTACGACCAGATGATGCGCGACCTACAACAGCACGGCCAAGCCGTCTAGAAGGTCACCCCTAGTAGGTGAGGGACAATTTTTCTCGTCCCTCTTTATCGAGTATCCTACCGAGAGCTGTTCGGCCGGGTCAGTTTCGAAATCGTCTCTCGTCCTAGAAAGGCGAGACGCTGGTGAAGTTGAAGTCCCTTGCCAGGACCCCGGGCTCCAGTACTGCCGCGCCTGTGAAGGATGTGTTTCTGACGGGTTCGGTGAACTTCTCGATGCTGTTGAAGAGTTCCAGCAGACTCTGGTTGAATCTCAAGTTCTTGACCGGTCTCTTGATCTCGCCATTCTCGACGAGGAAGGTCCCGTCCCGGGTCATGCCTGTTAGGGTCTTTGTTCGCGGCTCGACTTCTCGGATGTACCATAGTCGTGTGAGCAACAGTCCCTTGTCCAGCTCTCCCACAAGGTCTTCGGTAGTCTTTGTTGGACCCTTCCCTCGGATAACGAGGTTGGTAGGGGTCTCGCCGAGCGGGTTCGGCAGCGGCAGCTCGTGTCCGGTCGCCTTTGCGTCCTGGTATCTGTGCGCTGAGATTCTGCTCGAGGCCAGAGACCGCAGTTCGCCATTCTCTACTAGGGTCAGTTTGCTCTTTGGGTATCCTTCCCCGTCGAATGGAGGCCCCATCTGGAGTGGATGGTAGACGTCGTCTTCTAGGATGACATTCTCGCCCATTATCTTCTCTCCAATCCTCCCTGACAGGTAGCTTCTCCCTTCCTTGTACTGTCTCGTCCCGAAATCCGGCGAATAGCCGGCGCTGGCCGATACTATGAAGAAGAACAGCATCTCGCTCCAGGCGTGTGGATCGATGACAACATCGAACTTGCCAGGCTGGACCTCCGTCTGTGCCTTGTTTAGCTTGGCGCGTTCTAGTGCCGTCTCTGAGACGTTTCGCGCGTCCAGTTCAGTGATGTCGGCGAAGGTGGAGAGCGCGTACCCGGTCTGGTTGCCATTGTCAGCGTCCATTGTGAGTGAGAAGTAGCCGCCAGTTCCCCTATAGTGAGACTCCAATCCTGAAGTGTTAATGATCAATCCCTCGTCGACGCTGGTTCCCAGGACACCGGAGGCGAGAAGCTTGTTGTCCCGGGCCAGCTCGATCGCTCTTCCAACATAGCCCGCCTTGGTCTCTGCAGACTCTTCCACCGTCCTTGTATGGTACCGGCTTACCGTCTGGTAGGATTGTTGCCCCAGCATCGGTAGATAGTCAGGATCCTCGGGAGAGGTCTTCAGTTGCGAGACAGCTTTCTCGACTGCCTTCTGGATGAAGCTCTCTTCGAGACGGCCGGTGGTCGTCCGTGCCTGCTTCTTGCCGGATGAGAGTCTCACTGAAAGCGTGCGGTTCTTTGTGGACTGTGACTGTCCCAGCTCGTTGTTTCCAAACCGGAGATACTCGCCTGTTGTGGAGATTAGGCTGATCTCGATCTCCTGGGCCCCCCTGGCAAACTTTCGGACCATGTCAAATACGCGATGCCCTCTCTCGGTAAGCGGGATCTGTTTCTGGAGACTCTGTGACATGGCTAGGAGGCTCCGAAGACTCGTATGTTCCTAAACCTTGAAGGTGAGGCGCCGTGGCCTGTGCCCATGACCTGCTGGGGTTGTCCTTTTCCACAGTTCGGTGTTCCCCAGAGGCTCCAGCTCTTCTCGTTGCAGACAGCATCGCAGGCGTTCCAGAACTCGGGGGTTATCCCGGAATAGCCCGGTCCCCTGATCAATTCTCCTATGCTGCCGTTCTTTATCCGGTATCCTTTCTCGCAGTTGAACTGGAAGTTGTACCGTTTCTGGTCGATGCTCCAGCCGTAGTTTGCGACCATTAAGATTCCATCCTTCGTGTCCTCTATCAGCTCGTCATAGTCCCAGTCCCCAGGCTCCAAGCTCACGTTCGTCATTCTGATGATAGGAAGCTGGTAGGTGTCGGCTCGCATGCAACCATTGCTTCGGGGTTCTCCCACGCTCTGCGAGGTCCCGCGCGACATCAGGTATCCTACAAACTTGCCCTTTCTTATCGCGTACTTTCTCTGAGACTCAACTCCTTCATCATCGTATGCGAATGTTCCCAGGCCTTGCCCGTGAGCCACCGTCGCGTCCATTACGATGTTAACATGCTCGCTACCGTACTGTAGCTTTCCCAGCTGGTCAGGCGTCAGAAAGCTTCTGCCGGCAAAATTCGCCTCGTATCCCAACACTCGATCAAGCTCGATAGGATGACCACATGACTCGTGAACCTGTAGGCCCAGTTGGTCTGCGCTGATAATCACATCGGACCGTCCCTCTTTCAATCCTTGCGCTCGGGTTAGCTCTAGAACCTCTTTCGTCATAACTGGGGCTTTTCCGGGAAGATCCATCCCATCAATGAGTTCGTAGCCCTCCAATGCGTACTGTTGCTCGGATCTTCTCTGTATGCCCGAAGGTCCCTTCGCTGCAACAACGATCTGCGCGCCGGTCTGGGCAAGGTCCTGATAGATCTTGGATCCTTCCGAGTTTGCGAAATACTTTTCGATCTTCGTTGAGATTATCTGCCCCCTTCTAGCCACGACGCCCTCCGCTTTCATTCGGCTGGTTACGTCTCTGAGAACTTCGAATTTCGTCTCGATAGAAACGGCCAAGGAATCCTTCTTTCTGGGCGATTCCCAACTGGCCACATGGGTAGGCTCTTTGGCGAGCGTGAGCTTCGATCCGATCTTTGCAGCACCCCTTGCCAGTGAGAGCGCTTTCCTTGTCGTCTCCCGTATGTTTTCCGGATCTACTTCGTCGGTGCTGGCAAATCCCCAGCCACTGTCTTGGTAGAGGACTCTTATCCCGGCTCCGAGATCATTCGATTCCTCAGATGCAGGATTCTCGTTGATCATGCTAACGGTCTCGATCACCGTATTCACGAGACGAATGTCGGCGTAAGTCGCGTTGTCTCGCGAGGCGGTCTCAAGGCATACTTTTGCCAGCTGCTCTCCCAGATCCTTTGTAGAATTCACGTCAGCTTCCGAATCCTCGGTTGGCTTTAGAGCTTTCCGGCCCACATCACGGTAACGTTGGGATGGTTACCATTGAGTCTTCTTTATTCCGAGCCGATAAGCACCATAGTTTGTTGCTAGGTGCACTGGGGGCGTTACGAGAACCATGAGTAACACGGAGATCGGTTCGATCGGGAAGAACAAGTACCCGAGAACGAGGCCTCCAACGATAAAGTCGAGCTGATCGAGAACTGGAAAGGCTCTGCCAGGCTCTACACGAAGCCTACGCTTTATGAAGGCGCCGAGAAGATCGCCTAGAACCGCTCCCAAGCTGATCATGAAACCTCCAACAACAAGTCTGGGGTCGACGAGAGCCTCGCCCCAGCCGACTATTGTTCCGGCGACTATTCCGGCAAAGACTCCTCGAATTGTTTTGTGGGAGCCGAAGATTGGCTGGCCGTCGGAGAGTTTCCTGCCGCCATCCAGTGTTGGGCCTCCACCAAACAAAAGAGGTGCAGCATTGGCCACATAGGATGGACCGATAAACAATAGAGCGGAGGTGAGTAGTCCTACCATTCTATTCCAGACGCCTAATGTCGCAAGATGTTCATGGTTAATAATCCAGACTAGGCTTCCTCGATCCCCTCGTCTGTTATCTTGAAAGGGCAATGATTCCCGGAGACATCCAGCCCATTCTTCTTCTCGAGAAAACAGTCTCGAACATTTGACCTCGGCGTCTGAGTCAATCTAAGAATTAGATCTGACCAGTGTCTAAGGGTCCGAGTAGCAACAGGCTCGACCAACCATTCCCCTCCCGTGGGCGAACTGTGGACCTGTCCAGTCAGCAATATCCACGCGGCGAAGCGTGACGCGAGAGCATCTAGCTGTGCAAGTTGACGATTCAGCTCTCGATCGCGACCGAAATATCCTTCGGGTTTGACCTGTCCTCCCCTGTACAGTCCAGTAATGGAATCGACAACCACCAGCGTCGGAGTCTTTGTGAGGAGGTTCTCAATGTTCTCCACGATGCGCCCCTGTTCATCGAAATCTTCTGGACGAAAGAGGACGATTCTCTCCGCAAGTTCTCTACCTCCGGCGAGCCCTTCCATCCTATTGGCTGAGAATGACTGGTCAGAGTCAAGATAGAATACCTTGTATTCCTTTCGAGCTGCTTCCAGAACACACTGCATGGAGAGAATCGTCTTGCCAGTTGCTGCCTCTCCATATAGAAGACTGATCTGGTGAAACGGAAAACCTCCTCCAAGCAGCCTGTCTATTGCATCAGATCCGGAGCTCAGGAAGTCCAATAGTGAATACGAAACTCGTCATCGAAAGCCGGGTAAGAAGGTTAGCAACCCTCTCGTCCTAGACCAGGTCTGACTGATTTGCACAGCAGACGTTGATGGTTCAGAAGGATTCGGCTACTGATATGTCGCGTTTTTGCGTGGACGTCGAAAGCTTCGCGTTCGGATAACACGTTAAATGAATCTGGCTCGTTTCGGAATGCGGGATTGGATCCTCCTGTCAGAGCAATTACACACAGGATCGGACAAGGTCACACTATTCTGCTGACCGGACCGGTACAGTTCAAGCTCTCAGAAGGTAGAGCCGAATGCTTTGGAGCACCCATCACCCCGGATACTTGGATAACAGTCGAAGAACTTCGACAGGAACCGATACTGGCCACGGAACCGGCCGCCCTTGAAGTCAAAATCGGCCCCGACGGCTCTTGGAAGGAACTGGTCGAGTCAACTATACCGACAGGGTGGACAGAGGCGGCTCACATCCTCCAAAGACAACAAGGAGTCGCAGTAATAGTTGGAGAGGCCGATTCAGGCAAGTCCAGCCTCTGCACATTCCTAGCAAACATGTGTGTCCAGAATGGACTGAAGGTTGGAGTGATAGACGCCGACGTTGGTCAGGCCGACATCGGACCACCAACAACTATCAGCTCCTCACTTGTATCCGAGCCAATCCTGACGTTGCAAGACCTACGACAAGAGACATCCTTCTTCATAGGTGACACCAGTCCTTCTTCGGTCCCGGACAAGCTCACGCGGTTGATCGTCCGTCTGAAAGAAAACCTCGTCGGCTACAGCGAATTAGTGCTGGTGAACACTGACGGCTGGGTCGGAGATTCAGCTGCCTTAAGATTCAAAGATGAACTGATACACGAGACCCGGCCTGACCTGGTCCTCGGGCTGAGTAGGGGATCCGAAATCGACCCTCTCCTCGGCATGGTTTCCTGTGCGTCCATTCGACTGCCAAGTTCCATCTATGCAAGGACGCGATCCAAGGAGGAAAGGAAAAGTGCCCGGGAAACGGGCTACCGGCGGTTTCTCCTCGACTCCAAGAGTATGAAGATCAACCAAGGGAATACAACATTGAGAATGTTCGATCGGTCCGAACAGCAAGTCCTACGCTGGGATAGGAAGCTCAAGGGATTTCTTTCTGGACTGCTAGATGATCATCAAGAGCTTCTTGGCATAGGGAGGATCAGGGAGATGGTTGACGGATATGCTCTGGTCGAGTCGAGGACGACGGAACAGCCGAGATTTCTCGAGATTGGAAATATCCTGCTCTCTTCGAAGTATGAAGAGATGGGTTATGGGATGCTACATTGAGTAGGATTCTGGAATCGAGTATACGTATATCGTGTGCTCGTTGTAGTTCTCTTTCTTTGATGGCTTCCAGCCGTTGATCATAAAGTCGTGGCTCACGATCCGCGCGCCGGGGCGGGCCTCTGCGCGCAGTTTTGGTTTCAACCTCTCGTTTGCGTAGGTCGTTAGGTAGAGAGTTATCAAGGTCGCCTCTTTGAGATCGGCCTGGAAAAGATCCCGGTTGTAGACGCGCGCCCTGTTTCCCAGGTTCAGCTTCTCGACTTCGCCCGAAGCGGTCTTGAAGAGATCCTCTCTAATCTCATAGCCGAACGCGGCCTTCACTCCGAAGTCTTTGATGGCGGTTGATAAAATGCGCCCATCGCCGCACCCCAAGTCAACCAAGACATCATCTTTGGTGGCTCTCGCGACCTCAAGCATTTTACGGACAACGTCATGTGGAGAAGAGACGAATGGTGCACAACTCATCAGTGGTTCAGACTCTTGTAACTGAAAAGTGGTTGAAGGGAATCAAACTATTTAAACAACTCTCCGAGAGAATCGTTGAAGACTCTTTTCATCTGGCCCCTTATGATGAATGACGATACGAGGATTCACGAGCTCTCCAAAGTCATAATGAAGGAGCCCGTGTTGATCCAGGGTCTCCCCGGACTCGGCTACGTGGGAAAAGTCGCCGTCGACTATTTCATAGAGAAACTGAAACCGAAAAAGTTTGCAGAGCTGTATTCCAGCTATCTCCTCTTTCCAGACGGCAACCTCGGCATCAACATCTCTGAGGACGGAACCTACTCTCTTCCCAAGTACGAGTTCTATGCGTTCAGCGACAAGGACCCTAATGTAATATTCCTCACAGGCGACGCTCAGCCCAGCGTAACCGGCCAGTACGAAGTGGCCAGCAGAGTTCTCGACTTCGCACAGCAATTTGGATGCAGAATGGTATTCACAATGGGAGGCTACGGGACCCGTTCAGGCAACGACGTTGGGGCCGTGTACGGAGTCGTTGGAGACGCAATCATTGGTGAACGGCTGAAGAAGCTGGGGGCCAAGCTTGCAAAGGGAGGAGCCGTGACCGGGGCCGCTGGAGTGATTCTAGGCATCGGACGGCAGAGAGGACTTCAATGCGCAGGACTATTGGGCGCGACGACGGGGGTATACCCTGACCTGGAAGCGGCCAGAGCTGTAATACAGATGCTGACCGGCTTGGTTACCATGCCTGTCGAGCTTAAAGATCTGGATACCGAGATCGAGGATATGCGGAAGAAGATGGAAAAGCTCCGTCGAACCGATCTCGAGGAGTCTAAAGAAGGCGAAGAAGAGAAACCCGAAGAAGGAAAGGACCGCTACATAACATAGACTATTCCAGAACGGGATCCGCATTGCAGGAAGCAAGCACCGAGCAAGACGGAAGAGTTCTCAAAATCAATCTTCTGCAGATGGATAACGCCGTACTTGCTTTGTGCTTTGAGGGAACGATTAAGATCGGGACACTGGCTATTGCTACTCCCGGTCTCAGAGATGGAGCAGTGGGCACATCATCTGTACTTCTGGGTGGAAAATACCTCATCGCAGCCCGAGCCCTCGCGGAAAGATCCGCGGCCATATTCAACAAGATGAGCCTCGTCTCACTCAACACAACCCTCGCCGAGGGAGAAGCGTTACGAGGCTACTCGTCGCTCCTGGACAAAGTCAGAACAAAATAGACGTGACTGTTATCCGAGGTCAAAGGTTGAACAAGAATCCAAGGGCTATCGTCATCATAGTGGCGGCAAAAGCGAGCGCAGCCACTGCATCGTCAAACTTCTCGACGCTCATCTTATTGTCACTGTCAACCGGATCATCGAGAGGAATATGGCAACTTTGAGAGACCTGTCCTGCGTATTCTTCCCCATTTCCCATCACCATCATCGAGAATCTTTTGAGCTATCGTTAACCCCGATGTAACAATACAGCTGGACTCTGGCCCGTTGTGGCCCGTGACCCATTCAGGAACGATTACTGCCCTGATCAGCTCCTGGATGGAGATGCCTCTCCGCTTCGCCAACTTCTCCAGTTCCTTGTATATGGTATCGTCGAGAGTTTGCATAAACTTGGGCATCGCGAGCACCACGGTTTCTTCGGATATCAATATCATTTCGAGGGTTGCGATTTAGTGCTGATGTAACTTCGAGAATTCCGAACCAGTGACAGCGATCGGTGACGAGGGGAGAGGGTTTTGCTAGTATGAGACTTTGACCTCTGCGGGAGTCTCTCCCAAGATGTGTCTTGCTGCAGACTCGACCCTGGATCGATACTGTTCCCTGGTGTAGACTCTTACCAGATTCATGAACTCTCTGAGGACACCGATGATTCTAGAGACCTCAGAAAGTTGAACGATCTCTTTCTTTCCAGACGGGCCTCGCTTGAACACTGGTATATCGAGCGGTTGTATCTCGACAGCATTGTGGTAGGGCACCGAAGGAAGGGTTGGAACGTCAATGACCACCTCTTCCGGGCTGACCTTTGCCTTATTCGCAATTTCATTCTGAATGTTCAGCCGGACGCTATCCTTTGTGATCACGTTCGCGACGAGCTCGTCCGGAGCATAAACGGTCTTTTCGTAAGCGCATTTGAGAAGCCTTCTCGCTTCCAGATCCTGCATTATTCTCCTAGACTTCCTACACTCTCTGAGGTCAGTCCAGACCTTGTAGTCATCGAGTCGCAGATAGTCTTCTGGCTCGTCGAATGACAGCAGATCGAGCTCATCCCTTGCCGCTTCGAGCGCCTGTACTATCATGATCTGGACCGCTCTTGACGCTCTGTGAAAGTAGATAGTCCTGAAGGATTCGAGTCTAGCGAGAAGGAAACTCTCCAGAGTTGCTACGGCTCTACCGTCTACTGAGAGATTTCCGTTGATCACATCCATAGTATAGAGGAGTCTGTGAACGTCCACCGAGCCGTAACCGGCTCCCGTGTGGAAGGAGTCTCGAACGATAAAGTCCATCTTGTCAATATCGACACTGCTACTGATAATCTGGTCCAGATATGGCCTCTTATTGTCCCTCAAACGCCCTACCGCCAACAGTCCGACCTTGTGATGGTCGAATCCCGCTTGGTCAAGCCGGTCTGCGACCTCCGTCTCGTTTACAAGCCAAGGCACAAAATCCTCGTGGGTCTTCTTGAGATGCCGGACCATCAACGGTTCAAAGACGTGCGAGAATGGACCGTGACCGATGTCGTGCAGGAGAGCTGCTAGACGTATTTGTTCCTGGTCATGCGCGTCGAGCTGGGTTGGGAGGACCTCGGACAAGGCACCAGCAAGATGCATTGCTCCGAGAACATGCTCGAACCGTGTGTGGTTTGCCGCAGGGTAGACGAATTCTGAGCCTGCAAGCTGTCGGAGCCTGCGGAGTCTCTGGACCGGCCGGGTATCTACGACCGTCCTCTCGGTCTCGCTTACTCGAATGTAGCCGTGAATCGGGTCCTTGATGAATGTGTACTCCTTTTGTGAGTGCTTCTGACCCATGGCGCGCTTTAGAACCTAACCTGTTCTTATAGCAGATTCCAAACGAGAGTAGGACGGGCCTCTGGGCGGACATGCCTGAGTACCAAGCCGGAGCCCTTACGGACTTCATTGCTAACGTGCTCCTTCCTTCAATGTCACTCGACTCTTGACGACAGAGTTGAAATCGACCATTATTCTAGGGTCGCATTATGTCGGGATATGCAAGGGTACCAGCTAGGCTGGAAACGACTCGGCATCCTAGCGGCGGCATTATCTTTTGTCGTGTTGGGCACCGTCTATTGGGAGTATTCGAATCAGTCCATTGTGACTTTGCCCCCGATAACAAACGGCAACGAGTACATCTCTTTCGTTTCCAGCCAAATCAATTCCCCTAGTAATGTGAGTTTGACGCTGAGAAACGTAGGGAGCTTGACCATAGGTCTAGCGGAGTATTTTATCAAAGACTCTAACGGCAGCGAATACTCTAACCTCACGTGGCGAGGACCCACGATACAACCGGGCGCGATCGCATCTGTGAACATTGTTCTCGCGGGGCTCGTAACTGCGAGGAATAATCCGTTCCCCTATACGTTCACAGCTTGACCAATCTTATGGAATCGGCATTCTCTTTATCGCGGACAAGTTCGAGCCTCAGTCCCAGGCTAACATTCCCGTCTCGCTGTCGATTTCGGGTAATTTGATTGTACGACAGTAGCCACACGCCGCGCAAACGTAGCCGAGTCCTTCAAGTTCGTGTTTCTCGAACGAATAATTCCAGTAGCGCTCATTCACTTCGGGGAGATTCGGAACACTGACTTGGAGTCAGTTGGTTTGCTCTCCCAGCATCAGGCTGGAAGACTCCACGCTGAACGTTGCCCCATTCAAATAGATAGTCCGCAACGCCAACGTCCTTGCTACTAAGCTAAATATTCCACTTCTCATGCCTGAGTACCAAGATAGACAAGGCTATCCGAGCGTTATAGACCCTAACATTCTATTCAACGTTTTTGATGAAGCTCCAGTCCTCGACATGCACGGGTCGATGCTCGCTTCTGCCTATTCTAAGCTTCTCAAGCCGATGAGATGTGAACTGCCCAAATCGTTTGATAGGTGGAAAAAAACCTCCAACCGTCTTCTGCACATTCGAGGCTGGTCGTTAAGTATCGATGGACCTTAGCGAACCGTGCTCCGGCGGATGGATGAGAACATGACACAGATCTCAATTGAACATCTTACGAAGCACTATGGGACACTCGTCGCTCTGGACAATGTCTCGCTCGACATCGGCTCGGGCGAGGTTTTCGGACTCCTTGGCCCGAATGGTGCCGGGAAGAGCACTCTTCTCAAGACACTCGTTGGGATCCTCAGGCCCACAAGTGGGACGATTAGGATCGATAAGATCGATATCGTAGTCGAGCCTGAGAAGGCGAAGCGCGTGATCGGTTACCTCCCGGAGAATCCTTCACTCTATACCGGACTGACCACCCTCGAGTTTCTCCAGTTTGTCGGAAAGATCCGTGGGGTCGATGATGAACT
>WNGG01025955.1_pt1 | contig 12222 bp, 10 predicted proteins | sample 5400661 | NCBI WGS metagenome assembly WNGG01 (sample SAMN13153372, study PRJNA577476) | soil metagenome | isolation source: 100 cm soil or saprolite under Garry oak tree replicate 1 | place: USA:California | collected 2016-06-15 | reverse complement strand
GCCGCTCACAGGCAAGAGCCTGATCCTGCATCCAAGGATCCTCCCCAACGGTGCCGGCGCTGACACAATCGGTGCGGTGATCGCGAAATGCCCGAGCGGAGCGTTGCACCCGGGGGTCTCGGGCGACGAACGAAAGAGGCGACTATGACGACCAAACTCGTTGCGTTGGGTCTGCTATGCCTCATGACCGGCACGGCGATGGCTCAGCAGCCTAAGGTCACGTCGCTCATGTCGAAAGATCTTACGGAGAATCCCGGCAGGGAAGTTCTGATGATCACAGTAGAGCGTGCGCCCGGCGGGTCGAGCCCTATCCACCGACACAATGCACATGCGATTGTTTACGTACTGGAGGGCTCCGTTGTGATGCAGGTGAAGGGTGGAAAACAGGTAACACTGACACCAGGACAGACCTAAAGCTTCGAGGGTTCCCCTCCCCGAGGTAAGCTCGGGGAGGATTAGGCGTTTTCGTATTTGTCGTGGTGGCGCCACCAGTAGGTGGGTTCGTTGCGGCCCTTCGGCGCGCGGTCGAGCCATTGGTAGGCGCCCCACAGGCCATCGAGGCCGCGGGCGAAGGCGGAATAGCTGTGATAGACATTGCCATCTTCCAGCACGAAGGCGCTCATGCCCGGGCGCTCGCGCGCGTAGGTGGCGGGATCGGTGCCGGTCACCTGGGCGCCGATATTGGGGCCGCTGCCTTTCGGGGGCGTGTAGGCGGGTTGGGGGCGGTAGTTATATTCGGTGCCGCCTTCGCGCTGCTGCTCCTCGGTCAGCGACATGCTGAAATCCCAATTGAAATCGCTGTCGAAGGAGGAGGCCCAGGGGAAGGTCCAGCCCATGCGCTGCCTGAAGGCCTGCAGCTTGGCGAGCGGGGCGCGGGAGATGGCCCAGAGCATCACATCGTGGTTGGCGAGGTGCACCGCGAAGCCGTTGAAGCCGTCGGCGATCGCCGAGCAGGACGGGCAGCCGGCGCTGTAATCGGGGCCGAACATGAAATGATAGACGAGCAGCTGCGAGCGGCCCTTGAACAAATCGGCCAGGGAGGCGCTGCCTTCGTCGGTGTCGAAGCGATAGTCCTTGTCGATCTTGACCCAGGGCAGCTCCTGGCGGCGGCGCGCCAGCTCGTCGCTGCGGTGGGTCAGGTCCTTCTCGGCCTCGAGCAGGTCGAGGCGCTCGGCGCGCCATTGTTCGCGGGTAGCAATCCTATGAGTCGACATCGCTTTCCTCTCCTTCTGTGGCGATGGTGACGAGATCGTGGACCTTTTGCTTCCAGCCCTCGCCCATGTTGCGGTAGGGCCGTAAGAAGGACAAGCCTGGAAAGTTCACAGAGCACGTCCTTCTCGGACGTGCACCTCGGTGCAGCTCCCTTCAGCCCCGGCTTGCGCGGTCGACGAGTTCACCTGTCGGTACCCGCTGGTCCGGAACCTCACAACCCCCGGACGCTCCTATTGCGGCGCAAACCCGTGAAATTTGGCCGCATATCACCCCTTTCGAGTAGTTGATGACGCCACCGCTCGCGGGCACGACATGGATGCACGTCCCTCGCGACGCACGTCGGACCCCGATTCCCCGGCTTGCAGCTCCGAGCGCGCGAGAAGGCCGCTCCGCGATCAAGAAATCAGCGTCCTCCGCGCTTGGGGGGCGCAGCCTTCCTGCCTGAAACGTTCAGCGCCACGGCCGCGCGGATGAGCGCCTTCAGGGCAGGCGCGTCGATCTCCTCGCCCTCGTGGATGTCGATGGCTCGTCGCGCGTTCCCATCGAGGCTGGAGTTGAAGAGGCGGGAGGGGTCCTTCAGGGAGGCGCCCTTGGAGAACGTCATCTTCACGACGTTCTTGTATGTCTCGCCGGTGCAGACGATCCCGTTGTGCGACCAGACCGGGGTCCCCATCCACTTCCACTCCTCGAGGATGTCGGGGTCTGCCTCCTTGATCAGAGCGCGGATCCGGCCGAGCGTCTCGCCGCGCCAGTCGCCGAGCTCGGCGATTCTCTTGCTGATCAGCTGAGACGCAGACTCGCCTTCTTGCCTGGCCCCGGAGCGTTTCATCGTCGCCTCGTCGGAATGATTCGCATATACCACTACCGGCACCAGAGGAAGTTGGGCGTTCCGCTCTCAGCCTACCCGACGGCCCTGCTTCGGGTTGTGCTCTCGTGCTGGGAAGCGGTCGCCGAGACCGCGCTCCTTCCGAAGTCGTTTCAGATGGTCGCGGAAGGCGGCTTCAGTGAAGCTATCGATCGTCATCGTATGGCCGTGCCGGACGACGCAGTCGCGGACCTCCTCCCAGACTCCGGTCGAGATGCGTCCGCTAGTCTTCGCCTTCGCGGCGCATGGCGCGACCGGAGAGCTTGGGGCGAGGGCGAGCCTGAGCAGCGACGACCGGCTCAGGGGCGGACTCTGGCTCGCTTACGGCTATAGCGGTAGGCGGCGTCTCGAGAACACGTCGTTGCCGGGCGAGCACAGCGCGGAGACGACCTTCGTCGCCCCTGGTCCTGATGTCGTCCACGAGGAAGCCGACGTGCGCCTTGCGCGCGGGCTGGAAGTTCTTCTCGACACCGAGGTGCACACGCACGTCCCCACGCTCGAACCACGCGCCCGCCACGCCTCGCGAGGTCCGGAGGCTTCGGGACTTCGGTCAGGCCGTGGCCGAAGCCAGCGAAGCACGGGAATATCATCGGCATAGCGACTGCCACCGATGAGCCGTTGTCAGGCCCGGCAGCAGCCGGTCGAGCCGTAGGTTTGAGGGGCTCCGGAGAAGCGGCGGGAGGGGAGCATGGTCCGAGATTGGGCGGTTCCGTCAACTCGCGACCGCGCTACGTCGTTACGAAGCCGGCGGGTTGGTGCGACCACATCGGAGTCAGTCGCCCCGTTCGAAGGCGCCCTTTGCACGCACACGGAAAAGCGAGCGAGAGGTCATGCGCGCTGAGTCGCCAGCTAGCTGATCGACATACGGGACTCACTACTAGGAAGCGGGAGAGCACGGAGCCCGGATGGCTACAGGTTGCGGGAGGGTCTAGTATCGGCACCGATTCGCTGCAAGGTTTCTCTGCTGCTCGCTCTGACCTTATTGGTAGGAAGACGGCGGATCGACGCTGCAGAGGACGGCCTCGACCGGCCTCATCGCACGCACCGCGCACGAGAAAAACCGCAAGCGGCTCGAGGAGCGTGCCACGGCCAATCGACTCCGACCTGACTGGTCAGAGAGTGATCAGAGCGGCTTGCCGCCGGGGCCGGCGGCGTAGGGGAAGATCGCCGCGAGCTGCGCGAATTGATCGTTCGTCATCGGCGGCAGCGCGGTGGCGTAGTCGTTGCGGTCGATGGGCTTCAGCTGGCACTTCAGCACGTCGCCCGTGAACGGCTCGCCGGCCACCATGCGCGGCTCGGCGTAGTAGGGAAACAGGATCGGGCAGCTCGCACTTGGCAACTCGTTGCCGGCGCCGTCGGTGCAGAGGTCGTGCGCTTCGGCGGGCTTGTCCTTCACCACTTTCGTCGCGAGCGGCAGCGGGCTCGTGTCCGCTTCGATCGCCGCGAGCCACTTGTTCATCACGGTCAGCGCGCTCGCCGTGAATGTCGCGTCGCCCACCAGCGGCGCCGCGCCGGTCCAGATCACCTGGTTGTCGTGATGGCCGTTGCTGCGTTCGAGCCGCGCGCGCATCACGTACGAGCGGTAGTCGTGGTGGATTTCCTCCACGTCGTGGCCGCGCAGGTCGATGATCGGCAGGTACATGTTGTTGCCTTCGTTGTACAGCCCGCCCTGGTACGTGACGGCCCAGTTGCTCTCGGGCGTGTCGACGCGGTCGGGCGACGGGTCGTAGTCGATCGTGCGCCCACCGACTTTCTGGTTCAGGTCGATGAATTGCGCCGGCGTGATCGTGCCGGCCTGCAGCGCGCCGAGACCATACTGCACGCCGACGTTGTCGAACGGCGGCGCGACGAACCCGTGGCCGAGCGCCTGCTCGATGGGCCCCCAGAATTGCGGCGCGCGCTCGCCGAGCTCGTTGACAAAGTACGAGCCGAGATCGCAGCGCACGCCGCCCGGATTGGTCTGCGGGTCGTAGGCCTTGTCGGGCCCGACACCCTGTTCCACGTTGCAGCTCTGCAGATTCAGGCCGGTCGGGCCATTGGTCTGGCGCGGATTGCCGCCTTCGTCGAAGCCGTAGACGTTGATCCACGACTGGCAAATGTTCGGGCCGGGATGGCCTTCCACCGCGGCCTGCTGGTTCGGGGGCCACGCGACCCCGGGCGCCCACTTGGACGGATCGTCGAAATAGTCTACGAGCAGCCGGCAGTCGACGACCTCGATCGCGGTCGACCACGAATCCGGGAACGAGCACGCCGGCAGGATGCCGTCGAAGATGCCGGGATAGTCGTTCGCGGCCTGCTGCTGGTAGATCGAGCCGCCCGAGCAGCCGCTGCCGATCGTGTAGCGGATCGGGCCGTACTGCTCGACGATGCGCTCCTTCGCCATCATCATCGACTCGGCCTGCACGACGAGATTGCAGTTCTGCGTGTTGTGGTCGAGCGCGGTGGACCACACCATGAACCCGCGCTTCAGCGCTTCGTCGACCATCACGTCGGGCGCGATGGTCTCGCCGTGATGCGTGCCGCAGCCCGAGCCGCCGGTGACGTAGGTCTTGCCGTTCCAGCCGGCCTGCGGCGCCCACGGCGCCCACGACTTCGTCGGGTCGAACAGCACCGCGATCTGATACTGGCCGCGATCCTGCGAGCCGGTTTCGCGTCGCACGATGTACGGAACGGTCTTGCCCTGGTCGGTCGTCGTCGTGCCGACGTTGCTCGGCGGGTTGTTCGGGTCGTACGGCTGGAAGCCGCCGCCGCCGCTCGGCATGTACTGGTAGTCGTAGACCACGGGCCGATTGCACTGCGCGTCGGTCGCGCCGGCCAGGCACGGCCAAGGCTGGATCTGCGGGCCGGAGAAGATCGGCCCGCCGTTCGGGTAGTTGGTGATCGTGATCGTCGCGCTGCCGGTCTTGCTCTTGACGGTCAGCGTGTTGGCGCCGTCGATCAGGCCGGTCACGAGGCCCATGACGCGGCCATTCGGGCGCAGCGCGAAAGCGCTGCTGATGTCGGCGCCGTTCAGCGTGGCCCTGAGGCTGCCCGTCCCGGCGTTGAGGATTTCTACCAGCGCGTCGCCGCCGCTGATCAGGTCGGGCTGGTTGGAGAGCACCTTGATCGTCGGGCCGGTCCTGGCCGGCAGCTTCGCTTCGGAGAAGGACGCGAGGCCCGTCGCAAGAAAGACGAGGACGACACCCACGATCCGCGCGGACCGCGCGCCAACGGCTGCTTGCATGGCTCTCTCCTCCGGCCACGCCCCCCAGGGCATCGGTGAGACCGAGCGGGCATAGCCCCACAAAGGGCGGAAGTTGACAGAATCGCCTCTTACGCCCCGCACCCCCTCCGGCGCTCCGGAGCCACGTACCGACGCGGACAGAGGGGCAGTCAAGGGGGCTGTCATGACAATTTGGGTCGCCGCTGAGGACCGGAAATGGCGAGCCGGCAGCTTGAAGTCGGCATCCGGCACAAACTTCGGGAAAATAAGCCCCACAAAGGGGGTATCCGCCCCGATCTGCTCCTACCATCCCGCCGACCTTCCGTAACGACGGCTACGGCAGGGCGTTCGGAACGCCCGTGCTGGTGTGGGCGCGCGAGGCGTCGCGAGAGCGTGCCCGTAACTACGGCCACGCGGTAGCCGCCGGCAGCCACGACCGACATGACGGGGAGGGTGCGATCGGCGGCCCACAGCGCCGTCCTCATCAAGTCGGGATCCCGAACGCTGAAGCCCTCGGCCCAGCCACCGGAAAGGGTCAGCGTGGTGGGGTTGCTCACGGTCGGGTTCTCACGGAAACGGCCGCCCGCACCTTCAGTGTGTCCCCACTCGCCGCGCGCGAGGCCATGCGCGACCGTGCGGCAGGGGCTCGCACCGGTGAGGCAGTCGTTCGCCGTATCACTCCCCGCGGTGGACACGAAGCGGTCGGCCGCCTGAGCCTGGCCCGTGGCCCCGACGACCTGCGCGCATATCATCGCGGCCCCCAGGACGTTTCGGACCTTCATTTTGAGCGGCATGCAATGGTCGCCTCCGTGGGAAGCCAACTAGACGGCCCCCTGAGTCTTCTCCCGGCCGGAAGGCGGCGTCAACGAGACAACACAGGAAGAAGGCGTCTTGTGTCGTCGGGAGGGCGCCCTCACGATTTCACTCGACGCGCCGCAGGCTCAGCGAGACTACCATCCTCGGCAACCGGCGAGACGACCATCCGGCCACAACAGGAGGCATCACGCATGAACCGGACTCTCTGCGCAGTTGGATTCGCGGCACTCTGTGCAACGTGGACCGCTCCAGCGGCGGCGGGTCCGTGTCGTCTCTCAACCGAGCCACGACGGGTTGCGCGCCGTGCCGTCGAAGCGCGCGCTGGTCTTGAAGAGCTCGTATTGTCCGCGGGCATCTCACGATCGGTCATAGGGCGGAAGGTCCGGGCGGCCTCGATCGCCTGATCGAGGATCTCCATCCGCTCGATGCCGGTGATGACAACGGACGTCGGGAGGCTCATCGCGTAATGCAGGCATTCGACCGCGGAGACGGCGCCGCTGTCGAGGATGATTCGGTCGCCCATGGCCTTCATCCCGAGCACGCCGATCTCTTGCTTCACGAGCCGCGGCACCACCTGGTGCCGGAAGCTCCGGAAGTGAGCGTCCATGACGTTGAGCGTCACGCGATCTTCCGAGTTTTTCAGACGCAGCCTGATCGGGTCTTTGTGCCCGATGTACCGGATAAGTCCGCGTACTCTCGGCGCTTCCGCGATTGAGAAATCGCGATTGCTACCGCGCCGCTCGGAGGGGCCAAACGAAAAAGCCCTGACGAGTCATGGCCCTTACGAAGAGCGGGCGACCGGGGTCGAACCGGCGACGTCCAGCTTGGGAAGCTTTCTGGACCGTTGCGGGGTAAGGCTTTTTCGGCGGCGGTAGCAGAAATGGGATAACGCAATATGGACCCGCCGCCGTCGCTATCGCGATTTCGCTACGGCCATCAGCGACTGCGCACTGCCGCTACGATCATGCCCTCGCGTCCGCGGTCGGCTCTCGTCGGACCCAACGCGTCGGTCTCACGAGACTCCGAGCTCGACGTGCACGGGCGATGCAACCAAGGAGCGTCGGAACCTGTTACGCCAAGCGCACCGGATACACTTGGTGGGTTCCGGCGAAGCCCTTCAGAACAACGTCGCGGCCCGCATCGAAACGGATGTCGCCGGCACTCTCCGTCAGCTCGCGCAACAGCGCCGACGCGAGGATCTCGCCGCCGGAGGCTTCCCCTGCGATGCGCGAGGCGAAGATGACGCTGCGGCCGTGGAAGTCGTTGCCCTCGCGCACCGGCTCGCCCGCATGCAGGCCGATGCGCACACGCACCGCGTGCTCCGGGTGGTCCGCGCCGTATCGCGAGATCCCTTGCTGAACCCCAATCGCGCACAAAAGGGCCCGGCGAGCGCTCCCGAAGGCGACCATGAACGCGTCGCCGATCGTCTTCACCTCGAAGCCACCGTACTGTGCGATCTGAGCACGCACGATCGCGTTGTGCTCGCGCAGCAGGGCGAGCCAGCGTAGGTCCCCGAGGTGCTCGGCCATCTGCGTCGATCCCTCGATATCGGTGAAAAGGAGCGTGACGGTCCCATCGGGGGCGACGCGCGCTTGCAAGTCCACGCGCTCCCGTCCGACGGCGTCGGCCACTGCCTCGAGATTCGTGGGATAGGACTGACCGACGACTTGCGCCCCATTGGCGAACGACAAATGCATCTGCTGAATGAGCCACTTGGCACCGCGGCGCTCGAGCACCGTGGTCAGGCGATGCGGGATGTCCAGCGTCTGGCCGCCTATGCTGACACGAACGACCACGTCCCCCGACGTCCACGCGACGGAGCCCGCCGCCGAGATGTTCTGCGGCGAGAGAGTCCACGACAGCGCGTCCGACTGGGTGAGGTCTCGCTCGATTTGTTCGCGGATCGCAGCGTGCCCCGTGCGCGCCTCGTCCACGCCGGTTCCCAGCAAGAACACGTTTGGATCATCCGCAAAGAGCGCCATGGCCCCGTCGACGTCTCTGCTCGATGCGGTCTCGACGATTCGCGAGAGCACATGCATCACTTCCGCTTCGGTGCGCGGATCGGCCTTCATGTCGTTCGAGACGATTCCCGCAAAGGGGGGACGCCTTGGGAAGCTGAGTCTCGCCCGAAGACTGCCCCCTCGCAAGGCCGCACGAAGAGCGGGCGACCGGGGTCGCCGGCGACGTCCAGCTTGAAGCGAGGAAGGCCCGGGAAGACTATGATCCCGGGCACAAGGACAGCTCGACGACTACCTCGGCAGCCGCTCGACGTTCCGCGCGAGCGCCTCTTTGGCACCGCCGAGCTTGGGTGTCCCATGGCCCGAAATCAGGTGGTCGAAGTCGAGCGCGAGCAAGCGCTCGAAGTCGCCGCGCATGCTCCCGCCCGGCGGCGTCACCGCCTTCAGCCAGATCGGCCCGATCACGCACGGGGTGAAGAACCCCATCGGGTACATGACGAGCTTCCCGAGCGTGGAGATCAGGGGATCGTGGTCGTAGTGCTGCACGCTGTCGCAGGTCACGAGCAACCGATGCTGCGGCAGGCAGACGACGCACTCGGCTCGCGTGGCCTTCTTGAAGAGCACGACCCGCGCGCCGGCGATCGGGAACGGTCCCTCCTCGGTGATCTCCCGGCTGAAGCTCGGCTCGGGGTACGTCTGCTCTCCGGGCACACCCCAGAACTCGACGCCGAACCTGTCGACGTAGTAGCGATCGTCGCGACCATGGAAGGTACCCAGCCGCACGGCGTGCTTGAGCGGAGCTTTCGCCAGCAGCTCGGCCTCGGCGCCCTCGCTAAGCCGCACGGGATTGAGTAGCACCCAACCATCCGGGACGCGCACGGCAACCATGTTCCGGCTGAACGTGATCTTCAGCCCCAGCGGGATCGACATCGCGTTTGCGCTGGACGCGAGCCAGACGTCCGGAAAGCATTCGCGCAATGGCAGATGGTGCGAGGCGGGTGGGTGATCGCTCATGCGGCCGACGGTAGGTCGCCCGCGATGTCGAAGCAACGAGGAGTCGACGGCGGCCTCGCCCGCGGGGAAGGGAGCGTTGCAGCCGCCGGGGTCGCCGAGCAGCGTATGCTCAGTCCCCCCCTTGTCATGACCGTCTTTGCCCGCGCGCCGTCTCCCCACGGCCTGAGTCTCAATGTCGCCGGGACATGGACGCGACGGCCGCCGGGCGCTTTTCGCCCCGTTGTGTCCCGGTGGGGTCGTCGGGTAGCTCTGGCACTGCATGCTGGCGTTCGCGGAGCACCACCCGCTTCTGGTGTTCGGGCTCCTCGTCGCGTTCTCCGTTCTGACCTCCGTGGCGCGCACGTTCCTGGGTCTGCTGTCCGGGAAGCCCGCGCGGCAGCACGGCAGGGTCGTCGTCGATTACGTCCAGAAGCACGGATATCAGCTGCTGAACCCCGTCCTCGCGCAGAAGCTCGACGCCTCCGTCCTCGACATGGTCAAGGACCCCTCGCTGCACGATCTCGCGCGCGCGACGTCCGACATCACCGACGTCGGCCGATTCGACGACGGCAGCGACGACTGGCTGGCCTTCCGCTGCGAGCTCGGGGACAGGCCGGTCACCGTCTTCAACTTCAGCCAGACGCCGCCGCTTCACAGCAGCAGTGGCCCCGTACCCTTCAGAGTCGCGAAGATCCAGGTCGACGGGCTACCTCGCTTCTCCCTCGAGCCCCGCTCGGCCGCCACGGTCGTGGAGACCGTGGTCGCAAAGCTGCTCCACCAGCCGGAATCGACGATCGAGCTGGACCCGGGTCAGCACGCGTCGTTCGGCTCGCGGTATCGGGTCCGTGGAGCGGACCGCACCGCCGTCGTCGAGTTCTTCACGCCCGAGCGGATACGGTTCATCGAGGCCGAGCAGTTGCCCGGGACGTTCGCCTCGAATGCGCGCTACCTGGTCTACTACGAATCGACGGCCATGCGGACCGAAGCGGATTACGATGCCTTCATGGCCGTCGTCGAGCGCATCGCCACGCGATTCCTGTGACTCGGAGCCGCTGCATTCGGGCAGCGTCTCGCCCGAGCCGCCCATCTCCTTCGGGGAGTCCTTGCTCGGCCTAGTCGACGTGGACGGCGCGGCGGAACGGGAGGTTGGGATGACTGCGGCATAGACGTCGACGAGGCCGCGCGGCGGGTTCTCGCTGAACACGTGGCCGCCGCCCGGCCTTCTCGCGCAACGCGAGAGCCGTTCTCGCCGGATGCGAGTCGTAGATGCTCGCCACCGGAAGCCCCTGATCGCACAGGGGCTTCCAACGAGAGCGGGCGACCGGGGTCGAACCGGCGACGTCCAGCTTGGGAAGCTGGCATTCTACCACTGAATTACGCCCGCAACGGCCCGAGACCGTAGCGCACTCGTCCTCGCCTCGCAACACGCGTCGCCCGCGCGCGCTTCCTTGACTGCCCCGGGACCCGCGCCTACGATCCTCGGACCCGCATGGCGACGCCCCGCGCGCGCTCGAGCTCCAGCCAGACGGCCATCCGGGCGCTGTTCGAGGCGAGCGCGCGCGCCCGCGAGGTCTTCCTGCAGGAGAACGCCGACGCCCTCGAGCGCGCCGTCGACCTGGTCGCCGAGGCGCTCGGCGCGGGGCGGAAGCTCCTCCTCTTCGGCAACGGCGGCAGCGCCGCCGACGCGCAGCACCTCGCGGCGGAGCTGGTCGGGAGGTTCCAGCGCGAGCGGCGGCCGCTGCCCGCCATCGCGCTCACCACCGACACCTCGGCGCTCACCGCCATCGCCAACGACTACGGCTACGACCAGGTGTTCGCCCGCCAGGTGCGCGCGCTCGGCGTCCGGGGCGACGTCGCGCTCGCCATCTCCACCAGCGGCCGCTCCCCGAGCGTGCTGCGCGCGGTCGAGGCGTGCCGGGAGCTCGGCATCGAGACCATCGGCCTCACCGGCGGCGACGGCGGGACGCTCGCGGGTCTGGTCGATCTCTGCCTGCGCGTGTCCGCGAGCACGGACGCGGCGCGCATCCAGGAGACGCACATCCTGATCGGGCACGTGCTCTGCGAGCTCGTCGAGCGCCGCCTGTTCGGGGGGTCGTAGGTGAGACGCGCGCGGCGTCGGCGCCGCACTCTCGTCCCGCTCGACATGTCGCGCGTGCGCACCGTGCCGCTCGCCCGGCGGCAGAGCCTGGTGGCCGCTCCGAGCCTCGGCCGCCCGGTGCAGGCGGGAATGACGGTGCGCGGGCTCGTCGCCCGCCTGCCGGACATCCTCGCCGCGCGCGACCTCCGCGGCGCGGTCGAGCGGATCGCCGGGGCGCTCCGCCGCGACCGCCTGGTCGTCCTCGGCATGGGCGCGCACCCGATCAAGGTCGGGCTCGGGCCCACGATCGTCGACTTGATCGAGCGCGGCCGCCTCGCGGCGGTGGCGATGAACGGCGCCTGCCTGGTGCACGACTTCGAGCTCGCCTGGAACGGCCGCACCTCGGAAGACGTCGGCCCGGGCCTCGAGCGCGGCACCTTCGGGATGGCGCGCGAGACCGGCGAGTTCCTGAACCGCGCCACGCGCGAGGGCGTCGCGGCCGGGCTCGGGCTCGGGCGCGCGATCGGCGAGGCCATCCTGCGCGCGCGCCTCCCCTTTCGCCGCACCAGCATCCTCGCCGCCGCGGCGCGCGCCGGCATTCCGGCCACCGCGCACGTGGCGATCGGCACCGACATCATCCACATGCACCCGAGCGCCGACGGGGCCGCGATCGGCGAAGGAAGCCTGCGCGACTTCCACCTGCTCGCGGGCGTGGTGGCGCGGCTCGCGGGCGGGGTCTACCTTAATCTGGGCTCGGCCGTCGTGCTGCCGGAGGTGTTCGTCAAGGCGCTCAACCTGGCGCGCAACGTGGGCCACCCCGTGCGGGACCTCACCACCATCGACATGGATTTCACCCGCCACTACCGCCCGGCCGTGAACGTCGTGGCGCGGCCCACCCAAGCGGGCGGCCGCGGCATCCAGCTGACGGGCCACCACGAGATCATGTTCCCGCTCCTCTGGGCCGCGGTGGAGGACGCGCTCGCGCGGCGTCGATGAGCATCATCACGCTCACCACCGACTTCGGCGCCGCGGACCCGTTCGTCGGCGTCATGAAGGGCGTCATCGTGGGCCGCGCACCCACGGCGCGCGTGATCGACCT
>WNGG01021315.1_pt1 | contig 12222 bp, 15 predicted proteins | sample 5400661 | NCBI WGS metagenome assembly WNGG01 (sample SAMN13153372, study PRJNA577476) | soil metagenome | isolation source: 100 cm soil or saprolite under Garry oak tree replicate 1 | place: USA:California | collected 2016-06-15 | reverse complement strand
ACCTACCTGGACATCACCGACCGGCGCAAGGTCGAGGACGCGCTCGCCGAGCAGGCGGCCACGCTGGAGCGCGCCAACGAGCACCTCCAGGCGGCCAACCGCCGCCTGGAGCGGGCCGCCGCGTTCAAGAACGACCTGATGGCGCTGGTCACGCACGAGATGTCGCAGCCGCTGAGCTCGTCGGCCAGCCTCGCCGAACTGCTCGCCGACAGCTGGAAACAGCTGGACGAGGACACCCGGCTGGACCTGACCGTCAAGATCCACCGGAACACCCGGCGCCTGGTCGGGATGGTCAACGACATGCTGCTGCTGTTCCACCTGGACAGCGGTACCGTGACCGCCCGGCGCACTCCGGTACCCGTCGGCGAGGCGGTCGACATCGCCGCGGCAACGCTGCCCGCCGGGGCGCAGCTGCACCGCCGGCTCGATCAGGCCGCGGACGCGCTCGTGGACCGCAACCATCTGGAGCAGATCCTCGGCAACCTGCTCAGCAACGCCGTCACCTACGGCGAGCCGCCGATCGAGGTGGCGGCCGCGCGGGACGGTACCGGTGTCCGGATCACGGTCACCGACCACGGCCCCGGCATCCCCGACGAGATCCGCCAGCAGCTGTTCGAGCGGCCGGTCCGGCCGAAGGCCACCGGTACCGGGTCGGGGCGCGGCCGCGGGCTGGGGCTGTTCATCGCCCGGCATCTGGCCGAGGTCAACGGCGGGCGGATCTGGTACGAGCGGGGGCAGCCGCACGGCGCCCGGCTGATGGTCTGGCTGGAGTCGACCGCGACAGACTGAGGCCCCCGGTTTCCCGGGGGCCTCAGGCGCTCAGATTGCGTGTACCGGTCCCATCTGCTGCTCGACGTAGTTCTTGAACTGGTTGAGGTCGGCCTTGAGCCGCCCGCCCAGCGACTCCTGGGCGTGCGCGTCGCTGGGCAGCAGCGCGATCGCGTCGGCCTCCAGCTCGGCGATGATCTGGCAGCGGTCGGGGGCGACCGTCTTGAGGGTGATCGCCTCAGACAGCAGCGGGCCGCCGGTCGACTGCCAGGCGACCTTCTGGTCGGGTCGGCATTCGGTGAGCTGGGCGTCGAACTCGCGGTTCTGGCCGTCGAGGTCCATGACCCAGTGGGTCTCGGTATCGGAGAGCTGGATGACCTGCTTCACGCCGGTCATGAACTCGGGGTAGCTCTCGAACTGGGTGAGCTGTTCGTAGGCCGCCCGTACCGGAACGCCTACCTCGATGGTCTCCCGGAATCTGCTCATCGGAGCCTCCTTGCCTGGTGGGCGAAGGCACGGGGCGGGCGGGCGAACCGCCGGCGGGGACCGGCTGGACAGACGGTACCAGGAAGGCGGCGGGGCGGGCGGTCGGTCGGGCATCCTCTCCGGTCACTCGGGCCACGAGTGCCTCGATGGTGGCCAGCAGGATCGAAACGGACACGACGGCGAAACCCTCGCCGGCGGCGGCGTACGAGGTGACCGCCGGGCCGCCGGTCGGGACGAGGTACTGGACGAGCCAGGTCCACCAGTTCCCCGGTACCGCGTGGCCGGCGTCGTGGCGGCGCTCGAAGACCAGCGCCACGGACTGCGGGGAACCCGGGTTGACGTCCACCGTGCAGGCCTCGAACAGCTCGTGGCAGAAGGTCGCCCAGTGCGCCAGCACCACGGTTCCGATCCAGCCCTTTGCGGTCACGGGTGTCAGCCTCGGCCGGGCGGAGGGCAGAGTGGTTGTCCGGACGGTTGCAGTCGGGTTGTCCGCTACCTGATCAGGGACGGACCTGATCAAGGACGGACCTGATCAAGGACGGCGGCCGGCGGTACCGCCGGCGACCCACTCGACCACGCCCCGCACCGCGCGGACGTAGCGCCACCGGCCGAGCTGGCTGGCGTCCGCGGTGTCGCTCGCGGCGACCAGGGGTACGCCCGCGGCGGCCAGCGCCCGGCACAGCCGCAGCGAGGGGGTCCGCCACGCCTCGCTGACCTCGACGACGACGCGCGCCGTGCGGCACGCCTCGACCAGGTGCCGGATGGCCGGCTCGTCGACCTCGGCGTCGTCGATCCCGAGCGCGGCCAGCACGCCCAGCGGCCGGGCCAGCTGCGGCGGCGCGTACCGGCTGGTGCGCTCCACGGCGCGGGCGGTGGCGTCGACAACCAGCTCCGCGACGTCGGCGGCGCGCAGCTCCCCGGACCGGATCCGGGCCCGTACCCGGTCGGGCGTGGCCAGCCCGTCCGGCAGCGGTACCCCGGACAGTGCGATCGAGATCGCCTCCAGCTCGCCGAGGTCGGCCGGGAAGGCCACCCAGCCGTCCGGCCGGACGACCTCGACCTCGACCGCGACCCGCAGGGCAAGGTCGGTACGCTTCTGCGCCCGGCGTACCGAGTCCAGGTACGCGCGCAGCCAGGTGGTCTCCGGACCGACGAGGTCGGCGAAGGTGACCTCGGTCAGCCCGGCGTCCTCGGCGGCGGTGACCAGCGCGCCGACGCTGAGCCGGCCCTTGGCGAACCCGGTGTGCACGTGCCCGTCGACGCTCAGGTCGCAGATCGGCTGCGGGGTACCCGCGCCGGCGACGGCGTAGGTCGCCTCGTCCCGTTGTGCACCCACCGGTTGCTCCTGCCTGGCTCCGCGTTCCGGACACCGTGGGGTCGGCGTCGCTGGAGAGCCACGCAACTACGGTCGGCTGCCTGGGATGCGCGGGTGAGAGCCGGTGAGTTGCGATGAGGGTGTTTACGGCCGGCGGTAGCGGTAGCCGAAACCGCGGACCGACTCGATCGGTGAGGTGTCCGGATCGGTCCAGCCCAGCTTGCGCCGCAGCCGCAGGACGGCGAACTTCACCCGCTCCTGTCCGATCCCGGTCGGGTCGTCCCACGCCTGGGTCAGCAGCTGGTTGGCGGACAGTACCGCACCGGCGTGCCGGACCAGCGCGTTGAGCAACCGGAACTCGGTCGGCGTCAGGCGCACCTCCTTGCTGTTGACGTACACCCGGCGCTGCGTCGGGTCGAGGTGCAGGACGCCGTCGTCGTAGAGCTGGTTGGTCCACGAGGCGGCGTCGCTGGAGCGGCGCAGCAGGGCCTCCACCCGGGCGAGCAGCTCGGCGTTGGCGAAGGGCTTGGTGAGGTAGTCGTCGGCGCCGCTGCGCAGCCCGCGTACCTTGTCCGTTTCCCTGCCGTGCGCGGTCAGCACGAGTACCGGTACGTCGCTGATGTCGCGCAGCCGTTCCAGGACCGCCCAGCCGTCCATCTCCGGCAACCCGACGTCGAGCACCACCAGGTCGGGGTGGGCGGCGTACGCCTCGCGCAGCCCGGCCCGGCCGTCACCGGCGTGGACGACCTCGTAGCCGGCGCTGCCGAACAGCAGGCGCAGTGCTGTGGTGATGTCCGGGTCGTCCTCGACGACGAGCAGCCTGCTCACGCTGTCCCCCCGCTCTGCGATCTTGCCCGCTTTCATCTGCTTTAGGACGATATATTAACCTGCGCGGTTATCCACCGCGGAGTAGCCAGATCCGGGCGAGGAGGTTTGGGTGGGCGGGCCGCGCCGGGAGCCGGAGGCGTCCGGGGAGTTCTACCGGAGCGTGCTGGAGGACTCTCCCATGCTGGTCGCCGTCGCGCGCGCCGCGGTCGAGGCCTGGCACTCGGCTGCCGTGGACCGGGCGTACCGGGTACCGTCCGGCGCGCCGATGGCCGAGTGGGTCGCCGAGCTGGTCCACCCCGAGGACCGGGACACCGCGCAGGCGTTGATCGACGAGGCCGGGGAGGTCGAGCCGGCGGAGATCCGGGTACTCGACGCAGCCGGCAACTGGCGGGTACTCGCGATCATCAAGCGGGACCTCACCGACCGGCCGGCGGTCGCCGGTACCGTCTACTACGCCACCGACGTGACCCGGGCCCGGACCGCGGAAGCGCGGGCGCGGGTGGAGTCCGCCCGGCTCGCCGCCCTGGTCGACGCGCTGGGCGTCGGCGTGCTCGTCGAGGACGAGCGGCGCCGGATCCTGGTGGCCAACCCGGCGTTCGTGGAGATGTTCGAGCTGGGCACGGCGGCAGCCGCGCTGGCCGGCGCCCGCCTGTCCGAGCTGGCCTGCCCGGCGCGCTGGGCGGCGCTGGCCGCGCCGGAGCGGGACACCGGCGTCATCGAGCTGCGCGTGCCCGGCGACCGGGTGGTCGAGGCCAGCTATACGCCGGTACGCCCCGACGGCGCCGCGGACGGCCGGCTGTGGGTGTTCCGGGACGTGACCGAGGCCGCCGCGGCCCGCCGGGCGCTTGCCGAGCACAACGCCCGGCTGGCCGCGCTGTCGGCCCTGAAGTCCGAGTTCATCGCGGTGGTGTCGCACGAATTGCGCACCCCGTTGACGTCCATCGCGAGCATGGTCGAGCTGCTGCGCGGCAACGCGCTGTCCGAACGGGACACCGGCGAGGCGATGTCCGCCGTCCTGCGCAACACCGAACGGATGCTCACCCTGGTCGAAGACCTCAACGTGCTGGCCAACCTGGAGTCCGACGGGCTGCGCGGGCCGGGTACGCCGGTGGACGTGGCCGATCTGGTCCGCGACGCGGCGCGGGTGGTCGACGCGCTCAGCGCGCAGGTGACGGTACAGGCGACGGTACCGGACGGGCCGCCGGTCGACGGCGACGCGAAGCTGCTCGCCCAGCTGATGCACGCGGTCATCGGCGCGGTCGCGAGCCTCGCGACGACCGATCCCGTCACCGTCACCGGCTCGGTGGACGCGGCCGGGTGGACGATCGCGGCGCGCGCGTACGCGACCGACCTGGGTACCTCCGAACGGCTGCTCGCCGCCGCGCTGCCCGACGCGGACACCGGCCCGCACCGGCGCTCCGTGGCCCTGTCCGTCCTTCTCGCGCGGGCGATCGCGACCAGTCACAACGGCACCCTGACGATGGAGCAGGAACCGGACGGGCAGGCATCGATCACCGTCCGGCTCCCGGTGTCCGGGCGGCTCTAGAGTGCAGGGCCCGTGCTCCCGGGCCGGTATCAGGACAGGTCGTAGACGGTGGTGCCGCCGACCGTGGTGGCGGTGTAGTTCGCCGCGACCCATTCGGCGATCTCTTGCGCGGCGGCGCTGTTGCCGCCGGTACCGCCGCTGATGAAGTAGTGGATCTGGTGCTCGGCGACATACTGCTGGAACTGCGCGAGGGTCGGTGCGGGGTCGCTGCCGTTGAACCCGCCGATCGCGAGGACGGGTTCCTGGGTGGCGAGCTGGTACCCGGCGGCGTTGTTGGCACCGACCGTCGCGGCCACCCACCGGTACCGGCTGCTGTTGTTGGTCAGCGCCGAGACCAGCGCGGAGCTGGGCGTGGAGGCGCCGAGCAGACCGCCCATCCCGCGCGGACCACCGGCGTTGCCGGCGGGACCGCCCGCATTGCCGCCGGGGAAGGCGGCGGCGCCCGGAGCGCCGGCGCCGCCGAACCGGCCCGGTCCCCCACCGGGACCCCCGCCCGGGCCGCCGAAGCGAGCGCCCGAGGACGGCGAACAGCGCCAGGCCGGCGACCGCACGGGCGGCGAACCGGGGAAGCTGCCGCACGGCGAGCAGCAGCACGGCCGCGGCGAGGCCGGCCGCCAGGACCGCGACGCGCAGCCAGGGGTACCAGTCGGCGCTGCGGGAAAGCAGGACGAACGACCACACCGCGGACAGCGCGACGGTGGCGGCGAGGACGATGTCCGTGATCGTACGGTGCGCCCGCCACAAGACGCCAACACCAATTCCTACAAGTGCACTGATCCCAGGAGCCAATGCGACCGTGTAGTAGGCGTGGAAGATGCCCTGCATGAAGCTGAAGACGCCGGCCGTCACCAGCAGCCACCCGCCCCACAGCAGCAATGCGGCGCGGGTCCGGTCGATGCGCGGTGCCCGGCCGGCCACCCACAGGCCGGCGGCCAGCAGCACGAGTGCGGCGGGGAGCAGCCAGGCGACCTGGCCGCCGACCTCGGCGCCGAACATCCGGGTCAGTCCGGTCGCGCCCCAGCCGTTGAAGCCGCCGACGCTGCCCGTCTCGTTGCCGGTGAGCCGGCCGAACCCGTTGTACCCCAGGGTCAGCTCGAGAATGCTGTTGTGCTGGGAGCCGCCGATGTACGGGCGGGACGCGGCGGGCCAGAGCGCGACGATCGCCACCCACCAGCCGGCCGCCACCACCATCGCGACGGTGGCGAGCGTCACCTGCCCGATCCGCCGCCGCAGCGAGGTCGGCGCCGCGACGAGGTAGGCGATCCCGAAGGCGGGCAGCACCAGGAACGCCTGGAGCATCTTGGTCAGGAAGCCGAACCCGACCAGCGTACCGGCGAGTACCAGCCAGCGGGTCGAGGCGCGCTCCAGTGCCCGGGTGACCGCGTACGCGGCGGCGACCAGGAGCATTACCAGCAGCGCGTCTGGATTGTTGAACCGGAACATCAGCACCGCGACCGGGGTCACCGCGAGCGTGGCGCCGGCGAGCAGGCCGGCGGCCGTACCGAACCAGCGCCGTACCGTCGCGTAGAGCAGCCCTACCGCGGCGACTCCAGCGAGGGCTTCGGGTACCAGGATGCTCCACGCGTTCAGGCCGAAAAGCCGCACCGACAGGCCCATCACCCACAAGGCGGCCGGGGTCTTGTCGACGGTGATCGCGTTGCCCGCGTCGAACGAGCCGAAGAACAATGCCTTCCAGCTCGCCGAACCGGCCTGCGCGGCTGCGGAGTAGAACCCGTTGGCCCAACCCGAGGCGCCCAGCCCCCACAGGTACAGCACGGCCGTGGCGAGCAGCAGGGCGGGCAGGGCCCAGGGGAGCCGGCGGCGGTGCGCTGGTTGGGGCCGGGCTTCGGTGTGCGGAACTTCGGCATGGGTCAGCGTCGTCATACCAGCAAGCCTTGGTCGCGCTCGTGTGGCGGCCTTGTGCCGCGCCTGTGCGCCGGCTGTGTCCGGCGCTCCACATCCGCGACCGAGTCTGCGCACAGGAAACTCACAACCTCGGCGGGCACGGTGGTTCCCGTCCGGCACACGAACCAGAGGGAGCGATGATGTCTCTACGCGAGGAGGGACTGCGCAGAGCCACCGCGGTCACCATCGGGATCGCCGCGGCCAGCGCGATCGGCTCGGGCGCGGTCGCCGCGATCGCATGGGCCGACACCCAGGCCGCCCGGGCGGCCACAAGCACGTCCAGCGGTACCTCGTCGAGCACGTCCGGCGGCACGTCGACCTCGACGTCCGACAATGGCACGTCGGGCAGCAGCACCTCGGACAGCAGCACCTCGGACAGCGGCCCGTCGGTGTCCACCGGTAACGGAACCGGACAAGCCACGTCCGGCGGGTCGTGACCATGCCGCTGATCGAGACGCTGCCCGTCGACGCGGGTACCGCGCAGTGGCCGGTGTGGGGTACCACGGCCCGGCTGGTGGTCACCGAGCCGGACCGGCTGCCCGAGGCACGCCGGTTGGTCGAGGATCACCTGAGCGCCGTGGACAAGGCGTGCAGCCGCTTCCGCGACGACTCCGAGGTGTTCGCCGTCCAGCGGGCGCAGGGCCGTCCGGTACCCGTGAGCGCGCTCCTCGCCGACCTCGTCGCGACCGCGCTCGCGGCGGCCCGCCGCACCGGCGGGCTCGTCGACCCGACCGTCGGCTCCGCGATGGTCCGCCTGGGGTACGACCGGGATCTGGTGTCCCTCGTGGCGACCGGCGGACGGTGGCGGCCGCAGCCGCAGCCCGCGCCGGGCTGGGAGCGCATCCGGTTGACCGGGCGCGAGTTGACGGTGCCGGCCGGCGTGCTGCTCGATCTCGGCGCGACCGGAAAGGCTTACGCCGCCGACGAATGCGCCCGCCTCGTCGCGCGCGAGTGCGACACCGGCGTACTGGTCAGCCTCGGTGGCGACCTGGCGACCGCCGGGCCGGCTCCCGAGGACGGCTGGCAGGTACTGGTACAGGACGGGCCCGGCGAGCCGTCGTGCATGGTCGCGCTGCCGGCCGGCGCCGCCCTCGCCACCTCCAGCACGCTGAGCCGGCGCTGGCGCAACGGCGGCGAACTGCTGCACCACATCCTCGACCCGAGCACCTGCCGGCCCGCGAAACCGGTGTGGCGCACCGTTTCGGTCGCCGCGCACGACTGCGTCGAAGCGAACACCCTCACCACCGCCGCGATCGTCCAGGGCGCGGCCGCCGTGGACTGGTTGCGTTCGGCGCGCCGCCCGGCCCGGCTGGTCGCGGCTGACGAACGCGTGCTGACGCTCGGAGGGTGGCCGGCATGAGCGCGGCCTGGTACCTGGCCCGCGGTACGGGCGTGGTGTCGCTGCTACTGCTGACCATCGTCGTCGCGCTCGGCATCGCGACCCGGTCGGGACGGCCGGCCTTCGGGCTGCCCCGGTTCGCGGTCACCGCGGTACACCGCAACGCCAGCCTGATGTCCGTGCTGTTCCTGGCGATCCACATCGGTACCCTGCTGATCGACCCGTACGCGCATCTGAAGGTCGTCGACGTGGTGCTGCCGTTCGTCGGTAGCTACCGGCCGCTCTGGCAGGGCCTGGGCACGCTCGCGCTCGATCTGATCGTGGCCCTGGTGGTCACGAGCCTGCTGCGCCACCGCATCGGGCTGCGTGGCTGGCGGGCTGTGCACTGGCTCGCCTACGCGGCATGGCCGGTGGCGTTGCTGCACGCCCTCGGTACCGGTACCGACGCCGGCCAACTCTGGCTGCGTGGTACCGCGGCTGTGTGCACGGCAGCGGTGCTCGCGGCGATCGGATGGCGGTTGTCCGGCACCTTCCCCAGACTATCCACAGTGGACGGTAGGCGATGACGACGCTGGTTGACTCCCGGGAACGGCTGTTCACCGCGGGCCCCGACCTGGGCAGCCACCTGCGCCGGCACGGACCCCTTCCGTGGCAGGGCGGCCCGCACCGGCTGATCGCGGCGGTCGAGGCCGCCGGGCTCACCGGGCGCGGCGGTGCCGGCTTCCCGACCTGGCGCAAGCTGAACGCGGTGGCGGCCGGCGAGAAGCCGGTCGTGATCGCCAACGGCGCCGAGGGCGAACCGGCCAGCGCCAAGGACCGTACCCTCCTGCACCGGGCACCGCACCTGGTCCTCGACGGGCTCCAGCTCGCCGCCGAGTGCGTCGGCGCCACCCGCGCGTACGTGTACGTGCCCGCCGGGCCGGCCGCGGACGCCGTCCGGCACGCCCTGGCGCAGCGGCGCGCCGCTCGCGTGGACCGGATCGGCGTCGACGTCGTCGTCGCCGCAGACCGGTTCGTCGCCGGTGAGGCGTCCGCGGTCGTGTCCGCCGTCGAAGGCCGCGCCCCGGTACCGCGCGACAAGGTACGCCGGATCGCCGAGTCCGGCGTGCGGGGGCGGCCCACGCTCGTTCAGAACGTGGAAACCCTGGCACATCTGGCGCTCATCGCGCGGCACGGCCCGGCCTGGTTCCGCAGCCGGGGTACCGCGGAGGAGCCAGGTACGTTCCTGGCCACCGTCAGCGGAGCGGTCGCCGCCCCGGGCGTCTACGAGCTGTCCTACGGGGTACCCGTCGACGAGGCGCTCGCCCGGGCCGGCGGGCCGACGGTACCCCTGCAGGCTCTTCTCCTGGGTGGTTACCACGGCGCGTGGCTGCCCGCGCAGGCCGGCGCCGCACCGCTGTCGCGTGCGGGCCTTCGGCCGTGGGGCGCCTCGCCCGGCGCCGGAATTCTGGTGGCGCTGCCGGCCGACCGGTGCGGCCTGGTCGAATCCGCCCGCATCGCCACGTACCTCGGCGCGCAGACCGCCGGGCAGTGCGGCCCCTGTGTCAACGGCCTGCCGCGGCTGGCCGACACGCTGCACCGGCTGGCCCAGGGACCGGTCCACCCCGGCCTGCCGGCCGAGGTCGCCCGGCTGTCGGCGCTCGTCGACGGGCGCGGCGCCTGCAAGCACCCCGACGGCACCGTGCGGTTCATCCGCAGCAGCCTGGCCGCCTTCGCGCCGGAGATCGGCATCCACCTGGCCGGAAACTGCAGCTACCGAAGGGGTTCCCGATGAGCCGCCTGCACATCGACTGGACCGCATGCGAAGGGCGCGGCGCCTGCGCCGAACTGCTGCCCGAGTTGTTGTACCGCGACGAATGGGGCTACCCCCTCAGCCGGGAGCGGGAGCCGCAGATCCCCGCGCCGCTGGAGGGCCACGCCCGGCGGGCCGTCCGCGACTGTCCCCGCCTGGCCCTGCGCCTTGTCGACTCGTAAGCCCGGGTTCGTCGTAGGCCTCCAACTCGCCAGCAGGCTCCAGGCCGCCGCCGCCGCGGATCTGGACGGTACCGTCCTGGCGCGCGTCACGGCGCCCAACCGCGCCCGTACCCCGGGTTCGCTCGCGGCAGCCGTGGCCGACCTCGCCGAGAACGCGGTACGCCGCGCGGGGCTGCGCTTCGCGGACGCGTCCGCGGTCGTCGTCGCCACTCCCGGGGTACCGGACCCGGCGACCAGAAGCGTCCAGCGGGCCACGCTGCCCGGCGTCGACCGGCCCGGCTTCCTCGACGAGCTGGACCAGGCACTCGGTACCGGGTGCACGGTCGAGAACGACGTGAACCTCGCCGCGGTCGCCGAGCACCGCATGGGCGCGGCGGTCGGCGTGTCCGACTTCGTGCTCGTCTCCCTGCGACCCGGCCTCGGCCTCAGCGCCTTCGTCGGCGGCCAGCTCCACCGGGGCGTGCACGGCGCGGCCGGCGAGGTCGCCATCGTGCCCCTCGTCGCCGCGCATCCCCTCCATACGCTGACCCGCCTCGCGGCGGGCAGCCCCGGCGAGCAGCTGATGCGCGCGGAGGCGGTGTCCTCGGCCGGGGTCGTCCGCCTCGCCCAACGGCTGGGCCTGCCGCAGATCCGCGGCGCCCGCGACGTCTACCGCGCCGCGCGGGCCGGCGACCGGCTCGCGCGGCGGGTGGTGCGGGTACACGCGCAGCAACTGGCCCTGACCATCGCGGCCGCCGGTGCGGTTCTCGACCCGGAGCTGATCGTGATCAGCGGGTACCTGGACGAGGCCGTGTCCACTCAGGTGCGCGAGGCTCTGGGCGCGGTCAACGCGCTGCCGCCGGCGCTCGCCGCGGGACACCTGGGCGAGGAGGCGGTACTGCTGGGCGCGGTCGCGGCCGCGCTGCCACCGGCACACGATCGGGTCCCCGCCAGGAGCCTTCGTGCAGCGGTACCCCACCGCTTAGGGTGTCGGGCATGGCCACCTGGGACGACGTCCGCCGGCTCGCGTTGGAGCTGCCCGAGACGGTCGAGCGCTCGTCCGGAGACGGGCTCGTGCAGTGGCGGGTCAAGGACAAGTTGTTCGCGTGGGAACGGCCGTTGCGGCGGGCCGATTTCGAGGCGCTCGGCGACGCCGCTCCGGACGGGCCGATCCTCGGTGCGCGGGTACCCGACCTCGGGGCCAAGGAGGCGCTGCTCGCCGACGACGCAGAGGTCTACTTCACCACGCCGCACTTCAACGGGTACCCGGCGGTGCTCGTGCGGCTGGAGCGGATCACGGTACCGGATCTCGAGGAGCTTCTGGTCGAGGCGTGGCTGGCCCGTGCCCCGAAGCGCCTCGCCGCCGAGTACCTCAAGGCACGCTGACGTGTTCCGGCTCGGCGGCGGCGTCGAGGCGGTCGGAGACGACTTTGATCCACCAGGCCGGCTCGAACCGGTACTCGATCTTGTCGAATAGCTCGCCGTCGTAGGTCGTACCGGGCGGTAGGGTCAGCCGGGTCCCCATGCCGCCCCAGGCGATCTGGGCGTACCCGCTGGCGATCCCCGCGATGACCCCGTAGATGAACCCGATCGCCGCATTCCTCCCCGCCTGGACCTCGATGGAGCCGGACACCCGGGTCGGCACCTGGTCGAAGAAGCGCGGCATGGTCTGCGGAAGGTTGACCCAGACCGGCCAGCCAACCGTCTTCCAGGCACCGGTGTCAAAGGGACTGCCGGCCAGCACGTTGGACGTCGTGCCGATGGTGACGAACGCGTCGACCAGGCCGGACTGCGCCGGCGCGTGGTAGACCAGGCAGCTCGTATCCACCGTGAAACAGTAGTAGAGCCGGCCCGGGAACGGCGCCGGCGGGAAGACGTACGAACGGGTCCAGTTGTGGATCCACCACGCTGCCGGCATGCAGGCTGGCTACTGGGTACCGCGAGTTAGTTAGCCAGCGCGCCGCTAGGGAACCGCAACCGGTAACGCGAACGGTGATCCGTTCCGGTGGGCGCGAGATCACCGATCCGGCCGAGGTCCGGGAATGGCGGGTTAGCTTGATCCGCCGCGGATTCGAGCAGCGC
>WNGG01009437.1_pt1 | contig 12223 bp, 8 predicted proteins | sample 5400661 | NCBI WGS metagenome assembly WNGG01 (sample SAMN13153372, study PRJNA577476) | soil metagenome | isolation source: 100 cm soil or saprolite under Garry oak tree replicate 1 | place: USA:California | collected 2016-06-15 | reverse complement strand
CAGGAACCGCGCCGGGGTTTTTCTGGCACGGGCTTTCGTCCAGGGGGAAGGGAAGGACGACCTCGTCCCGGCCGTGGGAAAGCTCGCCAAGGAACTGGCGAGCGAAGTGCGGAAGGCGTATGCGCTCCCACTCGCCGGACAGCCCGCAGCTTCAGCCCTACACTGACCGAAAGTGGCGTAGCGGACATAGCTGTTACGAGGTTAATCGTTGACAATCCAGCCGTATGTTGCTACGATTTCTGGCGTTTTGCTTTAAGTCGATCATTCCCTGACAAGACCCATCGGAAAGCTGAGTTCCCGTGATTAATCCCTCCATCATAGAGGCCCCCCTGCCGAAAGGGGTCGCCGATTTCCTTCCCGAGAAGGCCGACAAGATCGGTTATATCGAAGGGAAAATCCGCAGGGTCTTCGAACTCTGGGGCTTCAGGCGGGTCATCACCCCTCTCCTGGAATTTCACGACGTCATGGCTTTGGGCATGGGGGACGACCTCAAGGAGAGGACCTTCCGCTTCGACGACCGGCAAACGGGCCGGCTGCTTGCGATCCCGCCGGACATAACGCCGCAGGTGGCGCGTATCGTTGCGACCCGCATGAAGGGTTGTCCGCTGCCCCACCGGCTCTATTACAACGGCAGGGTCCTGCGCCATACGGAAATCCAGTCGGGCCGCAGCCGGGAAATATTCCAGGCAGGCGTGGAGCTCATGGGGCTCGACTCCCCCGAGGCGGATGCGGAGATGGTGGCAATGGCCGTTGAGGCCATGCAGGGGCTCGGCCTTACCGGCTTCAAGGTCGATCTTGGCCAGGTCGAGTTTTACCGCGGTGTGATGGCGGCGTCCGGCTTGGCCCTCCCGGTGTGCAAACAGCTCCAGGGAGCGATCGCCAAGAAGGATACGTCCGCTGTCCGGTCAATCCTGGAGCAGGAACCGATTGCCGATTCAGTGAAGGAAGAGATCGCCGCCCTGCCGCGCCTGTTCGGCGGACGGGAAGTGCTGGCTGAAGCGGCGCGGGTGGCCGGCAACGACCGCTCGAAAAGGGCACTCGACAATATCGCCCAGGTGCTGGATATCCTCGACATTTACAGAGTCTCCGAATACCTGTCCATCGATCTAGGAGAAATCCGCGGGCTTGATTACCACACCGGCCTTACGTTTGAGGGGTTTGTGGAGGGCTTGGGGGAGCCGGTTTGCGGAGGCGGTCGATACGACGACCTGACGGCTAAATATGGTTTTGCCGCTCCCGCCACCGGTTTTGCCTTCAACATCCTCGCCCTCCTTTCTGCCCTGGAACGCCGCCCTGAGGTAGAAGCGAGCAAAACCAGGGATTTTCTCCTGTTCAACCTCCGGGAGGATCGTCGCGAGGTGCTGGAAATTGCCCAGTGTCTCCGCCGCAAGGGACTTACCACGGCACGTGACATCATCCGGAGGGATTTCGATAATTCCCTCGCGTACGCCAAACGGACCAATATTCTCAGGATGATGGTGATCGGCGGTGATTATTGCGGCGACGACGAGGTCTACATCGTCCGGGTGGCCGACGGGACGGGAACAACGATCAAGAAATCAGAACTGTTCAGGGATGACTTTGTTCTGAACTTTGAATCTTAAAATATCGTCAGACTGCAACGTCAGATTTGAGGGTGTTGCGTATGGCAAGGAGAAGGTAATGACAAACGTTGTCGTGGTAGGCGCCCAGTGGGGCGACGAGGGAAAAGGCAAGGTCGTCGATATCTATACCGAGTTTGCGGATGACGTGGTCCGCTATCAGGGGGGCAACAACGCGGGGCACACCCTGGTAGTTGGCGATGAGAAGGTGATCCTCCATCTGATCCCTTCGGGGGTTTTGCACCCCGGGAAACGATGCATTATCGGCAACGGCGTCGTGCTCGACCCCGAGGTCTTTATCCGGGAGATCACCAACCTCAAGGCTTCGGGGCGGATTGCGGACGACGCCTCGCTGCTCCTCTCCGAGTCCCTCCATATCATCATGCCGTACCATAAGAGAATCGATATCGCCCGCGAAGCGAAGAGCGGGGAGAAGAAGATCGGCACCACCGGCCGCGGCATCGGCCCCGCCTACGAGGACAAGATCGGCCGGCGCGGCATCCGCCTGATGGACCTGGTGGACAGCGAGATTTTTTCCCGCAAGCTCCGGGAAAACCTGGAAGAGAAAAACTTTATCCTGGAAAAGCTCCTGGGGGAAAAGCCGTTTACCTTCGAGGAAATTTACAACGAGTACGCAGGTTATGCCGAGATCCTCGCCAGGTATATGGCCGATACGACCCTGACCCTGCACCGGGACGTCAAGGCTGGGAAGCGGATCCTTTTTGAGGGAGCTCAGGGGACCCTGCTGGACGTGGACCATGGCACCTATCCCTTTGTGACCTCTTCCTCTACCTGCGCCGGAGGGGCCTGCACCGGGACCGGCGTCAGCCCCCGGGAGCTTCACGAAATCATCGGCATCTCGAAGGCGTATGTGACCCGGGTGGGAAGCGGCCCCTTCCCGACCGAGCTGCTGGATGCTGACGGCGAAAAACTCCGCCAGGCGGGCCATGAATTCGGCTCCACCACCGGCCGGCCACGCCGCTGCGGGTGGTTTGACACGCTGGTGCTCAAATATGCCGTGAGGGTCAACGGTCTGACCGGCGTTGCGCTTACCAAGCTTGATGTCCTCGATGGCTTTGAAACAATCAAAATCTGCACCGGCTACGAATATGACGGAAAGGTGCTCGATGAGCTTCCCGCAAATCTGGCCGTGTTCGAGAAATGCCGACCGGTCTATGAAGAGATGCCCGGCTGGCAAACGGGGATCAGCGGCGCCAAGAGCTTTGCCGATCTACCCGTCAAGGCCCAGAACTATGTAAAGAGACTGGAAGAACTGATGGGGTGTCCGATCGTGATGGTTTCCGTCGGTCCGCGCAGAGACGAGACGATTATGCTAAAAAACCCGTTCGCCTGAGGCCGAAACGCGGCTTTTCCGCAATCTCCGCGTAAGTCTTCAGGTTTGCTTGTGCGACGTAGCGTTGTTTATGCCCTTGGGTACTACGTCTCCGCGCACCCCTTCGACAGCCTTGATCTTGCGAAAAATCCACGTTTCTCTCGTTATTGTTGACTTATTCTGTAATTGAAAAAAATATCTTGACTGTTGGCCGAAAATTTGTTATTTAATGTTTCTTTCGTAGTTATGAGCCGCTAGCTCAGTCGGTAGAGCACCTGACTTTTAATCAGGTGGTCGTTGGTTCGACCCCAACGCGGCTCACCATTTAGTCCCCATCGTCTAGCCCGGCCCAGGACACCGCCCTTTCACGGCGGCGACGCCGGTTCAAATCCGGCTGGGGACGCCAAAAAAGATGCCCTTTCGCTTCATGCGGAAGGGCTTTTTTTTGTTTCAACGGTCCATTAAGGGAAGGTGCTTTGCGCGGTTCAAAAGGGAAATGGTGCCTATCGAATAGTTTTGCAAATGATTAGATAAAGATATATGTTGTTCCATGCAATCGAGGCGCTGTGTTACCCCCTTCAGGGGTTTTTTAGCTGGTGCGCAGACAGGGCCGCCTCGTGCGGGTTCCCACGGTCTCTACAAGAACCAGGAGTGAACGATGTTCAAAAAAAACAGGCTCGTCATCATCCTCGTCGCAGCAGCGCTGATCATTCCCTTTCTGTCGTCTCTGCTCGATTTCTATGCGGACTGGCTCTTTTTTGTGGAAACCGGCTTCACTTCGGTGTTTACCACGAACCTTACGGCTAAAATCGCCGCGGGGCTTGGCTTTGGTGTCCTCTCCCTGCTCTTTGCGCTCGTCAACCTGCACTTTGCAAACCATGCATTGTTCTCCCCGATGGTTGCCTTCCCCGAGGGCGGGAACGTTTACCGGTTAAAAAGGGATGAGGCGGCACGGCTGGTAAAACCCCTGAGCATCCTCGCCAGCGTGGTGCTCGCGCTCCTTGCCGGCAACTGGGGTGCCGTGCAGTGGCAAAACGTGCTTCTTTTCACCAATAAGGTGACGGTTGGCACGGTTGACCCGGTCCTGGGAAAGGACATCGGCTTCTACCTCTTCAGCATGCCGCTCCTTGAGCAGTTCAATGCCTTCGCCGGCTTCATGGTGCCGGCCACGACGCTTCTGGTCGTCGCGGCCTACTACCTGCGCGGCGGCATCACCCTGACGGAGCGGGGTGCGGCCATCGACGGCAGGATCAGAAAGCATCTGGCGATTCTGGCCGGCCTGTTCTTCCTCACGCTCGCCGCCGGCTTCTACCTGGACGGCTTCCACCTGCTCCTCTCCGGGAACAGCAGCTTTCAGGGCGCGGGCTATGCCGACGTCAACGCCCGGCTGTTGACTTATCGGTTGCTTGCCTATCTAACTCCCGTTGCGGGGGTCATTCTTGCGGTCGGGCTCTGGAAAGGCGCCTGGCGCACGGCTTTGCTGCCGCCGGTTCTGCTTTTTGCCGTGTATGGGATCGGCATAGTGGCATATCCGGGGCTTTTGCAGAAGTTCAAGGTCGCGCCCAACGAACTGGACCTCGAAACCCCCTACATCGAGAACACCATCAAGTTCACCCGGCTGGGCTACGGCCTGGACAAGATCGAGACCATCCCCTTCGATGCCGACGTGAAGCTTTCCGCCGCGGACATTGCCAACAACGACGCGACTATCAAGAACATCCGGCTCTGGGATCATGAACCGCTCCTGAAGACCTACAGCCAGCTGCAGCAGATCAGGACCTATTACAAGTTTTTCGATGTCGACAACGACCGCTACATGGTGAACGGCCAGTACACCCAGGTCATGCTCTCGCCGCGCGAACTCTCCTATGCCGATCTGCCGAGCCGCAACTGGATCAACGAGCGGCTCATCTTCACCCACGGTAACGGCATCACCATGGGACCGGTGAGCCGGATCAGCAAGGAAGGGCTCCCCGAGTTCTTCGTCAAGGATATTCCGCCGGTAAGCCTGGCCGACATCAAGGTGACGCGGCCGGAAATCTATTATGGCGAGCTCTCCAACGAATACGTCATCGTCGGGACGAAGGTTCCCGAGTTCAGCTATCCGACCGCCACGGGCAACATCAATACGACCTATGCGGGGAAGGGCGGAGTGCCCGTCGGCTCCCTGGCCAACAAGGCCCTGTTCGCCGCCTGGTTCGGATCGGATAAGATCCTGCTCTCCTCCGACATCACCGCCAAGAGCCGTATCCTCTACTACCGGAACATCAACGAGCGGGTGCGGGCGCTCGCCCCATTCCTGCGGTTCGATGCCGATCCTTACCTGGTCGTGACCAAAGCCGGCGGGCTCACCTGGATCATCGACGCCTACACCTATTCCAGCCGGCTCCCTTACTCGAAGCCGCTCAAAGACGGCCTCAACTACATACGGAATTCGGTAAAAGTGACGGTCGACGCCTACGACGGCTCGGTCGCTTTCTACGTCAGCGACCCCGCTGATGTCATGGCGCGGGTCTATGCGCGAATCTACCCTGCGCTCTTTAAGCCCATGGCGGCCATGCCGGACGACCTGCGCCAGCACATCCGCTACCCCCATCAGTTCCTGGGGCTCCAGGCCGCCATGTTCGCCGCCTACCACATGACCGATCCCAAGGTCTTTTACAACAAGGAGAACCTCTGGGAGATCCCCGCCCTGGGCGAGAAGCCGATGGAGCCGTACTACACGGTCATGAAGCTGCCGGGAGAAAAGAAGGAGGAGTACATCCTGCTCCTGCCGTTTGCCCCCTCCAAGCGGGACAACCTCGCGGCCTGGTTAACGGCTCGCTGCGACGGCACGAACTACGGGAAGATTCAGGCCTATACCTTCCCGCGGGACCGCCTGATCTACGGTCCCAAGCAGATTGACGCGCGCATCAACCAGGATGCCTTCATTTCCCAGCAGTTGACGCTCTGGAATCAGCGCGGCTCCGAGGTCATCAGGGGGAGCATGCTGGTGATCCCCATCGAAAAATCGCTCCTCTATGTGCAGCCGCTCTTTCTCACCGCTGACAAGGCGGGGCTTCCCGAGCTGCGCAGGGTAATCGTCGCCTACGGGGACCAGGTGGTCATGGAGGAAACCCTGGAGCTTGCCCTGCAAAGGATCTTCGGGGGGAGAAAGGCGGCGGCGCAAGGTGCCCAGCCCGCCCCCGCGGGCGCGTCCGCGAAGGCTTCTACCGCCGAGCTTGCCAAGGAGGCAATGGCCATTTACGAAAGGGCAGTCAACCTGCAGCGCCAGGGCGACTGGGCCGGCTACGGCGAGGAGTTGCGCAAACTGCAGCAGGCTTTAAAACGGATGGCTCAGTAGTTCTCCTTGGTCAGACCTGAACATTAAATTGCTTGTTAATTTTCCCCAAAAGAAGTAGGATTTTAAAGGCGGCTAATCATATATGGCTGCAGGCGCCATATGGTTGCCCTACGACAATAGCAAGGAGTTTACATGACACGAATTGCAAAAGTACTCGGCATTGTTGTGATTCTGGCGCTGACCGCGGCAGGACAGGCTGCAAACGCCACTCCCCAGATGGAACCGAGCAAGCCTTCTTCTGCTGAAAAGGCCTTGGAAGATACCTCGTCCCTGTCGGGTAAGGTGGTGGAAACCATGGATGCCGGTGGCTACACTTATGTCCTCCTGGAGAAGGCCGGGAAAAAAACCTGGGTTGCCGTTCCGAAGATTAAGGTGACGGTGGGACAGGAGATAGCCTTCGGTGCCGGAATCGAGATGGACAATTTCCCGAGCAAGACGCTCAACCGGACCTTCGAAAAAATATTTTTCTCCGGTGGCCTTCTCAAGCCTCAGGCCGCAAACAAAAATGAAAATGAAGAAGCTGCCAAGAAAGCCCATGGGGGGAAGTCATTAGAAGAGCTAAAGGGTAAAGAAGCACCCAGTATCCCGTTGAAAGCCCCTGTTGCAGACAATGTCAAGGTCGAGAAGGCTACCGGGCCAAATGCCTTTACCGTGGCCGAGCTCTATGAGAAAAAGGACGCCCTCGACAAACAAAAAGTTGTAATCAGAGGAAAGGTGGTCAAGGTTTCCAGCGGGATAATGGGAAAAACCTGGGTCCACCTGCGTGACGGGAGCGGCAGCGCCGAACAAATGACCAACAATCTGGTGGTGACAACCCAGGACGTCCCGGACGTCGGGGATGTGGTGACTGCCAGCGGCACCATGCATAAGGACAAGGATTTCGGGGCCGGCTACTTATATGCCCTGATCATGGAAGAAGCGAGCCTCCTTAAATGATGCCAGGAAGGCCGACCCACGGACAAGAGCAGCCCCTTTCGCCAGAAAGGGGCTTTTTGTTACCCTCTGATCGATGATGCGTGCAATGACCGGGATGCTCTTATTTTGCTATATCTTCACCCTTTCCATTGGCTATCTCCTGCGTGCCCTGAATCTGAGCCATCTGAAGAGATACGGGGCCAATATTCCTCCAGGTTTCGAGGGGGCTGTCGACGAAGATCTCCTCGCCAGAACGTCCGCCTATACCCTTGAGCGAAGCCGGGTGGGGCTGATCGAGACCCTAACTGAAAATTTTCTGCTCATTATCTTCTTATTCGGCGGACTGCTCGGTGTTTATGACCGGTGTGTCGTCTCTCTCGATGGATCGTTCATCATGGAAGGGGCCCTGTTCTTTCTGGGGTTCAACCTGGCAGGGATCGTGCTCGGCATTCCGTTCAGTTATTATTCTACCTTCCATATCGAAAATCGCTTTGGTTTCAATACCACTACAATAAAATTGTGGCTCTCGGACCTGGTAAAGTCCGCGTTCATCGGGATTCTTTTCACGATGGTGCTGACCGGGGGTGCCTTGGCAATCGTGCAGAACTCTCCCCGGCTCTGGTGGCTCTGGGCCTGGAGTTTCTTCGCCCTCGTGACCCTTTTTCTTCTCTACCTTTCCCCGTACGTCATAGAACCGCTTTTCAACAAATTTGAGCCGGTGCGGAAGGAGGGGCTGGAAGAGGAGATCCGGGCCTTGCTGGCAAAAGCCGGGCTCTCCGTGAGCCGGGTGCTCCAGGTGGATGCCTCCCGCCGCAGCCGCCACTCCAACGCCTATTTCACCGGCATCGGCCGGGTAAAAAGGATCGTCCTCTACGACACTTTACTGGAGCAGATGAGCCACGGGGAGATCCTGGCGGTCCTCGCCCACGAGGTCGGACACTGGAAGAGGGGACACATCTGGAAACGGCTGTTGTTCATGGAAGCAGGGGGATTGGCGGTTTTTTACGCGGCCTTTCGGTTGCTGGCGTGGGGAGGGCTGCCGCGCCTTCTGGGGCTCTCGCAGGCGTCATTTGCAGCCCAGACGGTAATCCTCGGTTTCATCGGCTCGCTGGCGGCCTTTCCCTTCACTCCCCTCGGCAACTGGCTCTCCCGCCGGCACGAATGGGAGGCCGACCGGTTCGCCTGCGACCTGACCGGCGTCCCGGAATCATTGGCAACGGCCCTGATCAAGCTCTCCCGCGAGAATCTCGCCAACCTCCACCCCCATCCACTCTATGCACGCTTCTACTACTCCCATCCGCCGGTCGTCGAGCGGGTGCGGAGGCTCAGGGAAGAAAAATAAGTTAACAGGGATGAGCATGATATTCAAGATAAGGCTAAGGGCATTTCCGCGGTAAATCGATTTTTATCCTGATTATCCTGAATATCCCTGTTAGATAAGTTTTTTCACTGAATGAGAGGCTTGGCGAGGGTTCCCCTGACCGGGATCTCGTAGCGGCCGGGGGTGGTGAGGTATTTGGTGAGGAGGAGAAAGACGAATTTCTGCCGCTCCAGGAATTCCGGCTTCGGCATCAGTTCCAGGGTCAAATTGAGGGGGGCGGCGCCGGGCGGTGCTGTCAGGGGGAAGTCCCCCTTGAGGCGGACGTAGAGGCCTTCGCCTTCCAAGGTGAAGCTCTCCAGGGTAAGCTTGCCGGCGCTTGCCCGTGCCATTCCCTGGATGGTGCGGTAGTCGGCATCCGGCAGCGGCAACTCGCCGATCTTAACGCCGGACACATTTGCCCCTTTTATTTCCAGTTGCGCCTGGCCAGCCGGCCCTTTCCCGGTTCCCTTTACGTCCCCCTGGAGACGCATTACCCCTTTTGCCCTTGCGCCGGTCACTGTCTGGATGAAGGGGAGGTCCTCGAGGCGGACCCCGCGGAGGTCGAAATGGGTGTCGCCGTTCCGGGGGGAGTAGTCGCCCGCGACTTGGCCGGCCCCTATGACGGCCTTAGCGGTGATCGTCAGCCTGCCGGCCAGAAGCGGCAACAGGCTGAGATGGAGGGTGGCTTTTTCAGTCTTCAGAAGCACTCCGCGGTCATCGGCAATCTCCAGGTTGACCGCCTGTAACCCCAGGGGAAAGGCCTTGCCGAACCGTCCGGCACGGAGGGAATACCCTTGCTGCTGAAGGGCACGTTCCGCAAGTGCCTGAAGCTCACGGTCGGGTATGAAGCAGAGGGTGAACACCAGGAACAGGAACAGGGCGGCGATGAGCAAGGCGCCGAAGAAAAGTGGGCGGCGTAGCCTCATTTCTGCCCCTGCGGGGCCGGTTTAAGCAGGGCGACAGTCAAGGTCAGATCGAGCTTGGCCGGGTCGTCGAACCTAGTTTTGAGCAGGGCCTTCTTGATCACCACCGGCTTGTTCCCCTTCTCCAACCGGTAGACGAGATTTACTGCCTCGTTTGCAGTCAACCCCTCCAGCTTCACCTCGGCGGCATCCTCGATAACTCCGCCGCGCTCCTCCCCTTTAAGCGGCCTGATCTGGCTGCTCTTCCCCTTGATGCCGATCTCGTCGATAATCTTTGCCGGTGAATCATCCGGGCGGGTCGCGGACATCCGGTTGGCAAGCTTCTGGGCGTCGACCGAGGCTTCCCGAAAGCGCTGCTTGAGAACGAGCATCTCGGCCACATCCGCCTCGCGGGCGGTCCTTTTTTTCATGAGGGACGCAACCCGTTTGTCGGCGGCCGAATGGAGGAGGGCGAGAATGAGCAGGAGCGCGATCCCGATTCCCCAGCGGAGCCGGGTCCTGCTCTCCATATGGCGATAATGCTCGATCATCAGGTCCAGGAGTCTCATTTTCCTCCTCCCTTCACCGTGGCTTTGAAGCTAAAGCTGACACTCCCATCGGGGCGGGATTTGATCTCCCCTAGTTCGGCGCCGGCAAAAACTGCGGCCGCCCGTGTCCTGAAATCGTTGGCTGCCTGAACCGAACGGGCGTCACCTTTCAGACTTACCTGCCCTCCTTCGATCTCGGTCTCGTAAATGCCGGTGACGTCGTCACCCTTCAGTTCGGCGACCTTTTTCAGGGCGACGAGGAGGGATGATTCCGCGCCGGGACCGGAGAGCCGTTTGATCTCGGAGCGGAGCTCCGCCACTTCATCGACCGCTTTTTTCCGGGTGGGAAAAACCTCGCGGTAGATCGATTTGATCGAAGTATTGAGGGAAGCCAGGTCCCGCGCGACCAGGAAGTAGCGCATACCGACTTCGCCGAACAGGAGCACGACGACGGCGGCGGCGAGGGCGATGGTCAGGCGGAGCTTTTTGCGGGCCTTTGCCCGGCCAGCCGTATAGGCGAGCTCCCCTCTCCGGAAATCGACCGGCTCTTCACTGCTGTCGTTTCGGGCGGAGCGGCAGCTGCGGCCTGCCGGGCGGCGCTACCATGGAGGTAGACCTGGTCAACCTTGACCCCCTTGGCGATCTCCAGGGCCGCCAGGGTCTTAGCTACCTCGGTGGCCAGCTCCCCCCGCCCCAGGGGGCGGAAATAGACCGGCAAACCGTTATGGTAGACCGCCAGCGCTTCGCCGTCGGTCAGGGCAACGGGGGCAGTGTCCCCTTTTTCCGGGAGGAGCGAATGCCAATGGAACAGTGAGGCGGTGACGATCTCCGGCTCCATCCCCTCGCCGGTCATCGCCCCGATCTCCTTGGCGATCTCCTCCCGCTTCCCCCAGATGGCGAGGAACCGCCCCCCTGCCAGGGGGAGGGCATCGAAGACCAGCTCATCCGTGTCGACCGCCGTTTCCCCCTTCATCTCCAGGGGGAGGACCTCCCTGACCTTGCGCCGGTCCGTGAGCTGGAACTCGACCTCGCGCATGAAGAGGCGCGATGGTGGGATGGCGAGGACGACCTTTTCCTCCGAGATCCCTTTCTTCTTTATCTCCGTCAGCATGGAGGCGAACGGGTGCTCCGCGTCGACCGAGTCGCGGGATGCCTCGACAAAGACAAGCTCCTTTCCCTTCTTCCGGAACCTGGCAAAGAGCGCCTCGTTTACCGACAGTTGGACAATCAGGTAGTTCATCAATATTCTCTCCAGTACAGGATCTGGACACCGCGTACCACCGCCTCGATGACCCTGGTCGTCTCCTTAACCTGGGCTCGGGAGATGAGCCGGTAAACTGCACCTTTCTCTTTCTGCATGATTATGGAATTACTCGCCAGAGACTGGGAAAGGGCCGTCATAGCTGAAACTCTATTTCCCAGGTCTGTGTTGGTCGTGAAAGGATTGACCTTACGTTCATCAACGATCTGTTGTGCCAGGCTGTCGGTCATCGTGGCGTCGAGTGCTGCAATGAGCTCCTTAGGGGCGGTGTTGATGTTGATCGGCGTCGTCGGACTATTTGCGACGTCGGTGTAGACGGTGATGTACGGCCGGAGCCGTTCCAGGGTCTTCCCGTCGAACCCCTTGACGAGACGCAGTTCCTCGAATGTCTCCAGATTGCCGTTTTTAGCCACATAGGGGGGCTTAAGGGTCTGGTAGTAGGGGGTTTCGGCCCCGCCCGCCTGCGGCTCATCATTCTTATCGATCCAGTCCGCTACGGCATCGACGAGTTCAGATTGCAGCCCCAGTTTTTTGAAGAGACGCTCGGCGATGGGACGATAGATAAGATTGTCCTTCCCGTCGGGACTAACGATCGAGTTGATGTTCAGCTTGCCGCTCTCCTCCTCGGCGGTCACCTGGAGGGTCCCCTGTTCATCCTCGATCTTCAGCATTTTGGCCAGGAGATCCAGATCGGTGAGCGAACTGTAATCCTTACCCGGCTTGCCCAGGCCGAAATCCAGGAGTTTTCTCGCCGCCGTCAGGCCGGATTCCGCCATGATGCTTGCCTGCTGGCCGTCCGTGAAATTCTGCCGGGCGGAGGTGTCAACAAATACCTCATCCACGAATTCGGCGGACAACGCCACGAGCAGCGCGGTGATGAGCAGGGTGATGACAAGGGCAAAGCCCCGTTGGTCTTTCAACTCCCCATCTCTGGTTTGGCGACAGTGGAAAACTGCACGG
>WNGG01022579.1_pt1 | contig 12224 bp, 9 predicted proteins | sample 5400661 | NCBI WGS metagenome assembly WNGG01 (sample SAMN13153372, study PRJNA577476) | soil metagenome | isolation source: 100 cm soil or saprolite under Garry oak tree replicate 1 | place: USA:California | collected 2016-06-15 | reverse complement strand
CGATCTCGATCTCGACGTTGCTGATGGCGATGGGATGGCACAGCGGAATCAGTTCATGGGTCTTTTTGGCCGCCATGATGCCGGCGATGCGGGCGGCGCCGAGCACGTCGCCCTTCTTGGCGTTGCCTGCGAGCACGAGGTCGAGGGTCTTTGCCGCCATCACGACGCGGCCCTCGGCTATGGCCTTCCGCTCGGTCGGCGGCTTCGCCGACACGTCGACCATGCGTGCCTCGCCGCCTCGACCCAGATGGCTCAGCTTGGCTGCGCGCGCCACCGCTCACTCCGCGGCGCCGACGCGCCGCTCCTTGCGAATGAGCGCTCGCGTCGCGGCCTCGACGTCGCGTTCGCGCATGAGGCTTTCGCCGACGAGGAAGGTCGAAATGCCTACGGTCGCCAGGTAGGCGAGATCGCTCTCGCCAACGATGATGCGGCCGGGCGGCACCCTCGCCGCTAAGCGCTTGCTGGTGGCGAGCGTCGTTTCGAAGGTCTTGAGGTTGCGGTTATTGATGCCGATCAGCCGTGAGCGCAGGTGTAGCGCGCGTTCGAGCTCATGTTCGTCGTGGACTTCCAGCAGGATGTCCATACCGAACCCTTGCGCGGCTTCTTCGAGATCCCGTGCCGTGTGGTCGTCGACCGCCGCCATGATGATCAAGACGCAATCAGCCTCCCACGCCCGCGCTTCGGCCACTTGATAAACGTCGTACATGAAATCCTTGCGCAAGACCGGAAGCTTGGTCGCGGCGCGGACAGCGATGAGGTCTTCGGCCTTGCCTTGGAACGAGGGCGCGTCGGTGAGCACCGAAAGGCAAGCAGCCCCCCCCCTCTCGTAGGCGCGTGCCAACGCAGCTGCATCGAAATCCGCGCGGATCAGGCCTTTCGAAGGGCTCGCCTTCTTGACCTCGGCGATCAGGGCATAGTTGCCGGCTGCAAGCTCGTTCGCGATGGCGGCGATAAATCCGCGCGGGGCAGGGCGCGATCTGGCGTCGGCCTCGATCGTGGCGAAGGAACGGGCGCGCTTGGCTGCCGCGATCTCTTCGCGCTTGTAGGCCTCTATGCTGGCGAGAACATCGGACATCGCGGCTACTCGGCCCTTGGATTCGCCTGGTCCGCGGCAATACCCATCGCGTGATGCTCATGCATTCGAAATCGCGACCAGGCGTTGGAGCCGGCTTGCGGCTTCGCCGGAATCGATCGACTTTTGCGCGAGCGCTAGCGCTTGTTTGAGATCCTTGGCGCGAGCCGCGACCACGAGCGCCGCGGCCGCATTGAGAACGGCGACGTCGCGGAAAGCACCGCTTTTGCCTTTGAGCACGTCGACGAGGGCCTGCGCGTTCTCCTTTGCCTCACCGCCGCGCAGGGCCTCGGGCTTGACCCGCTGTAATCCCATCTCCTCGGGCGTGATCTCGAAGGTGCGCACCGCGCCGTTCTCGAGTGCGGCGACATGGGTTGGCCCTGCCGTCGTGATCTCGTCGAGACCGTCCGAGCCGTGGACGACCCAGACGGACTCGGAGCCGAGATTTTTCAGCACCTGGGCAAGCGGCTCGATCCATTGGCGCGAGAACACGCCGACCATTTGCCGCTTGACGCCGGCGGGATTGGAGAGCGGACCCAGCAGGTTGAAGATGGTGCGAGTGCCGAGCTCGACCCGCGTCGGGCCGACATTCTTCATCGCCGGATGGTGCGCCGGCGCGAACATGAAGCCGATACCGGCCTGCGTGATGCACCGAGTTACGCCCTCCGGCGTCAATTCGATGTTCACGCCGAGCGCTGCGAGCACGTCGGCGGCGCCCGAGCGCGAGGAGAGCGCCCGGTTGCCGTGCTTAGCGACCGGAACGCCCGCGCCCGCCACGATCAGGGCGGCGCAAGTCGAGATGTTGAACGAGCCGGAGGCGTCGCCGCCGGTGCCGACGACGTCGATGGCATCGGCCGGCGCCTGCACGCGCAGCATCTTTTCCCGCATCGCGGTCACCGCGCCGGTGATCTCGTCGACCGTCTCGCCGCGCACGCGCAGCGCCATCAATAGGCCGCCCATTTGCGAGGGCGTCGCTTCGCCCGACATCATGGTGTCGAAGCCGCGGGCGGCCTCCTCGCGGCTCAGCGCCGCGCCGGTCGCAGCCTTGGCGATCAATCCCTTGAATTCGTCGGTCACGTTCGCATCTCACAATACGCGGCGGGTCGCCCGAAGGGGTTGCCGCCCAGTCGAAGCGTTCCAGGCCGCCGCGATGTCGAGAAAGTTCCGCAAGATGAGATGGCCATGCTCGGAGGCGATGCTCTCAGGATGAAACTGGACGCCGTGCACCGCAAGCGCGCGATGTGCGAGCCCCATGATCAGGCGATCATCGGTCTCGGCCGTTACCGCAAGCACGTCCGGCAAGCTCGCTCGTTCGACCACCAGCGAATGATAGCGCGTGGCCCTGAACGGCGCATTGATACCGCGAAAGATGCCGTCGCCTTGGTGGCGGATTTCGGAGAGCTTACCGTGCACCTGCACCGGAGCGCGCACCACGCCGCCTCCGAAAGCCTGTCCGATCGCCTGATGGCCGAGGCAAACGCCCAGCACTGGGATCGTGGGGGCGGCCTTGGCAATGAGCTCAAGGCAGATGCCGGCGTCGCTCGGTGTGCGCGGGCCAGGCGATAGCACGATGGCCTCCGGCTCCATCGCCATGACCCGATCGGCCGCGACCTTGTCGTTGCGGTAGACCACGACGTCCGCCCCTAGTCCGCCCAGATAGTGGAACAGGTTGAAAGTGAAGCTGTCGTAATTGTCGATCAGGACGATCATGGTTTTCGTGCCCGCTCAGGGTCTTAGACGCGGGTCTTGAGGGAATCAAGGCGGACCCGGCGCCTGCTGCGCGCCAGGGGATCGGGGATGGCTCGCTGGCGAATGCGTAACCCGAACCCGCCGCTGCGGAGCGATGGCATTCCCCACCGGGAGGAGACGCACTCATGACGATCAGGCGCACGTGGCTTGCGATTGGGCGGCAATTCGTTCTTTGGACCATAACGAGCGTGTTTCTCGCTTCGGGCGCGGCGCTCGATAAGGCCGCGTGGGCCGAGGCCTCCGAACCGCCCTCGCTCGAGTCGATCAAATCCTCGCTGGACGAGATCGAATCTTCTGTCGGCAGCGATGAGATCACTGCCGAAGCGCTGGTCGGTTTTCGACAAACACTCAACACCGCGACGGACGCGCTGCGGGACAAGATCGATGAACTCGAACCCCGCACCCGCGAGGCGGAGGAGCGCTTGAAGCAACTCGGCCCCGCGCCCGCCAAGGATGCGCCGCCCGAGAGCGCCGATATCGCCAACGAGCGCGAGGAGCTTACAAAGCAATTCAGCGAACTCGACGGTGAATTGAAACAGGCCCGGGTGCTGTCGCTCAGGGTCGACCAGTTGGGCGACCGTGTGTCCCAGAAACGTCATTCACTGTACGCCAACGAGCTGTTCGCGCGCAGCGCAAGCGTGCTCGATCCTTTCTTCTGGCTGGAGACTTTCCAGGCCTTGCCGAAGGAGGTGCGGACCGAAAGGGCGCTGCTCGAAGCATGGTTCAGCGAACGCGGTGATCGCCTGCGCTGGAGCGCGGGCGTGTTGATCATAGTTGGGATCATTGCACTTGCGGTCGGATTGACCCGATGGTGGTTTCCCCGATTGGTCGCTCACCCGACGGACACGCCATCGGCCAAGGCTTGGGCGGCGTTGTGGGTATTCGTGTGGTTTGCGGCGCGCACGCCGTTGGCGGCCGCCGCAGTTCTGTTCGCTTTTGATGCGTTAGGGCTGTTGACCGTCCGTCTCGAACAAATTGGCGAAGGACTTGTTGCGGGCATAGCGGCTGCGACATTCGGCTATGGCGTGGCACGCGGGCTGCTTGCGCCAAAGGAGCCCGCGCGCCGACTCGTGCAAGAGGACGACGCCACCGCGCTTTGCTTCTACAACCACCTGGTCTGGTCCGCGCGCGCACTCGGGGTCCTAGTCGTCTCGCAAGTCGTCCATAAGACCTTGTTCGCGCCACTCATCATCACGGTCGCCACGAATGCCGCGTTCGCGGCGGTTACGGCCGCGTTCCTGACTCACCTCGTCATTCGCTTGGGGCAAATCAAGAAAGATCGAGGCGAGGCTCTTATTGCCGCGTCATGGGCCCATCCACTGGGCCTGCTGATGGCGGTGCTGATCTCGCTGGCGCTCGTCGCCGGCTATGCGGGCTTGGCCGCATTCGTGGCATTGCGGGTCATTGTCGCTGCAGCGGTATTCGGGGCGCTTTACCTGTTGATAGTCATCACCCAGACGCTGTTCGCGACCATCGGCGAGCAAACCGCGAAAGGGCAGTCGCTGGCTGCCAGCCTGGGCGTCAGCGCCCGCACGGTTGGCTTCGGGGGAGCGCTGCTGTCGGCGGCTATCCGCGTGATCCTGATCTTGGCCTCGTTCCTCCTGATCATCGGTCCATGGGAAGTATCTACCGCCGATCTGTTCGACACCATCCGTAACATCCCGTTCGGATTCAAGATCGGGGAGATCCATCTATCATTTCAAACGCTGCTGACCGCTGCTGTTGTCCTTCTGCTGTTGCTCATCGTCACGCGCATTGTGCAACGTTGGCTGGAGACGGAGTTGCTGCCGCGGACCAGATTGGAGCCCAGCCTCCAGCTCTCGATCGTCACGATCTTCGGCTATATCGGCGCGATCATAGCGATCGTGGTTGCGCTCACGGGGCTCGGCTTCGACCTGCAGAAGATTACGTTGATTGCCGGCGCCCTTTCGGTCGGTATCGGGTTTGGGCTGCAGTCCATCGTGTCAAATTTCGTATCCGGCCTTATCCTGCTGACCGAACGGCCGATCCGCGTCGGCGACTCGATCGTGGTCAAGGGCGAGGAGGGATGGGTGCGGCGCGTTCGTGTACGCGCAACCGAGATCGAGACTTTTGATCGAGCAAGCGTGATCATTCCGAACTCTGAATTCATCACCGGCGTCGTCAAGAACTGGACGCGCACGAATACCATGGGCCGAATCGTGATCAAGGTCGTCGTCGCCTATGAAAGCGATCCGGTTCAGGTGCGTGAAATCTTGACCGACGTCGCCGGCACTCACCCCCAAATCTTGCAGTCTCCGCCTCCCGGGGCATTCCTGTTGGGCTTCGGGGTGGGCCTCGCGCACAGCGCGCTGGAATTCGAACTGCGTTGCGTTGTCGCCGATGTGGAAAAGGCCGTGTCGGTCCGCAGCGACCTGCACTACGCTATCATCAAGCGGTTTCGCGAGGCGGGCATCGCGATTCCGTAGCCCACTGCGTCCCGAGCTGCCAACTTGCATACGGAAGCGAAGCATTCCGAACTCTCGACAGGTTGGGCTTTCCTTCCTTAAGCTCGCCAAGGTGTCGCGCGATCGAGCGCCGTTAAGCGCATACACATACTGCCACGATCCGCAGCTCGAGATTGCGAAGGGTCCCGACAATGCGCCAGATGACCTTGGTCGCCTTCCTGCAGGCGCAGAATTGCACGAATCTCCCGAGTTCCTGGCGCCATCCGCATTCGCACACCGATACCTGGTCCGCGGACTACTACCGGCATATTGGTCGGGTGCTGGAGGAGGGCAAGTTCCATCTCGGCTTCTTCGACGACCGGTTATCGATGCCCGACATGTACGGGCGCGACCATGAACACACGGTGCGACACGGCATCCGTTGCGTGACGGCCTCGGTGCGACCTATTCGACGAGCTACTACGAGCCGTTCCACGTGGCCCGCCTGTTCGCCACGCTCGATCTGATGACCGATGGGCGCGCAGCCTGGAACGTCGTCACGTCGCTCAACGACGGCGAAGCGCAGAACATGGGCCGCGAGCAGGTGATCGAGCATGACTTGCGCTACGATCGAGCCGACGAATTCATGGAGGTGGTATTCGGCCATTGGGACAGCTGGGAGGACGACGCTATCGTGCAGGACAAGGCGACGGGCCTGTTCGCCAACCCGCAAAAGGTCCATCGCCTCGACCACAACGGCCGTTTTTTCCGCTCCCGCGGGCCGTTCACCGTGCCGCGCTCGTCGCAAGGCCGCCCCGTCATCATCCAGGCAGGCCAGAGCGGCCGCGGCAAGCGCTTCGGGGCGCAATGGGGCGAGTTGATCTTCGTCGTTTACCCGAACATCGCGGTCGCCAAGCGCGACTATGCCGAGTTCAAGGCGGAGGTGGCCGCCTGCGGCCGCGACCCCGAGCAGGTCAAGATCACGCAACTCATCAACACGGTGGCTGCCGCCACCAAGGTCGCGGCCGAGGATAAATGGGCGCTCATCAGCAAGCTGCCGCTCGAGATCGACGCGCTCTCGCTGCTGTCGGAAGCGCTCAATTTCGACTTCTCGACCAAAAAGATGGACGAAGCGTTCACGGACGAAGAGATGGCGGCGATCTCCGGCCTCCAGGCGATCCGCGACCGCGTCGTGCGCGCAAGCGGCAACAAAAATCCGACGGTGCGCGATTTCATCCACTACAGCGGCCGCGGCCGAGTGCATGATGCGATCGTCGGCGGGCCGAAAGAGATTTGTGATCAACTCGAACAATGGCTGGTCGAGCGCGCTTGCGACGGCTTTGTCGTTTCCGCGACCCACGTTCCCGGAGCTTACGAGGACTTCGTTCGCTTCGTCGTGCCTGAGCTCCAGCGCCGTGGCTTGTTCCGTACGGCGTACGCGGGCAAAACCCTGCGTGAGAACCTGGGGATGCCCATCCCGCCGGTGGCCGCATGGCGCGGCATGCGCGCACATCGGCCGCGAGATGGCGTTGGTTGAGCGCCCTGATCCCCGCGTGAATCCGGCGAATCTGGCCCCGGTGGCGCGGATGGCGATTTGGCCACCTCGCCGCGAGCAGCCCCTCACATCGGGTCACGCGAGCTATCCGCCCTCCAGACTCTAATTCGCAGATGGCGCGAGCTTTGCGAATGCCTCCTCGAGATCGACCGTGACCGCAACCTTGTCATCCAGCGATCCGGGTCGCTTCCACGTGCTGGCGACCACCGTATGCGAGCCGACAAAATGGAAATCTCCCGAAACCGTCGGCTCGCCGTTGATCATGTCGCTGAAACCGGCGATGCGGTTCTGCTGGCGACTATACACCATCATCGGAAATGACCAGGGCGAATGGCCGCCGGACGACGACGTGCTGTAGACGAAGAATTGCGAGTCGGGTGACCATTTTGCATTGAAGACATAGTACCCATTGGTGCCGCGCGGCGAGGAATAGTCCTTCGACGTGAGAGTATCGCCCTTGCTCGTGCGGATCACTACGCGGCTCTCCATGTCGGGCGTAGCGTAGAGGCTGACATCCACGGGAAACACGAGCGCGCGGAGCGCACCGTCAGGCGACGGGTAAATCCGCGGTTTGACGTTGCTGCAGCTCGACTGCGGTCGCGGGATCGGCAGCAATTTGTGTCCGCTGCAGACAACCTCGGCGGAAGCGTCTGTGGCAAACGTCATTGACGCCAGCCCCAGGACTGAAAGCGAAAGCAACATCGACAATGGCATTTCGCAACGCATGCTCGTTTCTCCAGGACCAAAAGACATTAAGGCCGAGCCGCGGAAGGATGCCCTTTCGGTGGCTGCATGTCCTATCTAAACTCCGTCACGTCGTTGCGGGCCTGGCGGTCCGGTCCGCTTCTTCCATCATGCCGTCTTATTCTCGAGGGGCGATACGAGGATCACCTGCGTCGATGGGCATGGCCGACTCCTCGCGCCGCATTCGCATCGGCGATATCGAGCTCGCCTATCGCATCACAGGCCGCGGTAAGCCCGTGATCCTCATACACGGGCTCGCCTGCGGCCAGCGGATGTGGTTTCACCAGCGGCGGAAATTGTCCGATCGCCATACGGTCGTCACCTATGATCAACGCGGACACGGCCATAGCGATGCGCCGGACGACGCCAGCCGTTACTCGGGCGCTCATCTCAGCCGCGACCTCGCCGGTATCGTCGATGCGCTCAACTTCGACAAGGTTGCGATTGTCGGCTTTTCCATGGGAGGCGGCCCGGCGCTTGCGCTCGCCGCCGCAAGACCGGAGCGGATCACGCATCTGGTCCTCGCCGACGTCGGATCGGGTGCGGACGACGCTTGGCGAATCCAGTGGCTGGCACGGCGGTGGGTCGATTTTGCGGAACGCACGGGCTGGGATGAGTTGCTTCCGGACATGCTGCGCAGCGAGTTTTTCAAATCATATGCCAATCGCGGTGCGCGTTACCGCCGGCACATGGGCGACTTGATCCGCAGCACCCCGCTCGTCGGATTGCGGCATACCCTGTCGCAAGTGCTGGGCCAGCGGAAATCGCTTTTTCGCATGCATAGCACCCTGCAAGCGATCAAGGTCCCCACGCTCGTGATGCTCGGCCAGCACGACTACATCTGCCGGAACGCTGCGCGGTTGCTGTCTGAGAATATTCCCGGCGCCGTCCTCCACAGGATAGAAGCAGCCGGGCATATGTCCCCTTTGGAGCGGCCGGAGCAATTCAGCGATAGACTCGCGATGTTCTTCGGCGGCGGTTGAACGGGGATCGATCGGCGAATCGAGGGGATCAGCTGCTTCGCGCCGCTGAGAGGAATGCATGAACCAGCCACCACCCGCCCTCGCCATCTTCACGCCGGCGGAGCGGCGTTTGATTCGCCGGCTGCGCAAGCCGATCCTGGTGCAGCAGTTTCTCAATCGGTTGCCCTACAACACCGAACCTAAGCCTGGCCCCGAAACGCTCAGAAGTCTTCGGCAGGTTCTGCGGCACAGGACGGCGCACTGCCTCGAGGCGGCTCTGGCCGCCGCCTGCATTCTCGAGCAACACGGATTTCCCCCGCTCGTCATGAGCCTCAAATCGATTGATTACCTCGATCACGTCATCTTCGTATACCGTGAACGCGGTCGGTGGGGGTCCGTGGCGCGCTCGCGTGATCCAGGCTTGCACGGGCGAAAGCCCGTATTCCATTCTGCCCGCGCGCTGGCCATGAGCTATTTCGATCCGTACATCGACTTCACCGGGTGTCTTACCGGATACGCCGTGTTCGATTTGCGCAGGCTGGGAACCTACGACTGGAGGCTTTCCCGCAGGAATGTGTGGGCGGTCGAGCGAGCTCTGCTGCGCTATCGGCACAAGCCGCTCAAGGGAGCGCGCCAGCGCGTCCGGCGATACCGCGCACGATATCGCGCGTACCGGGCGAAGTACGAGAAAAAGCCGCTGTTCTATCGCGGCCGGGAAAAGTGGACCGAGATCCCGAAGGAGTTCCTGTAGCGCGCCCGGCTATCGAGATTGCGCTTCATCGGGCGCATGGCCGAAATCTCTCACCCCTTATGAATCGGATCGATCCATAGAACCTCGTCCGGCTTCTCCACCGGCTCGATGTCGAGGTTGACCACGACCGCTTCGTTGTCGCTGCGCACCACCACGCATTCGAGCGGCTCGCTCGCGCTGGCGTTGATTTCCTGGTGCGGTACGAACGGCGGCACATAGATGAAATCGCCCGGACCGGCTTCGGCGGTGAATTCCAGCCGCTCGCCCCAACGCATGCGCGCCTTGCCGCGCACCACGTAGATAATGCTCTCCAGCTCGCCGTGGTGATGTGCCCCGGTCTTGGCGTTGGGCCGAATGTTCACCGTACCTGCCCAAATCTTCTGGGCGCCGACGCGGGCATAGTTGATCGCGGCCTTGCGATCCATGCCCGGCGTCTGCGGGGTGTTGGGATCGAGCGCATGCCCCGGAATCACGCGCACGCCGTCGTGCTTCCATTTCGGCGCCGGTTCGCGGTCGGTTTTGGGGTTCATGTCGTCGCTCCGTCTGCGGTCGTCATGCCCGGGCCCATCCGGGCTTCATCGCTATCGTCCCCGACGCGCCGCGCTCGCAAATCGTTTGGCCTCTTCCGCGGCGCGGAACAGCGCCTTGGCTTTGTCGACGCATTCCTGCTGCTCGAATTTGGGGTTGGAATCGGCGACGATGCCGGCGCCGGCCTGGACATACATCATGCCGTCCTTGATCAACGCCGTGCGCAGCACGATGCAGCTGTCGAGCTCGCCCGCGGCGGAGAAATAGCCCACCGACCCGGCATAGAGCCCCCGCTTGTCGGGTTCGAGCTCGTCGATGATCTCCATCGCGCGTACCTTTGGCGCGCCCGAGACGGTGCCGGCCGGGAAGCCCGCCGCCAGCGCATCGAGCGCGTCGTATTTTCCATCGAGCTGGCCTTCGACGTTCGAAACGATATGCATCACCTGGCTGAAGCGCTCGACGGAGAACTGGTCGGTCACCTTGACGGTGGCTGTGCGCGCGACGCGGCCGACGTCGTTGCGCCCGAGATCGAGCAGCATCAGATGCTCGGCGCGTTCCTTCTCATCCGCCAGCAGTTCGGATTCGAGCGCCTTGTCCTGCTGGAGCGTCGTGCCGCGCGGCCGCGTGCCGGCGAGCGGCCGAACGGTCACCGTACCCTCGCGCACTCGCACCAGGATTTCCGGGCTGGAGCCGACGATCGAGAAGCCCCCAAAGTCGAGGAAATAGAGAAAGGGCGCCGGATTGACCCGCCGCAGCGCCCGGTAGAGCGCAAAAGGCGGCAATTCGAACGGCGCCTCGAAACGTTGCGACAGCACGACCTGGAAAATGTCGCCGGCGGCGATGTATTCCTTGGCGGCATTCACCATGCGCTCGTATTCGGCGGGCGTAATATTGGAGGACGGCCACACCGTGAGCGGTCCCGCCTGGAAATCGGGCGGAGCATGCGCCAGCGGCGCATCCAGCGCATCGAGGATCCTCGACAGGCGCTCGCTCGCCCGCGTGAAGGCCACTTCAGCAGCGACGCCGCTCTCCGGACGCACCGGCGTGACCACGGTGATCGCGTCTTTCACGCTGTCGAACACGACCACGATGGTGGGGCGCATCAGGACCGCGTCGGGGATTCCGATCGGGTCGGGGTTAGGCTGCGGCAACTCCTCCATCAGCCGCACCATGTCGTAGCCGAGATAGCCGAAAATGCCGGCCGCCATGGGAGGCAGCACGTCCGGCAGCTCGATGCGGCTTTCGGCGATAAGCGCGCGCAGCGCGGCCAGCGGTTCCCGGTTGCAGGGCGTGAAGCTGTCGGCCCTGCGCTGCGCCGTGCGATTGATCTCGGCTTGGCCACTCACGGTGCGCCAGATGAGATCGGGGTCGAGCCCGATGATCGAATAGCGCCCGCGCACCGCGCCGCCCTCGACCGATTCCAGCAGAAAGCTCAGCGGCCGCGCAGCGGCGATCTTGAGGAAAGCCGACACCGGGGTCTCGAGGTCCGACACGAGCGTGGTCCAGACGACTTGCGCCTCGCCCCGCGCGTAGCGCTTGGCAAATGCCGTGGCTTGCGGCTCGATCTGCATGGGTCAGGTCAGTTTGCTCCGTCGCCGGCTCCGCCGCTGACAACCTGGTTCAGCGCACTTTGATTGATGGTGACGCCGATTTCGCTTTCGAGCCGGGCAATGTATTCAGCGAGAATGTCCTCGGAGAGGCTGCGATTAAGCGTTTCGAGGGCGCGCTTGGCCTCGTCGGACGTCATGTCGAGGGCTGGCACCACGATATCGGAGACGCGGAATACGACTTGCTCCGCCGGCTGCGCGGCTTCCGTCCTGCCGGCGGCGTCCTTCGCTGTGTGGAACACGGCATCGACGCCCGCCGCCGAGAGCGGGCCGGCGGCCTCGCCGCGCTTGCGGCCGGTCAGGGTTTCGACCTTGAGATGGTTTGCCGCAGCTACTTCGGCCATCGTCGCACCGGCTTTGAGCTTGTCCAGCATCTCGGTTGCCTTGGTGTCCAGACGCGTCGCGATTTCCCGGTCGCGCCAGCGCGTCTCGACCAGGTCCTTGACCTCGTCGAGCGAACGCTCGCGCGAGGGTGAGATTCCGGTGACGTCGTACCAGATGTAGCCATCTTGGAACTGCAAGGGATCGCGCTCGACGCCGACATCGGTATTAAACGCCGCGGGGAGAAGCCGCTCCGCATCGGGAAGCTTCACCGGCGTACCTGCAGCATCGCGGCTGGAGCGATCGACCGCTTCGACCGTGCGCGCCTCCAGCTTCAGGTTGGCGGCGGCCTCGGCCAGCGATTTCCCCTCTGCGCGCGCGTCCTCGATCTTGTTGTAGAGGTCGAAAATCTCGGACTTGGCGCGCGCAGCGGCCAGCTCCTGCTTGAGCTCGCCGGCCACTTGCTCGAGCGAGCGAACCTGCTCCGGTTCGATCTTGAGGACTTGCACGAGCACGGTGCCGAAGCGGCC
>WNGG01008227.1_pt1 | contig 12225 bp, 5 predicted proteins | sample 5400661 | NCBI WGS metagenome assembly WNGG01 (sample SAMN13153372, study PRJNA577476) | soil metagenome | isolation source: 100 cm soil or saprolite under Garry oak tree replicate 1 | place: USA:California | collected 2016-06-15 | reverse complement strand
GTCCAACCTCATTCAATGTTCGCGCGCCTTGACGCAAGTGCCTGCTCCCGCTAGGCTGACCAGCGCATGCAAACATCGTCGAGGAAGCTTCTTGTCGTCCTGATCGGGCTGCTCGTGCTCGGGTTTGTCGTCTACCACGCGAGCGGGATGATTCATCTTGGGGATTTCAGCGGGGCCAAGTTGCTTCATGCGGTTCGCCATGCGAATCCGTTGCTTCTGATTCTTTCTATCCTGGCCATCTATGCTTGTTACGCGTTGCGCGCTCTCCGCTGGAAAGTGTTTCAACGAAACCTGGGTCCATCGCATTTCGGAACGATTTACGCGATGACGCTGGCCGGCTTCTCGGCGGTGTTTCTCCTCGGGCGCGCCGGCGAGCCCGTGCGGCCGCTGCTGCTCTCGCGCAAGGAAAGGCTGCCCATTGCCGACCTGTTTGGAATCTATGCGCTGGAACGGCTGTTCGATTTGGCAAGTGCCGCCGTCATCGCCGCGATCGGGTTGCTCCTGTTTCAATCGCACGGTCATGTGGGCGACACTGCGGGCAAGCTCGAAACTGCTGCAAGGACCACGGGCTCGCTGCTTTTCGCTGGCGTCGCTGCTGCGATTGTTTTTCTGTTGTATCTGCGGCTGCACGGATCGGCGTTGCTCGAACGCCGCTTGCAAGGCTGGGTGATCGCGCACGGCTGGCGCGCCAGGATTGCCGGAATTTTTCTCGGCTTCGCGCGCGGGGTGCAGGCCATTCGGGCTTGGAGCGATCTCGCGCTCTCTGTGTTTTATTCCGCGGCTCACTGGTTTCTCGTTCTGCTCGTTTACCTCTGGGTCTCGCATAGTTTTGGCGGCACGCTCACCAGCCTCACTATAGGCGACGCGATGTTGGTGATGTCGTTTACGCTGGTGGGTTCGGCGGTGCAGTTGCCGGGGCTGGGCGGCGGCTCGCAGGTGGCTTGCTTCCTTGCTTATACGGCGGTCTTTGGAGTAGAAAAAGAGGCCGCAGCCGCTGCGTCGATTGTCATGTGGCTGATTACGTTTGCGGCGTGCAGCCTTGCGGGTGTGCCGCTGCTGATTCATGAAGGGCTTTCGCTCGGGAAATTGCGGGAATTGGCGGAGCACGAAAAAGAAGCGGCCATCGAAGGCGCCGTACAGCAAGGAGACTCAGCCCAGTGAAGTGTCCTTTTTGCGCGCACATTGACGACAAGGTGATTGATTCGCGGGAGGGCCGCGCAGGGGATACGATCCGCCGCCGGCGCCAGTGCCTGAAGTGCAGCCGCCGTTTCACAACTTACGAACGCATCGACGAAATTCCCTACATGGTCATCAAGAAGGACGGGCGGCGCGAGCGGTTCGAGCGGCAAAAGATTTTGCAGGGACTTTTGAAGGCCTGCGAAAAGCGGCCCGTGGCAACCCCCAAGCTGGAAGCAATTGTTGATGAAATCGAAGGCGTGGTGCAGGAGTCCACGGAACGCGAGCTGACCACCACCGAAATCGGCGAAATGATCATGCACCGGCTGAAAAAACTGGATAAAGTCGCATACGTGCGATTTGCGTCGGTGTACATGGACTTCAAGGACGTGCAGGAATTCATGAGCGAGCTGAAGAATCTGCTGAAGGATCGCGTCAAAAAGTAATTCCTTTTTTGCCGAGGAGTTTCCATGAAGAAATACGCGGTGATTTTTTCGTGTGCCTTGCTTGGCTTCGCATGCTTTTTCGCGAGGGAGAATCGCGCGGCAGGGCAGGGAAAGGCGGCGGCACAGGCGAAAAAATCGCCCGCGGTTGAAGCGCCCTTGCCGCAGGTTGACAAGGAAAAAATTCGCGCGCACGTGAAATATCTTTCGAGCGATGAGCTGGAGGGGCGTGGGACTGGGCAGCGCGGCGGCGACATAGCCGCGGATTACATCGGGAAACAGTTTGCTTTGTACGGATTGAAGCCCGCGGGGGACAACGGCACTTTTTTCCAAGAAGTGCCGATGGTGGGGGTGAAGACGCTGCCGGAGACCACCTTCAAATTGGTGGAGGCGAGCGGAAAATCCTTCGAGGCGAAAAATCTGATCGAGTTCGTGACCAACAACGAAAGCCAGACGGAAACCGCGGACATCGATGCGCCCATCGTCTTTTTGGGCTACGGAATCAAAGCGCCGGAGTACGACTGGGACGATTACAAGACTGTCGATCTTCACGGGAAAGTGGCGTTGCTCTTCGTGAACGAGCCGAGTTCGGATGATCCCGATTTTTTCAAAGGCAAAGCGCTGACGTACTACGGCCGGTGGACGTACAAGTTTGAGGAGACGGCGCGGCGCGGCGCGGTAGCGACGCTGATCATCCATCGCAAAGACCTGGCGAGTTACGGATGGGAGGTGGTGCGCAATTCGTGGGGCACGGAGCGCTCGTACTTGAAGCGCGACGAAACGCCGAAGCTGCAGGCGGCTTCGTGGATTCAGCTGGACGTGGCAAAGAAAATTATGGGCATGGTGGGGCTGGACCTGGACAAGATGTTCCAGCGGGCGCAGATGAAAGACTTCAAGCCGCTGCAATTGCCGGTCCGCCTGAAGGCCCACATTGCGAGCCAGTTGAAACCATTCGTTTCGAGAAATGTTTTGGCGATGCTGCAGGGGACGGATGCGGTGTTCGGAAAAGAGGCGGTGCTGTACACGGCGCACTACGACCATCTGGGAATTGATCCGAGTTTGCCGGGCGACAAAATCTACAACGGCGCGAACGATAATGCGACGGGGTGCGGAATTCTGCTGGAACTGGCACGCGTGTGGGCCGCAATGCCGGTGGCGGCGCCGCGATCGATTTTGTTTGCGTCGGTGACTGCCGAGGAGCAGGGGCTGCTGGGGTCGGAATATCTGGGAAAACATTCGCCCGTGCCACCCGGAAAGATCATGGTGGATTTGAATTTTGACGATGTGCCCCCGCTGGGGACGCCGGAAGAGGTGGAAGTCAGCGGCGCGGAACGAACGACGTTTTATCCCGTGGTGCAAGCGACGGCGCGAGACTTTCATTTGGCAATTCGTCCCGATCCCCGCCCGGAGGCCGGGCATTATTACCGTTCGGACCATTTCAGCCTGGCGCGCGTGGGCGTGCCCGCGTTTTCGATCAATGAAGGGATTAAGTACGCGGGCCATCCGGCGGAATGGGGCGAGGAGCAGGCCAAGGATTTCACCGAGCACCGCTATCACCAGCCGAGTGACGAGTACAGCCCGGACATGGATTTTACCGGCGACGCGGTCATCGCGAGGTTCGCGTTTGTGCTCGGATCGAAGGCAGCATGGCTGCCCACGCTGGCGGGCTGGGTTCCCGGCGACGAGTTCGAGGCGACGCGAAAGAGGAGTATTCGACAAGCGGACCCCCAAAGAAGTCCCGGTTCTTGACGGTCGCAGGGATGAACTTCTTTGCATGGTGACAAGAGAGAGCCTTTCCGACGGGTCGGAACACCCCTCCCCCACCCCCGGCGGTTTTTGGCAAAGAGTGCGGAATCGCTTGAAAACAAAAGGGTTGAGTTTTTGGTGAGTGCAAAAGAGTGCGCAAGAGTGTGAAAAGAAAGGGGATAGCAGGAAAGTGGGATAGGGGGACAGGGGGATGGGACGTAGGGAAGAGGATGGAGAGCCGGTTGGCTCGTAAGATACCTCCCCCAGGGGGGTCTCGGATGTGTGGCAAACACAGGGGTTAGAAACAGGCGTTTTCGGAAGTGTGGCAACCGCTGGACTTACGGGCGAATTCTCGGATCTGTGGCACGGAAAGGACTTAGGGAGATAGTGAGGTAGGGGGACAGAGCGCAGAGATATTGAAGGAGTTAGAAGCACCGCATGGCGAGGGCGCATGGCTCGGAGGGCACCGAGGGACAGTGCCGACTTAATGAAGCCATTATAGCATATTGGTACCGTATGTCAAGGATTACTTTAAGTGGTTTGGATGCTGTGAGATAGCGGCGTGTCAATTTGGCGAGGCACGCAGGAAATGGGAAAGAGGGCAGGACCTTTGACGCAAAGGGCTGAAACGGTGGAAGAGCACAAGCACGATGGCATGGTGACGTCAACTGGCTAAGCGTTTTGCAGGGAATGGTCGAAATTGAGGGTTGAACGGCTGCGGGGGCGGGTTGAACGGTTGCTGGAGAGTCGGGACGGGCAGAAAAAATGCAATGTCAAAAGCCCCGCCCTCCAACTCTGAAGACTGGGCACCCTGAGTTGTCTCGGGGTTTACGTCCGAGCCATCCGCCAATAAGCGTGCTCCATCCGCGAGGAAATTCAGTTGCCCGCCTATCCTCAAAAGGTGATTTTCGCGGAAAGTTGAACGATTCTCGAGCCCGGGCTGAAATTAAGTTGCGTGCTCAACGGCGTCTGGAATGGCGTCCGCGGCGGACCCAAGCAGATGGTCACGGCACCGGTACAGCTTGCCAGAGGTGCAGTCGAGAATTGGGTGGTGCTCAACGAAGTATAGTTTATGCGGTTGAGGGCGTTGTAAGACTCAAGAATGAGCTGTGCTTTGACGCGCTCAGCGATGTGTATGTTCTTAGTGATTCGAGGATCCAGCGAAACGAAGTTGGGAAGGTTGAAGGTGTCCCGGCCGAGTCCCGGCGTACGATCGGTGCGGCTGTTGCTGTCCGTATTTAGGTCCGAGTTCACCATGCCTGAGTAGGGCTGTCCGGTTTCGGCAGTGAGAATGCCGCTGAGTTGCCATCCGCCGACCAGATAGCGCCAAGAACGGGGCCGGGAACGCGTATAGCTGTCGAGGTCCCAAATTGCGCTCAGCACGAAGCGGTGTCTCTGATCGTTGACGCCGGCGCCGCGATCCCCGCGGGGATTGAGAGAGTCCTGTACCATCTTGGCGTCGTCGCCCGAGAACGGAACGACCGAAGTGGCGTCAGGGGTATCGTCGATGACCTTTCCGAAGGTGTAGGAAGCAAGAAACTGGTAATTCTGGGAGAGGCGCTTGTTTAACTGCACGGTCAGGCCGTTATAGATGGAATTGGCGCTGCTTTGGAACTCCTCAATGCGCGCAAAGCCTGCAATGGGGCGTGGCTGAGTGATCCGGTTCACCGTGGCAGTTTGAGTAGACCCAACAAATCCGACGGTCACGGGGGTTTCGGGGCCCTGCTGATTGACGTCCAGGGTGCGGGTGAGATGCGTGCCTTTGACCCACAGATAGTTGACCTGAACGGACATGCTGGGCTGAATCACGTATTCGAGGCCCAGGTTGGCCTGCTGCACGTTGGGCTCATGATAATTGGGCTGGAACGCAAAGATGGTCGGAGCGCCGCCAGCCGTGCCACCAACTGGTGCGGCACAGCTTGGAGCTGCGACAGGAGCGCCGCACTTCGTGGCGGGATATTGTGGGATATTTGCACCCGTAAAATTGAGGGTCTGGACGTTCAGAGCGTTGTTTGAGAAGGCGGTACCGACGGTGATCGCGGGAGTGCGACCGTAGAAAATGCCGTAGCCGGTACGAACGACCAACTTCTTGCCAAGCGGCGTCCAGGCAACGCCGAGCCTGGGGCCGAAGTTGGCATGATCGTTGTGAATCGTGTTGGTGAGGATCCCCGCAGCTGCGAGGCTGGGACTGGGGTTGAGCACGGGCGGCTGGGCAATCATGTCGAGATCGTACCGGAGGCCGAAGTTCAGAGTGAGGTCGTTTCGTACGCGCCATTCGTCCTGGGCGAAGGCTGAATATTCCTGAAGATCGGGATTCGTGGTGGGTCCGGTGGTGCCGGTGCCGGCGAAGGCCTGGGCAAAAGAGTCCGAAGCGTCCAGGCCAGTGAAGCAGGCCGCGCCGCCTCCGGTCAAATTGCAGCCGAATCCTTCAAGGCTATTGAAAATGTAAGAGCCCGAGAAATTGCCAGGGAAAAAATTGCCGATCTTGTCGACGAGAAAATTCAGACCGGTCTTGATGGTGTGGCGCCCGTGAACGAACGAGAGGGTATCGCCGACTTCGCCGCGGTGAATGTTGGTAAAGCGAGGGCTAAAGAAATTGCGTCCCACAACGAGATCGGTGACGCCGCCCTGGCGAACGGTGGCCTCCGGATTGATGCTGTTGGCGAGGCCGGGTTCGTTGTCGCGCGTATAGCCGGCCCGCGCGACGTTGACGATACTCGACGAGATTGTGGATGTAATTGAGCCTGTCAGGGTGTCCGTGGTGACATCCGACGCGCCGGTGTGCTCGCTGGAATTCTGCGGCCCGCCATTTTCGAAGCCATTGCCGACGAAGCGCTGGGCATTGTAGCGGACGCTGAGGAGCTCGTTGTTGGCAAGCCGCCAGTCAACCTTACCAAGGTAGACATTCTGGTTCTGGGTGCGAATCCAGGAATTGGCACGCGCCTGGAGATAATTGAAGGCAGCCTGCTGGTTCGCCGTCGGCGTGGCCGGGAGCCCGACTGGGAGAAAGACGGTGTTGGGGAGGGTGTTGCGCTGGCCGTCGTAATCGAAGAAAAAGAAGATTTTTTCTCTGATGATGGGGCCACCAAGGTTCCCGCCGAACTGGTTGAAGTGATAAGGGAAGCGCGAGAGGCCTCTCTGCTTGTTGATGGGATCATTGGCGTTGAGGGCGCGGTCTCGGAAGAACTCAAACGCGGTCCCGTGAAAACGGTTGGTGCCGGATTTTGTAACCACGTTGATGACGGCGCCGCCGGCATGACCCAGTTCCGCCGAATAGGCGTTGGAATTCACCTGAAATTCCTGTACGGCGTCCTCGCTGAATTGATAGGGGGCACGGCCGGAACCCGTGCGGCCTAGCGACTGGCCGAAAAAGGTATTGTTGTTGTCCGAGCCATCCACGATCAGGGAATTGAGGGTGCCGCGCTGTCCTGCAAAGCTGATGTCACCGCCGCGGACATCGAGGGTTACCCCGGGAGTGAGAAGAGCAAAATTGATGAAGTTGCGGCCATTGGTAGGAAGATTTTCGACCAAAGTGTCATTGACAGTGGCGCTGACTTGGCTACGGGTGGTTTCGACGAGGGGCGTCTCACCTGTGACAGTGACAGATTCCCCCCGACCGGCGACGGACAGCGCAAGAGTAAGGTTGAGACGCGCGCCGACGGTCAATGTGATCTCCTTGCGAGTTAGTTTCGAAAAACCCGCGTGCTCGACTTCCACTGTGTAGGTACCGACCGGGAGCACCGGAAAGGCGAAAAGCCCATCTGAGCTCGTGGTGGTATGAAACTTGAGCCCCGTGGCATCATTCGTGACCGTCAATTGAGCACCGGCAACGGCTGCGCCGCTCGGATCGGCGACGGAGCCTTCCAGGGTGCCCTGGTTTCCCTGGCCCCAGGTGGAAGAAACCGCAAGAAGAATAGCCAGCAGAAAAAGCGTGGGCATGGCGCTCCAGCGCGGCACCATCCCATGCAAACAGCGCGGCAGAACTCGAACTCTTTTCCGATTCATGGAATTTTCTCCCCCCTCAAGTTTGGAAGCTATTGCAAACGCGACAACTGCGGAGCGGAAACCCTCCAGGGTGGAATGGCGGGCTCCCCTCATTTGGGAACGAATGCAGTGGGCGCAGGCGCCGACTCCAGATAGAGCAACGCACACCCAAATTCATGCCCTATCTTCTATCACATGAATGACATGCATTGAAGCAAAACGCTGTGGAAAACTTCGGCGCACCCGAAGCAATAATTTCAATGCACGCAAGTCAATACACGAAAGCACCAAAACGGTATTCAAAATGCCAACTCAATCGGTGGCTTGAGAGTAAGGAATATAGATTGAGGCCGCATGAACGCTCTAATAATGGCGCGTTACAAGTGCGCTTCTGACGCAAAGGGGCTGAAACGGTGGAAGAGCAGAAGCACGATGGCATGGTGACGTCAACTGGCTAAGCGTTTTGCAGGGAATGGGGGGAATTGAGGGTTGAACGGCAGCGGGGGCAGGTGAACAGTTCCTGAGGACGCGGAACGAATCCCAGGTGCAAGACCAACTCCCGGCCAGGTAGCAAAGTGTTCTGGGTGCGCGTTGTTGTGACGGCAAAACGAAACGCGGCAGCCGAAGCTGCCGCGTTTCGAGATTTTGCAGCCGGATCAGAACAAGAAGCGGAAGCCGATCTGGATCTGGCGGCTGGTGTAAGCAAAGTTGCTGTTGGAGTTGGTGACGCTGCCGAAGGACGAGTTGAAAGATAGCGCCGGAGCTGCTGCCGTGCCTCCGATGATGTAACCGGTGTTGTTGACGCCGGTGACGTTCTGGTGGTTGAAGAGATTGAATGCCTCACCAAGGATCTCCGCCGAGTAGTGCTCGGTGAAGTGGAATTTTTTGGAGAGGCGCAAGTCCATATTGATGGTGCGCTTCATCTGGAAGGTATTGCGCCCGATGACGCCGATACCCTTCCGGCCATTGGACCCGTTGATACCCGAACCGAGAGCACTGTAGGTGACGGTTGTGATATTGCCTGTGGCTGAGTCAGTGCTGGTGGTGGAGATCGAGGGCGGCGTGCCGGCGGTCACAAGAGAATAGGGAAGGCCACTCTGGGCGGCGTAGATGGGCGATAACTGCCAGCCGTCGGTCAGATAGCCGAGAGCTCGACCGACGTGCCAGGGGCTCTCGAGAATCGCACTGGCAACCACACGGTTGGGGACATTGAAGATGGAGTTTCCGTATTCCGGCTGGATGCTGTTCGGAACGAGCAGGTCGTTGGTGTCCGAGAACGTGGAGGCATTCTGGCCGAAGTCGAGAGAATGCGACCAAGTGTAGCTGCCCATGAACTGGACGTGCCTGGACATTCTGCGGTTGAGCTGGACAGCCAGGGCGTTGTACTTGGAGCTGATGCCGCTGAAGACTTTGGACATCGCGCCAAAGTTGGGGTTTGGTCTGGTCGTCGAGGAGGATGAAACGACGGTGCCACCCGGAGTCTTGGTCACGGTGGAAGTCGTCGCATATAGGGGAGTGGTGTACGTGCCGGCAGGGAGAGGGCCACCTGCCGGGACGGTATAGGTAATGTTAATCGGCGATGCCCCAGTGTTGGTGTCAACGAAGTCCGGCAAGCTGCGGCCGAAACTGCCGAGATAGCTGACAGAGAGCATGGTGTTGGGTGCAATCTCGCGCTCAATGGTTAGATCCGCTTCATGGACCTGAGGGAGCTGGAAGTTTGGGTCGAAGAAAACAACACTGAGCCCCGAGGCACAGGTCGGCTGCGTGGGCAGAATCTGGGGGAAGGACGGCAAGCACGGCAATGCGGATGCGGAGTTGGGATTGAAGGTGTACAAGAATTGCGCGCCCGGGACAGCAGTGCTAGTGAGGGCATTGTAAATCGTGGAATTGATGACTCGACCGTAGTAAATGCCGTAGCCGCCGCGGACGGCGGTTTTGCCGTCGCCGGAGACATCCCAGGCGAAACCAATTCTGGGGGCAACATTGTTTTTGTCACTGGGGAAGGATTGCGTCTGGGGAACGCCTGAATTCGGCAGGATGACGCTGGGCAACATTTCATACTCATAGCGCACACCTAGATTCAAGGTAAAACGCGGAAGAAGGCGCCAACTGTCTTCCGCGAAGAAAGCGAGGTCATTGGTATTGAAAGAGAAGCCGAGCGGCCCAAAGGCTTGCTGGTAGCCGGTATTGCCGGAATAGCAGGGTAAGGTGTGGCTGGTGCCGCAACGATTCGGCTGGATCAAGTCTGAGAGATAGTTTGCGACTGTACTGTAGCTGAATGAGCCGTACTGTAAGCGAAGATTTTCGCTCAGGTCGTTCGTGTGGGCGATGTCGACGCCAAACTTGAGGCTGTGTTTGCCGTGGGACCATGACACGGTGTCGGCATACTGAGTGCGAACTTCGTCTGGGAAAGCAGGACGTTGTAAGAACGTGGGGACGCCCATATCGAATCCGTTGGTGATAAAGACGTCCGGTGGCAAGCCAAGAGGATTGGAGTAACCAGGGAAATTCGGCGAGGTAACGAAGTTGGCCTGCTCGTAAGCCGTAGGAGGCTGGGCAATCTCGAATTCAAAGTCACGGCCGTACTGGAATCGAGCTTCATTGGAAAGAGTGCTAGTAAGAGACGAATACAATTTCGCGACGCCCCAGGTGTCACGAACGTAGTCATTTCCGAAACTGGCGATGCCGAAGGTGTTGCTGGCTTGCGTTTGAATGCCCGCAGGGGAGTACCAACGGGTGCGATTGACCTCAAAAGTAGCGTGATGGCGCGAGCTGATCTGCCAATCGATTTTGGGGAAAAAAATGGTGGCCTGACCCTTGCGCGGAACGGGACCCGTTTCAGCGATCAGGCCATTCAGGCCGTTGTTGTAATCGGTGACGCCAGAAGAATAGTTAGCAAGAGCCAGATTGCCGACGAGCGTACATGCGCCGATGGAAGCATTGGCAACGTTCGCGTGATTGGTCATGGTAAAGAGCGCTGGATTGACGTTGCTCTTGCCATTGGATTGGAAACAGTTGGTAGTTCCGTCAAACGTAAAGCCCGTCAGATCCGGCACGGGGGAGGCAAAGAAAGCCAGGGGGCTGGTGGCTTTAGCGGTGCCGGGGAAGTTGCGGTCGTAGCGGTCGAAGGCAAAGAAGAAAAAGAGCTTATCTTTGCGAATAGGCCCACCGATGCCGAAGCCGTACATTTTGCGCACATCGACAGGCTTATAGGGCGAGGTGGTGAAGACGCCGGGAGAAGTCTGAGTGGTAAGAGTGGTGAAGGGGTTGATGGCCCCCCAATCGTTGTCGCGATCGTAGAAGTAGATTTCGCCGTGGTACTGGTTAGTGCCACTCTTGGTGACGGTGTTGACGACGGCGCCGGCAGCGCGGCCATACTCGGCGGAATAGTTTGAGGTATTGACCTGAAATTCCTGGACGGCAGCTTTGGCGCTAGAGTAGCCGATGCGGGTGCGCCCGCGCTCCTCGGAGAAGAAAGCTTGATTGTTGTCGCCGCCGTCAACGGTGTTGTTATTCAGAAGGGTGCTCATACCGCGGAAACTGATCAGTCCGAAGCCACTGGCATCGTTGACTGCGCCCGGAGTTAATAAGGCGAAACTGGACCAGCGGCCGCCATTGATAGGGAGGTTGCTGATCGCATTCTGGTCCAGAGTCGGGGCAAATTCCTGGGAGCTGGTGTTGACCTGAGGAACCTCAGCGCTGACCTCGATCATTGCGCCGGCCGAAGCCACGTTGAGGTGGGCGGAAATATCGGTAACGCTGCCGATTTGCACGATGACGCGTTCTGCTTTGAAGGGCGCGAAGCCCTGCGCATCCACAGTGACCGTGTAGATGGCAGGCTGAAGCTTTCCGACCCGGAAATAGCCGGTATCATCCGGCTAACAACGCGATGGCCATCAGGGCGAGGCAAAATCTTGCGATGGAGGTTCCCATCCCACTTGTTCTCATTTCGGTTTCTCCTCTTTTCATTCTCGACGTTTCACACATTCTTGCGCGGACATGAACCCTCTGGGGTGGAAAGGAGGGCTCCTTCATTTTGGGAACGCATCGCAGTGGGCGCAGACGCCGACTTCAGACAGACCGACCCACACCCAAATTTATGCCCTATCTTGTATCACATGAATGACATGCATTGAAGTAAAACTCTGTGGAAAACTTCGGCGCGCCCAAAGCAATAATTTCAATGCACGCAAGTCAATGCACGCAAGCACCAAAACGGTATTCAAATGCCAACTCAATCCGTGGCCTGAGAGTAAGGAACGCAGATTGAGGCCGCATGACGCTCTAATAATGGCGTGTTACACGTGCGCCTTGCCCGCCGCAAGCGCGTGCGCTAGAGTCTCGGTGCCACGTTCGAGGAAAAGATGCCGAAACGCCAAAAAGCCGGACAGCAAAGTGACCGAGCGCCGCGAGAGCGCGTCCGAGTGTTGATTACGGGAGGCCGAATTCAAAGACGCATTCAGGCGCTGGCCCAGGAAATCCGGAAGGATTTTCCAGGCGAACCATTGCATCTTGTGAGCGTATTGAAGGGCGGGGTTTTTTTTCTGACCGATCTGGCAAGAAATATTCCGGGGGAAGTCTCTTTTGATTTCATCGCAGTATCGAGCTACGGGCAAAAGACGCACTCGTCGGGACAAGTGCGGTTGACGCGGGACCTGGACTCCAGCATCGAGGGGAAAACGGTGATCGTTGTCGAAGACATCCTGGATACGGGAATGACGCTACATTACCTGCTGCGGCTGTTCCAGCAGCGCAAGCCGAAGCATTTGCGCGTGGCAGTCCTGCTGGACAAACCGGAGCGGCGGATCGCCGCGGTACACGCCGACTACATCGGATTTTCCATTCCCAATGAGTTTGTGGTGGGTTATGGGCTGGA
>WNGG01023264.1_pt1 | contig 12226 bp, 7 predicted proteins | sample 5400661 | NCBI WGS metagenome assembly WNGG01 (sample SAMN13153372, study PRJNA577476) | soil metagenome | isolation source: 100 cm soil or saprolite under Garry oak tree replicate 1 | place: USA:California | collected 2016-06-15 | reverse complement strand
ATGCCGAAATTCAAGCTCGACTACCAGAAGGACCTGACCACCACTCTCCATTCGATGGGCATGCCCATCCCCGACGCTGCGCTGCCGGACTTCTGCGGCGGCTGCTACGTGAGCAGCGTTGTCCAGGCAACGCGGCTCGAGGTCGATGAAAAAGGCACCACCGCTGCGGCCGCCACGGGCGTGGCGGTGGCGACCGCGCTGCGGCAGCCGACGATCGTGGATCGCCCGTTCGCTTTCGCTCTGATCGACAACGCCACCGACGCGCCGCTGTTCCTCGGTGCGATCGGGAACCTCGGATAACCCGCTTGACGGGCGCCATCGCTGTCTAGACTGGGCGCCATCGTGGCCTCCGCAACCCCCCAGCCGGCCCTCCAGCCGCAGCGCGCCGCCGAGCTCCTCGGCCGGCTGGAGTCGAACGTGCATCAGGTGATCGTCGGCAAGAACGAAGTCGTGCGCCTGGCCGCCGCGGGGCTCGTCGCCGGCGGCCACGTGCTGCTCCAGGACATCCCCGGCACGGGCAAGACGATGCTTGCGCGCGCCCTCGCCACGTCTGTCGGAGGGGCCTTCCGTCGCATCCAGTGCACGCCCGACCTTCTTCCGTCCGACATCACAGGCTCGAGCGTCTTCAACCAGAAAGACCTCACTTTCGAGTTCGTGCCCGGGCCCATCTTCGCCAACGTCGTGCTCGCCGACGAGGTGAACCGAGCTACGCCGCGCACGCAGTCCGCGCTGCTCGAGGCGATGGGCGAGGGACAGGTGACGATCGAAGGCGTCACGCGCCAGCTGGAGAAGCCGTTCTTCGTCGTCGCCACTCAGAACCCGGCCGAGTTTCACGGCACGTACCCGCTGCCGGAATCTCAGCTGGACCGCTTCATCCTCGCCGCGGAGATGGGTCCGCCGACCGATGAGGAGGCGATGGAGGTTCTGGCGCGGCGCGAGCATGGCGATCCGATCGGCGACCTTCGTGCGGTGCTGACGCTGCAGGAGATCAGTGACCTGCAGGAGGCTGCGCTTAGGGTCGTGGCCGCGCCGGCGATCCGCGCGTACATCGTCGCGCTCCTCAACGCCATACGCGCGCGACCCGAGGTCCAGCTGCCCGCCAGCATGCGCGCGGGTCTGTACCTGCAGCGCGCCGCGCAAGCCTGGGCGCTGTTCGCCGGCCGCGACTTCGTGCTCCCCGACGACATCAAACGGCTGGTTGAGCCGGTGCTGGCCCACCGCCTCGGTATGCGCGGGCGAACCAGGGCGCGCGAGATGCTCAGCGACGTGCTCGCCCAGGTGCCGCTGCCGCCGCTGCGCCAGCACTAGGAGCTCATCGACGAGACCGACACCCAGGTTCTACGGCGCGGTGGCGCTGGCGGTGATCCTCTTCTTCTACGCCGCCAACTCCGAGGTCGTCTGGCTGTACCTGCTCGCTTACTGGGTCGCCGCGCTCGTGCTCGTGTCATTCGTCTACGCAGCATGGAACAGGGGTTTCTCGCTCGACGCGACGCTCGCGGGCATCCGCCGTGCGTCGGGGTTCGACGCCGAAGGGCTCGCCGAGGAGGTTGCCCAGGACGAGCCGTTCGAGCTCGATCGTCTCCGCATCAAGATCACCATCGGCAGCCCGCGAGGCACACGCGGGCCGGCGCGCGCTTACGGCAAGGTCGGCGAGACGTCGATGTCAATCGCAGCCGGCCTCGTGCCCAGGTCAGGCGGCCACACCGAGCAGCTGCTGCCGCAGCCTTCGCGCCGCGGCCCCGTGGAGATGAGCGACTGGTGGCTCCAGAGCGGGGACCCGCTCGGCCTGTTCAAGAGGATCAAGCGAGGTAGGGACGGCGAGGTCGCGCTTGTTCTGCCGCGATTCGTTTCGCTGCGGGCGCAGCCGCTGGTCCGCGAGCTCGAGGCCGCCGTAACCGCGCCGCGCGCCGGTTATGGCACCGAGGTTTTCGGCGTGCGCCCATACCAGCCCGGCGACCCGCTGCGCCGCATCCACTGGCGCACCACCGCACGACGGGGCGAGCTCATCGTTCGCGAGTTCGAACCGCCCGGCGTCCAGAACCTCGGCATCTTCCTGGATCCCAGCCCACCCGAGCAGGCGGCCGCCGACCAGGTCGCGCGCATCGCCGCGTCGGAGGCGTGGGACTGCCTGCGCGCGGGAGGCCGGGTCACGCTTTGGGCGCCGGGGTGCGAGCAGTCCCGGCCGGATGAGGAACGCAACCTCCTGGCCCTGCTGCAGTGGCTCGCTCGCTACCCGAAGCGAAGCGTCGATGCCGGCCCGCCTCCGCTGGTCGGCGCCGCCGTCGCGGTCACCACGAAGAGCGAGCGCAGGTTGCTCGACGCGATCGAAGACGTGCGGACGCACGGCGGGCCGGTGCGTGCCTGGGTGGTCGGCGAGGCCGCTCTCCAGAGCGACATCGAGGTGGAGAGGGCGGGCCTGGGTTGGCCGCCAAGATGAAGCTGCCGAGGCTGCTGCCCGCGTCCCCGGTCGAGGAGTCGCTGTCGGGCCGCGTCTTCGTCTACCTGGGCTTCGCCATCGGATGCCTCGGTGTCGCGATCTACGGCCAGGATTACGTCGTCCCGGCGGTGGGCGTTGCGATCGCGGCGCTGGGTCACATCGTCAGCTACCGCGGGCGCCGCCAGAAGCGCTCGATCTCGGGCCAGGCCCTGGTCGCGAGCCTGGTCTTCGCCTCGATGGCCTACTTCCTCGCCGACTCGGTCGGCGCGATCTTCGGCGGCGTGATGCCCCAGGCCAACTTCGCAATCCTGCTCGTCGCGGTCACGAGCTTCGATCTCAAGACCCGGCGCAACTGCTACTCGAGCCTCTGGATCAGCCTCGCGATCCTGTATCTCGCCGCAGTGTATGCGTGGGACTACCTGTTCGCGGTGCTGGCCGGTGCGTGGTTCGTCTGCCTCGCGGGCTTCTGGGCCTCGTCGCACCTGCGCCGCCTGGGAGCGGCGTTCAGGCTGCCTGCCGGAGCGGCCGCGACGGCGCTGCTGGCCGCCACGGGCATCGGCGTTCTGGCGTTCTTCTTCATCCCCCAGCCGCAAGCCTTTCCGAGCGGTCCGCTGGTCGTCTCCCTGCCGACCTTCACGCAGTTCAAAGGCGAGATCGAGAATCCGGCGCTGCCGCTGGTGCAGATCCAGGGCTCGACCAACACCGTCGACCTGCGCTACCGGGGCCGGCTGGGCGACGCACCTGTGATGTACGTGCGCACCGGCGCGCCCGCCTACTGGCGCGGCCTCGTCTTCGACACGTACAGCGGCGGCGTGTGGACGTCGTCGCGGCGCGGCGGAACGCCGTTCCCGCCCTACGTCCCGGCTCGCCTGCTCGGCCCTGGACCCGACCACAACCTGGGCACCTTCGTGCAGACATTCCGGCTCCTGCGCGACCTGCCGGGCGTGGTGAACGCCGCCTATCCGATCGAGAGCCTCTACGTGCCGGTGGGGCAGCTCGCGCGCGATCCGTACGGCACCTTCCACACGCCTGACGTCTTGCACGCGGGCCAGACGTATTCGGTGGTCTCGTACATCCCTGACCTGTCGGCCGCCAGGCTCGAGCAGGACCCCATGCCGCAGTTCGAAAGCGGAGACGCCGCCTGGTACCTCGACTACACCGAACTGTCAACGCCCGCGCGCTCGCTCGCGCAGCACGCGGTGGAAGGCCACACCGGCACCGAGTACGACATCGTCACGGCGCTCACGTCGTGGCTGCAGGCGAACTATCGGTACTCGCTCGAGATCGGCCACGTGCAGCCGGGGGTCGACGCGGTCGACCAGTTCCTGTTCGTGGACAAGAAGGGCTACTGCGAACAGTTCGCCACCGCGGCGGCGCTCATGCTGCGTTCTCTCGGCATCCCGGCCCGGCTCGCCACCGGCTACTCGACCGGCACCTACGACCCGGTGCTGAACCAATCAGTCGTCCGCGAGCGCGACGCGCACGCCTGGGTCGAGGTGTTCTTCCCCAACGACGGATGGGTGCCCCTCGACCCATCGCCGGGCTTCGCAGGCTTGCCGGCCACAAAGTTCCCCGATCGTTGGGCGGCGTCAGGCATCGCGCGCCTCATACCCCACCTCACCATCGGCGCCGCTCCTGCAATCCTCGCCTCGGCGGGCTTCCTCGGCGTGATCCCGCCGGCGATCGCGATCGCGCTGGTGGTCGTGCTCGCATACGCGTGGCTGCGACGCAGGCTCGTTCGCCGGCGCCTCCGCGCGGCGGAGCCGCGTGGGTCGTCAGATCTGCTCGACCTCTACGACCGCCTGCAGAAGCGCTCCGGCCGGAGGCGCGCGCCGCCCGAGACGCCGCTCGAGTACTGGGGTCTGATGCATCACGCGCGAGACGAGGCGGTCCTCGAAGAGGTGACGCACGCCGTCAACGAAGGCGCGTACGCCGGCCGCTGGCCCGAGCGCGCGCGAGTGAAGGATCTCGAAGCCCGCTTATCCTGAGCGCGCGGTGACCGACACCCACTCCAACATCGACCGATTGGTGAACCTGACCCGGGGCTTCCGCACCACCCAGGCCACTTACGTCATGGCAAAGCTCGGGCTGGCCGACGAATTGGCGGCCGGGCCCGCGACGGCGGCCGAGCTGGCGCGCAAGACAAATGTCAACGCGGAGGCGCTGGCCAGGGTCCTGAGGCTCGCTGCTTTCTGTGAGCTGGTCACGGAGCTCCCTGGCGACCGCTTCGAGCTGACCGAGGTGGGCAATCTGCTGCGCGCTGGGGTCGAGGGCTCGATGAAAGCCCACGCGATCATGGTCGGCGAGGAGCACTACACGGCGTGGGGCTCGCTTCTCTACTCGGTCCAGACGGGCAAGCCCGCCTTCGAGCACCTTTTCGGGTCGCCGTTCTTCGACTATCTGGCGAAGCACCCCGACGCCCAGGCAACCTTCGACGCGGCCATGAGCGCGGGAACCGACGTTTACTTCGAATCGCTGGGTGATGCGTTCGACTTCGGCGCGGTTCGCGTGCTGGTCGATGTCGGCGGCGGCAACGGCTCCCTGGCCGCGATGGTCCTGAAACGCCAGCCTCAACTGGAGGCCGTCGTCTACGACCAGCCTCAGGTGCTCGCTGCGGCCGACCGCTATCTGACCGTTGCCGGCGTGCGCGATCGGTGCCGGCTCGTGACCGGCAACTTTTTCGAGTCGGTGCCGGAGGGCGGCGACGTGTACCTGCTGTCGAACATCGTTCACGACTGGGACGACGAGCGTGCGATTCGCATCCTCAAGAATTGCCGCGCGGCGATGAGCCATGAGGGGACCGTGCTGCTCGTGGAGGCTGTCGTGCCCGAGGACGGGACCCCGTCCGCAGCCGCCGTGGCCGACGTCAACATGCTGGTGCTGCTGTCGGGTCGTGAGCGGACGGCAGCGCAGTTCGAATCTCTGCTGGGCGCGGCCGGTCTTGCGCTGAACAAGATCACAGCGGTCACAAAACGCGAGAGCCTGATCGAAGCCCGCCCGCGGTAAGCGGGTATTCTGACCGTCCTATGGCACAGGCGACGAAAACGACGGGCGCGGAATCCATTCGCTGGGATCTGACGGACCTCTTTTCCTCTCCAACCGACCCCGCCATCGAAGCGTTGATGGCACGGACTCTCGAAATGGCCAGGGCGTTCGAGGCGAAGTACAAGGGCAAGGTCGCGACGCGTCCGCCTGTCGAGTTCGCCGCCATGATGGCCCAGCTCGAGGCCGACGAGGAGCAGGCGGTCAGGCCGGAGATCTTCGCCTACCTGCTTCACAGCCAGAACACGCAAGACCCGGCGGCCGGCAGGTTGCTGGCGCGCGCCCGCGAGGCCAGTGCCGAGCGAGGCAGCCACATGGTGTTCTTTCCGCTCGAGCTCGCGGCGATCACGGATGAGCAGGCGGCGGCGCTGTTCGCGGATCCGGAGGCCGCGAAGTACCGCCACCACATCGAGCAGGCGCGCAAGTTCCGCCCGCACCAGCTCACCGAGCCTGAGGAGCGCGTCCTCACCGACTTCAGCCCCGTCGGCAACAGCGCCTGGGTGCGTCTGTTCGAGGAGCTGTGCGCCGGCATCCGCATGGAGATCGACGGCGTGGACGTCGGCCTCGAGGAAGCCCTGACGCAGCTGCACGAGCCCGACCGCGAGGCCCGCCGCCGCGCCAGCGCCGCCATCACCGAGGCGCTTCAGCGCGACATCCGCACGCGCGCGTACGTCTTCAACGTAACGCTGCAGGAAAAGGCCATCGAGGACCGTCTGCGCCATTTTTCGACCTGGGTTTCTTCGCGCAACCTCGCCAACGAGACGTCGGACGAGGCGGTGCAGGCGCTCGTCGACGCGGTCTCCGGTCGCTTCGAGATCTGCGTGCGCTACTGCGTGCGCTACTACCGCGTCAAGAAGAGGCTGCTCAACGTCGGCGAGCTGCACGAGTGGGACCGCTACGCGCCGCTGCCAGGCGCGTCCCGCGACCTCAGCTACGAGGCGACCAAGGAGCTGGTCCTCGGCTCGTACAACCGCTTCTCACCGAAGGTGGGGAAGCTGGTATCGCAATTCTTCGAGCACGCCTGGATCGACGCGCCGGTCGTGCCCGGCAAGGGCGGCGGCGCCTACTGCATGCCCGTCTCGCCCAGGCATCACCCGTACGTGATGCTCAACTTCACGGGCAAGCTTCGCGACGCGCTCGTGATGGCGCACGAGCTCGGCCACGGCCTGCATGACCTGCTGGCCGCGCGGCAGAACATGTTCGACTACCAGCCCCCGCTCACGCTGGCCGAGACCGCGTCGGTCTTCGGCGAGGCGCTGACCTTCGATCGGATCATGGCCGAGGAAAAGGACCCCCAGGTCCGGCTGGGCCTGCTCTGCCAGCAATGCGAGGACGCGTTCTCGACGGTCTTCCGCCAGGTCGCTTTCAACCGCTTCGAGGACGCCTGCCACACCGCCCGCCGCAAGGAGGGGGAGCTGTCGCTCGACCAGCTCGGCGAGATGTACCAGGCCAAGCTGCAGCCCATGTTCGGCGACGGCCTGATCCTGACCGACGAGCACAAGGGCTGGTGGAGCTACGTCGGCCACTTCCTGTTCGCGCCCGGCTACGTGTACGCCTACGCGTTCGGCAACCTTTTGGCCCTGTCCGTCTACCACCGCTACCTCGAGGTCGGGCCGTCGTTCGTCGACGCCTACATGGACTTCTTGGGCTCCGGCGGCTCGACCAGGCCGGACGAGCTGGTGAAGCGCGTGGGGATGGACATCACCGACCCGACGTTCTGGGACAAAGGGCTCGACATCCTCGACGGGATGGTCCGAGAAGTGGAGCGCCTCTCAGCCAGCCAGTAGGGCGGTTTGTATACAAACGCGGGTTATCTGAGCCCGTTTTCGCTCGTTTGTATACAGCCGCTGGAATCTGGCCCTTCAGCCAAAGCCTAAACTTCACGAATACGAATCTGAGATCCCGCACGGCCTCCGCCGCGGGATGCTCCCAAGCTCTTGAAGAAGGGAGTCCTATGGCCGTCACTGAGACGCAGTCCACGACCGACCTTGAATTCGTCCGCCAGCTGGCTCAGCAGATCCGGGTGGACTCCATCCGCTGCAGCACGGCCGCCGGCTCAGGGCACCCGACCTCATCGATGTCCGCCGCCGACATCATCGCCGTCCTCATCGCGCGCTACCTCCAGTACGACTGGGCGCGGCCAAAGGACCCGAACAACGACCACCTGATCTTCTCCAAGGGCCACGCGTCGCCGCTGTGCTACGCGATGTTCAAGGCGGTCGGGGCGATCACCGACGCCGAGATGATGACCTTCCGCAAGTTCGGCTCGCGCCTGCAGGGACATCCGACCCCTGCGATTCCGTGGGTGGACGTCGCCACCGGCTCGCTGGGCCAGGGCCTGCCCATCTCGGTCGGCGTCGCGCTGGCCGGCAAGTACCTCGACAAGCTGCCGTACCACGTGTGGACCCTCTGCGGCGACTCCGAGCTCGCCGAAGGCTCGGTCTGGGAGGCGCTCGACAAGGCCGCCTTCTACGAGCTTTCGAACCTGACCGCCATCCTGGACGTCAACCGGCTGGGCCAGCGCGGCGAGACCGAGTACGGCTGGAACACCGACCTGTACCGCCGCCGCGCCGAGTCGTTCGGGTGCACGCCCATCGTCATCGACGGGCACGACATGACCGCCATCGACCGGGCGCTCGGCTCGGTGCTTTCCAACACGGGCCGGCCCACGGTGATCATCGCCAAGACCATCAAGGGGAAGGGCTTCTCCGAGATCGAGGACAAGGACGGCTGGCATGGCAAGGCGCTGCCGCCGGACATGGCAGAGCGTGCGATCAAAGAGCTCGGCGGAATCCGGACTCTCAAGGTAAAGACGGCCCGGGGGGAGCGCGGGACGCCCGCGCTTCTGCGCAAGGACGGGTCGGGCTCCAGGCCCCCGGTCACGCTGCCGACCTACAAGAAAGAGGACAAGGTCGCCACGCGAAAGGCCTACGGCGACGCGCTGCTCGCGCTGGCCGCCATGCCAGAGGTCGTGGCGATGGACGGCGAAGTGTCGAACTCGACGCACGCGGACGAGTTCGCCAAGGCCCACAAGGACCGCTTCTTCGAGATGTACATCGCCGAACAGCAGCTCGTCGCGACCGCGGTGGGCATGAGCGTGCGCGGCTACAAGCCGTTCGCGTCTACCTTCGCCGCGTTCTTCTCCCGTGCGTATGACTTCATCCGCATGGCCGGCATCTCGCAGGCGAACATCCGGCTCGTCGGATCGCACGCGGGTGTGGAGATCGGCCAGGACGGCCCGTCCCAGATGGCGCTCGAAGACCTTGCCGCGATGCGCGCGATCCACGGTTCCACCGTGCTGTACCCCAGCGACCCGAACCAGGCCGCGAAGCTCACGCGGCTCATGGCCGACACGAACGGCATCGTGTACATGCGCACCACGCGCGGCGCGTACGCGACGATCTACGGGCCCAACGAAACCTTCAAGGTCGGTGGCGCCAAGGTCGTGCGCCAGAGCACCAAGGACCGTGTGACGCTAATCGGCGCCGGCGTGACGGTGCACAGCTGTCTCGCCGCGGCCGACGCGCTTGCGAAGAAGAAGATCGCAGTGCGCGTCATCGATCTCTATTCAGTCAAGCCGGTCGACGTGAAGACCCTGCGCGAGGCCGCGCGAGTCACGAAGGGGAAGTTCGTGATCGTGGAGGATCACTACCCCGAAGGCGGCATCGGCGCCGCGGTGCTGGAGGTGTTAGCGGCCGACGGCGGGCTGCACGTCGCGCACCTTGCGGTGAAGGGCCTGCCGACGTCAGGCAAGCCAGAGGAGCTGATGAACGCAGCCGGCATCGGGCCCAGGCAGATCGTCGCGGCCGCGACCAAACTCGCGGCGAAGAGGTAGCGCTGGTGGCCGCGAGACCGAGCGCGATCAAGGAGCTGAGGCGCCAGGGCCAGTCGATGTGGCTCGACAACATCCGCCGCCAGCTCATATCTTCTGGCGAGCTCGCGCGTCTTCGCGATGAGGGACTGACCGGCGTCACGTCCAACCCGACGATCTTCGAGAAGGCCGTCAGCGGCTCGACGGACTACGACGAGGCGATGGTGCAGCTCGTCCGCGAGAAGGCCAAGCCCGAGGACATGCTTTGGGGCCTCATGGTCGAGGACGTGCAGGCGGCCGCGGACGTGTTCCGCCCGGTGTACGACAAGACCAAGGGGAAGGACGGCTTCGTGAGCATCGAGGTCGGCCCGACCATCGCCACCAACACCAGGTCGACCATCAAGTTCGCGGAGTACCTGCACGATCGCTGCCGGCGGCCGAACGTGATGGTCAAGATCCCCGCCACCAAAGAAGGACTGCCCGCGATCCACGACCAGATCGCCAAAGGCAACAACATCAACATCACGCTGATCTTCTCGGTCGACCGCTACGACGAGGTGGTGGAGGCGTACCTGTCGGGCCTCGAGAAGCTGCACAGGAGCGGGGGCGATCTGGGCAAGGTCGCCAGCGTCGCGAGCTTCTTCGTCAGCCGCGTCGACACGAAGGTGGACAAGCTGCTCACCGAGAAGATCGAGCACGCGACCGACCCGGCCCAGAAGCGAAACCTCGAGCGGCTGTACGGCAAGGCCGCCATCGCCAACTCAAAGATGGCGTACGAGCATTTCAAGCACCACTTCAGTGGTGCGAGGTGGGAGAAGCTGCACAAGGCCGGCGCGCGCACGCAGCGCTGCCTGTGGGCGAGCACGTCGACCAAGGACCCTCGCTATCCGGACACCTACTACGTCGAGGAGCTGATCGGCCCCGACACCGTCGACACCATTCCGCCCGCGACGCTGGCCGCGTTCCGCGAGCACGGCGAGGTGCGACGCAGCCTGGACGAGCAGGTCGACGTCGCGAAGCGGCAGCTGAAGCAGCTCGCGGAGGTGGGCGTGGACCTCGACCAGGTGACGCGAGAGCTCGAGGTCGAGGGCGTGGAGTCGTTCACCAAGTCCTTCGAGAGCCTGCTCGACACGCTGAAGAAGGAGAGCGCGAAGATCCGCACGGGCAAGGGCCCGCGCCAGTGGTACTCGCTGGCGACGCTGCAGCCGGCGGTCGATGCGAGGCTGGCGGCGCTGCAGAAGGACGACGCGCCGCGAAGGCTCTGGGCCAAAGACTCGACGCTGTGGTCGAGCGACCCCGCCAAGCGCGACGAGATTCGCGACCGTCTTGGATGGCTGAGCGTCGCGGAGCAGATGCTCGAGCACGTCCAGGAATTCCGCGACCTCGCGCGCGACGGCCGCACGTACTCCGACGTGGTCCTTCTCGGCATGGGTGGTTCGAGCCTGTGCCCGGACGTCCTGCGCAACACCTTCGGGTCGACCAAGGGCCATCCGAAGCTTCACGTCCTCGACACGACGGACCCGGCCACGATCCTCGGCGTCCGCGCGAAGATCCGCATCCAGGACACGCTGTTCATCGTCGCGTCGAAGTCCGGCGAGACGACCGAGACGCTGTCCCACTTCGCCTACTTCTGGGACGAGATCAACAAGAACGGCCGGAGCGGCGCCGCGGGCCGCCATTTCGCGGCGATCACCGACCCCGGCACGTCGCTCGAGAAGCTGGCGAAGGAACACGGATTCCGCTGGATCTTCCGCAACCCGCCCGACATCGGCGGCCGCTACTCGGCCCTGAGCTACTTCGGGCTGGTGCCTGGCGCGCTCATCGGCGTCAACGTCGAGGAGATGCTCGAGCGCGCGGTCGAGATGGCGCACTCGTGCGCCGACTCCGTGCCCGCCGACAAGAATCCGGGCGTATGGCTGGGCGCGGTCATGGGCGAGCTCGCCTCGCGCGGCCGCAACAAGGTCACGCTCATCGCGTCGCCGAAGGTCGCGACGTTCGGCTACTGGGTCGAGCAGCTCATCGCCGAGAGCACCGGCAAGCAGGGCAAGGGCATCGTGCCCATAGAGGGCGAGCCGGTCGGCAAGCCCGCCGTCTACGGAGACGACCGGGTGTTCGTGTACATCCGCATGGAGGGCGACGCACCGAACCGCGTGGTGCGGGCGCTCGAGAAGGCGGGCCAGCCGGTGGTCACGCTCACGCTGCGCGACAAGCTCGACATCGGCGGCGAGTTTCTCCGTTGGGAGATCGCCACCGCGATTGCGGGCGCGGTCCTGCGCATCGACGCCTTCGACCAGCCGAACGTGCAGGAATCGAAGGACAACACGAAGAAGGTGCTGGCGTCATTCAAGAGCAGGGGCAAGCTGCCGCCCGCGGATTCGGTGCCGGCGTCACGCTCGAAGAGCGGGATCAAGGGCCTGCTCGACCGAGGCAAGGATGGAGCCTATCTGGCGATCATGGCGTACACCACGCGCACTCCTGGTTCCGAGGCTGCGATCGATGCGATCCGCACGTCGGTGCGCGACCGCAAGCACATCGCGACCACGGCGGGTTATGGCCCACGCTTTTTGCACTCGACGGGCCAGCTTCACAAGGGCGGCCCGCGCACGGGGCTCTTCCTCCAGATCGTGCAGGACGACACCAAGGACGTGCCCATTCCCGGCCAGCCTTACAGCTTCTCGATCCTCAAGCAGGCCCAGTCGCTGGGAGACCTGCAGTCTATGAGCTCGCGCCGCCTGCCGGTGCTGCGCGTCACCCTCGGCCGCGACCCCGCGGCGGGGTGGAGGTCCTTGGTCGCCGCGGTGAAATCAGCAGTACGTTAGGACGCCCTCACCCTGACCCTCTCCCGCGAGCGGGAGAGGGGACCAAGTCAAGGAGATAGCCATGGAGATGGGGATGGTCGGGCTGGGCCGCATGGGCGGCAACATGGCCCTGCGCCT
>WNGG01012067.1_pt1 | contig 12230 bp, 8 predicted proteins | sample 5400661 | NCBI WGS metagenome assembly WNGG01 (sample SAMN13153372, study PRJNA577476) | soil metagenome | isolation source: 100 cm soil or saprolite under Garry oak tree replicate 1 | place: USA:California | collected 2016-06-15 | reverse complement strand
ACGTCCCCGATCCCGCGCCAATTCGATAATGTTTGCGAGCGGTTTGCCGGCGGGATCAATCGAGAGGGAGCGATTATTGACTTTAACGCCGGTGGCCAGCGCGCTCGCGGCCGCTGCCTGATCGGAGACCGCGAAATCTCTGGAGTAATTAGTTACCAGCGCGACGTGTGGCATTCCGTCCAGGGCCAAACGCGCGTCGGAGCCTCCGAGATAAACACGAGTCAGTGCAATCCGTTCCGGTGCGAGCCCCTCCCCGATAACAAGAATTATCCCGAACGGCTTTTGGACGACCCAATGCTGGAAATAAAGCACCCCCAACCCAGCGAAAACAGCGAGGCACAAAAGCGCGAGCAACTGGTTGCGCCATTTCACCAGCGCGATGTAGCTGCGCATTAGTTCTATTGTCAATCCCGCAACCGCAGGAAACCGCTTGTCCGACTTCATAATCGTCGGCAGAGTGCGCGCATATGGCCGGCCCGGTGATGCTCATCATTCGTGATGGCTGGGGGATCAATCCCGGCGGCCAGAAGTCGCGCGAGCAAAATGGCGACGCCACCCTTCTTGCCAGCACGCCCTTTCACGACCAGCTCTATCGCGATTATCCTGGTAGCAAACTGAGCGCTAGTGGTTCTGATGTTGGTTTACCCGAAGGCCAAATGGGCAATTCGGAAGTCGGGCATCTGAATTTGGGCGCGGGTCGCGTCGTTCTCCAGGACCTTACGCGAATTAATAAGGCGATTGCCGATGGTGAGCTGACCCGAAATCACGTCGCGCAGGAAACTTTCGCAACCGCGCGGGGACATCGCCTTCACTTGTTAGGCCTGGTTTCGGATGGCGGCGTCCACAGCCATTACGATCACATGATTGCACTCGCGAACGCAGCCAGGGCTGCAAACGTTGATGAGATTTTCGTTCATGCCTTCACCGACGGCCGTGACTCGTCGCCCACCGGCGGACGGGAGTATCTGAAGATCTGCGAGGAACAACTTCGCGAAAGCGGCGCGCAAATTGTGACTGTAGTGGGACGATATTTTGCGATGGATCGCGATCGTCGTTGGGACCGAACCAAGAAAGCGTGGGACGCGGTCGTTCTCGGACGCGGCGAGATTTGCGAAGACTCTCCATCCGAAGCTTTGAATCGGCACTATCGCGAGGGCAAGACGGACGAGTTCATGCCGCCGTTGATTTTTGCTCAGGCGAATGAGCAACGCGTTCGCGATGGCGACGTCGTTTTGTTTTTCAATTTTCGGGCCGATCGCGCGCGCCAATTATCGCAAGCATTTCTGTTCCAGGATTTCGATTCTTTTGACCGGGAAGTGTGGCCGCAAATCAAATTCACTTCGCTGACTGAGTACGACGTTCGCTTTCCGTCCCCGTTCATTTTCCCTCCGCAAGACCTAAAGAATATTCTCGGCGAACTGGTAAGCGCAGCGGGCAAGTCCCAGTTGCGCATCGCCGAGACTGAAAAATACGCGCACGTGACCTATTTCTTTAATGGCGGAGTCGAAAAGCCTTTTCCGCGGGAAGAACGGAAACTGATCCCATCGCCCAAAGTCGCCACCTACGATTTGAAGCCCGAAATGAGCGCGCTTGAGGTAACGGATGAACTGCTATCGCGCCTGGGCAAATTTGATCTGATCATCCTGAACTTTGCCAATCCTGATATGGTCGGTCACACCGGGGTTGTGAAAGCCGGCATTAAAGCGGTCGAGACAGTAGATGAATGTTGCAGTCGGATTATTCCGAAACTGCTTGAGCTCGACGGCAAATGCATCGTCACCGCCGACCATGGCAATTGCGAACAGATGCGAAATCCCGACGGCTCACCCAATACCGCGCACACTACAAACCTTGTTCATTGCATTTATGTAGCGAATGATGCCGGGCAATTTCGATGCGAAGACGGGATTCTGGCGGATGTTGCGCCAACGCTCCTGTTCGTGCTTGGAATGGAAAAACCGAAAGAAATGACCGGGCGCAACTTACTGGTCAAACGCGGCTAGAATCGACCTTCGTTAAGATCGACCATGTGCGGTCGCGACATTCTCGAACGTGATTTCGTGCTGTCGATTTAGCACGCGTGTGCCGGCCGCGGCAATCCGCTCCAAGAAGCGCAGCTGACTTTCGGGCTCCATTTCGTGCCACACCGGTTTGCGCGCCAGGATCAGCTCGCCGTTCGATTCAATCAACGCGCCCCAGCCAATCGGAATTTCCGGCCCGCGAAACAATTCGCTGGGCAAAACGAGAAAGAACAAATTCGCGCAGCGATAGCGAATTAACGTTTCAAATTTTGTGCAATCGAAGAGTCGATTTTGTAATGCCTGCGTTTGCCGCACAACCTGTTTGTAACCGCGGTGGTCGATCGCGGAGAAATTGTGCGAATCGAATTCGTCGAAGAGTGAATCGGCAACGCGCAGCGCTGGGTAATGAACGCGCAGATTTCTCTCCAGAATCTCACGTCTCCGGTGAACTTGGTCGAGACGCCGCATCGTTGTCGAAGTGCATCCGTTGTCACGTCGAAGATCGACCAGCGCCTGTTTGCACTCAAAAATTGCGGTCACGACTGGTTGTCTTCCATTCGGGCGATACGCCGTGAGGTCTGCGCGATATCGGCAGTGCGGCAAAGTGACTTCCATCGCGCAGGCGGAGTAGCCTTCTCGTTGAGCCCAAACGAGAGCGAGGCGTTTCAGACGAGCGTGCGCCTCCGTTTCGCCGTTACGATTCCTCAGGCGCTGATCCATTTGGCCAGTTCGCGCGCCCAGTAGGTTACAATGATGTCTGCCCCGGCGCGCTTCAACGAAGTCATGATCTCAAGCACGGCGGCGCGTTCGTCCACGATGCCTTTTTCGGCTGCCGCCTTGATCATCGCGTATTCACCGCTGACGTGGTAAACCGCGGTCGGCTTGCGAAAGCGCTCGCGCACACGCCAGAGAATGTCGATGTACGGTAACGCCGGTTTGATCATCACGATGTCCGCGCCTTCGTCGATATCGAGGCCGACTTCGCGCAACGCTTCGTCGGCGTTTGCCGAATCCATTTGATAGGAGCGGCGGTCTCCAAATTGAGGCGGACTTTCGGCGGCTTCCCGAAACGGACCGTAAAAGACAGAAGCGAACTTCGCCGCGTAACTCATAATTCCGGTTTCAGCAAAACCGTTCATATCGAGCGCTTCGCGAATTGCGCCAATGCGGCCATCCATCATGTCGCTAGGCGCGACCATGTCTGCGCCGGCCTGCGCGTGCGAGAGTGCCGTTTTCACCAGAAGATCGACAGTCTGATCGTTCAGCACATGGAAATGATCGCCGTCGATGCGGGTCACGCCGCAATGGCCATGGCTCATGTATTCGCAAAGACAAACATCGGTGATCGCGACCACATCCGAACATTTTTCCTTAATCGCGCGCAACGCTTTTTGCACAACGCCGTTTTCGGCATAAGCGCCGCTCGCATGTTCATCCTTTTTTTGCGGAATCCCAAAAAGGAGAACGGCTTGGAGCCCGGCGTCGTGCGCCTGTCGCGCTTCATCGACGATTTTGCCAAGCGGAACCTGAAAGACGCCTGGCATGCTCGCGATTGGACGTCGTTTGTCGATCTTTTGGTTGACGAAAAGAGGCAACACGAAATCGTGCGCGGTGAGATTGGTTTCGCGAACGAGATTTCTTATAGCTGGAGACCGCCGCAACCGTCGTGGACGATGGACCAACTTTCGCACGCGACGAGGCTACGCGGTCGGGGATTACGTCGCAAGTTCGCTACTTGACCTCGGTGCGTCTTCGCAGTGAAGTCGCATTTCGTGGGTGCGACAAATTACTTGCTGATCGATATCAGCAACTCGTTTACAAAACTCGCCTTCGCGACCCGGCGGCGAATTTTGAAACCGAGGCGCATTCCCACCGCAAACCTCACGGCTGCGACGCTTCAACGCTTTGTGAGACGGCGCTCGCCACGGCGAGTCCGTCCGGGGACGGACAGGATCGATATCTTCGTTGTCTGCTCAGTCGTGCCGAAGAAAAACGGTACCGTCCGGGAAGCCGCGAAGCGATCGAGGATTTTATGGTTAACGCCGCGGGTCGACCTTGGCGTTGGAATCGATTATCCGAATCCGAAAACAATTGGGGCGGATCGGCTGGCGAATGCAGCAGCGGTCGCCGCGCTTTATGGATGTCCCGCCATTGTAGTTGATTTTGGGACCGCAGTGACATTCGACATCGTCTCGGCCCGGCGAAAATACGTCGGCGGAGTGATTGCGCCCGGACTGGAATCGATGACAAATTTTCTTTATCAACGGACCGCGCTTTTGCCGAAGCTTTCTCTAAAAGAACCTCGGTCGACCGTTGGAAGATCGACAATCGAGGCGATGCGCTCCGGCGCGGTGATCGGCTATCGCGGACTCGTGCGCGAGATTATTGCCAGGATCAAGGCCGAGCGCTTTCCCGGGAAGAAAGTGCATGTGATTGCGACCGGCGGTTACGCCGATTTGATCGCCGGACGGCTACGCGAGATCGATGCCGTCCATCCAAATCTTACCCTGGAAGGCTTGCGGATCGTCGCAAATCTCAACGCGTAAGCGGGCTTAATTCCGGCTGCTCTGGGAGCAGGAAAATCCTCTTCCAGCGTCAAAAATTTAGGGCTTGTAATTGGGCTTGCGAAAAGGTTTGATGGCAAGAGGCATGAAGATTCGCAAAATCGCGGCGGTCGCAGTGTTGGTGCTCGGTTCCTTGGCGGCGGACAACGTTGCTCCTTCGAAAGCGGAACTTGAAGCAATGTATGACAAAGCCTTTCGAGCGTTCGACGGGAATAATTTTCCGGACGCACTGAAAGAACTCGACGCGATTGACGCGCGTCAGCCGGACCTCGCCGAATCGCAAAACTTGCGCGGCGTAATCATGATGCGCCAAGGAATCTACGACAAAGCCGAAGCCGCGCTGCGCGAAGCGTTGCGGATCGATTCGAAATTTTGGAACGCCCGTTTCAATTTGGCCGAGATTCCGTTTCTAAGAAAGGATTGGGTTGAGGCGCGCAATCGCTTTCAGGAATTACTTTCGAGCAACGCGGCTGAGCTGCAGGGCGAAGCGACCCAGCTCATTCAATATAAAATCCTCTTAACTTATTTGCTCGAAGGAAAAGAGAACATGGTCGATTCGCTTCTGGCCAAGTTCGAGCTTTCTCCGGACACCCCCGCAGTCCACTACGCGAACGCGGCGATCGCACTCCAGCAAGACAAGACGAAGGAAGCGAAGGACTGGATGGCACAAGCGGAAAAGAATTTCTCGCCCCAGCTGAACAAGCTTTTTGCCGAATCGCTCTACGAGGTCGGTTGGCTCCAAAAACAGGCCGGCCAAACACGCGCAGCCCTTGAGTTAACCACAGCGGCTGATCGTGCTGCCAAGACCAAGGCGTTTGCCCGATCCCGCGTTGAGCAGGCGCGGCAGGCTTATCAACAACGCGACTTTGCCGCCGCCAGCAAATTTATCGACGACGCGGACGCGGCTGATCCAAATCAGGCAGCTACTTTGAATTTGCGGGGCGAAATTTTGCTGGAGCAAAAGCAATTCGATCAGGCCGAGGCCGAATTCAAAAAGGCGTTGAAAGCGGATTCGAAATTCCGCCAGGCACAATTCAATCTGGCTTTGGTGCCATTGAAGAAAAAAGATTATGCCGCCGCCCGCGATCGGTTTGAAGCGCTCCTGAGCAAGACACCGGGGGGAGACAAAACCGAAGCCGCGCAACTGATCAAGTTCGACATCTACATGACGTGGTTGCTGGAAGGCAAAGACAGTCGTGCTCAGAAGTTGATGGAGCAGTTCCAGTTTACCGGCGACACGCCGGCTCTCTATTATGCCCAGGCCGCGTGGGAGTTTAAACATAACAATCCGACCAGGGCGACCGATTGGATCACTTCCGCGAAGAAAATTTATTCGCCCGCGCTGAACGTTGTTTTCGCGGATTCATTTTACGATCTCGGCTGGATGCAAAGCCCGGCGCTCGCGACCTCGCCCGCGCCAGCCGTTGAAGCCGCTACTGCTTTGGTTGAAGCACAAACCGAATCAAGTCCGGCAATAGAGCCAAGCCCAATTCCTGGAGCAGCTGTTGCGAAGGGTAAAGCAGCCGAAGCTAAGGCCAAGGCCGCTGCACCCGCGATTGCCGGAATGGAGGCGACTGCCCCCAAACCGGAAGAGCCCACGGCCAGCACCGCTGTCACACAATCTTCCGGCGCCGCGCCGGGATCATTTGCCGCTGGCAGTCCAGCCAGACCTGAAGAGATTCCGACGTCGCCCGCGCCGAGTTTCTCGCCCATCGTAGAAACGCCAGTAGCAGCGGCCCGCGCGCCAGCATCATCCGCGGCCGTTCCCGCTGCGCGCGAAGAGCCGGCAGTTGTGCAATCGCAGCCCGCCAAGGCGCCTGCTCAGCAAGCGCCCGCTCCTGTCGCGGCTGCAAAACCGCCAGTCGTGGCCGCGGCATCGGCCACGCCAGCAACCGCGCTTGCTCCTGCGCATGTCGGCGAAGTTTCTCGCGGAAAATTTGAAGCCGGCAACTTAATTGCGGCAATTTTCGTTTTGGCTGGAATTGGCATCATCGTGTTCGTTGTATACGAAATTCGTGGCCGCGGAATTCATTTCCCAAGTTTCCGCCGGGCCGCGCCGGCAACCGGTCCGCAGTTCGAAGGTATGGAATATGCCGCTGCGGCTCCCAGAGAAATGAAAGTTATGCCGCGATTGAGTGGCGGACCGCGCCAGGTCTCTCTTAAATTGAAAGCAACCGAGCCGGCACTGCGCCGCGCAGTAGTGCCCCTCAGCACGCCAGGCCGTGCTTTTGGCGGCGGGACGGCTTTGGAACCGGCAGTCGAGGGAAATGGTGAGCGCCAGTTCGAGCTTGAACCGAAAGTCGAAACATTCGAAGCGGTTGGCTCAATTGTTGAACAGGGTGCGATGCCGGTGGAAGCGGTTGGCGAACCGGTCGCGCAATCGGAATGGATCGCGTCTGAGTCTGAGGCCGGAATGGTCGCGCAACCCGAATGGATCGCGCCTGAGCCTGAGTTGCCGCCGATCGAAATTGCGCAACCGGTGTTTGCCCAGCCCGAATGGATCGCGCCTGAGCCTGAGTTGCCACCGATCGAAATTGCGGCGCAACCAGTGTTTGCGCAACCCGAATGGATTGCGCCTGAGCCTGAGTCGCTACCGGTCGAAATTCCGCAATCAGTAGCCGCCCAACCGGAAGAAATCACGGTCTCCGAAATTGAGCCGGTCTTTGCCGACGCTGCAACGATTGCCGAACCGGAAATCGAGCCTGTTAGTCAGGGTCAACCGATTCCTCAGTTGACGCCTGTGGAGGAACCGTCCATCATTGAGGTCACTGAACCTGAACCGGCCGGATTTGACGCGCTTCATCAACCTAGCGAACCGTCTTTTGAGCCTGTTTTCGAATCACGAATTTACGAACCAACCACACCAGTAAACATGCCTGAACCGATCCAAATCCCAACTGCTTCAGCAGGGCGAGGCGGCATGCCTCAACCAGCCGGGGCGATGCAAACTGCCGTCCAGCTCACGTTCGTTTTCGAGATTGCGTCGATGCAACTGACTCCAACCTTCAAGATGGGGGCGTTGCAGTTAAGGCCATTCTCGAAAATCGTGACGATGCGCTTGGCTGGGTCAGCTCCGCAACCGGCAATGAATCTGCAGGTGACTTTTGAGATCGCACGGATCCAGCCCGCCGGCGGAACGCTCGGAAGCGTGCGCCTCACGCCGTCGCAACAGCAGCGTCCAACCGTGGTTGGATCGCCTTCGTTCACGGTCGGGGGTTTGCATTTAGTTTCGGATTTCGCGGCCGCACCACTTCAGCTAACGCCGTCACAGCAGGGACAAGCTACAGTCCACGTCGTTGTTCCGTTCCAAATCGCGACGGTCGAATTCTCACCGTCTTTTGAGATTTCATCGATTGTGCTCAATTCGAATTCCAAGCAAGTATCAGTGCAGCTCCCGAGCGCCGGTGGCGCTGTCGTCGAAGGCGCACCGGTTTTCGAAATCTCGAATTTGCAGCTCACTGGCAGCGGGGAAATCGGAATGATGCAGCTGAACCTGACCGGTCACGGTCCCAAGCGCGCGGCCTGATCCGGCGGGCAAGATCGAAATCTTTCGAGCATTTCGACGAATCGATCTGACTTTGTCGCGGATTATCGGCGTTTAACGAAGTTGCTGCGGTTTAGCGACCGTAGTGGCTGCGGTAGAAATTCGCCGTCTCGCCGGATTAATTTCCGGTCGAAATAAATCTCGCCTCCGCCATAACTCGGTCGCTGGATATTGACCATGTCCCAGTGCACCTGGCTTCGGTTGCTATTGTCTGCTTCCTCGTAAGCCTGACCGGGAGTGAAATGAAACGAACCGGCAATTTTTTCGTCGAAAAGAATATCTCGCATCGGCTCGAGAACGTGCGGATTGAATCCGAGCGAAAACTCGCCGATGTAGCGAGCTCCGGCGTCGGAATCGAGGATCTTGTTGAGTTTCTCAGTCTGGTTGCTTATCGCCTGAACAATTTTGCCCTTGCGGAAATCGAGGCGAATCCCGTCAAAGGCGATGCTTTGATAAATTGTTGGCGCGTTAAATGTGATATGGCCTTCCACCGAATTTTTCACTGGCGCTGTGAACACTTCACCATCCGGAATGTTCCGGTCGCCTCCGCAAATGACTGCCGGAATTCCTTTGATGCTAAATCGCAGATCCGTTCCCGGCCCTTTGATTTGGACGCGGTCCGTTCTCTCCATTAACGCTTTCAGGGCTTTCATTCCTGGCTGGAGTCTGCGGTAATCGAGCGTGCAAACTTCGAAGTAAAAATCTTCAAAAGCTTGGGTGCTCATTCCTGCCAACTGGGCCATCGACGGAGTCGGCCACCTCAGTACGACCCATTTGGTTTTCTTGACGCGTTGATCTTGAACCGGGCGCATTTTCTTCGCGACCAGCTGCATTTTCGCCACCGGTACGTCGGATAATTCGGTAATGTTATTGCTTCCCCGCAACGCGATATAGGCGTGCATTTTCTTCATGCGTGCCAGCTCATGCCGCGCGGCCAGCGTCAGTTGTCGGTCCGATGCTTCCAACGCTAGCTCGCGTCCGATGCGGGCTCGCTGGATCCGGACGAATGCAATTGCGCCTGCTTTTCGAACTGCGCGAATGAGCGCGATGGTCATTTCGTCGGGGACGTCGAAAGCCTCAATCAAGACGTTCTCGTTTCGTTTGAGCCTGGTCGAATATTCCACCAGGAGTCGATTCCATCGAGTTCGCGGGATGCAACCGTCTGGCAGGCGATCTGATCAACCGTTTCGGCGGAAGCGCGCCCCGAACGCGCCGTCGAAATTATCCTGAAAGGGAATAGAACGCCTTTCTTCCTCGAGCTGTAAAATCGAAATCACCCGGAGCAGCGTTTGAACGACGTCCTCATTTTCCTCTCGTTCTAGGCTGCACGTGCTGTAAACGAGAATTCCTCCAGGCTTCAGGAACGGGATTACAGCACGCGTAATCTCAATTTGCCGGGCGCGCATCCGATTAAAGTCCGCCGGTTTCAAGCGCCATCGGACATCGACGCGGCGTCGCATCACGCCAGTATTGGTGCAGGGAGCGTCAATCAAGATTCGATCGAATGGCGCAGCCGAAAGAATCTCCGGTGGAGCGGCAGATTTCATCCAATCATGGCAAACGATTTTGGCAATTCGAACACCGAGCCGCGCGAGATTTTCGTCGAGTAGATTTAAGCGGGCAGGTTCGCGATCGCACCCGATGAGCAAGCCTTGGTTTGCCATCAATTCTGCCAGATATCCCGTTTTACCGCCGGGAGCGGCGCAGGCGTCCAGAATCTTTTCGCCTGGCTTCGGTTGCAATAACTCGCACGCGATCGATGTGCTCGGGTCCTGAACATAACAATCGCCCTGGTCGAGCGCGTCCGCGGGTGCCGGCAGTTCGACAAAGTTGGAGACTTTTGGCAGCGTCCGCGCGTTGCGATAGCGGTCGAGGAAACTCTGCCGATCAATTTTTAGGCGGTTAATTCTCGCGTAAATTGGGGGTGACTGATTGTTCCAAGTGCACAAGGCTTCGGCCCCACCGCCTCCAAATTGTTTCGCCCAACGCTCAATCAGAAACTGTGGGTGCGAGGTTCGAACATCAAGCGACTGAGAATTTGCTCTCCTTTGCAAGCCCCGGCGGTCGCGCGCAGCGGAGCGCAGTATCGCATTGATGATCGCATGCTGGCGTTTTGGAGACAGGTCGACCGTTTCATAAACCGCCGCATGTTCGGGCGTCTTTGCGATAAACAGTTGATAGAGACCGATGCGCAGAATGTCGCGAAGATCTTCATCCACGCGTCCGCGTCGAAGCTCGCGGATCCAAAAGTCCAGAAGTGTGCGGTTGCGCAAGACGCCGTAAAAGAGTTCGACGGCGAATGCCCGATCGGCGGACCGGAACTCCGCCTTGGAGAGCGCGCTGGAAATGACCGTGTCGGCGAACTCTTTTTCTCTACGCCAGGTTCTCAGCGCGGCGAGAGCGACTCGGCGAGCAGAGGTCCGCGCCACAACGAATTCTACCGCGGAATGATGCTCGCGCGGCCAATGGAATGATAATGGAAACCGAGCTCGCCCATCGTCTCGGGATTCAACAGGTTTCTCCCATCGAATACGATCGGCGTGGTCATCCGCTTTTTGAGCGCGGCAAGATCGACATTGGCAAACTCATTCCATTCAGTGGCGATGACGAGCGCTTCGGCGCCGTCAACGGCTTCTAATGCAGAAGCCGCGAATTTTGCGTCCGCGATTGCCTTGAGGTCGCGCGCTTTCTCCATCCCTTTCGGATCGTAAACGACCACGTGCGCGCCTTCGCGCAGCATCGCGTCGACCAATTCGATCGCGACCGACGACCGAACGTCGTCGGTGTCCGGCTTAAACGTCAAACCCCAGACCGCGATCTTCTTTTCTCGCAATACCCATAGCGTATCGCGGATGAGTTTCAGAAAACGCTCTTTTTGCCCGGCGTTAATTTGCTGCACTTCTTTCAGAAGAGTAAACGGAACACCGAGTTGCTCGCTAATGTGGATGAACGCGGCGACGTCTTTTGGAAAACAGGAACCGCCGTATCCGATGCCGGCATTGAGAAATTGGCGGCCTATGCGCCGGTCCATTCCAATTCCGTCCGCGACTTTTTCCACGTCTGCTCCGCTCGCGTCGCAGATCGCGGATATGGCGTTGATGTAGGAAATTTTCAGGGCGAGGAACGAATTCGCAGCGTGCTTGATTAGCTCGGCACTGTTAATTCCGGTGACCAGCACCGGCGCCATGAACGGTTCGTAAACCTTTTTCATCAGATCGACGGCGGGCTGACTCTGGGCGCCAATGACAATCCGATCCGGATGCATTAAGTCGTGAATGGCGCAGCCCTCGCGTAGGAACTCCGGATTGCTGACCACGTCAAACTTCGCGCCGTGCCGATTGTAACGCTTGATTGTTTCCGCGACCCGTTCGCCAGTTTTTACCGGCACCGTGCTCTTATCGACGATGACCCGATAATCGGTAAGGACGTCGGCGATCTCGCGGGAAACTTTTTCGATAAAGCTAAGATCAACATCTCCATTTGCCTGCGGCGGCGTTGGCACGGCGATGAAGATGATGTGTGATTTGTCTACGCCTTCGCGGATGCTGCTGCTGAAATGCAAACGGTGGGCGGAAACATTGCGATGGACAATTTCTTCCAAGCCGGGCTCATAGATTGGAATGCGCCCGGCCTGGAGGGTTTTAATCTTTCCCTCATCATTGTCTACGCAAATGACGTTGTGGCCGACGTCGGCAAAACATGCTCCCGTGACAAGCCCAACGTAACCCGAACCGATGATCGCAATGTCCATGGTGAATTAGTGCCGCTGGCTCGCCGCGGCGCCAGGATCGCGACTCACCTTTACGATTCCGGCCCCTGATTGCAACCGGATCATTGTCCTTGATTGCCCGGATCAAAATTTAAATCGAAACCAAACTTGGGAAATGCTTTCAGGGTAAACGTGAGCAGAATGCCGTACTCCTTCTTGTTACCGGTGTTGTCTCGTACCACCCCGCCAAAGGAGGCGACCCAGTTCGTCAAATCACGATAGATAGCATAGCGCTGTTCCTGGAAGACGCCGATCGTGCCTTCGTATTGCTCCTGAAATCCGAAACCCCAGTTGTCGTTCAGCCGGTAATACCCGCCAAGCACGACCAGACT
>WNGG01012330.1_pt1 | contig 12231 bp, 9 predicted proteins | sample 5400661 | NCBI WGS metagenome assembly WNGG01 (sample SAMN13153372, study PRJNA577476) | soil metagenome | isolation source: 100 cm soil or saprolite under Garry oak tree replicate 1 | place: USA:California | collected 2016-06-15 | reverse complement strand
GCGCATCGGGGCACCCTGCTCCTCGACGAGATCGGCGACATGCCGCCCGTGATGCAGGCCAAGCTGCTCCGGGTCCTGGAAGAAAAGGAGATCGAGCGCGTCGGCGGAGGCCGTCCCATCGCGGTGGACGTTCGGGTCCTGGTAGCGACCCACCGGGACCTGCCGGACCTCGTCAAGCAGGGCCAGTTCCGCGAGGATCTTTTTCATCGCGTCTATGTCTTCCCGCTCGCGCTCCCTCCGCTTCGAGAACGGCCGGAGGACATTCCGGTGCTGGCGGCGCATTTCTCGCGCCGGGTCGCAGAGCAAAACCACTGGAAGCCCAAGGTCTTCACGGACGATGCCGTCGCGGCTCTGGCGAAATACTCCTGGCCCGGAAACGTGCGCGAGCTGCGCAACGTCGTCGAACGCCTGCTCCTTCTTTGCGACACGCAGGTGGACCGCGATGCGGTGGAGTCAACGCTTCCGCGTCTGCCCCGCGCCGCCGCCCGCGTACAGGGATCCCTCGCCGAGCGCGTCGAAGCCTTCGAGCGCGAGACGCTGCTGGCGGCGCTCGAGTCCCACAACTTCCACATGACCGAAACCGCCAAGGCGCTCGGCCTCGAGCGCAGCCATCTCTACAAGAAATGCCAGCAACTGGGAATCGATCTGCAGTCCGCTCGAAAAGGCGGCTAACTTTGAGCCTGTTTGGCCACAGAGACACGGAGACACAGAGAAAAAGCTTATCTCCGTCGCTCTGTGGCTAAAAGCTGCGGGGGAAATTTTGCTTTGTCCCGGGAAAAAGATGGGCCAGAATGGTAGGCTTTGCAGGAGGAAGATCTGCCTTGAAGATTTCTGTAGTAGGTTGTGGGTATGTGGGTCTGGTAACAGGCGGCTGCCTGGCCGAAATCGGCCATCAGGTGGTGTGCACCGACAACGACGCAGCTAAAATTGAGACGTTACAGGCGGGAAAGCTGCCCATTTATGAACCGCATCTGGACAGCATCGTCGAAAAATGCGGGCGCGCAGGGTGCCTCCGATTCAGCGCGCAGCCGGCGGAGGCCGTGCGCGAAGCCAGGGCCATCTTCATCTGCGTCGGCACGCCCCCGCTCGATACGGGAGACGCGGACCTTTCCGCCATCGACAATGTGGCGCGGCTGATTGCAACCGAATCCCGCACGCCCAAGCTTGTAGTCGAAAAGAGCACGGTCCCGGTCCACACGGGACAGCAACTGAAACGCGCGCTTGCGGTCTATGGACGCCACCCCGGGGTTACTTTCCAGGTAGCGTCGAATCCAGAGTTTCTGCGTGAAGGAACGGCGGTCGGAGACTTCCTCCATCCCGATCGTATCGTGGTTGGAGTGGACGACCGGGAAGCGGAGAAACAGCTTCGGGAAATCTACGGCCCGATCCTGGATCAGAAATTCAACTGCCCGGTGCACGAGCGGACGTGCCCCTCTGCCGCCGCGCCCCCTTTCGTCGTCACCACGGTCAACAGCGCCGAGCTTATCAAACACGCGTCTAATTCGTTTCTCGCCATAAAGATCTCGTACGCCAATGCCATCGCGGACCTGTGCGAGAAGCTCGGGGCCAATGTTGAAGAAGTCACGCGGGCCATGGGCATGGACCCGCGCATCGGACCTCAATTCTTACGCGCGGGGTTGGGCTTCGGCGGCTTCTGCCTGCCCAAAGACATCCAGGCTTTTATTCGGCTGGCGGAACGGGCGGGAGCGGATTTCAGCCTGCTGAAAGAAGCCGAAAAGCTCAACAGGGGGCGGATCGATTACTTCCTCGAGAAGACGCGCCGCGCGCTGTGGGTGATCAAGGACAAACAGATCGGAATCCTCGGGCTGGCGTTCAAGGCAAACACCGACGACATCCGGTTTGCTCCCGCAATAGAAATCATCCGCCGCCTGCTCGCCGAAGGAGCGCGTATCCGGGCGTATGACCCGGAAGCCATGGAGAAAACGCGGCAGATTTTCCCGGCAGTGCAGTTCACTGAAAACCCCTACGAGGCGGCCCGTGACGCCGATGCGCTGCTCATCGTTACGGAGTGGGAGCAATTTCGCTCGCTGGACTGGAACCGTGTCCGCGAGCTGATGGACCGGCCGCTCCTGCTGGACGGCCGCAACCTCCTGGACCCGGAGGCGATCAAGGCGGCCGGCTTTGAATATCACTCCGTGGGCCGCCCCGACACCTCCCCTCCCTTGACCTGAGGCAGTATAGGCTCCTCGCGGCAAAGTCAGCAATCTGTTGAAAATGACCAATGATAAATGACAAATAGACCTGGGAGGGCGCCTTGCCCCCTGGATTTGTCATTTATCATTGGTCATTTGCCATTGGCCATTTTACGAATGACGAATCGAAAAGTCAGAGAGGCGAAGAGAGCTTGCCTGCAACGTAATCGGCGGCGGCTCCGGGGGAAGACGCGACCTCGATCATCCGGTTATTCGCTTCGCCCCACGGCGAGGGATGGCCCAGCTCGACTTCGCGGACGCGCTCGATGATCGGCCGCCAGAAGTCGCCGAGCACAACGAATGGGCGCGACTTCATCACGCCTTTGTTCAACATTTCCCACACCACGGCCAGCTCGACGAGCGTCCCGGTCCCGCCCTTGCAGGCGACGTAGCCGTGGCCGCGTCGCACCAGTTCGAAGAGCCGCGACTCCCACGTGTCCACGCGAATTTCCTCGTCGACCCAACGGTTCGCGCGCGCCTGGAAAAATTTCGCGGTGACGCCGAGCGTGCGACCGCCGGCGCCCTTGGCGCCGCGCGAGGCCGACTCCATTACACCGCCGTAGCCGCCGGTGCACACGACGAAGCCCTTCGTCGCGAGCGCGTAGCCCAGCTCACGCGCCTCGGCGTAAGCGGCGTCGCCCTCTTTAGGGCGGCTGCTGCCAAACACAGTGACGATCTTGCTCTCGAGCATCAGCGCTTCCTGGGAGGATCATACGGCCGCCATTATTGCCGGCCGGGCCATTTTCTCACACGCTCAACCCTGCTTCAATCAGGCCAGTCGGTGCTTGCGCCTTTTCCGACCGATCGCCCGACGTGTTGCGGGGTCGTGAGAAAAAATGTATCGCCGGCTTCCAGCCGGCAAAGGTCGTGTTGACCCAAAAGGAGTTGTCGAGGCTCAGATGCCGGCGAGACGCCGGCGCTACGATTTTTTCTCACGACCTGTGTCTCCGTGGTGAAACAGGACGTCTTGCCGCTCCAGGATCACTGTCTGAATCGCAGAGTCGGAGACACGGGAGAAAATCGAAGTAGAAGATCGAGGACGGCCAATATCTTCCACCTCCAATTTTCGATGCGCAGACCGGTCTTGAAGGGCCGCAAAGTATCTGTTTACATCTAAGATGGCGTTCGAGGAAAAGGAGGCAAGAATGCGAGTCGGATTTGCGTTAGGGAATATTGGACCGATCGGAACGGCGGAGAATCTCATAAAGATAGGGCAGCGAGCAGAAGCGCTGGGCTACGACACGCTGTGGTCTGTCGAGCGGCTTCTCTGGCCAGTGAACCCGCAGTCGCCTTACCCGGTGACGTCCGACGGCATGCTGCCGGAGGAATACAAGCACGTGCTCGACCCGCTGGAGACGATGACCTTCGTGGCTGCCCACACCAAAAGGATCGCGGTGGGGTCCAGCGTGCTCGACATGCCTTACTACAACCCTGTCACGCTGGCGCGCAGGCTCACCACTCTTGACGTCCTCTCCGGCGGACGACTGCGCGTGGGACTGGGGCTGGGCTGGTCAAAGGACGAATTCGAGGCAGCCGGCGCGGAGTTCAAGGAGCGCGGCGCGCGTGCGGATGAGTTCCTCCAGGTGCTGAAGACCATCTGGACCAGCGATCCGTGCGAGTTTCAAGGAAAGTTTTTTCGACTGCCGAAATCGGTGATCCACCCCAAGCCGGTTCAGAAGCCGCATCCCCCGATTTATGTGGCGGCATTTGTCCCGGCGGCGCTGAAGCGCATTGCCAGGTTCGCCGACGGCTGGAACCCCGTGGCCGTTCCTGTGGAGGGCATGAAGCAGATGTTCGATAGCGTCAAGCAGATGGCCCGGGCTGAGGGCCGGGACCCGGCGAAGCTCGAACTGGTGGTGCGCGCCAACGTCGAGATCACCGAAAAGCCGCTCGGCGAGCAGCGCATGATCTTCACCGGCACGCTCGAGCAAATCAAGGGGGATGTCGAAGGCTGCAAGCGCATCGGCGCACACGAAATCCACTTCGATCCGACTTTCATGCCCGGGGCCATGCAGATCGAGCGCTGGCTTGCGCTGATGGAACAGCTGCGCAAGCTGGTCTAGGTTTTCTTGCTTGCTCTCGGGCTGGTAACGGACCCAGCACCAAGCCAGTTCAATGGCAATGTCGCGAACGTGACAGTTACCGGTGTGGCTGATTCCTTGCTCGCGCCGGCTATCGCCGCTCTGGTAGGGCGTCGGTGTCAGACCCGACAGCGATCCCACTTGCCGCCGGTTGCCAAACTTCCTCCAGCCAAAGAGCTCTCGTACCAACACCCAACTCCCATGAGTACCAATGCCCCCCAACATCGCGAGCTGACGCACCTTGTCCAGGTCCGCACTCTCTTGCTGTTTGTCCGCGCCCTCTCGCTTTTTCATTGCGCACCGGCGTTCGCCTTCCAGAGCCTGGATCTGCTTCTTCACAAACAGCACATGCTCCCACTCCCGCTTCAAGCGGCTCTTTAAGGCCGCAGGCAGCGCCTTGCCGTTCCACAACCGGATCGCCTCGAGTTGTGCGTCTGAAAGGTCCATACGAGACTCCAACCGGATCCCCTGGGTCGCCAGCAACCCCCGGATCCGATTCGTCGTCCGCGTCTTTTCCTTCCTCAGACTGCGCAGCTCTCGATGCAACTGCCGCCCGTCCTCCTCCTCGGGCGAAGGAACTCGCACCACACTCCAGACCTTGCGCTCTCCGTACTCGTAGCGGATCAACATTGTCAGTAGCTTCTGCACATCCAATCCGAGCGATGTGGACCCTGCGGGGGTGACCCGCGCCGTCAACAGCGAGTCGGCTGCCTATGACGGTGCGGGCCATGTGGGGCCGAGCAGAGGCGCTTATGACTTCGACGCTGCGGCGAGGTCAGCATGCAAACGTATGGTATGGCCCGCTACCACGTAAATCCGCTGTGTATAGGAAACATAACCTGGAGCGCGGATCTCAAGATTGTACGCATCCGGCCGCAGCCGTATCGACTTCATCTTCCCCGCCGTCCCGGCGTAGGCACCGTTAATGAACACCTCGGCGTCCTTGACGTTCGTGTCCAGTTTGATCTCACCGGTGTTTGACGTGTAGACCGGGTATGGTCCGTAATACCCGTACGGCCAGTAGCGCCCGTAGTAGAACGGGCTGTACCAACCCAATGGGCTGATTGCCGGACCAACAAGGATGCCTCCCCGAAACCGTGCATGTGCGCTCGCGGGCAGCGCCATCATCAGGAACGCGCCGACTACCAATCCGGCTACTTTGAATGTTTTCATTGACCTATCCTCGACTTTCCCGGCCTCCAAATGCGGGCGGCCGTACACCACATACTGATACCCTTCTCCTGAAATTGTTTCACCACCACGCCGCCTATGCACGACGGCGAGCGCAGGTCTGACGGTGTCCGGAACAAAGCACACGGATGTTCGTATTCTCTGATGGCGCATTCAATCGGCTGCCGGGAGCCCGTCTGAGAATTGCGAAGGCCGCTCCGCAATTTTCGGACCGGCTCCCAGTCAGCTCGAGCAGAAGGGGCGGTCGAATGGAATGGGCATAATGAAGGAGAAAATCATGAATAACCAGCCTGGGGCAGGACGCTTCGGATCCGCACTGCCAATCACGACGGGTCTCATATGTTTGCTTTGCATCGTGCCGGTCGGGGCAGCTCAACCGGCTCCGTCAGCCGGGGTTGACCCCTGCCAGGAATCTCTTCCAGCATTGTATCAGCGAATTTCCCCGGTGGTGGTCTTGATTCGGGCGACCTCGATCGACCCGTACGACGCTGAACACCGGATCCAGCGCGTCATGGGATCGGGCGTGATCATCGACTCGTCCGGCCTCATTTTGACCAATTCCCACGTGGTCTTCGGGAGCGCTGCAATTGCGGTGGTCCTGGATGACGGTACCGCATTGCCGGCGTCTCCAGTGGGCGCAGACCCGATTTTCGACCTGGCGTTGATCCGGATCCCCACTCCCAAAGAGGGCACTCTCCCATCGGGACAGCTCGGTGATTCGAATAGCGTGCGGGTCGGTGACGAAGCATACGCCATAGGGAACCCGCTCGGACTGGACCAGACAATCACACGCGGGATAGTATCGGCAGTCAATCGTGTGCTCCCGGGCGCTGCGTGGTCGCTGACGGAGCCGCTGTTGCAGACGGACGCCGCGATCAATGCCGGCAACTCCGGTGGCCCGCTGGTCGACCGTTGCGGCAACATCATTGGGATTACCACTGCGATCATTCCCGACGCGCGGGGCATCGGCTTTGCGATCCCGGCAAACCTTATCAAGGAAGTGGTGCCGAAGTTGATTGACGACGGCCGGGTGATCCGCCCCTGGTTGGGGGTCCAGGGACAATTTGTGCCTCCCGTCTTAAAAGATCTGCTCCGGATCCCGCTCACGGAGGGGTTTCTCGTTGAAGCTGTGGAGCCCGGGAGCCCGGCTGAGAAGGCCGGCTTGCGCCATGGTGAATTCGAGTTGACCGTAGCCGGAGATCCCATTCTGCTCGGAGGCGACATCATCCAGAAGGTGAACGATACGGTGTTGGACAATGTGGACAAGCTTCAGCAGGCACTTGCGTCGCTGAGGATCGGCGCGAAAGTCCGACTGACAGTATTCCGCGAAAACAAGCAGGTCCATGTGGAGGTGGGCATCGTCGAACGTCCTCTTTTGCCTTGGGATTATCGAGGCAGAGGGACTCACTCCCCCGCCGAGACGGCTCCGCAAGATCGTCAATCGTCTCTGCCGGGGCCCGCGACCGGTCTCAGGCGGCTTCTGTTCTGAACATCGCTCAGGCGCCGCGGATCGTTCGTTTCCTGCTGCCCGAGGGACGGCGCTTTCGGCGCTGCGCGCCGAAAACGCCTAGAAACCTTTCAAGGTAATTCGTAGTACTACGCTCAACACAATTTTTTCCCAGTGCAGAACCAGGTCCCTGTACTGTACGCCGTGCCACCGGTGCGGTACCGGGAGCGGTAGCGACCGGGTGCCGTCGCTGCGGGCTGATAGCTGACGGATCGGCGCGGCCGGCGGCGCCGAGAAAATTCGTGGCAAGTCTTTCTGTGGTCAATTTCGTTCCCCGAAGCTGCTCCAGAAAGTGAGGCATTAGCGTCTCTCCTTCTGCAGCCACGCGTCAATGTTTTGCTCCAGGACGTCGAGCGGCACGGCTCCCGAACCCAGCACTGCCTCGTGAAAGGCTTTCACATCGAAACGGTCCCCGAGCCTCTGCCGGGCCCGAGCCCGCAGCTCCTTGATCTTCAATTCGCCGATTTTGTAGGCGAGCGCCTGGCCCGGCCATGCGATATAGCGGTCAATCTCGTTAACGACATCCAGCTCCTGCTTGGCGGCGTTCTCCATGAAGAAATCGATCGCTTTCTTCCTGTCCCAGCGCATCACATGCATGCCGGTATCGACAACAAGCCGGACGGCGCGCCACATCTCGTAGGTGAGCTGCCCGAACTTGGAATAAGGATCGTCGTAGAGTCCCATGTCCTCGCCCAAGGATTCGGCATACAGGCCCCATCCTTCCACAAAGGCCGTGTAGCCGCCATACCGCCGGAATTTCGGAATCTCCCCGAGCTCCATGGCCAGTGCGATCTGCAGATGGTGGCCGGGCACCGATTCATGCAGGGAGAGCGCCATCATTTCGTACTTCGGCCGTGTCTCGGGCTTGTAGAGATTGACGAAATACGTTCCCGGCCGCGAGCCGTCCGCCGCGGGTTCATGATAATAGGCCGTGGTGGTATCGGGGGCGATGATCTCCGGAACAGGATCTACCCCATAAGGCATGCGCGGCAGAGTCCGGAAGACTTTGACCAGGTTGGGATCGATCCGTTTGGACATGGCCCGATACGCATCCAGCAGTTCCTCCGGAGTCTTATAGTAGAAGCGCGGCTCGTTTCGTAAGAACTCGAGGAACCGGGCGAAGCTGCCTTTGAAATCCATCTGCTTGATCAAAGCATCCATGCCGGCGCGGATGCGCGCCACTTCGCGCAGGCCGATCTCGTGAATCTCCTTCGGCGTCAGGCTCGTGGTGGTGTACTTGCGCGCAAAAAAGGCGTACATGGGTTCGCCATTTGGCATCTGCCACGCCCCCACCGGTTCGGGGCACGCAGGAAGGTACTCTTTGACGAAAAACTCCTTGAGCTTGACAAACGATGGAATCACGGAGGAAGCAATCGCGTCACCGGCAGCCTTCAACAGCCGGTCGCGCTCTGGCTGCGTCACGGCCGCGGGGCGGGTGAACGGCTTGTAGAAGGGGCTCTGTTCAGGGCTGCTGACGATCTGCTTTTCGATCTGCGCCGGGACGCGCTCCATGATCACCTTGGGCAGCAGCATATGCGCGTGAATCCCCTCCCGCATCAACGCGATGGTCTGATCCATGTACACGGAAAAGGCGCGCAACCGGCCGATCCAATCTTCGAAGTCTTTGACAGTCTGGAAACGCAGTGAATCCCCGATCTCATCGGCGGTCTGTATTCCGCCCCGCTGGTTGAGCGTCACAAGGTACCAGCGATATTTGTATTCTTCGATTTCATCCTCATAGGTCCTCCTGAAAAGGTCGTAGTTGAGGCGGTCTGACGGTGACAGCCGGCCGCGCGGAACGGCTTCCAAACGCTTCAGCACTTCCAGGTTGTGCTGCTGTCTTCCGGCAATGGCCCGCAGGCTCCGGTCCGGCCACCGGTCGTTCCAGCGCCGGTCCCCGAGGTGGGAGGCGTGTGTCGGTTCCTGCTCCATCTGGTAATCCCACTCGGCATCGAAGAGCGCGTGCAAGGCCTTTGCGGCGCTCGTCCCGCCCGGCCGGCGGGATTGTGAAAAGAGGGGATTAAAGGCCGCGATGAGGAAACAAACGAAGCTTACAGCGCGCATGCGCCATCTCCCAGGAGTTACGATTGACGATTGACGAATGACGATTGACAAATCAGAGTCCTCAGCCTGAATCACCATTCGTCAATCGTGAATCCAGAAATCATACACCGATTTAAACTTTTCAGCAGATGTGCTAAAGCATTCGGGTGCAAGTTAAAAGTGGGAGTCAAGCAGCGCGGCGGGAGGGGCTGTGAAAAAAGTGTATTTCGAACCAATGACATCCAAATGGCAGTGATCGTTTTCGTGAAATTGGTGGAATTCGTGGCCAGCAAAAAACGCCACGAATTCCACCAATTAACACGAATTAAATTCTCCACAGTTTCTGAGAGAGTCAAAGGCCGCATGAATTGACTCGCACTTCTAATTACACCCAAAGCATGCTCCAAACGTTTCATAGGCAATTCGAGAATCGAGGAGGCTTATGTCCAGGCTTGTTTTGCAAATCCTCATTTCGTTCTGTCTCGCTCTCGCTCCAGCTTCGTCCGTAACCGGGCAAAAGGCAAGTCAGCGGCTCGGCGCGCAGGACGTGTTCAATCTGGAATTTGCCACGGATCCCCAGATCTCTCCTGACGGCAAGCGCATCGCCTACGTCCGGCAGTTCAGCGACATCATGACCGACAAGAGGTACTCGAACCTCTGGAGCATCAACTCTGACGGCTCGGAACACCGCCCCCTGACCACGGGAAACTTCAGCGACACCTCGCCGCGCTGGTCATCCGACGGCAGCCAGATTATCTACATCTCCGACCGCGACGGATCCCCTCAGATTTATCGTCGCTGGCTCGATACTGGCCAGACCGCAAAACTCACCAACCTGACAAATCCGCCGAGCGGCATCGCGTGGTCGCCGGACGGAAAACAGATTTCGTTCACCACCCTCGTGCCGGAAGCGCCCAGAAAAATTGCGCAGATGCCGGAGCCCCCGGCGGGAGCGAAATGGGCGGATCCGGCCAGGGTAATCGACAAGCTCGTATACCGGTTCAACGGAGCGGGATATCTGAAACCAGGTTACACCCATCTGTTCGTGGTCCCGGCCGAGGGAGGGACACCGCGGCAAATCTCCGCCGGAAATTTTCAGCACGGAGGCATCGGCTTCCGGGCAAGTGATGCCGTGTGGACGCCGGATGGGCAGTACCTGATCATGTCCGCCAACCGCCGGCCGGATTACGAACTGGAACCCCTGGACACCGAGGTTTACGAATTTTCTGTGGCCGACGGGTCGATAAAAGCGTTGACCAACCGCAGGGGCCCGGACAACGCACCCGTCGTTTCCCCGGACGGAAAATCCATCGCCTACGTGGGATTCGACGACGCCTATCAAGGCTACCAGGTCACGCGACTCCACGTCATGAACCGCGATGGCAGCGGTTCGCGCGTGATCTCAGGTAATCTGGACCGCGATGCCATCGCTCCGCGTTGGGCGCCGGACGGCGGCGGCATTTATTTTCTGTCGGACGACAAGGGAAACACCGGTCTCTATTTTTGTTCGCTGGATGGGAATCCGAAGCAGCTGGCCCGCAACGTGGGCTCCGGCGCCAGCGCTTACGGAGGCGGCGGGGCTTACACGGTTGCCAGAAATGGCGCCTTCGCTGTCACATATTGCAGGCCCAACACTCCGGGAGACATTGCCGCCGGCTCTTCCAGCACGGGGATCAAGGCCCTCACGACGGTGAACGAAGACCTCCTGGGCCATAAATCCTTGGGAGAGGTTGAAGAGATCTGGTACGACTCTTCGCTTGACAAAAGAAAGATTCACGGCTGGATCGTCAAGCCGCCCGGCTTCAATCCGTCCAAGAAATATCCTCTGATCCTCGAAATTCACGGCGGTCCGTTCGCCAACTACGGAGACCGCTTCGACTTCGAGAAGCAGATTATGGCGGCTCAGGGGTACGTGGTCCTCTACACCAACCCTCGAGGGAGCACCGGTTATGGCCAGGAGTTCGGCAACCTGATCCATCACAAATATCCCGGCGACGACTTCTACGATCTCAATTCAGGTGTGGATGCGGTCATCGCGAAAGGCTACGTCGACACCGACAACCTGTTCGTCACAGGAGGGAGCGGCGGCGGGGTGCTCACCTGCTGGATGATAGGCCGCACGGATCGCTTTCGCGCCGCCGTTACCGTGTACCCGGTGATCAACTGGTACAGCTTCAATCTGACCTCGGATATCGGGGCGTTCACCACGAAGTACTGGTTTCCCGGATTTCCCTGGGATTACCTGGAGCACTACGAGAAGCGGTCGCTCCTTTCCGTCGTCAAGAACGTGAAGACGCCGACGATGGTCATGACAGGAGAAGAAGACTACCGGACACCGATATCCGAATCAGAACAGTATTACCAGGCCCTCAAGATGCTGAAGGTGGACGCCGTGTTGGTCCGAGTGCCCGAGGAGCCTCACGGGATCAGCCGCAGGCCCAGCCATCATATGGCCAAGATCCTGAACATCATCGCCTGGTTCGACCAGCACAAGAAGGGGGTTGACTGAGCAGACAAGACCACCGAGTTTGCAAAGAGAGAACCAGCGCAGAGACAGAAAGGGCCGGCGGCCAAAGCGCGCCGCGTGCAGCACGGTTGCGGCGTAACGGAATGGCAGTCTGCGAGCCAGACAGAGGTTGGCGCGCAACTGTCGCACCTCCGGCGTGCTGATCCGCAGCCGGGCGGGCTGCCATTGACCGGCGCCCAGCTTTCGGATGGAGGGAAGCTTGATGTGATCCACCCCTTCCGGCAACTGGAAAAACGGCGCCACGGGCGAATCTGCGATCAAGAGAACCTGGCCTTTCCCCTCGGGCGTCTGCTTGAGAAATTCCTTGCAGATCTGAATGTTTCTCCTCAAATGGCCGAGACCAAGGCCATCTTGAGAATAAATCGCGATGCGCGAACTACCCGCAGAATCCGCGATGGGCCGGCCACCGGCTATAGAAGAAACGGTCTCTTCATTAAGTGCGGTCTTCGACACTGGTTTTCCTCCCGTAAGTGGTGGCGTCGAGCGCTGCCAAAGCTTTTTCGGCGACCATCCCGGCCGGTCCTGCGCTCAGCACGCGGCCATGCTCGATCCGGATCAGGATGTCGCAGTGTTTCAACGTGCTCAGCCGGTGGGCGATGATGAACGTCGTGCGGCCGCGCATCAGCCGTTCCATCGCCTCCACAATGCCGGCCTCGGTCCTCGCATCGA
>WNGG01026784.1_pt1 | contig 12233 bp, 13 predicted proteins | sample 5400661 | NCBI WGS metagenome assembly WNGG01 (sample SAMN13153372, study PRJNA577476) | soil metagenome | isolation source: 100 cm soil or saprolite under Garry oak tree replicate 1 | place: USA:California | collected 2016-06-15 | reverse complement strand
GTCCGCGCTATACCGAAATGTATCGGTTGCGCGCGCGGCTGATCGTCAAAGTGCTGCGTGGAACGAAGCCGGCCGACATTCCGGTCGAGCAGCCGGCGAAGTTCGAGCTTGTCTTCAATCTCAAGACCGCTAAAGCGATCGGCGTGAATGTGCCTAATTCACTGCTGCTGCGCGCCGACCAGGTGATCGAATAAGAGGAGGGCGCGGGCTCGCCGCAATACGTGGGACCACCACTGTGCCTCAGCGTTACCTCGACGACTTTACGCCAGGCGAAGTCTTCAAATCCTCGCCGCACATTTTGAGCGACAAGCATTTTGCCGCTTTCGCCACGATGACCGGCGATGCGCATCCGCTGCATTACGATTCCGATTATGCGCGCGCCAAGGGCTGGGATGCGCCGCTGGCGCACGGCCTTCTGCTTTTTGGCTTATGCGCCCTTGGCGCGGCGCCGATCAGTGACGAACTCACCGAGTCGATGGTGGCGATGCTCGGCAACGAGGCGCGCTACAAACGGCCGGCCTTTGTCGGAGATACGGTGACGCCGCAATTTACCGTCGTCGCCGTCGAACCAAAGGGCGCGGACCGCGGCATTCTCCGGCTCGCGATCGCGCTGCATAATCAGCGCAACGAGCTGGTGCTCGAAGGCATGCATATCCTCATGCTCAAGCGCCGCGGCAATTAATCCGAGAACCAGGCCGCTAGCGAATGGCAGGCGCGGCCAGATTATGCGCAGCGGCTCGCTCAGAACAGCGGCGGCACCTCGGCCACCGGGATGAGGCCGACATAAACAATGCCGTCGGCGACGCGCAGCGGCAGCGCGACCGCCGGCTTTTTTTCGAGCGTGGTCGGTTCGCCCATTTTCTCGATCGTTTCGATCAGGCTCACATTGGCGCCTTCCCGCACGATCCGGCCCAAACCGGGCAGTAAACGGTCGAGCGCGCCAAAACCCTGGGCCGGGGATCCGGTCCCGCCGGAAAGCCGGTCGACGCCCTGTCCGATCAGTTTGTCCACGCCAAGAAGCGGCACGATATTTTCTACGCCGGCCACAGTGACCTGAAGCTCGCCTTCGAGCCTGCCGCGGGCGTTGATCGTCAACGTCCCGCTGCCGATCACGATGGCGTCGGCACGTGCGACACGCAGCGACTTGATCTCAATGCCGCCGCCTGCGGCTTGCAATTCGCGGAACAAGACCGGCCAGGGCTTGGGCGAGAAATCCTTAAAGCCGCGCATCACCGCGTCGATCTCGCCCTGGAGCGGCTCGGCAAGCAGCGGATGAAAGCTCGGTGCGCGTGCCGCGGTGAATTGGGCGCTGGCCTCGATCACGGGATTGCGGCGCGCCGAACCCTGGATAATGCGGCCGTCGACCTGGACCTGGTCGGCCTGAAAGATCATGCCGGCGGCCGGGCCGGCCGTGCGGTCGAGCCGCGCTTTGGCGACGCTAACAGTCACGCGTTCCGGCTCGGGCGGCAGGCCAAGGAGCACCAGCTGCGCCCGCGACCAGTTGGCGGTAAAGGTCGGCGGCTGGCCAGGATCGGCCAGCGTGACCGGGCCGGTGATTTCGCCATTCAGCAGCGTTGGACGAAATACTTGCGCCGAGAACGTGATGTCCTTGGCACTGACATCGAACGGCGGGCGATTGCTGTTGAAGGCGGCGGCCGCCTCGTCGCAACGGATAAGGATACCGAACGGAAAACCGCCGATTGTCTGAGATCCGCAGGCGTAAACGCGGCCGAGCGCCACCTCCCGATCGATCCAGCCGGACAAGGCCCGGCTTGCGATCGAGGCCGCGTAGTTCCACAGCATCGTCCAGCCGATCGGAAGCGCCACGATCACGGCGGCTAGGACCAGAAGCCGCCATAGCCGCCGACGCCGGGGCGCGCTATTGGGACGGCGTGGGCGCTGCGGTGCCGATCGCCGCGGGTCCGATCGCATTATGTTCAGCGGAGATTGCCCGGACATTTGCGTTTTTTCACCCGTCGCCGTGTCATTTCAAAGATGGCCTTTAAAGGTGACAGCTTGTCGTCCCATTCCGAACCGGCGCAAAGTTCGGCCATAGTTTCGCACGACCTGTCGCATTACCTGCCGCATTACCTGCCGCGCGGGGGCAAATAACGCAAACGAACCTAATGATTAAGACCGCCGAGCACGATGACAAGGACCTGTGGCTCTTCGCCTACGGCTCACTGATGTGGCGTCCAGGGTTTGCCTATCTTGAGCGCGTTCCCGCCCGGCTCATCGGCCTGCATCGGGCGCTTTGCGTATTTTCGTTCGTCCATCGCGGCACCCCGCAGCGGCCTGGCCTCGTTCTTGGACTCGATCGCGGCGGCATGTGCCGCGGCATTGCCTATCGCGTCGCTGCCGCGGCGCGCGCCGAAACGCTGCGCTATTTGCGTGGGCGGGAGCAGGTCACAACGGTTTATCTGGAAACCATGCGGCAGATCGAGCTTGAAGATCATATGCGGCACCGCGTGCGGGCGGTCTGCTACGTCGTCGATCGCAGCCATGTGCAATATGCCGGCCGGCTGACGCTCGCCGCAAGTCTGCATCACGTGCGCCAGGGGCACGGCCAATCCGGCGCCAATCGCGACTATGTATTGGAAACAGTGCGCGCGCTCGAAGCTCTGGGATATCGCGAGAGCGATTTGCATTTGCTCGCGGAGCGGCTGGCGGGCCAGGGATCAGGCATCAGCCATGAGGAATCAGGAATTAGTGAACAGGAAGCTCTAATTCCTGATGCTTGATCACTGATGCCTGACTCCTGATTCCTGAATCAAGCGCGCGCTTGCCTGTTCGATTGCGTCTTGCAGAGCAGTGAAGAATGCGTCCTTGTCGAGTCCCGGCGCGATCGGATTCAGAAATTCCATGACGATCGTACCTGGCAGCCGGCGCAGCGACCGGCGCGGCCAGTACAAGCCGGAATTCAGTGCAGCCGGCACGCAGGCCAGCCGGGTCCTGGCATAAAGATGCACGATGCCCGGTTTGTAGCTTGGCGCGGCGCCAGGCGCGCGGCGGGTGCCCTCCGGAAAGATGACGAGCTGGCGCGGATACGGTCCGTTCAGCGCCTGTTGTGCGCGCGCGGTCATGCGCGCCAGCGCCGCCATCCCGGCGCTGCGGTCGATTGGGATGAGGCCGGCTTTCCAGGTGTACCAGCCGAATAGCGGAATCCACATCAATTCGCGCTTGATGACATAAATCGGATCCTCAAGCACGGCGTAAAGCGCAAATGTTTCCCAGGCGGATTGATGCTTGCAGGCAACGATGCACGAGCCGCGTGGAATGTTCTCCGTGCCGCGCCACACGACTTTCGTGCCGCAGATCACCCGTAGCAACCAAAGGCTCGTTCGCGCGTAGGAGCGAATGAAGACGCGCAGGACCCGATAGGGCAGTACCAGTGTCGGCAGCGCAACGATCATATGAACGAGCAGATTGGCGTAAAACAGCGTGCTGAACAGAAGCGATCGGGCGAGAATCCAGGTGGATCGAGACACGGGGGATTTCCAAAAATACGCCACGGTTGAATCACGCGTTCGCGATCAACTCGATGCGGGAGCGGGATCGAATTGCATGCGCAGCTTGGCGGCAAGATACTTGAAGTATTCCGACAACACGACTTTGGTCGTCGCGGTGTTTGACCACCACGGCTCGATCCGCAACCGATCGGAAACGACCGGATAGGGGATCAGGGCGACATCGGGTAGCTGGTGGGATAGTTCGGCAAGCGCCCGCGGCATGTGATAGGCAGACGTAACAACGATCAATGAACGGAAACCGTTCTTAAGCGCCCATTGCCGAGCCTGGACTGCATTGCCCACGGTGTTCACCGCCGAATAATCCAAGTCGACGCAACAAGACAAGACGCGGTTGTAATCGACGACCTGGCGGCGAATATCGTTTGTCGTGGTGCCGGCATATACACCCGAGATCAGCAGCCGTTTGCCGCGGCCGGAGGAGAGCAGTTCAAGCGCGTCAGTGACGCGCGAGTCGCCGCCGGTCAGCACGACAATACCGTCGGCATTGCGATCGAGGGCGATTTCGCGGCTGGGCAGCTGCAAAATGAAATAACCGAATCCGGCGGCGAGCAAGATCACGATCAGGAGCCCAAGCTTGAGCCCGATTGATCCGATCCGCCGTCTCTTGACCGCCTTTCTAAGGCTCGGCATGCCCGCGCTCCCCGGCCACAGGTTCAGCACCGCCATCGCCAGCCGACGGTCTCGAAGTCAAACCGACATTCGCGCGCTCATGGGCGCGTTCATGGCACCGCTCATGGGAGCGTGTGTAGCGCCTCATTCGATATTTTCCAGGGTCTGCGCAACGGTGCGGCGCGAAGCCCCAGCCGTGACCAGCGCCATCAGCATGATAACAACAAACATGGCGATATAGCCGGAGGGGCCGATCGCGAGGCTGCCAAACAACGCGCTCGCTTCATTGCCTCCCGGCGTGCCCACGAGCCAGGCGTCGGCCGCTTGCAGAAGACCGAACAGCGCCATTGCACCGCCGCCGCCGATGGCGCCGCCTTTCAAACCGAGCACTAGAAAATGCCGCTGAAACTGCCGCGCTATGAAGCTATCTGTCGCACCGACGTAATGCAGGACTTCGATGGTCGGGCGGTTTGTCGCCATCGCACCGCGCGTCGCAAACGTGACCGAGAGCACAGTTACGGCGATAACGAGCGCGAGGATGACCATGCCGGTGGCGACCGCGGTCTCCGCCATGGTGCGCATGCGATCGATCCAGCCGCGATGATCGTCGAGGCTGGCAGCAGGCACCTGTGCCGCAAGCGCTTTGCGCAGATCGGCGAAGTTGGGACTCGCGCCAGCCAGGAGCTTGACCACGATGATGCGCGGAATGGGCAAACCGCCGAGCGCAAGGCCGGAGCCAAGCCACGGCTCCACGAGCTCTGCGGATTCCTGCCTGCTATAGGCGCGCACATCGCTTACGCCGGTGGTGTCGCGCGCGATCGCAGTAGCAGTGGTTACGTCGGCTTCCAGATCGCGTCCGGAAACAGGACGAACTTGGATGGTCACTTCGCGCGCCACGTCGGACTGCCAATCGCTTGCCGCATCGACCACCAGCATCGCCCCGCCGGTCGCCAGTGTCGCCAGGAAAGTCATGATGGCGACCACCGCGGTCAGCGAACGGCCGGCGATCGAGTCGCTTGGCACGATCGGTGCCGAAGCCTGATGCGCCGCGCTCTCCGGCGCGGCCTCGTCTTCGGGCCAGGATTCCGACACGGTATCGAAGGGCTCACTCGTAGACATGCAATCGCCCCTCGTGCAGGACCAGGCGGCGGGCGTCGTACTCGTCCATCAGCGCGATGTCGTGGGTGGCAATGATGACCGAGGTGCCCGATCTGTACAGTTCGATGAACAGGCGCAGCAGCCGTTGACCGAGATTGGGATCGACATTGCCGGTCGGCTCATCGGCGAGCAACAGCTGGGGGCGGGCAATGACCGCGCGGGCTATGGCCGCGCGTTGCTTCTCACCTCCCGAAAGCACTGGCGGCAGAGCGTCCATGCGCTCGCCCAGGCCGACCCATTGCAAGAGTTCGATGACTTCGCTGCGATAGGAGTCCTCCTCTTTGCCGAGGACGCGAAACGGCAGCGCGACGTTTTCATATGTGGTCAGATGATCGAGCAGGCGGAAATCCTGAAATACAATGCCGATGCGGCGGCGCAGCGTGGCGCGTTTGTCCTTGGTCAGGGTGGCGGTATCCTGATTGAACATCGAAATCAGGCCGCGCGTCGGCTTGATCGACAGAAACAACAGGCGCAGCAGCGAAGTTTTACCGGCGCCAGAAGGTCCCGTGAGAAACTGGCTACCCGCAATCTAACACCGGCTGCAACTTAGCGCTGGCGGCGGCCCGAAAACGCAGGCTCGGCTTGGTTTTCAATTCCTTAACGGACCGGCTGCTAGCCTTGCAGAAGGTCCGCGCCTGTCGAGTCGCCGATGCTCATCGCCTGTCCGAACTGCGGTACATCTTATGGCGTCGAGATGGCAACCCTGCGGCCGCCCAGAGGCTGGACCCGCCAGGTGCGTTGCCACCGCTGCCATTGCGTCTGGCAAGCGGAACTCTCCCATGCCGATAAGCTCGTGGTTGCGGCCAACGCGGTGGCCCCGGTGCGACGGGCGATGGCTGCGGCGGCGCAAGTCGCTGCCCATGCAGCTGACTATGCCGAGGCACGGCTGCAGCCGCTTGAACGCGCCACCGCGCTGCTGGCGAATGAACTCGAAGCTGCGACGATTAGATCCGAACAGGAGCCGATCTCGCGCGAGCGTTTGCAGCCTATGCCCACCGCGATCGAAGCGTGTGCCGCGGCCGTCGCCGAGTTTCTCGGCACCATCGCAGCTCGCGTCGCTCGCTGCTATTCGCGTGTGAGGCAGAAAGATTGGCGCCTGCAAGACTGGAGCCTGCACGACTGGCGCCCGCACGTCGCGCGGCTGCAAATCGCGCGGCTACAAGTCTCGCGGCTACAAGTCTCGCGGCTACAAGTCTCGCGGCTACAAGTCTCGCGGCTACAGCTCATCATCGCCGGGCTGATCCTCGCCGATGCGGCGATCATCGGTTGGCGCACCGACCTGGTCTGGGCCATGCCGCAGACCGCATCTTTCTATGCCGAACTCGGCTTGCCCGTGGATGTTCGCGGGGTTCAGTTCGAGGCGGTCACTGCCGTGGCCGAGCGGCATGACGGCGAGCCCATCCTCATCGTCAAGGGTGAGATCAGCAACGGCACAAACAACGTCCAAGTAGTGCCGCATTTGCGCTTCGCCGTCCGCAACCTGCAGCGTCAGGAGATATATTCCTGGACCGCCGCGCCGGCGCACGGGAGTTTGGCTCCCGGCGAGACGCTAGAATTTCGCGGCGAACTGGCTTTGCCGCCGCCAGATACGCGCGACGTTGTGGTCCGGTTCCTCGATCGCGATGAAAGCTTGTGACCGCGGCAACAAATGCGGTGGCTCAAGTCTCGTCTGAAACGGCGTAAGGACGCGGCAGCGGCGCCTCCGGCAGACCCGGATGGGCGCGGCCGAAATCCGGCGCCGGCGAATCCTGACCTATTTCGACGACGCCGCGGCGGATCGCGCGGGTCCGGGCAAAATGCTCGAACAAAGCTTCGCCGTCGCCGCGGCGGATCGCGCGCGTCAATCGCGATAGATCTTCGTTAAACGTGCCGAGCATTTCCAGCACCGCGTCCTTGTTGGCGAGAAATACGTCGCGCCACATGGTCGGATCGGAGGCGGCAATGCGGGTGAAATCGCGAAAGCCGCCGGCGGAAAATTTGAGCACTTCGGAACGCGTCACCTCAGCGAGTTCGTCGGCGGTGCCGACGATCGTATAGGCGATCAGATGCGGCAGATGGCTGGTGATCGCCAGCACCAAATCGTGGTGCTCCGGCGACGCCATGGTTTCGACATTGGCGCCGAGCATCCGCCAGAAGGCGGCAAGCTTGTCGACGGCGGCGGCATCGGTGCCTTCGGGTGGCGTGAGAATGCACCAGCGGCCGACAAAGAGTTCGGCAAAGCCGGCATCGGGGCCGGAATGCTCGGTTCCAGCGACCGGATGCGCCGGCACGAAATGCACGCCGGGCGCAATCTCTTTGGCGATTTCACCGCAGACGCCGACGGGCGCGCAGACGATGACGAGATCGGCGCCCGTGGCGGCGGCGCCGTTGCTCTCGACCACCTGATCGGCGAGGCCGAGCTCGGCGACGCGCCGGCGCGTCGCCGGCGTTCGCGCGGTGGCGACGATCTCCCGCACCGCGCCCTGCGCGCGCGCCGCCCGTGCGATCGACGAGCCGATCAGGCCGACGCCGATCAGCGCGAGGCGGTTAAACAATGGCGTTGGCTGTGCCACAAACTTCTCCGCGTTCGCAGAGTGCTCCCTCGTCCTTCCGATTGCGGAAGCGAGGTGCTCGCGTGCATTATGATTGCCCCAAAAAATCTTTGAGCGCCGCAACGACGAGGCGGTTCGCTTCCTCAGTCCCTACACTCATCCGCAGCGCTTTCGGCAGCTTATAGGCGGTCGTCTGCCGCAAAATCAGCCCGCGCGCCGTGAGGAAGGCGTCGGCGTCTTTGGCCGTGCGCCCCTTGGTGTCCGGAAAATGGATCAGCAAAAAGTTGGCGACGCTCGGCGTCACTTTCAGGCCGAGCTTGCCGATTTCCTGCGTCAGCCAATTGAGCCAGCGCGTATTGTGCTCGCGCGAGCGTTCCTGGTGCTCGATGTCCCCGATCGCAGCGATGCCGGCGGCAATCGCCGGCCCACTGACGTTGAACGGGCCGCGAATGCGGTTGACTGCATCCACGATATGCGCCGGCGCGAACATCCAGCCGAGCCGCAGCGCCGCCAGCCCATGAATTTTCGAGAATGTGCGGCACATGACGACATTATCCGATGTCGCGACCAGTTCGATGCCCGCCTCATAGTCGTTGCGCCGGACATATTCGGCGTAAGCCGCATCGATCACCAGAATGACGTTAGCCGGCAGCCCGCGGTGCAGGCGCTTGATTTCATCGAACGACAGGCAGGTGCCGGTCGGATTGTTTGGATTGGCGAGGAAGACGAGCTTGGTCTTCTTAGTTACTGCGCGCAGAATCGCATCGACATCGGCGGTGTAATCCTTTTCCGGCACGATGACGGGTTTTGCGCCCGCGCCGAGCGTCACAATCGGATAGATCAGGAAGCCGTGGATGGTGTGAATCGCCTCGTCGCCGTCGACGAGATAGGCATGCGCCAGAAGGTGGAGCAGATCGTCGGAGCCTGCGCCGCAGACGATGCGGTTCGGGTCGAGCCCGAAGGCTCGCCCGATCGCCTCGCGCAAATCGCTGGCCGAACCGTCTGGGTAGTCTTCCAGGTGATCCGCCCAAGCCTTGTAGGCGGCGATCGCGCGCGGGCTCGGCCCAAGCGGCGTCTCGTTCGACGACAGCTTGAATACCTTGGCCGCCCCCGGCGCGCTGCTCTTGCCAGGTACGTAGGCGTCAATATCGAGCACGCCGGGCCGAGGCTGTGGACGCGCGCTACTCATTATCTTGTTCACCTCAAAACTCGCATAGTTCTCCTCCCCAAAGGGGAGGGTGCTCGCCGGTCTCGCTGCGCTCGCCTTGTTTCCCTTAAACGGGGCGGGCGCCGGCCTTATTGCGGGATCGTATAGCGGGTCGCGTGACTGCCGACGAGGGCCGAGGAACGGATCGAGGCGCCAATCTTAACGAGTTCGGCGGAGACCTCGCGAATACCGCCGGTTGGGACGGATATGAGGAGCGCCGCCCCATCGAAGGCGCGGTCGGGGACGGCAATGACGTCGGCGAGTTCGGCCAAAGCCTGCACTGCCGCGGCGCTCCAGCCGGACACCCGCATGCTCCAGGTTTCGGTTTCCGTCACCATGGCGTCCGCCGCGACGCGGGAGACCACAAAGACTGGCAACGCGGCTGGATGGTCGGGGCGTTCGACAAAAGGCAGCCGCGCGATGATCTTAGGCGCACTGGTGAATTCGAGCGCCGTCCACCACGGCCCGGCGTCGGCGATGGCAAAAGCCGGCACTAGGCCGAGATCGCCTTTGGATCCGCTGACCGCCTCGACAACCGTCGCGGCGCCCATATGCGCCACGAACGGCACTGTGAAACCAAAATGGAAACGTGCCGAATCGCGCATCAAGGCGTCCCCTGCCGAGAGGTCGGCATGGACCGCGAAGGGCGCTTGCACATAAGTGAAGGTCGAGATGATGACGCGCCAGATGCTTTCGGCGGTGTCGAGCGGCAGGCTACCGTGATGCCGCCGCACCAGGCGGCGCATCATGTCGGCCTCGCGCGCCGGACGGAACGCCGAGCCGGTCTCTTCCGTCTTCTTTACCGCGATCAGCTGGTCGATGATTTCGCCGCGTTCGATCAGGAGCTCGTGCATCGCCGCGTCGATGCGATCGATATCGCGCCGCAGATCGGCGAGCGACGGTATGGTTTTGCGCGTCGATTTCGCCATAGCTCACGTCCTGAAGGCTGACGTCCTGATGGCTCAGGTCCTGTTCCGCCCATTTGATAGGTGTCGTTAAGGCCGAAATCAAAGAAAACATTGACTCCGCGGCGAAGGGGCCTATTTACGCCGGTTTGACCGCCCAATGGCAGTCCGCCGCAATGCGGCATTTCAGGATGCATCGATGGCCGATATCGGCGCCACGCTCGATCTCGCCGACCGCACGCGCGAAGCGGACGATCCGCATTCGCCGGTCGTGCGCTTTGGCGTGGATAAGCCGCTGCGCCTCGATGCCGGCGTCGATTTTGCTCCGCTTCAGATTGCCTATCAGACCTACGGCACGCTCAACGCCGCGCGCAGCAATGCGGTTCTGATCTGCCACGCGCTGACCGGCGATCAGCACGTCGTCAACGACCACCCGGTGACCGGCAAACCCGGCTGGTGGGAGACCATGGTCGGACCGGGCAAGCCGATCGACACCGAACGTTATTTCGTCATCTGCCCGAATGTGGTCGGCGGCTGCATGGGCAGCTCCGGACCGGCCTCGACCAATGCGGCAACCGGCATGCCTTGGGGTCTCGATTTCCCGGTCATTACGGTGCGCGACATGGTGCGCGCCCAGGCGATGTTGCTCGATCATCTCGGTATCGACTCAGTGTTCGCGGTGGCGGGCGGCTCGATGGGCGGCATGCAGGTGCTGCAATGGGCCGCGAGCTATCCGCAGCGCGTATTCGCAGCGCTGCCGATCGCGGCTTCGACCCGGCACTCGGCGCAAAATATCGCTTTTCACGAGGTCGGCCGCCAGGCCGTCATGGCGGATCCGGACTGGCGTGGCGGACGATATTTTGCCGAAGGCACCAATCCGCGGCGCGGGCTCGCCGTCGCGCGCATGGGCGCGCACATTACTTATCTTTCGGATGCGGCGCTGCACCGCAAATTCGGCCGCCGCTTCCAGGATCGTGCCAATCCGACGTTCTCGTTCGATGCCGACTTTCAGGTGGAATCCTATCTGCGCCATCAGGGCATCACATTCGTCGAACGCTTCGACGCGAACTCATATCTCTATCTGACGCGGGCGATGGATTATTTCGATCTCGCCGGCGACTACGATGGCGTGGTAGCGGAAGCGTTTCGCGGCGCGCCGACGCGCTTTTGCGTCATCTCCTTCACCAGCGACTGGCTGTTTCCGACCTCAGAATCGCGCGCCATCGTGCATGCGCTCAATGCCGCCGGCGCGCGGGTCTCGTTTGCCGAAATCACGACCGATAAAGGCCACGACGCGTTCCTGCTTGAAGAGCCGGAATTGTTCGCGATCGTGCGTGGATTCCTTGAGGGCGCCGCCAAGGCGCGCGGGCTGCCGGCGCGGTGAGCATGTTGTCGCGACTTAAATACGATCTGACCATGGCGGAGGCCGCCCGCGGCCCGAGCGGCTCGCGCGTCGACTTGCTCGTTGTCGCCGACATGGTGCAGCGCGGTGCGCGGGTGCTCGACGTCGGCTGCGGCGACGGCGAATTGCTGCGGCTTCTCGAAAGCCGCGGCGTCGACGGCCGCGGCATCGAACTGTCGCGCGAAGGCGTCAACGAATGCGTCGCCAAAGGTCTCGCCGTCGTTCAAGGCGACGCCGACACCGATTTGGAGGATTATCCGGACGACGCCTTCGATTACGTCATCCTGTCGCAAACCTTGCAGGCGACGCGCCGGCCGCGCGCGGTGCTCGAGCATATGCTGCGCATCGGCCGGCACGGCATCGTGTCGTTTCCGAATTTCGGCCACTGGCGCATCCGCTTGCAGATATTCTTCGGCGGCCATATGCCGCGCACGGAAAACCTGCCCTATGCCTGGTACGAAACGCCGAACATCCATTTCTGCAGCATCAAGGATTTTCGCGAATTGTGCCGCGCCGTCGGCGCCAAGATGGAGCAGGCGGTCGCACTCAATCCCTGGGGCGGCCGCATGCGGCTGAAAATGCCGTGGTGGTTCTGGAATCTATTCGGCGAACAGGCGGTCTTCTTGCTCAGCCGGCAAAATTAGGGCCTATAACGGGCCGATGGTGGATTGCTTGGCGGCGCTTGGTGGCATTTGCGATCCCGTGGGCGACGACCTCTAGCGACCCGGTGCCTCGCAATCACGATCCTATATAATGTCCGCCAATCCCGCCTTGCCGTGTCCCATGTGCCTATGACACGTGAAGCTCGGGCCCGTAGCTCAATGGTCAGAGCTAGCGGCTCATAACCGCTTGGTTGGAGGTTCGAGTCCTCCCGGGCCCACCACGTAGTCT
>WNGG01012710.1_pt1 | contig 12234 bp, 13 predicted proteins | sample 5400661 | NCBI WGS metagenome assembly WNGG01 (sample SAMN13153372, study PRJNA577476) | soil metagenome | isolation source: 100 cm soil or saprolite under Garry oak tree replicate 1 | place: USA:California | collected 2016-06-15 | reverse complement strand
AGCGAGCCGCCGACGTCCCACAGTTGAAGCTCTCTCATTCCCGGCGTGTCGATCAACAATCCCCCGCCCTTCAAAACTATCAGCTCGCGATGAGTCGTCGTATGACGCCCGCGGCTGTCGTGCTCGCGCACCTCGGCGGTCTTCTGAAGCTCTTCTCCAACGATCCGATTGAGCAGCGTAGACTTGCCGACGCCCGATGACCCGAGGAACGCAATGGTCACCCCAGTCGAGATGTATTGGCCAATTTCGTCAAGACCGTGTCCCGTGAGAGAGCTGATCGCGTGGACCGGAGTCCCGAGTGCGACTGACTCCACTTCGACGATTCTCTGGTCTACCTCAGTGCAGAGGTCGGTCTTGTTCAGAATGATGACCGGCGCCGCGTTGCTCTCGAAAGCGGCGACAAGATATCGCTCGAGTCGCCTGAGATTGAAGTCGTGATCCAGGCCCTGGACCAGAAAGACAGTATCGACATTTGCAGCTACAACCTGCTCTTCGGTGTTTGCGCCGGCAGCCTTGCGGGAAAACCTGCTTCGCCGAGGCAGGATCGCGTGAATGCGAGCGAGGCCGTCGCGCTCTGGTTTCGAGAACGCGACCCAATCTCCGACGGCTGGAAAATCCGCCGCGCTCTCGCTGTCGTATCTCAGCTTGCCGCTGACGCGAGCCGGCACCTCGGCGTGTTCGGTATACAGCCGATACGCGCCTCGCTGCTCGAGTGCGACCCTTCCAACTGAGTGTCCCTGCTTACGAAACAGCTCGAACCCGCTCGCGAAGAATTCGCTCCAACCAAGTGACGCCAGGTCGTACATAGACATTACTTCTTTGAAGCGGACTTTGCTGCGCGCCGAGCCCCGGCTCCCTCGCGGTGCGCGCTGGCAAAAGCGGAAAAGCCCGGAAAGCGCGCGGCCATTCCCAGTTCTTCCTCGATGCGCAGCAACTGGTTGTATTTCGCGATTCGATCAGTGCGGCATGCGGAGCCGGTTTTTATTTGTCCGGTGTTCGTGGCAACTGTGAGATCGGCAATAAAGGTGTCTTCGGTTTCGCCGGAACGGTGAGAGATCACGCAAGTGTAGCCGTGAGCCTTCGCCATCTCGATTGTATTCAACGTCTCGGTGAGGGAGCCGATTTGGTTCACCTTGATCAGAATCGAGTTCGCGACCTTCTCGCGAATTCCTCGCGCCAGATATTCCGTGTTGGTCACAAACAGATCATCGCCGACAAGTTGGATCCGCTCGCCAAGCTCTCGAGTGAATGTCGCCCAACCTTCCCAATCGGATTCGGCAAGGCCGTCTTCAATCGAAATTATCGGGTACTGGTCGATCCAGCTTTCGTAGAGCGCAATCATCTCTTCGGAGCTCATTCGCGCGCCGGTCGATTTCTTGAACTCGTAGGCGCCTCGCTCGTAGAACTCGCTCGACGCAGGATCGAGTGCAAGCGCAATCTGAGTGCCCGGTTTGTAGCCCGCTTGATTTATGGCTTCGAGTATCGCTTCGATTGCCTCGTCGTTCGATTTCAAATTCGGCGCGAAGCCTCCTTCGTCGCCGACCGAGATAGAGTGTCCCCGTTTCTTCAACACCGCCTTCAGCGAGTGAAACACCTCGACTCCCGCGCGCAAGGCTTCCGAAAACTTAGCGAAGCCGCCCGGAACAATCATGAATTCTTGAAAGTCAACGCTGTTGTCGGCGTGCGCGCCTCCGTTGAGAATGTTCATCAGCGGGACCGGCAACGTGCGCGCGCCCGTTCCGCCCAGATAAGCGTACAACGGAAGTCCTATCGCATCAGCGGCCGCGCGCGCGGTCGCAAGCGACACGGCGAGAATTGCGTTCGCTCCAAGCTTGCGTTTGTTGGGGGTCGAGTCAGCGGCAAGCATCGCCAGATCGATGTCGGCTTGCATCAGCGCGTCGCGTCCGGTGACGGCTTTCGCTATCGTCTCGTTGACGTTGCTGACTGCTTTCAACACACCCTTGCCTCCGTATCGTTTCTTGTCGTTGTCGCGAAGCTCGATCGCTTCGTTTTCGCCAGTCGAAGCGCCGGACGGAACAGCCGCGCGTCCGACTATGCCGCTCGCGAGCGTAACTTCGGCTTCGATGGTCGGGTTGCCGCGCGAGTCCAAGATCTCATGCGCGCTGACTCGCTCGATTGTTGTCATACGGACTCCATTCTTTCACAGATTGCTTGAGCATCAAAGATTGCTATAGACTAAAGCCGCTTTGCAAGGTTAGAGAGAAACAGGCCGCAGAGAAGACCGTGAAATATGAGATTGAGTTCAAAAGACGTGCAATCAAGGATCTTGCAGCCTTTTCACAGGGCAACCGACGCCTTATAGTTTCAAAGATAGAAGCGATGAAAGATGACTTAGCCGGCGACGTCAAACGACTCACCAATTTTACTCCAGAGTATCGCTTGCGTGTCGGCGTGTACCGAGTATTATTTGAATTGGAAGCAGAGAAGATTGTGATTTACCGAGTAAAGCACCGAAGAGAGGCTTACTTGTAGACCGAGGATCAATAATGATCGCGCTACACCCTGCGATTCTAAAGAAGGACGGCAAGAAAGAGTTCGTTGTTCTGCCGTACGAAGAGTTCGTCGTCCTCCAGGAACTGCTCAGTGATCTTGAGGACCTGCGCGACTTGCGCGCGGCGAAACAAGAGAGCGATGGCGAGCCTACTGTTTCCCTCGAGGATGTCAAGCTGGAATTCGGACTTTGACCTCTAGATTCCCGCTCAATCCCCAAACAAGGCCTTGCACGAAAATGAAGAAAAGAGAAATCACGCTGGGACACAGCCCCGATCCCGACGACGCGTTTATGTTTTACGCGCTGGCGGCTAACAGGATTGACACCGACGGTTTGGCTTTTCGACACGTTATCGAAGACATCGAGACGCTCAACCGGCGAGCGATGAACTCGGAGCTTGATGTAACTGCTATCTCGATACACGCCTATGCGTACGTGCTAGACCAATACGCGCTGCTGGCCTCAGGTGCGTCGATGGGAGATAACTACGGCCCGTTGGTGATCGCGCGCGAGCGGATAAGTCTCGACGAGTTACGCCGCGGGACCATCGCCGTGCCGGGGTTAATGACCACGGCTTACCTCACACTGCGGCTGTGCCTCGGGGATGTGAAGACCGTGGTAGTCCCGTTCGACCAGATTATGGACGCAGTCGAGCGACGCGAGGTTGATGCGGGCCTGTTGATTCACGAAGGCCAGTTGACTTACAGCGCACGCGGATTCAACAAGGTTATTGATCTCGGCGAGTGGTGGATGTCGGAAACCGGTCTTCCGCTTCCGCTCGGCGGGAACGCGATCAAGAAATCGTTAGGCGGCGAGCTGATCACAAAAGTTTCCGAGCTGCTTCGGCAGTCAATTGAATACGGTTTGGCGAATCGCGAGCCTGCAGTTCGTCACTCGATGAAGTATGGCCGCGGGATGGCTGAGCCTCTGACCGATAAGTTCGTGGGGATGTACGTGAACGATTACACGATTGATTACGGCGAGCGAGGCCGGGAGGCTGTGAAGCTCTTGCTTCAACGCGGCCACGAGGGCGGAATCATTCCGCGACCGGTACAACTCGAATTCGCCTGAAATCGCCACGAACCAAACAACCCATCCACCTAATCACGCATCGAAAGCCGCTGCTTTACAAGACTGAGCGGGCTGCTGTACCCTAGCTGACGAGGGTAGAGCTTCCACTGTTTAACCTTAACTGCCAACGAGGAAGATCATGTATTCTCTAGAAAGATTCAGGTCTGTGGGTCGCGGATTCGCGCTTTCTCCTAACTGGCTGCAGGAGTTCTTCCGTCGCTACACCTTCCTGGCATTGGTTGCGCTTTCGGTCGTCGCCGGAATGATGTTCGGCGCGACCGTGGCGTATCAGGCGAGCATGACGGAGCAAGCGCAGGAGGTGGCCGGTCTCGCGAACTACCGCCCGAATCTTGTCACGCGCGTGGTCGCCGATGATGGCAAGACGGTTGTTGGAGAGTTCTCGCTCGAACGCAGAATACCTGTCACCTACGATCAGATCCCCGAGACGATGAAGAACGCCGTTTTTGCGATAGAGGACGATCGTTTCTTTCAACACATAGGCGTAGACCCGATTCGAATTGTGACCGCCGCGTTCAAGAATATTCTCAAGAGCCGCAAGGCAGAAGGAGCCTCTACGCTTACTCAACAACTCGCGCGCTCGCTCTACCTCACGCCCGAGAAGACCTACACCCGAAAGATCAAGGAGATTTTGTTCGCGCTACAGATCGAGCGCTATTACACCAAAGAGCAGATAATGGAGATGTATTGCAATTACATCTTCCTGGGCGGAGGCGCATATGGGTTCGAAGCCGCGGCGCAATACTATTTCTCGAAATCGCTGAAGGACCTGACGCTCGAAGAATGCGCTTTGCTTGCGGGCCTGCCAAAAGCGCCGAGCCTCTACTCGCCGACTCGCGATGAGAAGGCGGCGCTGGACCGCCGCAACGTGGTGCTGTACCGCATGCGCGAGGAAGGTTACATTACGGACGAGGAATACAATCGCGCGCGCCAAACCAGAATCAACCTGAACATCAGCCCGCCGCAGAACGCCAACAACTCGATCTTCGGCTACTTCGTCGAAGCGGTGCGTCAAGAGTCTGAGGAAACCTTCGGAACCTGGCAGACCCAAACCGGCGGCATGAACATCTACACGACCATCGATCCGGTGGCGCAGCGCGAAGCGGTAAGAGCGGTGAGAAAAGGCTTGCACACGTACGAGGACCGGCATGGAAAGCGCTGGCGAGGCAAACTTACGAACCTGCTGGATCAGAAACCGCCGGCGGATCTTTCGCATTACGCGCATCCGGACTGGATGGGTGATTATCAACCGGGCGAATACATTTACGGTCTAGTGATGGGCGTGGGCGCGTCAACTGCAGAAGTTAGATTCGGAGACTACAAAGCTACGCTCACCGACCCCGTGACTAAGTGGGCGGGCGGGTCGCCGTCGAAGCTGCTGCGAAAAGGCGATCTCGCGGTGTTCAAGATCAACAAAGCCGACAACGAAAAGAAAGTACTTGACGTTTCGCTCGATCAACTGCCTTCAGTCGACGGCGCGTTGGTGTGTCTTGAGTCCAAGACCGGCGAGGTCAAAGCGATGGTCGGCGGTTATGACTTCTCTACACGCAAGTTCAATAACGCGACGCAGGCGGAGCGGCAGACGGGTTCGGCGTTCAAGCCGTTCATCTACTCCGCGGCGGTCGAGGCGGGATTCACGCCCGACACAGTCGTCAGCGCAGAACCTTTCGTCGATCCCGGAACTGGCTGGTCTCCGACGAATTACGACGGTTCGGCGGGCGGTGGGATGCTTCCGCTGCGGACAGCGCTTCAGCAATCGCTCAACGTGGTTGCGGTGCGATTGCTTTCGATAGTCGGCGTGGACAAGGGTGCCGAGATCGTCAAGCGGTTCGGCTTGCCCAACCCGATGAAGCGCGTGCTGCCGTCGGCGCTGGGCGCTACGGAAGAACCGTTGTTCGACATGGTGAGTGCCTACTCGTCCTTTTCCAATCAGGGCGTGCGTGTGAAGCCACATCTGATCAAGCGCGTGACGGACGCCGAGGGCGACATTAAACAAGAATGGAAATCTGAAAATTCAAAAGTTATCTCGCCCTGGGTCGCCACTCAGATGCAGATAATGATGCGCGGAGTAGTTACAGGCGGGACAGCAGGCTCGATGATGTCGAACAAGGAGCTTGCAAAGCGGATGATCTGCGGCAAGACAGGCACCGTAAACGATTTCACTGATGCGTGGTTTATAGGTTATACGCCAACGTACACCGCCGGAGTTTGGATCGGTTATCCCGGGTTGAAGAAAACCTTGGGCAACAAAGAGGCCGGCTCGGTCGCTGCGCTGCCGATGTGGATCCATTTCATGGAGAAGTTCCTGAAAGACAAGCCTAACGATCAGTTCCCGAAGAACGTCCCGGTCGACAAGGAAGTATTGGCGCGACGAACCGAAGCCGAGCGCGCGATCCGCGAGGCTCAGGCTGGCGAGGCCGAACGCGCAAGCGATGAAATGAGCGATAAGGCAAAGAGCGCTGCCCAGGATGAGGAAGGTCCCAAGGAGCCCAAGGAGCGAACAACGCCAAAGATGGTCGAGCCCGAGGGTGGCCGACCTCCTCGCGCTGAGCGGCCGCGGGAGGACGTCGAACGCGATACGATCAAGAATCCGCCGGCGATGAAACGCGACGACCGCAGCAACGACAGAGACGACAAGAAGAAGAAACGCGGAAAGAACGGGACTTGAATTTTAGATTTTAGATTTTGGACTTTTGATTTTGTTGTTGGGTTCTTGACAGGGAAATCCACAATCTAAAATCCAAATCCAAAATCGCAATGCTCTTCACCATCCTGGTTATCATCATCGTAATTGCGCTTATTTACGTTTTCACCAGTCAACGAGTACTGAACCTCAACGAGAGAATCTATCTCAAACGCCGCGGCTACGAGCCGCCGATCGATTCTGACTCGGGGCCGCCGGTTTCAAAAGACACACGCTTGCTAAACTTGATCGAATCGCTGGAAGACGTCTCGCCTTACTCGCGTCAACGCGCGGCCGAAGACTTGTCCAAGCTGTGCGCGTCGGGCCAGCGCGACCCTCGGATGTTGGCGCCTTTGGTTGCGGCGCTCGATGACAACGACGCTTCAGTGCGCAGCGCGGTGGCGGTTGCTTTGGGAAACTTGGGAGACGCGGCCTCAATCGAACCGCTCCAAAGGAGAATGCAAGCGGAGGAATCAATTCACGTCAGAGCTTCTTTGGAACGGGCCATTGAGAAGTTGGGTCAGTAGTACGTTATATATACTTCAGCGCTTCTTCTTCATGATCTCTTCGGGCCTCAACAACCGTTTCATTGTGAACGTACCTTTATCAATCATCTGCCTCTCGTCAATCATTATGGCGTCTCCCTTAATCTCTTCGCCCGGAGCGAGTGTCGTCCGCAACACCAGCGTTCTTCCTTGAGAGCCTCGCTCGCCGGGCAAAACTATCTCAGTCGAAATGCTAATTTTCTGAGGATCCCAGTTCGACCACGCAGCGGGGTATTCGCGACTTCGTGAGTCGCCTGTGTATAGGACAAAATACCCTGTGCCATATCCGTAGACTCCATGCCCATCGGTCTCAAATTCCAGAGACAGATTCTTTCCTTTTATGTTCAACTCGATTCGCCAGCGGCCCACAATGGGTGCATACATCTGCGGAGAGAGTGAAGCTGGGCTTAGATTTGGGCTCAGGAGTAAAAGCAAGATAGTCATCTGAGTTAACTTTAGTAACATCGCGTTGCCTCCAAAGTAAGCTGTTGGGATTAGTCGTCAGTATTGGTGAAATTCTGGCAGTTCTGCATTTGAGCATGCAATCGCCCATTGCTACTCAGCGATTGATGAAACCATCTAGCGTCGGAATGCCTGCATGACCGCGCGTGCACCCTCGATGCCTATCGGAGGCAGAAGGATCGGCAGATCGACTCCAGCCGCGCGAAACGCGGCAAGCTGTTCTTTGCAACGCTCGATAGGGCCGAGCAAACAGATCGCGTCCAGCAGACGGTCGCTCAGAGCTGCGCCTCCAGCGCCCTTCTCCATTTCGTCGGCCTCGGCTGTGAAGCCGCTCGCCCGAAAGAGCCGCTGGAAGAAAGGGAACGTCGTATACAAACCGAGATTCTGGCGGGCCGTCTCGCGAAGGGCGTTCAGGTCGTCACCGACGAAGGTCGGCAAGCCCAACGTTAGATCGAGCTTTCCGAGTCCCGATGCCTTTGCTCGGCCGCGATCGATCCACGCCTTGGCCTGTTTCACTCGCGCGGCCGACCAGAGGAACGGCATCACTCCATCGGCCAGCTCCCCTGCCATCTCGACTGTGCGTGACGTTACCGTGGCAACGTAGATCGGCACCGGTTTCGGCGACGGCCGCTGAGGAAGATGCGTGGCTGGGCCCTGCCCGTTGAGCCACTGGCGGACCTCCGTGACATAACGACGCAAGACCGCCGGTGGGTCCCCCATGTCGATGCCGAGCGCTTTGTTGACCGGCGGATGGCTGACCCCGAGACCGAGGATGAAGCGCCCACCGGTTGCGTCCGCGATAAGCGCGGCGCCCTGCGCACAGACGTAGGAATGACGCAGATAGATGTTGGCAATCCAAGTCCCCACGTGGATGCGTTGAGTCGCGACGCCCATAAGTTGTGCGGTCGCCATAACGTCGTTGTTAACCTCGGCCGCGAAGATTGCGTCGAACCCGGTGTCCTCGGCCTCGCGTGCGATCGCCTGCACTTCGGCGGCACTCCATCCTGCTCCAGGAATCACTCCGACTCCGAGTCGTTCGCCCATCAGCTCCTCCTCTCAAACTACCTCTGGTGACTGATTGTACTCAGCATCTCTCACAAGCCTGCCGCGGCCGCGGATTGGTGGCGGTGAAAACGCGCGACAGGTTCGCGCACGCCACCTGCTCGGCCGCTCGCCACCAATTGCTAGGATACGATACGCCGTTTTGGTTTGGCGTTCAAACGAGTCGATGTGACTATTCTCGCTGCGCTTGTTGTATTGTTGGACGCTGATGGGCTGTTGCACCTGATCGAGGCCGTCTGCCTGATGAATGACCAGACCGAATCCGATGGTCAGGTTGTGAGCCGTCTTACCAGTGAATCTGACGTCGTTGAAACAGATGTCTTTTCATTGACGTGTTTTCCTCTGTTGGTTATCTGAGAGCAAAAGTGCTGACTTCGATTTACGGCTTGCTTCCGCGGCAATCGAAGGACACCAGATGGTGGTCCGTCGTCAACACACAGTTTTCTTTCTTGACCAGATCGTCGAAGGTGATGATCGTGTTGACTGCTGAACCCTCGCGTTGCTGGTCGTGGCACGTGACGGTAGTCGTGTCGCTGACGTCCATGACCTCGTTGGTGCAAGTGTTGGGAAAGGTAAACGACTCCGTGACCTGAAACTTGGTTGTCTGGTTTTGAGTCTGCGCATGTGTGGTCAGAGGCAGCGGACTGACGATCATAGCCGCCGTAACGATAAGGATCGCTATCAGACTGATTGTCGTGTTTCGCATCGTTCTTGTTCTCCTTTGTTCTCAAGTGGGTTGTTACGTCATTGCTTCAGCAATGCGTTGAGGCAGATGAACAGCCTGCAGTCGGGGTCTTCGATGAAATGCAGCTCTTCTGCTTCCAGGCGGCGAATCAGCCATCGCAAGCTCTGTCCTTTCAAGATCGCCGCTTCCTCGGCTGGGATCATTTGGACTCGCTCACGACATTTTTCGCACCAGCGTGTAATCGACTTCTTGCCACGCTTGACTCGTATCATCTCGTGATGCTCGAAGGTGATTCTCGTCTCTTTCTTTCGCACGCCGGCCTCCGTCGAGTACGAAGATTGCTTGCGGACATGCCGTGTTATAGAATGACCCGGCATGAACACTTCCGAACCCAACATCAGTTCACCTCGCGAGCGACAATACTCGGAGGGCGGTTCGGAAGTCTTTAGCGAACTCTGAATTATTTCTGAATCGCCCCTGAGCGCGATTATGGACAGGCCAGCCAAGCATTTATATTACGGCTGTTGCGGGAACAAGCGGCACACGGTCGCGCGCGGTACCTCAATATGGCCAGTCTCTGTGCGCACCTGGGTGAGAAGGACGAAGCTTTTAGATGGCTTGAACAGGCTGTTGCCCAACATGAGGGAGAGGTCATTTGGCTAAAGGTGGCTCCTGATTTTGATAATCTGCGGTAAGACGCCAGGTTCGTCAGCCTGTTAAGCCGAATCAACCTATCCGCATGAGATCAGTTTCAATCGTGTGGCTCAATCGACTCAATGAAAAAGCTCCTCACCAGAGAAGCGCTAATTCGCGAACGCGAACGACTGCGGCGGGAAGGGAAGCGATTGGTGTTCACCAACGGGTGCTTTGATCTGCTTCACCCCGGTCACGTTCGGTACTTGAGTCAGGCGCGCGCGATGGGTGACGCGCTTGTCGTCGCGTTGAACGGCGACCGGTCGGTTCGAAAGTTGAAAGGCGAAGGCCGCCCGATCCTGAACGAACAAGAACGCGCGGAGGTCGTTTCGGCGCTTGAAGCCGTCGATTACGTGACCATCTTCGAAGAGGAAACGCCGCGGGAGTTAGTCGCTGAGCTGTTGCCCGACGTGCTTGTTAAGGGAGGCGACTGGCCGATTGATCAAATCATCGGGCGCGAAGAAGTGGAGGCGTCGGGAGGCCGCGTAGTTTCGCTTCCATATGTCGAACGGTTGTCGACGTCGGAGATCATCGAACGAGTCAAGAGAGTAAGAAAAGAACCCGGCAGTTGAGTATCTTGTATGGGAGTGCAGGGCAACCGAGCCATTTGGGAAGCCGAGAGTCGCGGCATCGAGTTGATCAACCTCACCATCGGCGAACTCTTCGACCGTCAATGCGAAGCCAACGCGGACAAGGAAGCCCTGGTTTACAACTACTCTGAGATCGGACTGGAACTTCGGCTCACCTATAGGCAATACCAAGAAGAAGTCAATCGATTAGCCAAGGGATTGCTCGCGCTTGGGATCGAAAAAGGCGAACACGTCGCAGTGTGGGCGACGAATGTTCCCGAGTGGGTGATGCTCGAAATCGCGCTTGCCAAGATCGGAGCGGTGCTCGTAACGGTCAACACAAACTATCGCGCGGCTGAAATCGAGTACGCGCTTCGGCAGGGTGACATAACCACGCTTTTCATGATCGAAGAGTTTCGCGGCAACTCGTACGTCGAGTCGATGTACCGCATCGCGCCGGAGCTGAAGAGGCTGAACGGTCCGATGCGCAGCGATCTTCAATCTTCAAACCTGCCCGAGCTTAAACGGGTGGTCTTGATCGGGAATAAGATGGCGCAAGGCTTTATGGCGTACTCTGAGGTTGTGTCGATTGGCGAATCGGTTGCTGATGAGACTCTTTCCGAACGCCAATCGATCCTCGATCCACACGACGTGATTCAGATGCAGTACACAAGCGGGACCACCGGGTTTCCAAAAGGGGTGATGCTCACTCACTACGGAATAATCAATCAGGCGCACGTCTCGTGCTTGATCGGAAACCTCGGGCCGGATGAGCGTTACGTAACCGCGATGCCGTTTTTTCACATCGCGGGGTCGCTGGGGGCGACAATGTTCGGAATCTATCTCGGGTGCACGCTGATACCGCTCATTCATTTCGATCCCGCCAAACAGCTCGAGTTGTTCCACAAAGAGAGAGCCACATTCTCATTCAACGTCCCGACAATGCTGGTAGCGATGCTGAATCATCCACGTTTTATCGCAGGCGAGTTCGATCTTTCTTCGCTGCGGGAAATCATCACTGGGGCAACGCCGGTCCCAGTCGTGTTGATGCAAGAGGTTAAGCAGAAGATGGGCGCGGAGTGCATGATCGTTTACGGACTTACCGAATCGACCGGCACTGTCACCGAGACGATAAAGACCGATAGCTTCGAATTGAAATCTTCCACCGTGGGCATTCCGCATCCTCATATGGAGATCAAAATCGCGGAACCTTTAACCGGTGAGCCGGTCGGTTTTGGCGAATCGGGAGAGTTGATGGCGCGCGGGTTCCTGGTGATGAAGGGTTATTACAACATGCCTGATAAGACGGCCGAAACGATTGACGCCGACGGTTGGCTTCACACCGGCGATCTGGCGACTATGAACGCGCAAGGCTACGTCAACATCGTGGGGCGAGTGAAAGACATGATCATTCGCGGTGGCGAGAATATCTATCCCGCGGAGATCGAAGAGTTTCTGATGCGGCACCCGCAGATAGCAGAGGCTCAAGTGGTTGGCGTGCCCGACAGCTTTATGGGAGAACAAGTGGCAGCGGTCTTGCGGTTGAAGCCGGGAGAGATTGGAATGGAAGAAGCGATCCGGAAGTACTGTAGCGATGGGATCAGCAGGCACAAGGTCCCAAAGTACATCAAGTTTGTTTCGTCATTTCCGCTGACAGCGAGTGGCAAGGTGAAGAAGTTCGAGTTGAGGGAGCAGCTAATCGAGGATCTCGGGCTGGAAGAAGTTTCTAAGCAAAAGACAGCTTGAGAATCAAGAACCACGCGGCTCACTGGGGACACGAAGAACGAAAGAAATATGAGAAATGCGTCCCGGTGTCTTCAGTTGTTCCCGTGATTCAGTCGATCACAATAGACGAATTGGCTCTTCGGGTTTTTCTGGCAAGGGCGCGTCAGGCTGATCATCCGGGGAGTTCGGCTGATCACGAGGCATTTCAA
>WNGG01011711.1_pt1 | contig 12235 bp, 9 predicted proteins | sample 5400661 | NCBI WGS metagenome assembly WNGG01 (sample SAMN13153372, study PRJNA577476) | soil metagenome | isolation source: 100 cm soil or saprolite under Garry oak tree replicate 1 | place: USA:California | collected 2016-06-15 | reverse complement strand
TGCAATAGCGCTCGACCTCTTGTGCCCACGCGATCAGCAGCCCGAAATACGTCGTTTCGGTGAGTTTAGCAATTTCGCTCGCCTCTGGAGACGCGAGCAACTTGGTTTTCATCCCGACGCCCTCAAAATGTTCGATGGCGCGCTGGCCCGACCGCGGGTCGAGCGCTCCAATAAACTTTGTATAATGCAACATTTCCTCCTGCATCCGGACGTGCTTACCCCGAACCGGGCTGTGTACGACTGCGGTTCCGGATTCAACTGCAATGCTGCGGGTGGTTCCAGGAGCAACCGTGCTATTGATTACCGTGAGAGCAGGCCGGTACTTGCGAATGTATTCCAGCACTTGCTCAACGAACGTGTCGTTCTGGAACGGGAAGCACACATGCATGACATCGCATCTCGCGACCGGCGCCGACAGATCGATGTCAACACCGAACGTTTGATGCTTGCTCTTAACGATCTCCAGCAAGGGTTTGCCGACCTCTCCGAGGCCGACGATGATGACAGTTTGGTCCACAGCCGAAATCGTAATCGTTCTGGTACTCTAGCTCGTCGCAGTTGGCGTTAGAACCGGCCGCACTACGTCGTGGCTTGGCCCACGTCCAGGACCGAGCTTGAAAGCGTTCTTAATCTGACACGTCACCTCTTCAATCGCTTCGTCAGTAATTTCTGGATATATGGGCAGGGAAAGAATGCGAGACTGGTTGCCGTAAGCAGCGGGAAAATCTTTTGGACCGTGACCGAGATAAGCATAGGCAGGATAAAATGGGAGCGCTTTGGGATAATTCAAAGCCGTGTAGATACCCGCCTGGGTGAGATGTTTTCTCAAAGCATCTCGGTTTTCTGCGCGAATGACGTAGAGGTGATAGACATGGTCGCGGTCGGAGCCGACCTTTGGCGTGATAACGTCATCTACGTCTTGCAGAAACCTGTTGTAAAGCGCAGCGACACGACGGCGGGCGTCAGTCCAGACGGGTAAATGGGGCAGTTTCGTGTTCAGAATTGCCGCTTGCAGACCATCCATGCGGCTATTGATGCCTTCCATGACGTGATCGCCCTTGCCACCGTGACGCGCGAACGTCGCCATCCAGTCGGCGAGGCGATCGTCATTGGTCACAACGCATCCGGCATCCCCATAGGCGCCCAGATTTTTGCCTGGATAAAAGGAGAAGGTTGCAACGTTGCCAAAGGCTCCCACGAACTGGCCGTTGTACTTGGCGAGGTGTGCTTGAGCGCAATCCTCGAGCACCCAAAGATTGTGCTTCTTCGCGATCGCCATGATCGCGCCCATGTCCGCAGGCTGTCCATAGAGATGAACTGGAATGATTCCGACCGTGGCCGGTGTGATCTTTCTTTCGATATCCGCGGGATCAATCGTGAACGTTTCCGCATCCGTGTCGCAGAACACGACGCGGCCACCGGCCTGCGCGATCGTCTCGGATGTTGAGATCCAGGAATGTGCCGAGGTGATGACTTCATCGCTAGGTTTTAGATCAAGTCCCCGCAGGGCGATGTAGATCGCGTCCGTCCCATTCGCGCATGAGACGCAGCGTTTCACGCCAAGCGTTCTCGCCCATGCCTCCTCGAAAGCGTCCACGTGCGGCCCGCGAATGTAAGCTGACTCAGCGATCACTTCGGCGATGGCGCTGTCAATCTCTTGTTTGATCGTCAGGTATTGCGCGTGCAGGTCAACAAAGGGGATTTTCATAGGGACAGAGGAGAGAAATCACAGGTCAGAGGTCTGAGGACAGAAGACGGAGGGCTGAGTTAAAGGCGACGGAGGAGGCGGGCTGGATTGCCCGCGTAAATGCCGGAAACGGTAATATCTTTAGTAACAACTGCGCCGGCTCCGATCACAACTTGATCACAGATCGTGACCGGCAGGATAGTGGCATTTGTTCCGATACTCACACGATTGGCAAGTTTGGTTGGCCGCCAGAGCTGCGGTTTTCCGGCAGGGCCACCCGTGACGAACAGATCATTAATAAACATCGCACCATGGGAGATGAAACAGTCGTCCCCAATCGTGACCAGATCGCAGATGAACGAGTGGGATTGAATCCGGCACCGCTTGCCGATGGTTGCTCCCTTTTGTATCTCAACGAAAGGTCCGACGAAGCTATCATCTCCGATCGTGCAGTCATAGAGATTAACGGGCTGCACGACGGTGACGTTCTTGCCAAATGTAACATCGACAATTCCGATTGCTCGAAGCTTCGGGGTTCCCTTCTGCGCGTCCAGCGGTCGCGCCCTACCAAGACGTCGCATCTATTTTTATGAGATCTGTGCTTGTTGCCCGTTCGAGTTGAAGGGACGGGCTCGCTCCAAGATCGACACTACGGTGCGGGCGTGCTTGAGCCCAGTGAGCGGTTCACGTGAGTTACGGATGCAGTCGGCGAAGTGTTCCGCCTCGACGCGGAGCGGTTCCGAAAACTTGACCTGCGGTATCAGAATATCGCCGCTCCGGTAGTTGAACTGCGCACCCCGCGGGTTATCGAAGTCCATGTTCTCCCCCAGCACGGCGCGGCGATCGATTCCTTTGTCGTAGATGACGATTTTGTTCTCCGCGATGTCGTCGTAAACCACCATCTTGCGCGAGCCGACAATGATCATCTTGCGCACCTTCTGCGGATCCAACCAGCTAACGTGAATGTTTGCGATGACCTTTCCCGGATATTCAAGACTAAGAAAGACAACGTCATCGATCCCTTCCTGCATGTAGGCCATGCCCTGACGGCCGATGGAAATCGGTTCCAGATTGCCAAGCCGGCATCGATGTCAGAGCGGATGCGCCCTAGGTTCAGCCGTTGGCTGTAGATGTAGCGGAGTTCGCCGAGCTCGCCGGAATCAATCAATCTCTTCACATAACGGACGGCTGAGTTGTAGACGAAAGTGTGGCCCGTCATCACAACAAGATTTCGCTCGGCAGCGCATTTCGCAAGCTCATCGACCTCGGCAACCTTCGTCGCGAGCGGCTTCTCTACGAAAACGTGTTTGCCGGCGTCGAGGACTTGATTAGCGAGGGAGAAGTGACTCGCAGCGGGGGTCGCAATTACCACGCCATCAACACTGGGATCGTCGAGAACAGTCTGATGCGCCTCGATCGCGCGGCTGCAAGGGAAATTTGACTCTACAAAGCCGCGGCGTTCCGCGCTCGAATCCACCACGTACTTGACCGTGCACCCAGGCAAGGCCGAGAAGTTACGCAGAAGATTCGGGCCCCAGTAGCCACATCCGAATTGGGCAAGGACTAAATTTGCTGACATGGCAGAAAGGAGGTCGAAGGAGGAACGAGAAGGACTAGGAGCCTGTCATGAACTTCAAGCGGAAATGACACGCTTTAGGCAGCGATCAGCACCTGGTCTGATTTGTCGATTGTAAAGTCCTCGAAGGCTGCGCTCCGCGAGTGACGGAGGTTGTGCTTTAAAGCGCCGCCGTTATATACTCTCACTGTTAATGGCGGAAGATCAGCGGCGGTTCGATCAGTAGCTGGCTGCACCCGGATGCTTCCGCCGTCCTGTGTGACACTGGCGAACGATGTCGCGCGCCGCTTACGAAACCACGAGACGGTTTGCGTGGCTGTAGCAAACCAAGGTTTTCTGGCGCGTAAGTCGTGGAGCAAATTCATATAGGCGTCGCCCCATAACCTTTCGGGCCCAAGACTCCGGTCGTGCCAGTTGATGGTCAAGACACCGCCAAATTTTGTCGCGTTCTCGATCAACGGCAGCATTGCGGCGCCAGCCTGCTCGTCGGACAAGTTCATGTACGACGAATAAAACAGCGCCGTGTCCATGATGTGCAGTGGGAGTTCCAGCAAATGATCGACGCTGGGGTACTTAAAGACCTGAGCGGTTCCCGCGCGGTATCCGATCGTTTCGTTGTAGCCAGCAGTTGAGTCGTAGGAGAAGCCGGCTTTCTCGAGCGTCAATGGCGCCTGCGAATTAAAGTAAAGCCAGTGCATTCGAACGCCGATATCGTCTGCACCCGTGATCTCCTGGATACCCTTGCGCTCATCACGTGCTTTTGCTATGTCGCGCCACGCATCGATGCCATGGACACCGATTTCGCGATTTGCGGAAAGCAGCCTCTTTAAGTCATCCGCAATATCGGTCGAAGCGTAGCGCGAGGCGCGCTTTGCTCTTGTTCGACCGTGAGAATCGACGCCTGCCTCCCCCTTTGTTGGAATGACAAAGAAGGTTGAGGCAAGATGCCTTTCCAGCTCTAGGTAGCGATCGAGCTGGTTCCAGAAGTCTTTTGCAAGTCCAGCGAACACCAGGGGCAGGGAAAACGCCGCCTTCCAATTGATGGCTACCTGCCGAAGAGACCTTCGTCCTCGACAGAAGTTGATGACTGAGCCAACCAGCGCTCGGAAAAGAAAACCAAACATCGTGCGGTCACATTTATGATAGCGCACGCACGGGTGATCGACATCATGAGTGAGGCAAACTATAAAGCGATGTCCTGCGGGGACAGGAAGTATCTCGACCAGGGGCACTCCCTGGCTAACGATCAGCTCGCGGAGCAGCGAGATGTGGAGTTCCAGCGTGGGTATGCTCGCGAATTCTACTGGTTGTCCCTGCGTCAAGAGGTAGCGGACTTCTGCGAAGAGATCGAAGCCGAGACGAACCGCCACTTGAGCGTCAGAACCTACCGCGACAGCAGCAGGCGAGTTTGTTCCTTCGTGAACGAGGACTTCGTTGCATGGGCGGTCGAAGAGAAGGCAGCTTCCATAAATCGGCATTCGCTCGTCGCGAAAAGAAACGAAATCGTGGCCCGGAGCAGGCCGTGTCTTCATGCTTCGACACTCCTCGAATGCTTGCCGCTGAGCACCATAAAGCAAAAGCAGTCTGGCGCTGTTCTCTGGAACCAGGCTGTTTGAGCAGAGAAGAACGTCGTAATGCGCGCCCGGGCGATGGAATTCCCAAGGTGTTTTAAACAGTTCAAAGAACTCGACGACGGCGGAACGTTCGGCCTCACTGGCAATGACACCGATCATTCGAGCGGAGAGGTGGTGGGATTCGGGTAGCTAGAGAAGTTCTCTGATGGAATTCAACAAAGTGAGTCGTTCGCGGCTCCATGTGTGTGAAAGGTAGACTTCCTGGCCACGCTTCACCGTTTCCGCCACTTCAGCTGGATGAGAAAAGGCGAACTCGATTTTTTGGGCGAGATCGTCCGCATCCCCGACCTCGAAAAAGATCAGGTCATTGTCGCCAAAATAGTCCTGAATGCCCCTTGTTTTCGGTGCAATCACTGGTTTCGCGAGCGCCAGGTATTCGAAGATGCGCGTGGGCGTATTGATTTCAGTGAAGAGGTTGCGGTGGTTGGGGATGATCCCGAGGTCGCAATCCTCGATTGCCTCGACGATCTCTTTGAGATTGCGAGCGCCGAGATAATCGACATTTGTATCGAGTCCTCGTTGCCGGGCGGATTCCATCACTCTCTCGAAGAAGCTTGTTCGCTTACCGCAAACACTCAGCCGGGCAGATGGAATTGTTTTCCTCACCTTCTCCAGTGATTCTACCGCCAGGTCGAAACCGTTGCGATGGACTAACGAGCCGTGATAAAGAATCACAAAAGGCTTGGACCCCTTGCCGTCTTTTCCATTCACATCGCGAACATAACCGGACCGGAAACGGAAGACCTCGTCATCAGGCGAATTGATTACGACTTTGATTTTATGCGACTGACAGCTGCGCGAAGAGTAGATCTTCTTGCACGCGAGGTTCACCGTCAGCACGAGATCGGCAAAGCGGATACTCCACTTCTCCACTCGCTTCAACACCAGAACGCTCAAGCTGTGCTCGGGCAGCGTGAAGATCGTCCGCATCAGCTCCGGCATGGGATCGTGTAGATCCAAAATGACCTTTGCACCGAGGAGTTTCGGCACGATCGCAGCGAAAACGAGGACGTCCGGCATGTTATGCACATGGACGAGGTCGTACCGGCGCGTGAGTGATCTCGAGGCGAGATAGAAAAATGAGGTAAGGATAAATGTGGCATACCGGCCTACATAGTCCAGCTTGCTGCCACGATAACGCTTCAGCCGGACACGTGTAACGTTGATACTACCGTAAGTCTCATGCGCCGGCTCACCATCGCCATCACGCAGGCATATGAGGTCAATATTAACACCCTGGGCTGCTAATGCCTCGGCCGCTCTTCTGGGCCGAGGATCCGCAGGATACTGCGAGAACAGCAGGACTGCGGCGCGTCTGCCGCGCAGCCGGCGAATTTTTAAGGAGGCAAGCTCGTCGTATTCGCGGAAGCTCGTCTTGGAGGAACGAATTTGGTTGACGTACCCTGCTACTTCCTTCGGGAGGGCGTGCCAGTACTCGCCCGCATACCGCGTTCTAACGTAAGTGAGGAATTCGCGGTACAACGCCGCGGGATACTCCGTTGTCGTCTGCCGCGAGCCATTGAACGACATGTAATCTGGGTGCGCATCGAGGAGCACCATCCCTCCGTGCTGTGCGACCCAATCAAGCTTGCGCATCCAGATCTCCGGAGTTGTTTCGCGCAAGACCAGGAACAGGGTTGAATCCTGCGGCAGCGTGTAGGGCAGTTCGACATAACCTCCTGGAGAAGTGTTGATGGTTGATCGTTGACCGTTGATGGAGCCGCCGTTTGGGCGCGGCACCCAGAATGGGAAGATGGTATGACCTCCGTCAGGCTGCGGCTCGAACGGGTCTGTGTCGAAGGTAGACGCATCGTACTGCACATCGAGATCATGCAGCCAATCGAGATTACGCAGCATGAACCCCGACCTGAATCCCGACGCGCCCCATTCTCGCGCATAGTCGTTGATTCTTACCACGCGTCGTTTGAACTCGCGATGCGAGGCAAAGAGGTGGCCATCATGTTTAAGATCGTGTATTCCAACCTCGAATCCGCTGGCGGTCAGTTCCTCCCTTAAGTTGGCTGGAACCCGGTAACTTCCTTCGGGGATAAAATTAAAGGAAGAGCGGAATCCAAGATCCAGTTCCAATTGCATCAAGGACCGGCACTTGCGGAGCCCTGCTTTGCTTTCGACATCGTGGGTCAGGACGACGGCAAATTTTTTACCCTCCGGCCAGCCTGGCCAGTTTTCCGGTGGACGCTCCGATCCTGGCATAATGGGCCAGACGTCCCCAGTACGCTTGCGTAACCGCATGGCCAGCCTTCGCCGAATTGCCGTTCGAAGGGATTGGGGAATGAAGGGCTTTAGCCCGTAATAAATTCTATTGCGTAGCACGAGGTATTGCGAGTTGGGTGGTCGCTCTAACTGTCAAGCAAGCATCAAGGAACCGGGAGCGACCTTGCAAGAATTGGAACCGCAGTGCAGCCGCTATGGACGCATTCGATCAAGCTTCAGCATCGAGCCATTTCGGAACGTAGGAACGCGTCTTGTTAACCACCACCTCAACATTGTCTCGCTCCGCGACCAACTTCCTGTAACCGCGCTTAATAATCTCGCGGTTGTTCTTTTCCGCCTCGATCACTAGCAAAAGCTTGTCCATGAAAGGAGCCATCCCCCACGTGGGACTCGTCTGGCCGAGCGGGGGCATGTCAAAAATGATGTAGTCGAAGTCGCTCGCTTTTAGATTCGGCATCATGTCGAAGAATCTTTTCAAGCCGAGCTGCGCCGGCCCGGAATGGGGCGATCCCACGGTAGCCAGATAGAGATTATCCGCAGCCGAGGCGATCGCGCTGTTTCGCTTAAGAGCTGCCGTAAGAGAATGCGCAGGCTTGCCCTCGAAGAACGGGTGAACGTCCTCCGGCCCGAGGTTTATATCGACCAGAAGGACCTTACCGTCATTTGTTTCCGAAAGTGAGGCAGCGAGCCCAGCGGCAAGGGTAGAAGTTCCCGCTTCTTCTGAAAACCCGGCGACCCCGACGAGCTTCGGTTTATGCGTCAAATGTTTGATTTCGAAATAAAGACCGAGGCGATCTCGAATTGCTTGACAATACGGGCGGATGAAATGCCCGGCCTCCCAAGGCGCCAGCTTGGAGTGATGCGATCTCGTTGCGAGTGCTTCCGAATTTGCCGGCGAACCATTCCGGGGCAAGGCCAAATGTCCGTTCCGGGTGGCGGTATGTGGTATCGAGAGCATGAGCGGAATGCGCAACTGCGTCTCCAGGTCGAGCGGCCGTCTAACCGTCCGGTTCAAGACCAATCCGCTTAACAACGCGAGCGCTATCCCCAAGGCTGCCCCTCCGCCGGCCAACCCCAGCACAATCTTATTGCGCGTTTTGGTATCCAGCATCGGAGGAGTAGGCCGCTGGACAGCACTAATGTTGGGCATTTTGGAGGGGTCCAGGGCCTCGTCGATGCGCGCCTTTTCGAGCGAAGCCGCGAAATACTTGTAATTCGCTTCGTCCAAGTCCCGCTTCCGCTCCAATTCTTGAATTTGCAGCCCCAGCCCCGAGAGCTGCTTCATCCTCTCTTGAATATTGCGGAGCCGAGACCTGAGCGCCTCGGTTTTTGCCCCGATGCCAGCAAGACGGGCTCTTTCAGATATGATATCCGAGTTCCTACCTTGCGAACCTCCAGTTTTTGTTTTAAGTGCTGCAGCCTTCGTAGAAATATCTGGGAATTTGTTTTCCAGATCGAGTTTTTGGTTTTCCACTTCTTTGATCTGTCTTTGATTGATTTTCACCCGCGTGCTTGCCGGAGTGTACTTGGAAAGCAAATCCGTTTCCGTTTTATGCAATGTTTCCGATCGCAAAACCAAAAACTGGTATTTTTCAATATCTCTTTTGGAAACCTCGGCTTTCGGACTTGCGCCCGGTTGAGCTCCCCCCATTTGATTAACAACGGCTTGTTGTTCGGCCAGCTCCGCCTCGGCGGCGCTAAGCTGTTCCTGGGTTTTCGCCGCCTCGGTAGTAAGAGCTTCCGAGCCATCCTTAAGCGAGGTAATCCCCGTCTTGTCCCTCAGCGACCTTAGGGCATCCTCCGTTTGGTTTAAGCGCGTTCGAACCTGATCGGTTTGTTGGGTTACGAAATCGAAGGCGCCGGCGGAACGGTGCACTTCAAGATGCTTGATGAAATAACGACTTAACAGTTCCTGCAAAACGAGCGTCGCCATCTGCGGGTCGCGATTTTTGTAGGATACGAAAATGATGTTGCTTCCTTTGGTAGGAATCACAGTCAAGCCCGCGCTAACGGTGGCGGCGGCGTCACCTTCCGTTGCCGCTTCTCCGGAACGCGGGAGCAATCGTTTGGGACCGATCGCCTGGGCGACTTGTACGGCCAGATCCCAACTGCTCAGAATCGCCACTTCTGCGCCTATAACCGTATCCACTGTTTTGCTCGACGCGGTGGCGCTTGCACCCTCGATCGGATCGACGGCGCTCCTTTCCAGAACATAGCGCACAAGCAACTTGGCATCGGACTCGTACACAGGCGGATAGAAAAAATAAACGGCCGCCGCGGCGATGATGCCTACCACTGCGCAAACCATGATTGTTAGCTTGCGCTTGAACAGAGCGAAGAGGATGGCGCTCAGGTTCAGCCCGGAGTGTTGTTGCGTTTCACGTCGGATTTCAGTCATAGTTTAACCTTTAGTCGAGATGCGGGTAGATCATTGAGCCCGCCAGACGGTTGAAGGCCAATGGCAACCTGCCAAAGATCTTCTTATGGAACCCGGAGTGATGGGGGGCGGCAATTAAGCACTGCCGACCCGATGAATCAACTCGGAAGTAATCAATTGTTTCTTCCTCCGTGCCCCAGGAAAGCTTGAATCGTCGCAACCCATCATTTTCGCACGCGGTGCGACCAAAATGCAGTTTTTCGGCGCCGTTGCGCGCCAAAAACTGAATGCCTCGCCACATGACAAGATTGTTCGCGCGGAATTCCTGGAACCTTTTGTCGGAAGCGCCGTATTTATAAAAAGCGTTCTTTCCGAAGCGGAAGAAGATCGCGGCGGCAATTGGGCGCGAGCCGCGCTGTGCGAGGACGATGAAACCGAGACCGGGCCTGATGATATGCTCGTAGATGTTCAGGAAAAACGACGCCGGTTGCGGCGGGAGACCGTGACGTCGGCGCGTTTGAACATGAAGCCGGTAAAAATCGGAGACGGCCGGGCGATTGCGGACAACGGCCGCGCTCACATCGCTGTGGTCCGCTTTGCGAATGGCCCGGCGGACCGGACTAGCGAAGCGAGTGGTCAATTCTTCGGCACCGCTGCGCAAATCGAGTGTATGGCCGTAAAATTTCGTGGCTGAGATCGGGGCGAGTTGAAAGGACTTGCCTCCCCGTATTTCAAGGTGTTTCCAGCGGCGTTCTTGCGCGAAGCGAGCGAGGCGATCTCGTACCAAGCCCACCACTTCCGGATCAAAGATGAGCGGTTCGCACGCATCGCTAAACGGAAGGCAGACGCCTCGGCGGCCCGTGAACGGACTGCGCACTTCCATCAGCGGAATCAACGCGGCCAATCTGCGCCCGCGGGAAAACTGAAGATAGAAAGGCTGATGGTTATACGTTTGATGAAGAACCTTTGCCCAGGCACTGGTGTGGAAACAATCGGCATCGCGATGCAAAGCAACAACATGGTCCCAACTCGGATCGCGGACAGGATCGAGAATCCGCATTTGCAGCGATTTGCTGGTTGTCTTCGGCTCGACGAAAGAATAATCGCCCGAGAGCGGCGCAGCTTCTTTCGTTCCTGATTCGGCTGGTTGAAGAATCTTCAAAACGTTTTCGCTAGGCGAGCGCTCCCACGCCAACTGTTTCGCTGACGCAGCGAACGACATATTCGATTTGCTCTTCCGTTAATTCAGGAAACATCGGCAAAGAGAGAAATTCCTCGGCCAGATTCTCCGCGATTGGAAACGCGCCCGCCGTGTAGCCGAGGTTTCGGCAGGCCTCCTGGAGATGAATCGGAATGGGATAGTGCACAGCGCATCCGATTTCGTTTTCCTCCAGCCGTCGCCGGACTTCATCGCGTTCCTGCACTCGAATCGCATAGACGTGATAAACGTGCCGCGCATAATTCGCCTCGAACGGCGTAGCGACCTCATCGATCCCCGCGAAAGCCTGATTGTATTGCAATGCGTGTTCGCGCCGCAGGAGATTTCCTCCCGCAAGATGGCCCAATTTGATGGACAGGACGGCCGCCTGGATGCCGTCCATCCGGCAATTCCAACCGACCAGGGTGTGATAATATTTTCGGGCCTGGCCATGGTCTCGAAGGACCTGGATTTTCTTCCGTAGTTCAGCGTTGTTCGTCACGACCGCGCCAGCCTCGCCAAGTGCGCCAAGATTTTTTCCGGGATAGAAGCTGAAACAGCCGGCGTCGCCCAATGTGCCTGCTTTTCGACCCTTGTACTCGGCGCCGTGAGCTTGAGCGGCATCTTCAATGACAAAAAGCCCGTGTGCGTGCGCAAATTCCAAAATCGGATCCATGTCCGCCGGTTGCCCGAAGAGGTGAACTGGAATGATCGCCTTGGTTCTTACCGTGAGGCTCTTCTTCAGTTCGGCCGGGTTCATCGTGAACGTGTTTTCGTCCACATCGACAAACACCGGCTGAGCTTTGCAATAGGTAATGGCCTCGACCGTGGCGATGAATGTGTTCGGGACCGTAATCACTTCATCTCCCGGTCCAACCCCAAGCGCCAGGAGAGTGAGCCAAAGCGCGTCCGTGCCATTGCCAACGCCGATGGCGTGCGGGGAGCCGCAGTAGGCTGCGAACTCCTCTTCGAACTTTTCCACGAACGGCCCGCCGGCAAAGGCGCTGCTCTCGATTACTTCACGAATGGCGCGATCGAACTTGTCGACCAAGGAGGCGTGTTGCGCCTTGAGATCAAGAAAGGGAACTTTCATTTGCGGCGTCGCGCTGCTCTCGGTTTGGCCGGATTTCCGGTCACGGTCGCGTTTGCTGGCATGTTGCAGCGGCGACGCTTCCCCGCAACGAATGGACCGATCCTTGTTTCATCGCCAATCTCGCAGCCTAACTCATTCGGCAAATGCCTCAGCCTGCAGGATCTTTTCCGCTCTGGCCGGTCCGGGTGCCGCCGTTGCACCATTCCAACTAGAAAATGTCACCGGGGCGCCGTTCATCTTGAGGGAAACGGAAGCCGCTTCGAGGATCCTGACCATCTCCAGTCCCTGACGGCCACCCGTTATCGGTTGAGAAAGCGTTTCGATGCAATCAATAAAATGTTGGCAGGCCAGCTTCAGCGGTTCCTCCTGCTGGATGTGCGGGATGTAGCTGTCCCCGTAATGGTACGAGTATTGAAATTCAGCGAACGTGTCGTA
>WNGG01007318.1_pt1 | contig 12235 bp, 9 predicted proteins | sample 5400661 | NCBI WGS metagenome assembly WNGG01 (sample SAMN13153372, study PRJNA577476) | soil metagenome | isolation source: 100 cm soil or saprolite under Garry oak tree replicate 1 | place: USA:California | collected 2016-06-15 | reverse complement strand
CAGAACTCCGGCAGTTGAACCTGGGTGGTAGTTAAATCTGGCCGGCTGGCGTGAGGTGGTAGGTGATGGGCCGCCGGTCGCCGGGCATGGCGGGCGGCGTGGCGTTGATCTCGTCCAGGAGCAGTTCCAGGGCGCGGGCCACCCGGGGGGCGCCGGGCCGGCCGAGCCGGACGGTGATCGCGTCCGGGGCGTAGGTGATGACGCCGGCCAGGCCGCGGATGATCGTCTCGCGGGTGATGGCCCGGTACTCGTCGTCGTCGCGCAGGTAGGCGTTCAGGTGGCTGGCGAGCCAGTGCTCGGCGTTGTGCGCCAGCAGCCGCAGCACCATCTGCAGGCCGCGCCGCCCAGCGCGCAGCAGCGCGATCTGGGCGTGCGGGTCGATGACGTTGGCGGGCAGTTTCGCGGGGATCGCATCGCGGGCAGCTTTGGCGGCGGCCAGCGCCTTCTCCGTCCGGGCGATCTTCCTTTCCGCGGCCGGGATCAGCCTGGCGTTCTTGGCCGCGGCGGGGATGGCCGGGCCGGCGAGCATGGCGGCGTAGTCTTCCCGGGCTGCGGCCAGGGTCTTCTCGGCCTGCCGGAGGCTGGCGCTGGCGGCCTTGCGGGCGGGGTTGTCAATCACCTTGGTGTTGGCCTCGACGGCCGCGATGTAGTCGCAGATCTTGTCGATCCCGTAGTTCTCCGCGGCGTACTTGAGGAAGTTCTCCTCCCGCCACCGCGATTTCAGCCACGCCAGGATCTCCGCCGGGCAGGCACCGGAGTCGGAGGTCAAAACCTGCAGAACGACCTGACCGCGCTCGAACAACGTCAGCTGGCGGGCGGTGCCGTAGTCCTTGATGTGCACGGTTTCCTCGGCCCAGGCCACCTCCCGCTCGCGGCCATTGACGGCGGTGACCGACAGGACCGGCAGGCCCTTGGGCACGGCCAGCGGCGCGCGCCGGTAGGTCACCCAGTCCACCTTCTCCTCACGGCAATGCGCGAACACCTGCGCGTACGCGCCGCCGCGGTCGAACCCGAGCATGATCCCCGCCCCGGGCGGCGCGGCCCTCTTCAGCTCCGCCAGCGCCTTCGGCAGCGTGACCACCAGGCCGGACGGCTCCCCGGATGTGAAGCACACCGCCCGCCCGTCATGGGCGGTCACGTGGGTGCCGGCGCGGCCCTTTTCCGCCTTGCCGCGCTTGTTGTTCCACCCCTTGCCCACCGGCTTGGCCCCCGCATAGGGCACGAAATGATCGTCGGCGTAGTAGACACCGGAGGTCACCGGGCCGGCCGCCAGCATCGCCTGCGCGAACATCACCTGCAGCTCCAGCGGGTCGGTGCCGTCGGCGATCGCGGCCAGCCGGGGCCGCAGGGTGCGCAGCCCCGGCAGCGCGGCCAGCCCGGCCAGCGGCCCGGCCGCGCCCGAGGTCAGGTGCTTAAACTGCTCCACCGTCGCGGCGCCGAGCGCGAAACAGGTGCTGACCGCCGACAGCAGCCCGGCGCCGGCGAACCGGCGCCCGTCCTTCTCCCCGGCCCCCGCAGCGGCCAGGATGCCGCCCGCCCCGGCCCGGGCGCTGAACGCGTGCAGCAGCATCGCGCCCGCATACCGTGAGGTCACCTGGCCCTCGACGATCCGGGTTCCCGCCAGCGGGCCGGCGGCGCGAGCCGGGACCAGCCCGGCGCCGGCAGCTGCACCCGGCTCCGGCTTCGCCGCTTGCTCCGGCTCAGGTTGCCGCTCTGGCTCCGGGACGGGCTCGTCCCGCTCTGGCTCCGCGCGATGGCCTTGCTTCCGCGGCTGCTGACCTGCGCTGCCGGGCTCGGCCGGCGCGCCGGGCTCGCCGCCCAGCGGCAGTTCCTGCTGACCAGTGCCGGCCAGGTGGCGGCTGACCGTGGCCTGCGCGACGCCCAGCCGGGCGGCGATCCGGGCCTCGCTGGCCCCGGCCTGCCGCCACTTAACTGCCCGCGCCCAGTCCGCCGGGGAAAGTTTCGGCTTCGGCCCGGACGGCCGGACCAGCCCGGCCGCGCCCTCCCGCCGGGCCCGCTGGCGCAGCGTTGCCACGTAGCTGGCCGACAGGCCCATCACCTCGGCGACCCGCTGGCCGGAGAACCCCAGCTGGCGGGCCACCGCGACGGCCACGTTGCGCATCGCGACGTCGCCGTCGGGGTAGCAGGCGATGATCATCTGCCCGGCGGTCACCAGCGTCGTGCCGTCGTGGTGGTGTGTGCGCAGGTCGGCGGGGTGCGGCATGCCGTTAAGTATCGCTTCTGCCGCCGGGCCGGTCATGCCCCGATCCTATCAGGAATCTGACAAGATCCGGATAATGCTGGGGCAACTAAGACCGCAGGTCACCTGGCCTGCGGATCACCTACTGCCGGAGATCTGAGACCGTGGCTCTAGAACCGCACAGCCGGGCATTTTCCGCCGCAGACGCGCTGTTTCAGAATCGGGCGTGGCCACGCCTACCCCATCGTGCGCGCCCTGCTGGACGGCCTGCCCGCCGGCAGCTACCTGGCGCTGTACGACGGCAGCGACACCAGCCCCGCGTTCAAGGCCGCGCAGCAGGTGTACAACCAGACCGGCGCCGCCCCCTACCACCTCCGCAGCCCGCAGCGGATCGCCCAGTTTTTCGACGGCCTAGAGCTGGTCGAGCCTGGCGTGGTGTCCTGCTCCCGCTGGCGGCCCGAGCCCAGCCCGCTCGGGCCTGATCCCGAGGTGGAAACATTCGGCGGCATCGGCCGCAAACCCGTAACCGGGCCAGCGGTACCGCAGACCGCAGCGGGTGCGCTATTGACCGCGCCGCGGCCAGCCCGGCGGGGCCGGCACCGCTGGACCTGGCCACCAGCCAGCGCCGGCCAGCTCGCCGCCGCGCTGCGCCGGCTGGACATGGCCGCCGAAGTGACCGGCCGCTCCGTGCACGCCTGGGCACCCGGCGGCAAACCAGCACGGTGCTGATCCGGCCCGGCTGGCACGCCGGTACCGGCCGGCTGCGGCGGCGGGTCTGGGTCCTGGCAGCGCAGCCAAAACCGGTGATCGGCCCACCGGCACGCCATGCCCGCAAGTCCCACAGCGTCGGCGGGCTGCCGCGCGGTCGGTGGGGCGGCGGAGCAGGGATTTTAAGCTCTGCCCCAAATTTTCGTGATGATCGCGAGCGGTACCACCGTCGGCGTGTGGTGAATGCGGCACCGTACACACCAGAGGGTGCCTGAATCCGCATTCATGCGGCCCGGACGAGGCGGGAGGGTTTCAGCACGCTCTTGGCCTGTATCGGAGCAGCCGCTGGCCAAGGGCCAGGCCCACCATAACCGTCGCCGCGCCGGCTATCGCCATGGCGGGCCCGGCCGAGATGGCTTGTCCGACCGCACCGAACACGGCCGGGCCGACGCCCTGCAATGTCATTAGGCCGGTCGACTGCAGCCCGAATGCCTGACCGAGCATGGGCTCGGGCACGGCCTCAAGGAAACGGCGCTGGATGCCGAGTGTGTAGGCGAGGCCGGCACCGGTGATCACCAGCACTGCGGCGACGACGGGCAGCGGCGGACTGGCAGCGAAGGCGAGCAGCGGCAACCCGCATGTCACCATCAAGGGCATGGTGAGCCTTTCGCGGGTTCTGGGCCGCAGCAGGCGGCCGACGACAAGGTCACCCGCGATCATCCCGACCGGCAGGCAGGCGAGCAGCAGACCAGCCGAACCCACGGGGAGCCCGCGCAGCGCCACATAAGGCACAATCAGGCTCTCAGCCCCGGTGACAAAGGCAGCTGGCAGCCAGTGCGCGAGCATGAGCGCACGCACCGCGGAGTCGGTGATGAGCAGCCTGCTGCCGGTGAGACTCTGCAGGAGAACGGACCTGCGCGGCGGCCCGGCCAGCTCGCGCCCGACCGCCAGGTCGGGCAGCCTCAGCCGGACCGCGGCTCCGGCCGCCAGATGGCATCCGGCGGTGACAAGCAGCGCATGCCTGGCTCCGAGGGTCGCGACCGTGATTCCGCCCGCGGCGAGGCCGAGAAGCTGGGCAGCGGACGCTGCGATGTTGGACAGGGAACGGCCGAGGACGTAGGCATCGCCTGTGAGCACCTCAGCCACCAGCCGGCTGGAGGCGCCGCCGAATACCGGTGTCAGGCCCGCCACCACGGCGACCAGCGCCAGGCTCGCCCACACCGGCAAGCCGGCCAGTGCCAGCGCGGCGGCCGTGGCGGCTTCCAGGCTGTAGCCGGTGGTGATCAGCTGCCGTGGCCGCACGCGGTCGGCCAGGGCGCCAAGCAGCGTCCCGCCGACGGCCTGCGGAGCGAAGCCGATGCCGTAGGTCACCGCAGCCAGCAGCGGGGAGCCTGTGAGCCCGAAGACCAGGATCGATAGCGCCACGATGCGCAGGGTGTCCGCGGCGATGGCGAGTGATCGGGTCGCGAACAGCAGCCGGAAACGCGGCTCGGCGAGCACCTGGCGGTAGGTTGCCTGGCACTCGGCCGGGTCGATCGTGGTCATGTCCCGAGCTTGCACCCCGCTCGGCCCTAGGCCCATTGTTACGTTTCTGGACGTAAGGTGCTGTCATGCTTCGGTTCGAGGCGGGTGCGGATGACCTGCTGCGCAGCCGCTTCGCGATCTCCCCGCTGTTCGAGCTTGACACCTTGCTGCGCAGGTTGTCTGGCGTGTCACCGCACCGGCTGCCAGCCGCCTGGACCGCCCGGCTGACGCCTGTCTTCAAGCGGTTGCGCGCGGAGACGGATCTCGACGCGGCCCTCGCACTGCAAAGCCACGGCTACGGGCCCAACTTTGCGGCGCCGCCGCCGCGCGGTCTTGCCCAGACGATCGAGGATGACCTGACGACACTACGTGCCACCCCGCTGCCGGACGCGCGTCGCGAGATCGCCCACTGCCTGGCCTTGCGGCCCGCGACCGATGCACGGCCGCTGGCCATCCTGCGCCGCGACGATGTCGTGGAGCGGATCGCGCGTGCGCTTGAGGTCTCCTGGCACGAGCTGCTCGCCGCCGACTGGCTACAGCTTCGGGCCATCTGCGAACGCGATGTCGTGCACCGGGCAGGCCAGCTCAGCCGGGGCGGCTGGGCCACCGCGCTGGAAGATCTGCATCCCAGGCTGCGCTGGCGTAGCGGCGCCATCGAGATCTTGTGGCGGCCGCGCCGGTCCGTCAGGCTCGGCGGCCGGGGGCTGCTGCTTGTGCCGTCGGTGTTCTTGTGGCCGCAGATAGCCGTATACGTGGACGAGCCTTGGCCTGCGACAGTTATCTACCCCGCGCAAGGAATCGCCGTGCTCTGGGAGGCACCGGCAACTGCCAGCGCGGGGGCGCTCGGCAAACTGCTTGGCCATACTCGTGGTCGCATCCTGGCCGAACTGGAGCAACCAGCCAGCACCACGCAGTTGGCTCGCAGCCTAGGGCTCGCCACTGGCGCGGTTGGTGACCACCTGACGATCCTGCACGGCGCAGGGCTGCTCGCCAAGGCCCGCTCAGGGCGATCAGTCCTCTACCACCGCACCCCGCTCGGTGACGCCCTCATGGCCGCCTGCGCGGACACGCCATACCTGGGGGTCAGAAGAAGATAGGCCGCCGGGGGTCATGGTGAGGAACAGCGGTGGGCCACCGGGGTCCTGGCGTGTTATCGGTGGCCCATAGATGACACTGAGATGTCATCTATGGGCCATCGATGCCCCTGGGCGAGCGGTGGGCCACCGGTGTCAGGTGAGGAACACCGGTGGGCCACCGCTGCCAGCGCATGGCCGACGGCCCTCGTGGCCGGTTACCGACCACTGGCTGACGCGCCGGGCAAGGACCAGGCACGACCGGCGGTTTCGGTGGCTCGCAGGCCCTGAATCCGCGTGGGATCATGCTTGCAGGCCGGTGCTGGCGCCGGTCACCTTCGAAGGGAGCGGCGGTGGACTCCGGCACTGCCAAGCCGGGAGGGCTGCCCGGCGGAACCCCACGTTACGCCTACCCCGGCGGGCGCTCCCCCGGAGCCGCGCGTGAGATACCAGGGACTCCAAGCCTTATGCGGGCGATCAATGACCGTGCCGCGCTCAGAGCGCTGCTTGAGCGTGGCGCCCTCACCCGCCCAGAGCTCGGCGCGTTGATCGGGCTGTCCAAGCCGACGGCATCTCAGCTGCTTGCACGATTGCAGAACGCGGGGCTGGTCGTGCAGGACGGCATCAGGGAAGGCGGGCCCGGGCGGACCGCCGAAGTTTACCGGCTCAACCCGGGCGCGGCATTCGCCGCCGGACTCGATGTCACTCCGGCGAGGATAATCGCGGCGGTCAGCGACCTCACGGGAAAGGCCGTGGGCGAGGATACCCTCCGGACCCCCGGCAGGGCGGGTGGTGACGTGGTGCTGCGGGTGCGGGCGACCGTGGACCGCGCCTGCGAGGCGGCAGGCCTCACCACTGACCGGCTCCGCCGGATCGTAATCGGTGTGCCCGCTGCGGTCGACCCGGGCACCGGGCGCCTTGAGTACGCACCTCACCTGCCCGGATGGCATGTACCTCGGCTGCCCGCGCGGCTCAGCGATGCGCTCGGGGTCGCGGTCGACGTGGAGAACGACGTGAACCTCGCCGCTGTCGCCGAGCGGGCCCATGGCGCTGCCGCGGGGTCATCCAACTTCATCGTGGTGTGGGTATCCGACGGGCTGGGGCTTGCTATTGTCATCGGCGGCCAACTGCACCGTGGAGCAACCGGCAGCGCAGGTGAGATCGGGTATATGCCGGTCACGGGTTCGGTGCCGCTGCGCGACGCCCGCCGCCCGAACACTGCTGGCCTGCTGTCCCTGACCGGAGGGCCCGCCGTAGCCAAGATTTTGCGTGCGGCGGGATTCCGCGGAGCTGATGTGGCCACGACGATGCGCGCAGCGGGTCAAGCCGCTGCGCTGGGGCACCCCGCCGAACGTGCGCAACGCGCCGGCGCCGCCCTCGGGGAGATAGCGCTCCGCCTCGCGACCGGTCTAGCTGGGGTTATTGCCGTGCTTGACCCCGAGTTGGTCGTGCTCACGGGCGATGTCGCGCTGGCCGGCGGCGAGCCATTGCGGGCCGGCATCGAACGCGAACTGCATGCTATGACGATCCCGCGCCCGCCGCTGCGGCTGAGCACCGTGGAGGCCAACCCCGTGCTGACCGGTGCCCTGGAGTTGGCCCTCGGCGCCGTCCGGGACGAGGTGTTCGATACCGCCTGAGTTTGATCAGTCACGCGATGGCCGGCGGCGGCAGCCACGAATGTAGTTACACCGCCCCGGCGGCGTCGAATGCGGCGCGGAGCCGCTGATGCGCGGCCGGTGACGCGTGCACGTGCTCGAGACCGAGCAGCGCGGCGCCGGCGATGGGCGGCAGTGAAGCAAAATGCGCGGTCGCGCGGGGTGCGGCGCGGCCCAAGCGTGCCTTGAGCTCGCTCACAAGCAATGGGTCACGAGCAGCTAGGAGGCCGCCGCCGAGCACGACATCGGTGTCGGTGTCCAGCAGCCCGAGCCTGCGCATCGCGGTCGCCGCCATCAGGGTCACCTCGTCGGCGAGCCGCGCAACGAGGTCACGCGCCACCGCATCGCCGGCCGCGGCGACCTGGAAGAGCGTGTAGGTCAACTGGGCGAGATCCCCGTCGTCAATCTCACCAAAGTGGTGCCGGACGGCGACGTCGTGTACCCGCGCGGCGCCGAAATGGGCAGCAACGGCCGCACGCAACGCGGTGTCGGGTCCGCGGCCGTCTTCGGCGCGCATCGCCCAGAACATCACCTCCTCGCCGATAAAAAAACCGCCGCCCCAGTCACCGGTGAACTTGCCCAGAGCGAGGAAGCGCGTCGTCCGCCCGTCCGGCGCCACCCCCACACAGTTGATGCCTGCCCCACACGTGACTGCGACGCCCCAGTTGCGGTTGGTCCCGGCGCGCAACACGGCGAAGGTGTCGTTGCCGACGTGGGTGGTCTCGCTCCAGCCCTTGCCCGCTAGTGCCTCAGCCAGCCGCTCCTCCTCCTCGGGCAGGTCCGCACCAGCGAGGAACGCGCACGTGTGCCTCGCCAGCGGCATATTCTCCCCGCTCAGGTCAGCACGCAGAGCAACCGCCGCCACAAGGTCACCGAGGATGCGCAGCGACTCCTCCATGCCCAGGCTCTGCGCCGAGGCACCCGGCCCACGGACACTGGACAACAGCGTGCCGTCAGCGGCGACGAGGGCGAGATCTGTCTTAGTGTTACCGCCATCGATGGCGAGCACCGCCGCGGTGGGAGCAGCGCCGTGCACGGTGCTCACCCGGCTCACCCGGCCAACGTCCTGTCAGCCCATACCAGGTAGGCGCGGTTCTCCGCGATCAGCCGGTCCGCCAGCCGGTCAGCCAGGTCGGCCTGGCCGATCAAGGGGTGAGCAAGCAGTGCCGCGGAGACCCGGGCACGCCCGCCGTTGAGCGCGGCGTCGAGCGCGAGCTCTTCGTAGGCGGAGGCATGTGCGATCAGCCCGGCGAACAAGGGCTCGACCGGCGGGGCGGCACGCGGCGAAGCTCCGCGGCGGCCGATCCGTGCGGGCGTCTCGATGACCGAGTCGTCGGGCAGGAACGGCAACGTATTGTTATTGCGGACGTTGACGACCTGGACGTCGCCGGTGCCGGCGGACAGGGAGGAGATGAGGGCCACTGCCGCCTCCGAGTAATATGCGCCGCCCCGCTCGCCGAGCAGCCCCGGCTTGTGGTCGAGTGCGGGATCGGCGTACATGGCTAGCAGTTCTCTTTCCAGCGCGGCCACCTGCTCGGCGCGGGTAGGCGCACCGAGCTGCTCGGCGACCACAAGATCGTGCGCGTAGTAGTAGCGCAAGTAGTAAGACGGGACAACGCCGAGCCCGCGCACCAGGTCGGTCGGCAGCCCTATGTCGCGCGCGATCTCACCCGCGTGGGCGTCGAGCAGCCCTGGCAGCCGCTCGGCACCGTCCACCCGCACCGAGCGCTCCCAGCTCAGGTGGTTCAGGCCGACGTGGCCGAGTGTGACCCGCTCGGGCTCCACACCCAGCAGCCCCGCGAACTTCCGCTGGAAGCCGATCGCGACGTTGCACAGCCCGATTGCGCGGTGCCCTGCGTCGAGCAGCGCCCTGGTGACAATGCCGACCGGGTTGGTGAAGTCGATGATCCACGCGTCGCACGCGCGCTCGCGCGCCCGCTCGGCGATCTCAAGCACGACGGGGACGGTCCGCAGGGCCTTGGCGAGCCCGCCCGCTCCCGTCGTCTCCTGCCCGACGCACCCGTACTCCAGCGGCCACGTTTCATCCCGCTGCCTCGCGGCCTGCCCGCCAACGCGCAACTGCAGGATCACCGCGCCCGCGCCGTCCAGGCCGTCGTCAAGATCCCCGGTGCCGCGGACCTTAGCTCCGTGGCCGTACGCCGCGACGATGCGCGACGATACGCCAGCCACCACATCAAGCCTGCGAGCGTCCGGGTCAACCAGCACAAGCTCATCGACGGGCAGCGCCAGGCGCGCGATCCCGTCGGCCAGTTCCGGCGTGTAGGTGGAGCCGCCGCCGATGACAGTGAGCTTCACGCGCTCACCTCACCGGAAAATGACGCACCGGGCGAAGACTCCTCCGCCGTGTCCATGGCTGCCGTGTCCATGGCTGCCGTGTCGGTGGCTGCCCTGTCCGCGGCTGCCACATGACAGGCAGCGGCGTGTCCGGGCCACAGCAGGCGAAGCTCGGGCGTGATGTGGTGGCACTCGCCGATTACGAGCGGGCAGCGCCAGCGAAACCTGCACCCGGGCGAGGGATCGAATACCCGCGGCGGCTCACCCTTGTCGGTCTGCGCGGCAACGTTGAGCGGTGCCCGCGGATCGGGAACGGCGGAAAGCAACAGCTGGGTGTAGGGATGCCTCGGATTGCGCAACACGTCTTCAGTAGGCCCCGTTTCCGCGATGCGGCCTGCATACATGACGATCAGGCGGTCGGCCACATAGCGAGCGCTCGCCATGTCGTGGGTGATGTACAGGATCGACACGCCCTCGCGGTCACGTAGCTGTGCCATCAGGTTGAGCAGGCCGATGCGGATCGATACGTCGAGCATGGAGACCGGCTCGTCGGCCAGGATCAGTTTCGGCCGCTGCGCGAGGGCCTGGGCGAAGCCGACCCGCTGGCGCTGCCCGCCGCTCAGCTCGTGCGGGAAGCGCTGCATGACGTCGGCGGCGGGAGTAAGCCCGACCTTCTCCAGGATCAGGTGCGCCTCCTCCACGCGCTGCGCGCGGCCGAGGTCGGGCCGGTGCAGCGCCAACGTGCGCAGGATGCCGTGGGATACCCGGTAGACCGGGTTGATTGAGCTGAACGGGTCCTGGAAGACCATCGGGACCTCGCCGCGGTAGCGCAGTACGTCGCGGCGCGACCGCAGGCCGGACAGCGGGGTTCCACGGAGGTAAATCTCACCCCTGGTCGGCGCGTACAGCTTGGCGATCAGCCGGGCGATGGTGCTCTTGCCGCTGCCGCTCTCGCCGGCCAGGGCGACGATCTCCCGCTCGCCGATGACCATGTCGACGTCGTCGACCGCGTGCAGCGTTCGGCGGGTGAGGGCGTTGCCGATCCGGAAGTGCTTGGTCAGCCCGGCCGTACGCAGCAGCAGCGGCTCAGTTGGCTCAGTTGGCTCAGTCATGGTTGCCGCCAGATTTCTGGCCAGCCGAATGGAGGAAGCATCGGACAAGGACCCCGCTGACCTCATAGAGGTCCGGTTGCGCCTGTTCGCACCTGGCCATGGCTTTCGGGCAGCGTGGCACGAAGCGGCAGCCGTTCGGAATCTTGGCGAGATCGGGCGGGCGGCCGGGGATTCCGGTCAGCGGCAGCCGCGGGCCCTTGATCGACGGGAACGCTTCCATCAGGCCGATCGTGTAGGGATGCCGCGGGGAGTCGAAGAGCTGCCTGGTGGCACCGAACTCGGCCATCTGGCCCGCGTACATCACCATCAGCCGGTCGGAGAAGTGGCTGACCAGGGACATGTCGTGGGTAACGAAGATGATCGCGAAGCCGAGCTGTGCCTGCAGCTCCTTGATCTGGACCATGAGGGAGCGCTGGGCGACAACATCCAGCGCGGACGTCGGCTCATCCATGATCACCAGGTCGGGTGTGAAGAGCAGCGCCATGGCGATCATCGACCGCTGCCGCATGCCGCCGCTCAGCTGGTGCGGGTAGCTCGTCAGGTGCACCGGGTCGATGCCCACCATGCGCAGCACCTCGGCGGACCGGCGGGCGATCTCGGTTGCTGAGATGACGCCGTGCGCCTTCATGGCGTCCTTGAACTGTGCCCCGATCGACTTCACCGGATTGAGCGCGTTCATGGCGCTCTGCATGACGACCGACATGTCTTTCCAGCGCAGCGCGGCTAGCTGCTTGTCGGAGAGCCCCACCATGCTGCGGCCCTTGAAGATCACGCTGCCGCTGGTGATGCCCGCGGGTGGGGCGAGCAGCTGGGCGATCGCGAACAGCAACGTGGATTTGCCGCAGCCCGATTCCCCGACGATCCCGATGAACTCCCCGGCGTCCAGATCGAAACTCACGTCATCGACAGCGCGCACCCGGCCACGGTCCATCGCATACTCGACCGTCAGACCGCGTACCTCAAGCATGGGTCCTGTGGTGAACCCGGCGAAGCCGCGGTTCTGCTCAGCTTGCGTGCTTGACACGAATCCTCCGCACCGGGCGCAAGGCAGGATTGCCGATCTCGTCGAAGGCGTAGTTGAGCAGCGCGAAGGCGGCGCCGAGCGCGGCGATGCAAGCCCCAGGTGCGACCGCCCACCAGTACTGGCCGGTCTGCAACGCCTCGTTGTTTTCGGCCCAGTACAGCATCGTCCCCCAGCTCAGCGAGTTGGGGTCGCCGAGGCCGATGAACTGCAGGCTGGACGCGAACAGCAGCGCGTACAGGGCGCTGCTCAAGAAGACCGCGACGATGAGAGAGGTCATGGTCGGGATGATCTCCACAATGATGATGTACGGCTTGCGCTCGCCACGCACCTTCGCCGCCTCGAGGAAGTCTCTGTCTCGCAAGGACAATGCCTGTGAGCGCAGCTGCCGCGCACCAAAGGACCATTCGGTCAGCGTGAGAACGATGATCAGGACGAGGGTGCCACCGTTGCGCGCATAGGCGGCGATCACCACCAGCAGCGGGAAGAGCGGGATGACCAGGAGCACGTCGGTCAGCAGCGAGAGAACACCATCCCACACCCCGCCCAGGTAGGCGGCAGCGACCCCGACGATGACCGCCAGGGCCGTCGTGAGCAGACCGACCGTGAGCGCGATGATCAGTGACTGCCGCGCACCCCACACGGTC
>WNGG01026263.1_pt1 | contig 12237 bp, 8 predicted proteins | sample 5400661 | NCBI WGS metagenome assembly WNGG01 (sample SAMN13153372, study PRJNA577476) | soil metagenome | isolation source: 100 cm soil or saprolite under Garry oak tree replicate 1 | place: USA:California | collected 2016-06-15 | reverse complement strand
ATTTTGGTGCGGCGTTTTCCGGGGTCACTTCCCAATCCAGCGCGATGGTGCCGGTGTCGTTCGACAGCGCCCCGTATTTTGCGGCGTTGGTCGCGATCTCGTGCAAGATCATCGACAGCACCACCGCAAGCCGCGGAGATAGCGGTACGCTCGGTCCGGACATCCGCAGCCGCTCTGGATTGTTGAGGAGATAGGGCTGCAACACACGGTCAATTACGTCCCGCAGCCCGGACCCCTGCCACTTCTCCGTGCTCAGCAGATTATGCGCCTCCGCCAGCGCACCGAGCCGCCCTGCGAATTTCTCGCGTTCGGTCTTGCTCGCGCTGCGAAATGTCTGAGCGGCGATGGCCTGCAGGATAGCCAGCGTGTTCTTGACGCGGTGATTGAGCTCGTCGATCAACAGGCCATGCAGCATCTCGCCGCGGGCGATTGCCGCGGCCATCCGCACTGCAAAGGCAAGCCCGGTCAGCAGCAAGAAGCTTCCGATCACGCTGGTGATGGCGAGGTTGCGCCACAAGGGACCGACCAGCGAGGTTTCCGCAACACCGGCGGCCACGGTCCAGCCGGTCAGCGATGATCGCGCATACGACGTAATCAGCGGTACGCCTTCGAGCGATACCGTCTGCAGGGTTGCTTCGGGCCTGCGAAACATCTCGGCATACAGCGATGGCGATGCGCGCTTGCCGATGGTCTCATGCGGATTGGGAATCCGCGCGAAATTGACGCCTTTGCCGTCGAAGATCGAGATCGTCCAGTCTTCGCTGGGACGCTGCTTTTCGATGATCGTCTGGAAAAGCGAGATCGGCGGGCTGAAGGAAATGTCGTAGACGACCTCGCCGTCCCGAAGCACCGGAACCTCGACCGTCATGATCGGTCGCTTCTTGACCGCGCCGATGAACAGATTTGAATAAGTTGGACTTTTGGTCGCGAACACCTTTTCGACGATTTCGCGGTTGTGGCGCAGCGGCAAGCTTGCGGTGTCCGGCGTGACCGAGGAGAACAATTGGCGGCCTTCGCGGTCGGCCACCAGCACGACGCCATCCGGGCCGTATTGGTCGAGAAAGCCGGATGCCATTCCACGAAAAGTCTCGAAGTCGCCGTCGCGGAGCGTGCTGGTGAGCGTCAGCACCTGCAGCCCGCCGGTCATGCGCTGCATCTCGGCATCGAGTACGAGGCGAATGCTGCGGACGGTTTCGAGGACGCGCTGCGAAGCATCCTTGCGGTCTTGCTCGTAGTCATTGAAAACGAGAACGGCGGCGAAAACAATCAGCGGCAGCGTGGTTCCCGCGACCAGCAGAGCAAGACGAACTGGCAGGGAGGTTTTCCGCACGCAGGCTCCGGACAATGGATCAGGCGCGGGTGGCGCCAAATCGGCCGGAGCATAGGATAAGTGCTTGAAATTATCTAAGGATTTTAGGTGCCGAGGAGCCGGTTCCATCCGGCCCCCGGGGCGCTGTGCCGGGTTTACGCGGCCCTCAAACATTGCTCTCGGTGATCCCGGCATAGACCATGGTGCGCAACTCGCGCCGCAGCGGATAGGCGCTCGACGGCAACACCTGGGTCATGAAGATGGCGATCAACTCCTCCGCCGGATCGATCCAGAACGACGTCGTTGCAGCGCCGCCCCAGGCGTATTCGCCGACGCTGCCCGGAATCAACGTCTGCGCCGGATCCACCGTGACGGAGAAGCCGAGGCCGAAGCCGATGCCGTTATAGGTCGCCTCGGAGAACAGCGACCGCGACATCGCAGGCAGGTCGCGTCCGCCGGGCAGATGATTTGACGTCATCAACGCCAGCGTCTTCGGACCGATCAGCCTGACGCCGCCGAGTTCGCCGCCGCCCAGCAGTGCGCGGCAGAAGGTGAGATAATCGGCCGCGGTCGAACACAATCCGCCGCCTCCGGAGATGAACGACGGCGGCGAGAGGAAAGAGCTCTCGGTCGGGTCGTCCTGCAGCGTCAGGCTGCCTTTGCGCTCGGTGGCGTGAAACGTCATGCCGCCTTTTGGATCGGCCGAGTAACAGGCCGCGAAACGATGCACCTTGTCGGCCGGCACAAAAAAGTCGGTATCATTCATGCCCAGCGGATCGAAGATCCGTTCTTTCAGAAACTGTTCGAACGGCTTGCCGCTGATCTTGCCGACGAGATAGCCGATGACATCGGTGGAGACCGAATAATTCCAGGCCTCGCCGGGCGAGAATTCCAGCGGAATTTTGGCAAGATCGTCGACCATCGACTGCAGCGTTCCCGCTTTCAGGACCTCGCCGATCTTCTGTTCGCGGTACGCGGCATCGACGTTGGACCGTTGCTGAAAGCCATAGGTCAGGCCGGAAGTGTGCCGCAGCAGGTCCACGATCAACATTGGCCGCGACGGCGGCCTGGTGAGAAATGCCGGCCAAATCCCGGCCTGGAACACGCCGAGGTTTTTCCATTCCGGGATGTATTTATGGACCGGCTCGTCGAGCGCGACGCGGCCTTCCTCGAACAGCATCATGAAGGCCACCGACGTGATCGGCTTGGTCATCGAATAGATGCGAAAAATGGTGTCGTCCTTCATGGGCGCTTTGCGCTCGACATCGGCAAAGCCCTGCACCGAGCTGTGGACGACCTTGCCGCGGCGGTAGACCAAAAGCTGCGTCCCCGGGAAGCGGCCGGTGTCGATATATCGGTGCTTCAGATGAGCTTCGAGACGGTCGAAGGCGGCCTTGGACATGCCGGCGGATTCGGGCGAGGCGGGGGTCGGGGCTAACATCGGGACTGGTCTCCGGGGGGCTGTCGGGCTTTGCCTTTGATAGCCGAAAAGTGTGCCCTGTTCCAATCGCTGCCTGCTTACCCCGGGCTATCGGCTGGTGTAGGTTTAAGCAGCATCGCGTACCCCGCAGGACAGCACCCATGCCCCAATTCAACGATACCGAACTTACCGCCGCCGTCATCCGCAGCTTCGAGGAGACGCCGGACCCGCGGGTCAAATTCCTGATGGAAGAGCTGGTGAAGTCGCTGCACGATTTCGTCCGCAAGTCCGATCTCACTTTCGACGAATGGGGCTACGCGATCGATTCATCGCCAGCGCGACGGCGCTACCGAGACCACCGTGCTCGGCCCGTTCTATGTCGGCGAACACAAGCCGATGCCGCACGGCGCCGATATCTCCGCCAATCTGACCGGCGAAACGATGTTTGTGCAGAGCCGCGTCACCGACCTCGAGGGCAAACCGCTTGCGGGCGTGCCGGTCGACGTCTGGCACGCCGACAATGACGGCTATTACGATTCGCAAAGGCCGTCCTACGAGACCGAGGGACCATCGTCGCGGGCGCGGTTCGTCACCGACGCGGATGGAAGGTTCTTCTTCAGGACCATCCTGCCGTGCAGCTATCCGATCCCGACCGATGGCCCGGTCGGCGAGATGATCCTGCAGACCCGGCGCCACCCGATGCGCCCCGCCCATGTGCATTTCCTGGTCAATGCGCCGGGCATCGTTGGCGTCAGCATCAGCTATTCAAGCTTCATGCCAAGCTGGCGCAGCGGTAAAACTACATATATTTCAATTATTTATATCAATCGCCTAAATCTTTTGCAGCGGTTAATCCGCACGCAAAATTTGCGATTCGCTTATTTCTTGAATTGCGATTCGCTCATTTCTTGTGCGGCGCACAAGAAATGAGCGAATCGCAAATTTTGGGTGCGGAGCCGGGTAAGGGACGCCATCGATAGTAACACCTAACAGATTGTAATTAATATACTTTTTTCGTTTCGGCGGCTTGGCATGAAGCTTGAATAGTGTCTGCCGACGCCATTGAAGCCGTCCCTCGAAACCAATCATCCGAACTGTGACACCACGAAACTGGGGCCTCCCCAGAGCGCGCCTGCATTCGCCCCGCGCGATGACACCGGACGGACGGCCGTACAGACGCAAAGGACCACAGCAACTCATGACGAAGCCCACCGATCAGACCCCGCGCCGCGGCCTCAGCCGCCGTCAAATCCTGAAGGCGACCGCGGGAACGGCAGCGCTGCTGGCCGCGGCCAGGCTGAATTTTCCCGCCGGTGCTTTTGCGCAAGGCGCAGGTCCGGAAGTGAAGGCCGCGAAACTCGGCTTCATCGCGCTGAGCGATGCTGGCCCGCTGTTCGTCGCCAAGGACAAGGGTCTGTTCGCGAAACACGGCATGCCGGACGTCGACGTGCAGAAGCAGGCCTCCTGGGGCACCACGCGCGACAACCTGGTGCTGGGCTCCGAAGGCAACGGCATCGATGGCGCGCATATCCTGACGCCGATGCCGTATCTGATTTCGTCCGGCAAGGTGACGCAGAACAATCAGCCGACGCCGATGTACATCCTGGCGCGGCTCAATCTCGATGCCCAGTGCATCTCGGTCGCCAAGGAATACGCCGACCTCAAGATCGGCGTCGACACCGCGCCGTTCAAGGTCGCGCTCGACAAGAAGAAGGCCGCCGGCAAGTCGATCAAGGCTGCGATGACATTCCCGGGTGGCACGCACGACCTTTGGATCCGCTACTGGCTCGCTGCCGGCGGCATCGATCCCGACAAGGACATCGAAACCATCGTGGTGCCGCCGCCGCAGATGGTCGCCAACATGAAGGTCGGCACCATGGATTGCTTCTGCGTCGGCGAACCGTGGAACCTGCAGTTGATCCATCAGGACGTCGGCTATACGGCGGTGAACACCGGCGAAATCTGGAACAAGCATCCCGAGAAATCGTTCGGCATGCGCGCCGCCTGGGTCGACAAGAATCCGAAGGCTGCGCAAGCGATCACCATGGCGGTGATGGAGGCGCAGCAATGGGCCGACAAGGCCGAGAACAAGGAAGAACTCGCCACCATCATGGGCAAGCGGCAGTGGATCAACTGTCCGGTCGAAGACATTCTCGATCGCACCAAGGGCAAGTTCGACTATGGCACCGGCAAGGTGGTCGAAAACAGCCCGCACGTCATGAAATACTGGAGCGACCACGCCTCTTATCCGTTCCAGAGCCATGACCTCTGGTTCCTCACCGAGGATATCCGCTGGGGCAAGTACGAGGCGGGCTACGACACCAAGGCGCTGATTGCCAAGGTCAACCGCGAGGATATCTGGCGCGACGCCGCAAAGGCCCTCGGCGTCGCCGCCGCCGATATTCCAGCGTCGAAATCGCGCGGCAAGGAGACCTTCTTCGACGGCAAGGTGTTCGATCCGGAAAATCCGGCGGCGTATCTGAAGTCCCTGTCCATCAAGCGTGTTGATGTCTGATCGAAGCCGGACCGCGCGCTGGCGTGCGGTCCGCCTAACGAACACGGAGAAGCACTTTCGATGAATATGCCTGCCATGAAGACCGAACCCGCCACGGCGGTACGTGCGGCCACAGCGGCGCCCGTCGTTACGATGACGCCCAAGCGGCCACCGCGTGCCGACAAATACCGCAAGATGGCACGCGAGACCGCGGTACGGGTGGTGCCGCCGCTGATCGTGCTGGCGCTGGGGATGCTGTTCTGGGAGCTGGTCTGCCGGCGCGCCGGCTCGGCCCTGCCGCCGCCGTCGCGGGTCTTCAAGGAGACCAAAGAGCTGATCTTCGATCCGTTCTTCGATCATGGCGGCATCGACAAGGGTCTGTTCTGGCATCTGTCCGCCAGCCTTCAGCGCGTTGCGTTAGGCTATTCGCTGGCGGCGGTCGCGGGTATCGCGCTCGGCACCCTGGTCGGGCAATCGGTCTGGGCGATGCGCGGGCTCGATCCGATCTTCCAGGTGCTTCGCACCATTCCGCCGCTGGCCTGGCTGCCGCTGTCGCTGGCGGCGTTTCGTGACGGCCAGCCCTCGGCGATCTTCGTGATTTTCATCACCTCGATCTGGCCGATCATCATCAACACCGCGGTCGGCATTCGCAACATTCCGCAGGACTACCGCAATGTCGCAGCCGTGGTTCAGCTCAATCCGCTGGAATTTTTCTGGAAGATCATGATCCCGGCGGCGGCGCCCTACATCTTCACCGGCCTGCGCATCGGCATCGGGCTGTCATGGCTCGCGATCGTGGCGGCGGAAATGCTGATCGGCGGCGTCGGCATCGGCTTCTTCATCTGGGATGCATGGAATTCCTCCCACATCAGCGAAATCATTCTGGCGCTGTTCTACGTCGGCATCATCGGCTTCGTGCTCGACCGCTTGATCGCGGGATTGGCCAAGATCGTCACCCGCGGCACCGCGCTGAATTGAAGGAACGCCTCATGCAGCCTTATCTGACTCGACCGAGGTACTGAAGGACATCAATCTGACGATCGAGAAGGGCGAGTACGTCTCGATCATCGGGCATTCCGGTTGCGGCAAATCCACTTTGCTCAACATCGTCGCCGGTCTCACCGATCCCACGATGGGCTGCGTGCTCCTGGAAAATCGCGAAGTCAATTCGCCGGGCCCGGACCGCGCGGTGGTGTTTCAGAACCACAGCCTGCTGCCGTGGCTGACGGTCTATGAAAACGTGCGCCTTGGCGTCGACAAGGTTTTTTCATCGAGCAAGAGCCGCGCGGAACGCGACGCCTGGACCATGCACAATCTCAACCTGGTGCAGATGGCTCACGCCAGGGACAAACGCCCGGCGGAGATATCCGGCGGCATGAAGCAGCGCGTCGGCATCGCGCGGGCGCTGGCGATGGAGCCGAAGGTATTGCTGCTGGACGAGCCGTTCGGCGCGCTCGACGCGCTGACCCGCGCGCACCTGCAGGACTCGGTGATGGCGCTGCACCAGAAGCTCGGCAACACCATTCTGATGATCACGCACGATGTCGACGAGGCCGTGCTGTTGTCGGACCGCATCGTGATGATGACCAACGGCCCGAGCGCGCGGATCGGCGAGGTGCTGGACGTACCGCTGGCGCGCCCGCGCAAGCGGCTCGAACTGTCGACCAACGCGGCGTACCTGAAATGCCGGCTGCGGGTGCTGGAGTTCCTGTACGAAAGGCATCGTTTCGTCGAGGCGGCGTAACTATCCGCGCTTTCGTCATTGCCCGGGAAAAGCGCGAAGCGCGTCTTCGCTCAAGATGATCAGGCAATCGATCGAAAGCGAAAGAATTTTTTAAGATGGATGCGCGGATCAGGCCCGCGATGACGACAGCAAATGGAGCTGATGATGACACCGGACCAAGTCACACTCGTTCAGGAGAGTTTCGCCAAGGTCGCGCCGATCTCGGACACGGCGGCGGTGTTGTTCTATGACCGCCTGTTCGAAGTCGCACCGTCGGTCAAGTCGATGTTTCCGGCTGATATGACCGAACAGCGCAAGAAGCTGATGGCGACGCTGGCCTTCGTGGTGAACGGCCTCGGCAAGCTCGAGTCCATTTTGCCGGCGGCGAGCGCATTGGCGACACGCCACGTCAGCTACGGCGCGAGAAAAGAACACTATCCCGTGGTCGGCGCCGCCCTGCTGTGGACGCTGGAAAAGGGCCTCGGAGACGGCTGGACGCCCGACGTCGCCGATGCCTGGACCGCGGCCTACGGGACGCTGTCCGGCTTTATGATCTCCGAAGCATACGGTCGGTCTCAGGCCGCCGAGTAAGGATACGTCGTGAGCGAAACGCTGGTTGTCGTTGGCAACGGAATGGCCGCCGCCCGTCTGGTCGACGAACTGACGAAGGTAGCACTGGGGCGCTACGCCATCGCCGTGATCGGCGACGAGCCGCGGCTTGCCTATAACCGCGTGCTGCTGTCGTCGGTGCTCGCGGGCGAGACGGCGTCGCACGATATCGAGCTCAGGCCGGCTTCCTGGTGGGGCGACCGCGGCGTCACCTTGAAATATGGTTGCGTCGCCACCGAGATCGATGTCGGCCGCCGCGAACTCAAGATCGCGAATGAAGAGAGCATCGGGTTTTCCCGCCTGGTGCTTGCCACCGGCTCGATGCCGTTGCGGCTGAACGTGCCCGGCGCCGATCTCGCCGGCGTGCATACCTTCCGCGACAGCCGGGACGTCGACATGCTGCTGACGCTTGCGGCCCAGAAGAGACGGGTGGTGGTGGTCGGCGGCGGATTGCTTGGACTGGAGGCGGCTTACGGCCTCTCCAAGGCGGGCTCATCGGTGACGCTGCTTCATCTGATGGACCGGCTGATGGAGCGCCAGCTCGATGCGCCGGCGGCGGAACTGTTGAAATCCCTGGTCGAGCGCAAGGGCGTCAGGGTTCTTCTGAACGCCAACACCGCGCGGCTCCATGGCGAGACCCGCGTCGAGGGGATCGAACTGTCCGACGGACGCCGGATCGATGCCGATGCGGTGGTTTTCGCGGCCGGCATCCGGCCGAATATCGCACTGGCGAAGGAAGCCGGCATTCCCGTCAATCGCGGCGTCGTGGTCGACGATGTCATGCAAACCGGCGCGCCGGATATCTTCGCGCTCGGCGAATGCGCCGAGCATCGCGGCATCTGTTACGGCCTGGTCGAACCGGCCTACGAGCAGGCACGCGTGCTGGCGCGGCATCTCGCAGGGCGTACTGCTGCCTACAGCGGCAGCGTCGTTGCCACCAATCTGAAGGTCTCCGGCGTCAGCGTGTTTTCCGCCGGGGACTTCATGGGCGCAGATGGAAGCGAAGCCATCGTGCTCAACGATGTCAGGCACGGCACCTACAAGAAGCTGGTGATATCGGATGGACGTCTCGTCGGCGCGGTGCTGGTCGGCGATGTCGGGGATGCGCTGTGGTATCTCGAATTGATCCGTAACCGGGAGCCGATCGCGAGGATTCGCAACCGCATGATGTTCGGCCGCTTGCTCGCGCTTCCGTCGGCGGCGGCGTGACCCGATGAGTGGATGTTTCGAATGACGGCCGTCGATCCCACTCTTCGCGCCACGCGCACGACCTGTCCCTATTGCGGCGTCGGCTGCGGCATATTGGCGACGCCGGAGGCGGGTGGTGGTGCGGCGATCTCGGGCGATCCCGAGCATCCCGCCAATTTCGGACGGCTGTGCTCGAAAGGTTCGGCGCTCGGCGAAACGCTGGCCCCTGACAGCCGTTTGCTCTATCCGATGATCCGCTGCGGCAAGGGCACCATGGAACGGGTGGCCTGGCCCGACGCGCTCGATCATGTCGCGCATCGCTTCAAGCACATCGTCGCGCGCGACGGCCCGGACGCGGTGGCGTTCTATCTCTCCGGGCAACTGCTGACCGAGGACTATTACGTCGCCAACAAGCTGATGAAGGGATTCATCGGCAGCGCCAATGTCGATACCAATTCGCGGCTGTGCATGTCGTCGTCGGTCGCGGGCCACCGCCGTGCATTCGGCGCGGACACCGTGCCCGGCTGCTATGAGGATCTCGACGAGGCCGACCTGCTGGTGCTGGTCGGCTCCAACGCGGCGTGGTGCCATCCGGTTCTGTTCCAGCGCATGCTCGCCAACAAGCAGCAGCGCGGCGCGCGCATGGTCGTGATCGATCCGCGCCGGACCGACACCGCAGGGGATGCCGACCTGTTTCTGGGCCTGAAGCCCGGCACCGACACCGCGCTGTTCAGCGGATTGCTGGTGCACCTGGCCGACACCGGCGCGCTCGATCGCGACTATGTCGAGCGCCATACTTCCGGTTTCGACGACGCACTGGCGCGTGCGCGGGGCATCGCCGGCAGCATCGGCGCGACCGCGCTGGCGACGGGCCTTTCCGAGCAGGATGTCGCCGGCTTCTTCCAGATGTTTGGCGATACGCCGCGGGTGGTCACGCTGTATTCGCAAGGCGTCAACCAGTCGGCGCAGGGTACCGACAAGGTCAATGCCATCATCAATTGCCATCTCGCCACGGGGCGGATCGGCAAGCCAGGTGCGTCGCCGTTCTCGCTGACCGGGCAACCCAATGCGATGGGCGGGCGCGAGGTCGGCGGGCTGGCCAATCAGCTCGCCGCGCATATGGGTTTTACGCCGCCGGACATCGACCGTGTCCGCCGGTTCTGGAAGGCGCCGCGCATCGCGACGCATGAGGGGCTGAAAGCGGTCCAGATGTTCGAGGCGATCGCGCGCGGCGAGATCAAGGCCTTGTGGGTGATCGGCACCAATCCGGCGGTGTCGTTGCCGGACGCGGACGCCGCGCGCGCCGCGCTGAAAAAACTCGAGCTGTTCGTGGTCTCGGAGAATGTGCGCTCCAACGACACCGTCGATGCCGGCGCGCATGTGCTGTTGCCGGCGCAAGCCTGGGGCGAAAAATCCGGCACCGTGACCAATTCGGAACGGCGCATCTCGCGGCAGCGCGCGTTCCTGACCCCGCCGGGTGAAACCAAGCCGGACTGGTGGATCGTCACCGAAGTCGCCCGGCGGCTCGGCTTCGGCGCGGCATTCGATTTCAGCTCGGCGGCGGAGGTGTTTCGCGAACACGCCGCGCTGTCGGCGTTCGAAAACGACGGCCGTCGCGATTTCGATATTGGCGCGTTGAAGTCGCTATCCGACGAGGCGTTCGATGCGATGGCGCCGGCGCAATGGCCGGCACGCGAGAACGCGCCGCCGCAACAACGCTTCTTTGCCGAGGGCGGATTCTTTGCGAACGACCACAAGGCACGTTTCATCGCGCCGGAAATTCCCGCGTTGCGAACCGAGACCACGGCCGGGCGGCCGCTGCGGCTGAACACCGGCCGCATCAGGGATCAATGGCACACCATGACCCGCACCGGCATCAGCCCGCGGCTGGGCCAGCATCTGCCGGAGCCGTTCGTCGAGATTCACCCCGACGACGCCATCAGGTTCGGCGTCGTCGACGGCGGCTTCGCGCGCGTCGTCACCGACTACGGACAATGCACGCTTAAAGTCGCGGTGAGCGAGCGGCAGCAGCGCGGCATGCTGTTCGCGCCGATCCACTGGAGCGAAGCCAATGCGTCCACCGCGCGGGTGGGAGCGCTGGTGGCGCCGTTCACCGATCCGTTTTCCGGACAGCCCGAGAACAAGGCGACGCCGGTATCGATCGTGCCGTATGAATATGTTTTTCGCGGTTTTGCACTTTCACGCACGCCACTCGAGATGCCGTCGCAGGCGCCTCAGGTCTGGTGGACGCGCGTCGCCATCGCCGGCGGTTACGGCTATCTCTTCGCCGACAACGCCGATTTGGCGAGATGGCAATCGTGGTTGCGGTCTGTCGCCGGCGACGATCTCGCCGAATACAAGGATTTGGGCGGCGGCGTCTATCGCGCCGCATCGTTCGCCGAAGGCCGCATCGAAACATGTTTGTTCGTCGGTCCGGCCCGCGATGCCGGAGACTGGGATGTGGTCAAGCAGCTGTTCGCCGCGGATGCGCTCAGCGACGATCAGCGCCGGATGTTGCTGTCGGGCAAATCGATCGATGGGTTGGCCAGCGCCGGCCCGATTGTCTGCGCCTGCTTCGGGATCGGCCGCACCACGATCTGCGACGCCATCGCGGCGGGCGCCGGATCGGCCGCCCAGATCGGCGTGCAATTGAAGGCCGGCACCAATTGCGGCTCCTGCATTCCGGAACTGAAGCGTCTGATCGCGCAGGCCGGCGCGGTCGCGCCGGCGGGTGGGGAACAAAAACTTGCTGTCCGTGCGAGCTAGTTCGTAGCCGGATGTAGCGTCAGGGTCGTAGCCCGGATGTAGCGCCAGCGAAATCCGGGAAACAGCAAGTCGCTGCTGCGCTGTCCCGGATTGCGCTGCGCTCCATCCGGGGCTACGAACGAAATGGTTACCCCGGGGTCTCTCGCCGTCACCATCCAGGAGCTTGAATCCATCACCACGCCGTTACCCTTGACGTAGATCGGGAAATTTGACGTGCGCGATCTCGAGGAACCGTTGCTGCATCGCAACGAGGATCGGAAGCAGCGACAAATTGCTACTGGGCATGATTCGGACGTTGCTTCCTCGAAATCGCCGGACTTAGATGGCCGTCCAAGGTGGCTTACCCCGGAGGCAACCATGAACTCAACAGGAGCAGTGGCGCGAGCAAATTCCCGGATTGCAAGAATCTCACTCTGGTTCGCGCGAAGGCGCATCGTGATGCGTAAATTGTTTTGTCAGGTGACGGTGGTGGCTTTTACGTCGCTGTCGCTTATCTCGGCAAGCCTGGCAGATGATACGAAAGCGCCGCGTTCTACAAAATCGCAACTCTCGGCAGGTTTGGCAGGTAAAACGAACGCGCAACGTTCTACAAAAGCGCACCGCCTGGTCATTCAAGTCGATCAGAACGATCCCGCTGTCATGAACCTCGCGCTGAATAACGCCACTAACGTCATCGATTATTACCGCGCCAAGGGTGAGGACGTAAATGTGGATGTCGTCACCTATGG
>WNGG01012887.1_pt1 | contig 12237 bp, 14 predicted proteins | sample 5400661 | NCBI WGS metagenome assembly WNGG01 (sample SAMN13153372, study PRJNA577476) | soil metagenome | isolation source: 100 cm soil or saprolite under Garry oak tree replicate 1 | place: USA:California | collected 2016-06-15 | reverse complement strand
ATGATATGACGAAGGCGTTGAAGAAGCTGTCTGGGACGGTGGCGGTGAAGGATTCTAACGGGCAGTTGGAGAAGATGAGGAAGATCGATTACTGGCTGGACAAATGGTACGATATCAGAGGAGAACTCTTCAAACGGGGAATGCGCCAAGGACTAGTAATAATGGTCGCAGCCCTCCACCGGTTCTATGGAGGCGACATAGACTTGCGGGCCGACGCGGACCTGCTCCTTGTTAGGAGTACTGGGACGCCTGGCACGTTCGACGCGAATAAAGTTGAGAAAATGCTTGGGCCGGTGGTCTATTACGCGATGCGTCAGCATGAGGTTGATGCTTTACGAGACAGGAAAGAACTCGCATGGACAGCATACGTGGCAAAGACAGGCTCAGGAGTCTTCCGCGTCCCACGACCGTCAGTCTCCAACAAGCGGCTATTGCAGAGCGTAGGGTCCAGCGAGACTATGGAAGAAACCGCTGTCGAGATAGTTGAGCCAGCCAAGAAATCAGCAGTCGAGCCGAATAAGAGATCATTAGTGGAAGAAAAAATAGCCATTCAACCTAAACCACAACGAGGTAAACGGGGTCGGCGGTTTATCATGGCCACCGGGGTCTCTCATCCCGAAGTAGGAAATTGGGACAAACCGCTCCTGCGTCGCGAGACGCTTGAAACATAAACCCCTTTTTTCTAGAAAATGCGCTGTCTGGGAGGGGTATTGGGTGAGGTAGGCTGATAGGGCCCGGTCCTCAACTTCAAGACTCACTTTCGCAAGGCATTTGCAGAAACACGACCCGTGGACTCAGCTCTCGCTCTGGGCCAAGATGAATTTCATGACAGAGGACGAATACTCCGGTGAGTCAATTATGGTGCCGTGGGATGTTCCTCTTATTTCCATGAAAATGGCGTTGGGAATCGCCTCGCGAAGGATGTCGACTATCCTCTTGAGGAGCCTAGGACCAGTTTCGCTTTTCAATAATAGTGTCGGCGTCTTTAGCCGGCTCACGTCTTGAATGGAAATGGAATCGAAGCCTGCGTCAAGCTCAGCACGGAAGGCCCTAAAGTTGGCTGCGAGAAGATCCTTCACTTCTGGTGGTAGGGAATCAAACGCGTCCTGGGACCCTTCGAGGAAGCCAATTATGATTCTTGCGCCGTCCTCGAATCTTCCAGTCTCGAAACAAGCGGTGGCGGGCTTCAACACATCCTTCTCGAATTGGAGAAGTTCCGCCTTATCGCCGTCGTTGTCCCGAAGCAAGGGGAGCATTGGTGGTTCGTCGATTGACAGGGAATTGACCTTCTCCGGGTAGTCGATAGCGCAACGGGCGGCGACGAACGCTCCGTAGGACTCGCCGACGAGATGAACTGGTGTCTTTGATATGAGAGTGATGAGCGAGGCAAGGTCGGCGGAGTGCTGTGGAATACCTGACTTCCCACCAAGAGTTGACTTGTTGGGGTAGGCGCCGCGGCGACTGTATGAAATCACCCTGAATCTGTTCGAAAGGACATCTTGCAAATGACCCCATTGTCTGTAGTCTCCGAGGCCCCCGTGGACAAGTATCACCGGGTCTCCGATTCCCTTCTGAGTGTAGTGCAATTCCGTACCAGAGAGTTCCACCCTCGACAGACTTGTTCCGGAAACCATTGGCCTCATTGACAGGAGTATTTTGACTCAAAATAGGTTTTGCCGAGATCGCGAGTCACCGTCGTCGCGTTCACTTTCCGATTTAGACGATTCACTGTCTGGCGCTGATGTTAGGCGATTTCAGATCAAGTCAAACTTTAGGCCACGAAGGACGCAGCGCGCGAAAATCGACCACCCCAGGGGGTCGCTAGAAAGAGAATGCTTTGACAATAGTTAGTAGAAAAGAAAAGCTACGGGAAAAAATAGTTACGGAAAAGCCTGCTGGAGAGATCGTCTAACGTATCACGGTAAAGCTGAACTGGTTGTTTCTCGCGGTGACTACGACGATCGTATAGGAGAAGCCCGGGGTGAAGGTGAACGCGGTTCCTACGATCGTGCAGGCTGGGCAGCTGGAACCGATCAGGATAACCGCAGGCCCTGTGCTGTTCGGGTTTATTGTTGGACCAGCCCATGTTGTCAAGGCGTACTGGTTGCCTGAAGAGTCTTTCACGTAATACGCGGTGAAGCTGACCGAGACGTTACCGAAGTTTCGGATGAACAAGGTAAGATTGGTCCCGGAGGTGGACGTGTAGGACTCGAGGGCGAGTGCCTCGCGGGTGCCGCCTGGATAGGTGGCGGTGAACTTGTAGAGGATGTTCCGGGCTGAGGTCAGGAATATCGTGTATACATTGCCGGGGGTGAACTGGTTGAATGATCCGGGAGTGCCGATGTAGGAGCAGGTGGGACAGCTGACGCCGATTGTTAACAGAATACCGGAGGCTGTGGAGTTGGGACCGATCGTTGGCCCAGACCAGCCTGTCCTCTCCCATGTATCTCCAGCTTTGTCCTGGGCAGAGTAGGCTACTAGACTGGCGCTTGTGCTTCCGGTGTTTTGGACTTGGAGGGTGACGTTGGTAGGCTGGAAGGAGGCGCTGACTAGAACAAGATTCTCTAGGGGAACGGTTACTGTGAGGGGGATGATGATATGATGAACGAGACTGCCGCTAGAACCGGTTACTGTTATGTTGTATCTCCCAACCGGGACGGGAACGGTGGTGTTGAGAAAGACGGCGAGGACTACTTGTGCTGTTCCTCCGGGGGCTAGGGTGACCTGGTTGTTTGCAAGGACCAGGAAGGGTCCGGGAGGCGCGACGGATGCGGCCAGGTTCACTGTTCCAGAGAAACCGCTGGTGCTGGTGATGTTGAGGAAGTCTCTGTCCTGGGATCCTTGAGGGATGGTCAGAGAGCTCGGATTCGCGGATACTGTAAAGTCGCCCGTGGTGGAGGATGTCACTGTGAGGGATCCGAAAACTTGGTGGAACACGCTACCGTCCATGCCTGTGACAGTGTAATTGTAGAATCCAGTCGGGGTTGCACTGTTCGTGACGATCTCCAACAATGACGTTCCGGTTACATTGGGGCTCAGGAAGACGCTGGTTCGCGTGATAACGGCAACAGGCCCTCCAGAGAGGGCCGGGATTACGGAGCCCGTCAATGTAACATTGCCGGTGAAGCCTGCGATGCTGGAGAGTGTGATATTGACGAATCCGGTAGAACCGTCAGGTATGGTCAGGGAGATCGGGCTGGTCGTGAGGGTAAAGTCCGGGACTGGGGCAGAAGTTATGGTGAGTGTTAGAGTTGCCATGTGTGTTATGGAGCCGCTGGTTGCGGTGAAAACGATCTGAAACGTGCCTAGAGGCGCATTGCTTCCGACGTTAACAAAAATTTGGCCACTCGCGTTTCCTCCAGAAACTACTGTCACTTGGGACATGAATCCCACTCCAACGTTGACCAGCGGGTTTGATGCGCTGATTGTGACCGTGCCGGTGAACCCGTTAAGACTGGTTACGGTGTAGAACGAGGTTCTCGAAGAGCCTAGGGCCAGGGTCTCGGAACTGGGCTGGAGGGTGAAAGCAAAGTCGGGCACTATCACGGTGACGAGGGCTGTGTGGGTGATCTTTGGTGCTTGGGCAACGACGGTCACTGTGTAGGTTCCTATCGGGGTGGTTGGTTGTGTCAAGACTGTTAGGGTGGACGAGGCGTTTGCTCCTGCTCTCAGTCTCACGCTGGAAGGCGTGACGGAGACTGTCGGGGCCGCGGTCCCATTTGGCGCTGATATGGTCACGGATAGCGAGATTGTCCCCGCGAATCCTCCGATACTCGCCAGGGTCAGGTTGGAGGAACCGGCTGAGCCTGGGTCGATAACAAGCTGGTTCGGGATCGGAATAACTGCAAAGTCTCGCGGGTGAGGACTGGAAGGTAGAGAAGCCGCCTGATTGGTTGGGAGGCTGGCCGTCGTAGCGCCTACTGTGAGGATTAGGAGAACGAGGCTGGATGCTACTAGGGAATACTTTGATGGGGTCAAGACGTTGACCACGGTTCCCCTTCAGCACCAACTGGGTGATATAAAACAGATAGATCGGAGGCCAGCGCAGCGTTTGGTCTTGCGGCCATGAAGGAACAGGGGCTCGGCTTGGACGGCTGAACGTGGATTTGTCAGCGTTTCACGAAGGGCGCGGCGCGGGAAAATCAGCCAACCCGGGGGGTCACAGATTAGTTAACAGAAAAGAATAGTTACGCAAAAAGAGAATTACAGTAGGTCATTTCAATCTATTTTCTCCTCCAGAATATTCTGTGCTATCTGGCCCCGACCAACGTCGGACTTGAACGGGAGATCTTCTCCGACTACGGTCATGAAGGTTACTACTAACCAATCGAAACGGTCTTAATACTGGTAGAGATAGGACACAGTTACTTGGTGATGGGGGAAAACATTTCGGAAATCCACGAACAAAAGAGCGTGAAAGTATACCGGGTTGATGGAGAACTCCGCGAACTGTTGGGATCCTTCGATTCGAAATCTCAGGCGATCGGGTTCGCACGCGACGCAGCTGAAAAAGATCAGCTGAAATACGGAAAAGGCGCTGGCTTGCGCTTCAGGTATAGTGTTGAAGTTCAGCCGCAAGAGATTCACATGAGGATAGCCAGTCACAGGAAGATTGTGCGACTTGGTCACGAAACGATTAAACAGTTAACTGCGGCCTGGTTGGAACCAACCAATAACATCACAAAGATTCATAATGAGAAGATGGTCGGTGGTAGAAAGCTTGACCTAATGCTGGAGAACCCGTTCACTAGCCCTCGGTTCCGGATATTTGTCGAGGTTGAAACGAAGCCTGTGAAGGACGCTTATGTTCAGAAGTTCCTGCGGTTTTGTAAGAGGGAGAAACCTAGTAAGGCGTACATCATAACGCCGATTGCCAGCCCTCAAGAAATGGGCTGGAGAGACTCAAAGCTTAGCTATCATCCGAAACTCTACGTTGTCCCGACTAGAGATGTCCTAAAACAAGTTCAAGAATTGTATACGATGAAGTTCGACACCTTGGAAGGAGATGTGATACTCGCTCTGAACCCGGACAAAGTTTGGGTGATACAGGCCCCGGTGCGGGAGTGATGAAGGTCTCTTCTCATATTTGTTAGACAAGAGTTCTTGTTGCCGATGTATATCAGGACAGTATTCAACTGCGACCACCGTCAGTTTGCAGCTTTCTTCGCCATACTATGGAAAATATCAATAGACGACATAGTCGGAATCTCCATTGGAGTTGAAGTTCGTCACTGGTTTGGGTCTGAGGCCCAAACTAGAGTTTCTACGGGTAGAATCGATAAGCGCAACCTAGTACAATGGTTTGACTTTGCCTAGTTGTTGATCTGGGTCCGATCATTGCATTCGTCCGCCCAGAAGGATGCATCGAAGCTAGCCTCCCCTCAGTATGCCCGAACCCCTAGTACAGGGTCTTTATCAATTCCAATGTTAGGGAAATTGTGCCTCTCACCGCTTCTGGGCCAGGTGTATAGACCCGTCTGGTGGCATGGACCGACGGTATCCTCAAAGCGTTCACTACGGCGGAGTATTCTTCAAGTCCCGGGATTTCACCGACTAGCCCCTGCTCCCTACACTTTGCAATGATCCTTCCTAGAGTAAGTCCTTCAAGCTCCTTGTTTATTTGTTCCGGGCGAGTCCCCTGACTTGAGCGTTTCTCGTAGTATTTTCTCTGGAGTATTGTCTCCACGATGCGCCCGCAAAAAATAATTCCAGCTCGATATGCTTGCGCTGAATAGCACTTGCTAACCTCTTCAAAATCGTACTTCACCTCTCTACGAACTTGGGAGGGGATTCGGTTCAGAACATCAGGTAAGTCGACCTGCAATTCCAATAGGCTTAGAGGCAGCAATCCTTTCAGGGTTGCCAACACTCGTTGGATTATGGTCAGCTGTTCACGAAGGACTTCCGAGGGGAGTTTCATGAGGTCTCTGTGTAAGTCATCAATTCCAAAGACGAGATTGTCGATTTGTTCGACTGGGGGCTCGGAAAGACGGCTAGGAATGTGTTGTAACCTCCCTCGTAGAGATATCAAATTCGTTTTTATGGTGAGGAGTGAGTCCATGATGGATTGGCTTCGTGCTGGGTTCTTAGTGTGGTAGATTTGGGATCGCGATCTAACCAAGTAGGCGGTTTTCTGGATGGCTTCTTGAAGCGAAGAGTCAATTAAATCAAGTTCCCGCATAAGGAGATGGAACTCTTTATGGCATAGTGTACAAGTACAGAGTTTTGTCGCCTTTTCTTTCGAGAATACGACGCAACTCCTTCTTTCGCGTTAGAGCGAGAAGGGCCATGCCAATCGAACCGAGAGTATACGCATATCCACGGTTTCTGAGTTCGCCGCGTATTTCGCCTGCGGCCTTGGGATCCTTAAAGAACCCCTCTGATGCAAGTTCTAGGACTCGCTCGTGAAGGAGACTCTTTCCAGCTCCCTCCGTCCTTTTTGCGGGGCCGATTGATTTCTTGTCAATTGCTAGCTCAGTAGTTCGTTCTTCTAGTTTTTTCTTGCCCAGCTCTGTAATGAAATAGACCCTTTCCTTTGCGCCCGGTTGGGCTCTCGAACTTACGAGTCCCTCCGAAGTGCGTCTATGAAATTCTGTATCAAACCAGGTGAAGCTAATTGGTTTGCCGAATTCCTCGGATAGCGATCGTAATTCTTTGTTGGTCAAACCAGTTTGCGCGTAGTAGAGAAGCAGTAGAGTCGTGTCCCAATTTGACAGTTGCTTTATGTTGTCCACGAACCTTTGCTTTACATCGTTTGGAATGTTCAGATCTGAGAGCCTGAGGCTCAGTACGGCAATTCCAGGCTGTCGTGCGAGGGTAGATCGATATTCGGGGCTTTCAATGATATCTGCAAGTCCTTCCTGAGAGGAAACGAGTTTTTCGATTGCTGAAATCATATCTTTGAGATTAGACCCCTCGCGGTCGGTTTCAAAACTGAACGATATCGAGCCTCGATGAACGGTTACGGTTATTCTTGAGTTGTTTGGTCTGTCCATGGATGGATCCGAGTAAGCTCACGGCCGATTTAATTCTACCCCAGTGACATCGAGCTTGTCAGAGTGGGGTTTGATTCGCGTGCGAATTTGAAGGCCCTGACCTGAATCCGAAATCGCGGGCTTCCTTGACCAGATCAAAGGAAGAGATATCTCCGGAGTTGAAAGTTGTGCATAACCTGACTCGATATCATGACTGAGACTACGTTGCCCGGAAAAAAGAAGTGAACGAGGTGTTCAAATACGTTCTGGGTCCAGAGGTCGATGCGTGGTTCGTCTTAAGAGACCGACAGGCTTAAGCTACATTTGGGTCGCTCTCAAACCGTCATGTTCGGAAGTTCACCTCTCAGTCCCGAGGCTCGCAGATTGTCCATGACGATTCTGCCTCGAATCAAAACACAACTTCAAGAGGTAAATCGAGTTCCAGTTTCAGTTCTTCTGTGGGGGCCTGGAATCAAGTCATCGAGTCCACTAGCCCATTTGAGAACAAACATCAGGTCCAAACTTCGTGAAAAAGGGCATGCTTGTTTCCTCAGCGAGGAAATTCAGGATCCTAACTCGCCTTTCTCAGTTCGAACTCAGGAGGTCGTTCAAGCTCAAGAGTTTGACCTCGTGGTTTCTCTGCCATGTACCCCTGGCTCGATTGCGGAAGTTCACGATTTTGCATCTGATAGACGCGTCACGGCAAAGATGCTTGTATTCCTTAACAAGCAACACGTGAAAGGATATAGTGCCCGGAGTCTACAAGCACTCAGTACCATCCTAAGTCTTAAGATCGAGTATTATCCAAGCGAAAAGGAGTTGTCTCCAATTCAAGAGGTAACGTTTGAACATGTTCAACGAATTCGTGAAATGAAATATCTTATCGGAGGGAGGCAATACTTCTGAGCTGGCCAATTCTTCTAGCACAATATCCGCGTGCTGTGTTGGAAAAGGAGAGTCCGCTGTTGGTTCTGTCGTTCCTTGAGCGCAAAGGATTGACAACAGACGAAGAAATGGCAAGAGAACTAGGTTTGGAGTTGAGTGAACTCATACGCACCCTCCTTGATTTGCACCAAGACAGGCTTGTCGATTATGGCAGAAACCATGTGCGAGTAAGCGACCGGGGGAGACTCTTTCTCAACAGGTGCGAACTGGAAGACGCTGTCGTGGATGATCTAATTCAAGAGGTTTCTATCAGAGACTCACAACGTTCGACCTTCCACGACATACTTCTCGCGTACAGAAAGGATGCGTATTCTCAATATCTCAACTCGCTCTGCTCAACGAATCTCTTGCGCAAGTTCCTCCGCGAAGATCCTAAGATAGAACCCAACAAGCTTCGGGAGTTTGATATGTTGGCTCTGAGTGTTTTCGTACTCCGAGATATTCGCAATTGGTATTCGCATGGCCAACTGCCGAGTTCTTTTCTGGAAAAGATGGACCGACCGACGGTTAGGGCTATTACGAGCCCGTGGAGTGATTCGAAGCATGAGCACTCCGACAGAATCTTTGAGGAGGCCTCGTTTTTTCTTAGCTCTGCCCACGAAATTGTTGATGTTCAATACCCTTCGGGTCGCGATTCCGATAGGTCGAAATTTCTGAAAGCATTTCGTCTACTCGACGATATTCAGAAAGCTTGGCGCAAAGACGAGTGGTATGACTTTTGGTGCGACATTTCAAAGACTCTTGGTCATGACAACAAAGACAATCGGGAAACCCTTCTCGACTATTTTTCCAGTAAAATGAAGAATTTGCAGTCAGACGATCCTCTCAGAGAGAAGCAGGGGTCTGAACATCCCGGAGGCTACAACTGGTGGTCTGAGCGACTAGCGACGGAGGCTGAACATTCTATGGTCGACTTCTTGGCCAACCTCCCCGATCTTAGCTCCGGCACCCAAGAACAAGCTCATAGGGCTGAGATTCCCAATTTGCTAAGGACTTGGGATAGGTTTGAGCTCACACGATTTTCTCAATCTGGAGACGATGCATTGGCTGCAATTCGGAGACTGGTGTTACTAATGGTTGATGAAAGTCCCGGCAGGTACATTTCTTCGTCTCAGATTGAGTCTAGGTTGGCCAAAGAACAGAAGCTTGAGAAATGGCTTGTTTCTGCATTCTTGCAGCAGCTTTTTGAGACAATTAAGAAGGACAAAAGTCTCCGACGAGACTACGAATATAGAAAGAGCCGTGTGGGTTTTCGTCTGAAACGCAGAGTTCTAGGTGCAATTCGCAGATGAATCTCTAAAGAGTTCCCTCTCCACTCTAGTAGAAATTAACCGAAATGTTGCGTTTCCTTAGGATCTCCGCAATCTTAGAGTCCTCACTCGACCGTGCTAACATTCCGGTTCGTCGAGTAAGGCTTCCAGAAGTTGGATGCGCTTTTAACGGAGATCACTTGTAACGATGGGATACCTCGATTTGGAGGACCATTATGAGTTCTTGGATTTTCATGAGCACGTTGTCAGAGGGTAAGTTCGCTGAAAGTAATCTTCGCTAGGGCCACGGACGTTCCTGGGCAATTCTTATCTCAATGACAGCTGCATGATACAGGCACGATGCAATCTATCACTAGTAAAGTGAACCCGATTCCTCAAGGCTACGGAACCGTTACACCATACTTGATCGTGGACGGAGTATCGAAACTGATCGATTTCCTGAAAGAGACTTTCCACGCTGAAGAGAGGGCACGTATCAACGACAAGGAAGACCACGTAGGTCATGCCGAGATCAAGATCGGCAACTCCATTGTCATGATGGCTGATTCAACCGCTCAGTACCGTCCTATACCAAGCCAATTGTACGTCTACGTTGACAATGTGGACGACACGTACGAACGAGCCATGAAAGCAGGCGGAACCTCTGAGCAGGAACCTACAACCCAGTTCTATGGCGACCGTACCGCCGCAGTAAAGGATCCTACCGGAAACGTCTGGTGGATCGCAGCCCATGTCGAAGACATATCTCCCCAAGAAATGGACAAGCGCATGAAGGATCGAGCCTTCACAGCAAACGTCTAGGCCAACAACAGAGAAAGCAATCGCAGAATTGTCTGAGCCGGCAACAATCTCCGTGAATACTCACCTTTGACGCAGGTTCGCTGAACGTAATCTCGCCAGAACCACAAGTCACGTGGCGCTTTGAATCTGGTCAGGTTGGTGCTGAGCCATTGAACTTCCCAGAAGTCTTTCTCGGTAGTATCAAATGTCAGATTCAATACAGTTCGGAGGGCTTGTTGCTAGCTGAACTCTGATCTTTCGCACGGGTGACTTTTGCGGTTAGGATGAGTGAGCTGATCATCAAGAGCGCGGAGAGTAGGAATGGTGCGCCTGGAAGATTTACGGGGGCTTGGCTGCTAATGAAGAATGCGAATACTAGAGTGAAAAGCGTGGGTCCGATGACACCTGTGAGTCCCAATAGACTGCCGTTGATGCCTTGGAGTTGTCCTTGTTCAGAGGGGCCGACTCGCCGGGTCATTAGGCCTTGCAGTGCGGGTTGGACGAATCCGATTGGGGCGTAGAAGATTATTGCGATCATGAATAGGAGGCTGTTCGGTGCGAGGCCCCAGGTCACGAATCCTACTGTGCCTGAGATTATTCCGATGAGCAGGGCGGTTCGTTCGCCGAACCGGGTGACGACCCGCCGGACGAGGAGTCCTTGAACGATAATGTTGGACGCACCGACTAGGGCGAGTGCTGCTCCGACTGTTGCGTATCCCCAGCCGTATCTGTAGGCAGCGTAGAGTACGTAGATGCTGGGCAGGACCTGGAAGGCGAGGAAGTTAAGAAAGTTGATAGTAACAAAGCCTGCGAGCCCCTTTCGGCCCCTGATCATGGATAGAGAGCCAATAGGGTTGGCTCTTCGAAGCGAGACCGGACGTCTATGCTCGAGAGAAAGAGACTCCGGCAGCACAATCAGTCCGTAAGTTGCGCTTGCGAGCGAGAGTGCTGCGGCACCCCAGAAGGGGAATCGTGGGCCTATTCCCGCAAATAGTCCTCCGACGAGCGGTCCGATGATGAATCCTACGCCAAAGATCGAGCCTATCATGCCGTAAGCGCCGGCCCGTTTCTCACCCGGGGTAGTATCAGCCACGTAGGCGAAGCTTACGGTGAAACTTGCACTTGTGATTCCGCTGACAACCCGCCCGATGAAGAGCCAGGTTAGATTGGGGGCGAGTGCCATTATCATGTAGTCTATGCCGAGGCCGAATGCTGAAAGGATGAGGACGGGTCTTCGACCGTACCGGTCGGATAATGCGCCTAGCAAGGGTGCGAATAGGAATTGCATCAGCGCCCAGGTTGTGCCGAAGAGGCCGAAGACTTCGGCGCCTTGAGCTGTATTTCCCCCTACGAAGCCGACTACTAGACCGGGGAGTACGGGAATTATGATTCCGAATCCAATGGTATCAAAGAGAACCGTGGCGAATATGAAGAAAAGGGCAGCCTTGCTGGCTTGAGACCCGGGTGCCATTTCTACTGGGAGAGGTTCTTGGATTTGATCGGTCAAATTGTGGGCACGATATTGGAGCGGAGTTAAACTAAGGCTCGTACTTATTCTCGAAGTCGACCCAGTAGTTCAACTCAAGACGAATAATGCATTCAATTGCAAGAAAGCAGTTCACCCAGGGAAGTTCGCCGAACGTATTCTCGCCAGGGCCAAAGACCATCACCTAAAGGGCCCCATAGTTCGACCGACTGACTTTTCTGAAGCCTCCTATGTCCACTCTACAGGAGGACCCGCTGTTGGCTCGACTCGACAAGCATATCCTCGATGGGCGTCTTCGTGTTCTTCTCTGGTATCACTCTCGTCATTATCGGAATCATTTTGGTTATCGTCGCTCGAAGCATGAAACCAAAGCAGGCCTAGCTCAACGGGACAGAGGTTCGCTCATTCGTTCCGCAATCGTCTCGCCTTGTTAACTTGAATGAGACTGGATTATCCCTGAAAAATCTGGCGATCTATTTTTCTTGACTATGATAGCTCTGGATAGACATGTTTACCAACCGGGTAGGAACTCTTTTATTTTGTGGGACAGCCTCTCGGTGTTGGGAAAATTAGGATTTGCTGGCTACTATTCTAATCGGGATGATGATCATGACGTCTCCGTTGAGCGCTGCATCCACCTCGCAGGTCATTCATTTCAGCGGCCTGATCGCTCCCGCCGCTTGGGGTGCTCCCTTTCAACCGCCCGGTTCCCCGCCCTCTCCCGGACCCGGCCCGTTCCCGCCGCCACCCCTGCTAGTGGTTCTGTTTCCAACAGACGGTC
>WNGG01007316.1_pt1 | contig 12237 bp, 9 predicted proteins | sample 5400661 | NCBI WGS metagenome assembly WNGG01 (sample SAMN13153372, study PRJNA577476) | soil metagenome | isolation source: 100 cm soil or saprolite under Garry oak tree replicate 1 | place: USA:California | collected 2016-06-15 | reverse complement strand
CTGCGGGCCGCGGCCGGCGACGACCGGGCGCGCGGGATCGTCCTGCGGGTCAACAGCCCGGGGGGCTCCTACGTCGCCTCCGACACGATCTGGCGCGAGGTGGTGCGGGCGCGCGAGGCCGGCAAGCCGGTGGTGGTATCGATGGGCGACGTGGCGGCCTCCGGCGGCTACTTCATCTCGATGGCCGCCGACGCGATCGTGGCGCAGCCGGGCACGGTGACCGGCTCGATCGGCGTGCTGTCCGGCAAGCCCGTGCTCGCCGAGCTGCTCGGGCGCGCCGGGGTCACCACCGACTCGGTGGCCGAGGGGGCTCACTCGGCGATGTTCACCACCAGCCGCCCGTTCAGCGAGGACGAGTGGGCGCTGGTCAACTCCTGGCTCGACCGCATCTATGCCGACTTCACCAGCAAGGTGGCGGCCGGGCGGTCGCTGTCCGCCGAGCGGGTGCACGAGCTCGCCAGGGGCCGGGTCTGGACCGGCGCGGACGCGCAGGCGAACGGCCTCGTCGACGAGATCGGCGGCCTGGACCGGGCAGTCGAGGTGGCCCGGACCAGGGCCGGCCTGCCAACGGACGCGCCAGTGCGCAACTACCCGCGGGTACGGCCGCTTGACCGGCTCCGCGGGCCGTCATCGAGCGACAGCCGCCCGGCCGCAGCCGCCGCCGCGGCCGGGCTGACGGCCGGGCTGCTGGCGGAAACCTGGGGGCCGGTGTGGCGGCTCGCCGCCCGGGCCGGATTCGCCCCGTACGGACCGCTGATGCTGCCCGGCAACTGGACATTTGAGTGACGAAACGGGCAGCCGGCGGCCAGCCGGCGGCCAGCCTCGGTGATGTGCTCGGCGCATTCGCGTCCGGCGTCACCCTGGTCACGGTGACCGACGGGCGGGATGACATCGGGACGACCGTGAGCGCGTTCTGCCCGGTCTCGCTCGACCCGCCGCTCGTGCTCGTCTCGCTGATGGCCGGGTCCTACCCGGCGGAACTGCTCGGCCGGGTAGACGCCTTCGCCGTGACCGTGCTGGCGGCCGGCCAGCGGATGCTGGCCGGCCGGTTCGCGGTGTCCGGGCGGCCCGGCGCCCGGCTGCTGCTCGACGGCGTGCCGCACCGCCGCGGCGAGCTGTCCGGGGCGCTGATACCCGAGGGCGGGCTCGCCGCGATCGAGTGCGCGGCCGTCCAGCGAGTCCCGGCCGGTGATCACCTGCTGGTCATCGCCAGCGTGGCCGCGGTGCCATACATCGCGCCCGGCGGGCAGCCGCTGATCAGGTTCCGCGGCGGGTATCCCGCCCTCGGCGCGCCCAGTCCGGCCTGACCGGGGCGGCGCGCCCGTACCGCGGCCCCGCCAGGCCCGGTCACTCGTTCAGGTAGGCGAGCACGGCGAGCACGCGGCGGTTGTCGTCATCGGACTGGGCCAGCCCGAGCTTGCTGAAGATGCTCGTGCTGTGCTTGCTGACCGCCTTCTCCGACACGAACAGCCGCTGCGCGATCGCGCTGTTCGAGCGTCCCTCGGCCATCAGCGCGAGGACCTCGCGCTCTCGCGGTGACAGCAGCGCCATCGGCTCGTCTCGCACCCGGCGGCCGAGCAGCTTGGTGATCACCTCCGGGTCGATGATCGTGCCGCCGCCCGCCACGGTGCGCAGCGCCTCGATGAACGCCTCGTCGCCGAATACCCGGTCCTTCAGCAGGTAGCCGACCCCGCCGGCCTGGTCGGCCAGCAGCTCGCGGGCGTACAGCTGCTCCACGTACTGGGACAGCACCAGGACCGGGAGCCCGGGCACCTGGCGCCTGGCCTGCAGCGCGGTACGCAGCCCCTCGTCGGTGAACGTCGGGGGCAGCCGGACGTCAACGACGGCGACGTCCGGCCGCCGTTCGACCAGGGCGCGCAGCAGGTCGTCGCCGTTATCGACCGCGGCGACGATGTCGAAGCCGTGCGCCTGGAGCAGCCGGACAAGCCCGTCTCTCAGTAGGAAGAGATCTTCTGCGATGACAACGCGCATGGCACCTCGATGACGACCATGGTCGGTCCCCCGGGCGGGCTGCTGACCGCCAGGATGCCGTCGAATGTACCCAGTCGTCGCTCCAGCCCGCGCAGCCCGGAGCCGTTGCCCGGGTCAGCGCCGCCGGCGCCGTCGTCGGTGACCTCGATCCGCAGCAACCCGGCGGCATGCCGCACGCTGATCTGCACATGCCGCGCACCCGAGTGCTTGACCGCATTGGCCAGCGCCTCGGCGATCGCGAAGTAGCACGCGGACTCCACCGGGGGGTCGGGGCGCCCTGGCAGGTCGATGTAGGTCTCGGTATGCAGCGGGGTGTCCAGCGCGAGCGCCCGGACCGCGTCGCCGAGGCCGCGGTCGGCAAGGACCGGCGGGTGGATGCCGCGGACCAGGTCACGCAGCTCGGTCAGCGCCTTGGATGACGTCGTGATGGCCTCGGCCACCAGCGCCGAGGCCGCCTGCGGGCTGTCGGGGATGAGCCGCTCCGCCGCGCGCAGGCTCATGCCGAGCGCCACCAGCCGCGCCTGCGCCCCGTCGTGCAGGTCCCGCTCCACCCGGCGCAGCTCGGCGGCGGCTGTGTCCACCGCGTCCGCCCTGGTCTGCGTCAGCTGCCGGACCCGCCCGGCCAGCACCGCGTCCTCGGCCAGGGCCGGCCAAAGGAGCGCCCTGGCGCGCGAGTCGAGCGCGCGCGGCACCAGCCACAGGCCGAACGCCAGCAGCAGCACCCCCTGCACGCAGGCCAGCGCGGCCAGCGGCCGGCTGGTGACGTAGACGGCGCCGTACAGCATGTCCCGGTAGCGCGGGCCGGACATGCCCGGCCAGCGGACGGCCAGCACGGCCCCGTAAATGCCGAGGCCAAGCAGCCCGGCCACCGCCAGGTCCGCGGCCACCGGCGGGATAAGCACCGCCAGGAGCAGCGCGATGAGCAGCACGCCGGCCGCGTTGCGGATGTCGGACCACTCGCTGGCGCCGAACAGCCAGTTCGGGCCGATCAGCTCGAGGGCGAGCCCGGCGACCGGCAGCAACAGCAGCCCCCACGGCCGGCTTTCGCGCGCGCCCGGCTCCCACGGCGGCGGCCCGAGCAGCGCCCTGGCCAGGCGGGACTGCCGGTCGATGGTCCGTGGCAGCAGCCACGCGCCCGCCGCAACGAACGCGACGGCCTGCGGCAGCACCAGGTGCGTCCGCCACGAGCCGCCCCCGGCGGCCACGGCGCCGTACAGCACCAGGGCATTGGAGCCGTAGTCGTAGCGCAGCGCGAGGACGAACCCGTAGAACCCCAACGCGAACAATGCGAACGGCATGGTCTTCGCGGCCAGGCCCGGTGCGAAAACCACGGCCAGCCCGGCCAGCAGCAGTGCCACGAACGTCGGCAGGTGGTCGCCCCGGAACAGCCGAATCCCGTTAATGCCGCCGGGAGCAGGAAGACTCCCCAGCCGAGACCGCGCAGCAGGGTATTCGGATTCCTGCCGACGGCTCGTCCGCGGCGCAGCGCGACAGCGATGCACCCGGCGATGTAGGCCGTCACCAGGATCGTCAACTCGGCCATTGGGAAGCTCCTTCGGCGTCCGCCCGCGACCGTGCGCCGCTGCCATCCATCGTGGCGCCGGGCAGCGGCAGGCGCTATGGGCCGGAACCCACTCCCGGAGTAGGCATGTGCCTACTCCGCGCGGTGCCCGGGCGGAGTAGGCACCGGCGAGGGACTTCGCCAGCCGGGCCGCTCCCCCCGGCCGGGCCACTCCCCCGGCCGGGCCACTCCGCCAGCCAGGCCGCTCCGCCGGCCGGGCCGCTCCGCCAGCCAGGCCGCTCCGCCGGCCGGGCCGCTCCCCCGGCCGGGCCACTCCGCCAGCCGGGCCACTCCGCCGGCCAGGCCACTCCGCCGGCCAGGCCACTCCGCCAGCCAGGCCACTCCCCCCGGCCAGGCCACTCCCCCGGCTGCGCCACGTTTCCTGGTGATCTTGGAGACTTTCGGGGGCCAGAGCACCGCGAAGTCTCCAAGATCATGCAACGGAGCGGGCGGGCTGGAGTGTCAGGCGGCGCGGTTGCCGTTTTGCCAGACTGCGCCGATCAGCGGGACGCCGGGGCGGTAGGCCAGGTAGGCATGCGACGGCGCGTTGAGCATGACCAGGTCGGCCCGGGCGCCGGCACCAAGGTGGCCAACGTCCGTCCGGCGCAGCGCGCGGGCGCCGCCGGCGGTGGCCGCCCACACCGCCTCCTGCGTCGTCATCCGCATCTCGCGCACCGCGAGCGCGATGCACAGCGGCATGCTGGAGGTGAAGCAGGAGCCCGGATTGCAGTCGGTGGCGATCGCCACCGTGACGCCCGCGCCGATCAGCCGCCGGGCGTCCGGATACGGGTGCCGGGTGGAGAACTCCACGCCGGGCAGCAGCGTGGCCACCGTCGCCGACGACGCCAGCGCGTCCACGTCGGCGTCGTCGGTATACGTGCAGTGATCGGCCGAGGCGGCGCCGTGCCGCACGGCCAGCTGCACGCCTGGCCCCGGGCCGAGCTGGTTGGCGTGCACCCGCGGCTGCAGGCTCGCCGCGGTGCCGGCGGCGAGCACCGCGGCAGCCTCGTCCGAGCCGAATGCGCCGCGCTCGCAGAACACGTCCACCCACCGCGCCAGCGGCGCGCAGGCGTCCAGCATCGCCCCGCAGACGAGGTCGACGTAGCCGCCGGGATCGGCGGCGTACTCCTCCGGCACCACGTGCGCGCCCAGGTAGGTCACCTCCGGGGTGAACTCGGCGGCCAGCGCGAGGCTGCGTGCCTCGTCGCGGACTGTGAGCCCGTAACCGGACTTGCACTCGAACGTGGTTGTGCCCTGGGCGAGCATCTCGGCCGCCAGCGAGCGCAGGTTCGCCCCGAGCTGGTCGTCGGCGGCCGCCCTGGTCGCTGCCACGGTCGAGCGGATGCCGCCGGCCGCGTACGGCAGCCCGGCCATCCGGGCGGCGAATTCGGCGCCGCGTTCCCCGGCGAACACCAGGTGCGCGTGCGAGTCGACGAAGCCAGGCAGCACTGCCCGGCCGACCGCGTCGAAGGCCTCGTCCGCGGCCGGCGCCCGCGCGGCAGGCCCGGCCCAGGCTACCTGCCCGGCGTCGATCACGAGGGCCGCGCTGGCCAGCGACGCGAACGGTCCGGGCCCGGCCGGCCCGCCGCTGCCGGCTGGATTGTTCGTGACAAGCTCGCCGATGTTGGTGATCAGGAGGCTCACCAGCGCATCGTGCCATATCTGCCGGTAGACAGCCCGGACCGGCGGGCGGGAACTTGTGAGACCCCAGGGAAGGGAGAAAGATCATGGCCGTTACGCCGAAGTTATGCGTGCTCACCATTCACGGCATCGGATTCCAGCAGCCGCCCGACGATCAGCATGCCGGGTACGCGGACACGCTGCACGACAACCTCGCGGCCGTGCTGAACGGCAGGCTCGGCGACGATCCGCAGCGCCCGGCGGGCGTGCACGGCCCGGTGTACGTGATGAGCGCGATGCCCGGCACCCACAACAAGGACGACATCATCACGATGGCGGCCGCCCAGCGTCCCGGGTACGCCGGCCTGGTGCTTGGCGTGCTGGTGCCTGGCATGCTGGTGCTTGGCCCGCTCTGCGCTAGTGTAGTCATGACTAAGATATAACATGACTAGTCAGTCACTGTCTAACTTTTATGACTAGTAAGCTTCTTCCTATGACTGGTTCGCCACGGCGCTTGACTGGTTCGCCACGGCGCTCTCCGCTCGCCCTCGTCGTCCTTGCCATGCTGTTCGAGGCTCCGATGCACCCGTACCGGATGCAGCAGCTGATCAAGGAGCGCGGCAAGGACGAGGTGGCCAACGTCCGGCAGCGGGCGAGCATCTACCAGGCGATCGAGCGCCTGCTGCGGGACGGCCTGATCGAGGTGCGCGAGACCGAGCGGGACGAGAACTGGCCGGAGCGCACCGTCTACCAGCTCACGCCGTCCGGCCGGCGGATCCTGATGGACTGGATGCGCGACATGCTGGCCGCCCCGGCCAGGGAGTTCCCGGAGTTCCCGGCCGCGCTGGCGTTCCTGCCGCTGCTCGATGCCGGGGACGTCGCGGCCCAGCTAGAGGCGCGCGCCGCCAGCCTCGAGCAGGAGCTGGGCAGGCTGCAGGACGGCATCGCCGCCACGGCCAGCTTCCTGCAGCGCGTCTTCGTGATCGAGGACGAGTACCGCATCGCGGTGCTGCGCACCGAGCTTGACTGGGTCCGGTCGCTGGCTGCCGAGGTGAGGGACGGGCGGCTCGGCTGGACCGAGGAATGGCTGCGCGGCCATGGCGATGCCGCGCCGGGCGGCGGGCCGCAGCCCGCCGCGAGCTGACCAGGCCCGGCCGCCACGACCGTGCCCGGACGACGGTCACCGGCGGGCGGCCTGGCCGGCGCCGCTCTGGCCGGGCGAACAGCACCGATGGCACGTTGCTGCGGTAACAGCGACAGCAAAGTCCCATTCACGCGGTTCCCGCCGGCCTGGCACCCGGGCCCGGGACGGGGCGCGGCCTGCGCTGCCGTCGCCGGGCCAATAGCGTCGATGGCACGTTGCTGCGGTAACAGCGACAGCAAAGTCCTATTCACGCGGTTCCCGCCGGGCTAGCGCCCTGGCCGAGACGGACGCGGCCCGCGCCGGCCTCGCACGGCCAACAGCGCTGCCGGCCTGGCCAGGACCTGAGAGTGGCCGCGCACCCCGCCGGCGGCGCGCAGCAAGCCTGGCAGCCACGGCCTGTCCGACCGGGCGCCACGGGCCCGGGACGCTAGGACAGGACGGCCCGGACCGATGCCGATAGGGCGGCCGGGACGTCCTCGATGAGCAGGTGCGTCCCGTCCCGTACCACGTCTGTGCCGCTGGCCACGACATGGCGCACGTCGGCGGCGGCCGCCGCGAAGATCACCGATTCCAGCACGGTGGCCAGCGACGCGCCGGCCAGCCGCGGGCTGTCCAGCCCGACCGTGACCAGGTCGGCGAGCGCCCCCGGGACGATCTCGCCGGCATCCGGCCAGCCCAGGCAGGCGTGCCCGGCGACGGTGGCCGCCCCGGCCAGCTCGGCGGCGGTGAAGTGGCCGCGCCGCCTGGTGGCCAGCCGCTCGCCGAGTTCCAGCCTCCTGGCCTCCTCGAAGAGGTCGATCACGGCCTGGCTGTCGGTGCCGAGGCTGAGACCGCACCCGGCCGAAGCCAGCGCCCGGGCCGGGCCGATGCCGTCGGCCAGGTCGGCCTCCGTCGTCGGGCAGAAGCAGGCGACGGCCCGGCTGCCGCCGAGCAGGTCGATGTCCCGGCTGGCCAGGTGGGTCGCGTGCACCATGGTGGACCGCGGGCCGAGCGCGCCCGCGTCGTACAGCACCTCGGCGGGCGTCTTGCGGTAGGCGGCCACGCAGGCGAGGTTCTCCGCGGTCTGCTCGGACAGGTGCGCGTGCAGCGGCGCGCCGTAGTGCTGCGCCCAGGCGATCACCGGGTGCAGCTGATCCGGCGGCACCGCCCGCACGGAGTGGATCGCGGCGCCGACCCTGGCCAGCGGGCCGAGCATGCCGTGCAGGTCGGCGCCGAGCGCCGCGGCCCTGGCCGCCCACTGGTCGGCGTCGCCGTCGCCGAACCGGACCTGCGGCCCGGCCAGTGGCAGCGGCGAGCCGGTTCTGTCCAGCCCGCCGGACAGGTAGCAGGTGTCCAGCAGGGTGATCCGGATGCCGGCCGCGGCGGCCGCCGCGATCATGGCTTTGCCCAGCTCGTTCGGATCCGCGTAGGGGCTGCCGTCCGGCCGGTGATGCAGGTAGTGGAACTCCCCGACGCAGGTGATGCCGGCCAGCGCCATCTCGGCGTAGACCGCCCTGGCCAGCGCCAGGTAGCTGGCCGGGTCCAGGCGGCCGGCCAGCTCGTACATGCGGTCCCGCCAGGTCCAGAAAGTGCCATGCCCGGCCTGGGTGATCCCGCGCAGCGCGCGGTGGAAGGCGTGCGAGTGCGCGTTGGCCAGGCCGGGCAGGGTGAGCCCGGGCAGCCTGGCTGCCCCGGCGAGCTCGGTGCCGGACGCGGCCGGCCTGACCGCGGTGAACCGGTCGCCAGCCGCCTCGATCAGCACGTCCGGCATCACACCCCGGCCGGGCAGCCAGGCCAGCTCCGCATGCCAGCGCCGCACCGGCGGCACCCGCACCGCCGGGGCGGCTGGGGCGCCCTGCGCCGCCGGGATTTCGGGGGAATGCGGGCCGGCCGGGATCCGCGGGGCGGCGGCCTGCGCCGCCGGGGCTTCGGGGGAATGCGGGCCGGCCGGGATCCGCGGGGCGGCGGCCTGCGCCGCCGGGGCTTCCGGGATAAGCGGGCCGGCCGGGATCCGCGGAGCGGCGGCCTGCTGCGGTGGCCTGGGGTGCTCGGTCACTGACCCGCCAGGTCTTCCAGGACGGCCGCGAGCGCCGTCACGCCGGCCTCGCAGTCGGCCAGCTCGGCATGTTCGTCGGGCGCGTGCGACACCCCGGTCGGGTTGCGCACGAACAGCATCGCGGTCGGCAGGGCGGCGGCCAGTATCCCGGCGTCGTGGCCCGCCCCGGTGGGCAGCACCGGCGCGCTGATGCCGCTGGCCGCGAGCGTGGCGGCCAGCCGGTCCCGGAGGCCGGGGTCGAACTCCACCCGCGGCGTGTACGACTCCCTGCTGATGTCGCAGCGGCCGCCGTGCCGCGCCGCCTGAGCGTCGGCGACCAGCCGGATCTCGGTCACCGCCGCGTCCAGCGCGGCCTCGTCCGGCGCCCGGGCGTCCAGCCAGCCTGACACCGCCGAGCTGATCGCGTTGACCGCCCCGGGCGCGGCAGTGACCTTGCCGAACGTCGCCAGCATGTGATGCCTGGCCGCGATCTCCCTGGCCGCGAGCACGGTGGCGGCGAACGGCAGCATCGGGTCGCGCCGGTCGGCCAGCCGGGTCGTCCCCGCGTGATCGGCCCGCCCGGCGAAGTCCAGCCGCCACCGGCCATGTGCCCAGATCGCCTCGGCGATCCCCACCCGGGCGCCCAGGCCGGCCAGCGCGCTGCCCTGCTCGATGTGCAGCTCGACGAACGCACGGAGGCTGGCGAGCAGTTCCTTGTCGGCACCGATGCGGGCGGGCTCGAGACCGGCCGCCGTCATCGCCTCGGCCAGGCTCACCCCGCCGCCGTCGCGCAGGCCGCGGGCCGCATCCGGGGCGACCGCGCCGGTGAGCAGCCGGCTGCCCAGGCAGGCCAGCCCGAACCGGCCACCCTCTTCCTCGGTGAACGCGGCGACCGTGACCGGCCGGGCCGGGACGAAGCCGCGCTCCCGGAGCGCGTCGATCGCGGCGAACGCGGACACCACGCCGAGCGGGCCGTCGAAGGCACCGCCGTCCGGGACCGAATCCAAGTGGCTGCCGACGGCAATCGCCCCCAGTGGCGATCCCCGGCAGTCCCACCATGCCCACAAGTTGCCGTTGCGATCACAGTCGAGGCGAAGGCCCCGTTTCTGCGCTTGATCGCTGAACCATGCACGGCAGGCCGAGTCCGCTTCGGTCCACGAGTACCGCCGGTAGCCGCCGGTCGACGCGCAGCGGCCGAGCGGCAGCAGCGAGTCCCAGAGGGCGGCGAATCCCATGGCGCCTCCGCTCATGATCGTCGCACCGGCCCCGGCCCGGACGTCAGGACTCGGCCATCGGCACCCGCACGCCGCGGGCGGCGGCGACCCGGCTCGCCTCGTCGTACCCCGCGTCGGCGTGCCTGATGACCCCCATGCCCGGGTCGTTGGTCAGCACCCGTTCAAGTTTCTGCGCGGCAAGCGGGGTGCCGTCGGCCACGCACACCTGGCCGGCGTGGATCGACCGGCCGATGCCGACGCCGCCGCCGTGGTGAATGCTCACCCATGATGCCCCGGACGCGGTGTTGACCAGCGCATTGAGCAGCGGCCAGTCGGCGATCGCGTCCGAGCCGTCGGCCATCGCCTCGGTCTCCCGGTAAGGCGAGGCGACCGAGCCGCAGTCCAGGTGATCGCGCCCGAGCACGATCGGCGCGGTGACGTCGCCGCGCTGCACGAGCTCGTTGAACCGCAGGCCGGCCAGGTGCCGCTCGCCGTAGCCGAGCCAGCAGATCCGGGCGGGCAGGCCCTGGAAGTGCACCTTCTGGCGGGCCATCCGGATCCACCTGGCCAGCGGCTCGTTGGCCGGGAAGAGGTCGAGTATCGCCTCGTCGGTGGCGGCGATATCGGCCGGGTCGCCGGACAGCGCCGCCCACCGGAACGGCCCCCTGCCCTCGCAGAACAATGGCCTGATGTAGGCGGGCACGAAACCGGGGAAGGCGAATGCCCGCTGGTAGCCGGCCAGCTCGGCCTCGCCCCTGATCGAGTTGCCGTAGTCGAAGACCTCGGCGCCGCGGTCGAGGAAGCCGACCATGGCCTCGACGTGCGCGGCCATCGAGTCCCGGGCCCGGCGGGTGAACCCGGCCGGGTCCTCGGCCCGCAGCGCAGCCATGTCATCGAACGCGACGCCGCGGGGCAGGTAGGTCAGCGGGTCGTGCGCCGCGGTCTGGTCGGTGACGATGTCGATCGGGGCGCTCATCGTGAGCAGCTCGGGCACCAGGTCGGCCGCGTTGCCGAGCAGCCCGATCGAGAGCGGCTCGGCGGCATCCCTGGCCGCGACGGCGCGTTGCACCGCGTCGCCGATGCTGTCGGCGGCCACGTCCAGGTAGCCGTGCTCGATCCGGCGGGCGATCCTGGACGGGTCGCACTCGATGCAGATCGCCACGCCGCCGTTCATCGTGACGGCGAGCGGCTGGGCGCCGCCCATCCCGCCCAGGCCCGCGGTGAGCGTGATCGTCCCGGCGAGCGAGCCGCCGTACCGCTTGGCCGCGATGGCGGCGAACGTCTCGTAGGTGCCCTGCAAGATGCCCTGGGTGCCGATGTAGATCCAGGAACCCGCCGTCATCTGGCCGAACATGGTCAGCCCGAGCGACTCGAGCCGCCGGAACTCCTCCCAGGTGGCCCACTGCGGTACCAGGTTGGAGTTGGCGATGAGGACCCGCGGCGCCCACTCGTGTGTGCGAAACACGCCGACCGGCTTGCCGGACTGGACCAGCAGGGTCTCGTCGCCGTCCAGGCTGGTCAGCGAGCGGACGATGCCGTCGAACGCGTCCCAGCTGCGGGCCGCGCGGCCGGATCCGCCGTAGACGATGAGCTGGTCAGGGTGCTCGGCAACCTCGGGGTCGAGGTTGTTCATCAGCATCCGCATGGCCGCCTCCTGCGGCCAGCCCTTGCAGGACAGGCTGGTGCCGCGGGGGGCGCGGACCGGGCGCGGGCCGGATGGCCGGGCGGCGGGCGCGGCCGGGGCTTCGGGCGCTCCGGGCTCGGCGGGTGCCGACGCGGTGGGCGTGGCGGGCGCGGTGGGCGTGGTCGGCGCAGTGCGTGCGGCCGGCTGCGGGCCGGGCGGTTGCGAGGCTGTCAACGCTAGCTCCTCGTCGGTCGGTGGCGTTGCTGCGCGGCGGCCGCGCCGCTGCCACCACCTCATCATGTCCCGGTCAGGCCCGCAGGAGCGGGAGCGGGGCCGGTTACCGTGGCCGCCAGCGACCAGCGTCTACCGCGTGAATGGGAATCTGCCGTCGCTGTTACCACAGCAAAGTGCCAACGGTGCTGTTCGCCCGGGCGAAGGAGGCACAGCCCGCGCCCGTCCCGGCCAGGAAGCCACGCCCAGCGCGACCCGCCCGCGGTCAGTGTGCGGGCGTCGTGATGCCGACCCGCTGGGGTGAGCGGTTCCCGGTTCAGGCCGGCCCGCTGGGGTGAGCGGTTCCCGGTTCAGGCCGGCCCGCTGGGGTGAGCGGTTCCCGGTTTGGGCCGGCCCGCTGGGGTGAGCGGTTCCCGGTTCAGGCCGGTGTGCTGGCGGTCATTGCGTTTCGCTGATCCTGGGGTTGAGAACTCCGGCACGCCTTTGACGAAAAGATGACATGCTCCGGCTCGGTCCGTAGCCGGGGGTGCTGGCCTCTGGTCGCCCTGGGGAACGAGGGGGTGACCTCCCCAGCACAGCACGCCACGATGTGGTGTGTCCGACCAGTCCGGTCGCGGAGCTTGAGGAGGTCACCCGATGCCGTCAATCGTAGGCGGGATGGACATCCACCGGAAGCAGGTCACGTTCGATTACCTGGATGTGGTGACCGGGGGAGGTGAAGTGCGGGCAGATCGCCCCGGCCGGCCGGGGGCATCTGCGGGCCTGGCTGCAACGGTTCGCCGGGGTGCCCGGGGTGACGTTCGCCGTGGAGGCGTGCACCGGGTGGCGGTATGTCAC
>WNGG01020090.1_pt1 | contig 12238 bp, 12 predicted proteins | sample 5400661 | NCBI WGS metagenome assembly WNGG01 (sample SAMN13153372, study PRJNA577476) | soil metagenome | isolation source: 100 cm soil or saprolite under Garry oak tree replicate 1 | place: USA:California | collected 2016-06-15 | reverse complement strand
GGCTGAGGATCGCCCGGCGGTTCGGCTCCGCAATGATTGCGAACACAGATTCCATGGTCCTAGCATACTACACAGGGCATATACGTGTCAAGGAATATACAGGGGACGCCACACCGTCCACAGCAGCCGCTTGCCAATTTCCTCTCCCATCCGTAAGATGTACTCATACCCGGTAATACTGGATATGTCACGATGCCATTCGCACGTATCGCCATCACGCTTCCCAAAGACCTGCTTGCCGCCACCGATCGCCGCGCCAAAGAATTGGAGCGCTCGCGCAGCCGGGTGATCGCCGACGCGATCCGCGCGCTCCTCGCGGCACCAGCCGTCGTGCGAGAACCGACGCCGGCGTACGGCACAGACGCCATTGGCTCGGCGCGTCGCCAACAGCTCGAGCGCGATCTGGCGCGCTCTCCGGCCGAGCGGCTCCGGCGCGCCGAAGAGGCCGCGCGGCTGGCACGGTCACGCCGCCCGCGGCGCGGCCGGCGCCACCAGATCATCGCCTTCGATTCGTTCGAGGACTTTTGGGAATGGAAAAGAGCGAATCGCGGGTAGCCTTCGTCTGCGCCGCGTGGAACCGCGCCAACGCCAAGTACCTCGTCATCGGCGGCGTGGCGTGCATTCTCCACGGGTACGCGCGCGCGACCGATGACATCGACATCCTGATCGAGCGGACGGAGTCGAACGCAGCGCGGGTGCTGAGGGCGCTGTCCCGCGTCGGCTATGGATTCGCGCGTGAGTGGTCGCCGGCTGAGCTGCTGAAGAAGCCGGTGACGATCATCGGAGACGATCCCCGGGTCGACATCTTCCCGGTGGCATGGAAAGTGAAATACGAGCTCGCCGCGCCCAACGCGAGCACCGTTCAGGTCCATGGCGTTCGCGTCCCATTGATCAGCATCGACGATCTGATCGAAACCAAGCGCACCGGCCGGCTCCAGGATGCCGCCGATATCGAGGTCCTCGAGGAAATCAGAAGGCGCGGCAGCTAACCACGCCACTCGAAGAAACCCGACTGCCGAGCTACTTTCGAACACACCCCTCGGGAAGGCGCCACATGGGTTTCTTCGCCTCGCTCCATCAGTACAATGACGTCGCGCTCCTCCTGCTTCGTCTCACGCTCGGCACCATCTTCTTGCTGCACGGCCTGCCCAAGCGCGGCCTCTGGAGTGCCCAGCCGTCGGACCACATGCCCGCCAGCATGCTGCGCAACCTCCGCATCCTCTCGATCGCCGAGCCGGCGGGAGCCCTCGGCCTCATCTTCGGCTTCCTGACGCAGCTCGCGGCCCTCGGCCTCGTCATCGTGATGCTCGGCGCGATCACGTTCCTCAGGACCAAGGCCCATCGCAAGTTCAAGGAAGAGAATGCGCCCGGGTGGGAGTTCGAATTCATGCTCATGATCGTCGCGCTCGCGCTCGCCATCATGGGCGGCGGGAAATACGCGCTCGATCGGGTCGTATTCGGCCTGTGAGCGCCCATCTCGTTCACGATCTCCGCCCACCCCTCCCGCGCACTCCGCCACCTCGGCACCCATCGGCTCGCGGCTTTCAGCTTTCGGTTCGAAATCCTTTGCGATCGCGACAGCGTCTCGCCGAGTGAGCCGAGCAGATACTTGAGCCATCGTGGTTGCCTGCTGAGCGCTGAAGAAGCCGGTGAGGATTCATCGGAGACGATCCCCAGGTCGACATCTTCACAGTGGCATGGAAAGTGAAATACGAGCTCGCCGCGCCCAACGCCAGCACCGTGCAGGTCAATGCCGTTCCGATCCCATTAATCAGCATCGATGATCTCATCGAAACCAAGCGCACCGGCCGGCTCCAGGATGCGGCCGACATTGAAGCGCTCGAGCGGATTAAGTCGCTGCGCGGCTAACTGTCACCTCCCCTCCACGTCCTTCTTACAAAGGCGCCGGGGAAGCTGCATAATCCAAGGGAATACGTCCCGTGAAGCCCTTGGCCAGGATTGTGCTGCTTGCAGCACTGGTAATCGTTGTTTCGACGTGCGGCGAAAGCCCGACCGGCGGCGGCCCACCCGTACCCTCCTCCCTCTCCATCGTCGCAGGAAACAGCCAGACCGATACGATCGGCGCGCACCTCGCGACTCCGTTGCAAGTCCGGGTTCTCTCGGCGGCCGGAGCCGGTATCCCGAACGTGACGGTCCGGTTTCGCGCCTCTGGCAACGGTTCGGTTGTGCCCGACCTTGCAACGACCGATGCCACGGGGGTCGCGTTCACCCACTGGATGCTGCGCACGCTCAGCGGCCCAGATACAGCCATCGCCACCGTCGCAGTGTTGCCGAATGAGCCGGCGGTCTTCACGGCGACCGTCCAACCGGGCCGGCTCGCGCTCCTGACCATCACGCCCGACACCGTGCGGTTTTTCAAGCTCCAGGACACGACCGCCCTGCGGGCCCAGGGTGAGGATCGCGCGCACAACGCTGTCGTGCTCGGCCGGCTCACTTGGGCCATCGCCGGCTCGACGTCCATCATCGCGTCCATCGATACCGCCGGCGTCGTGCGATCCCTCGGGCCAGGCTCTACAAGCGCCTCGGCAACGGATATCGCCGCGGGGATCTTTGCCACCGCGCACGTCATCGTGAGCCAGGCACCCGCGACCGTCATCATCACGAACCCCGGCTCGGATACGCTGAATTGGCTTGGTCAGCTCCGCGCCCTCTCCCCAGCAGCCTACGATTCCGGGGGATACCTGATTTTCGGGGCTCCCTTCACCTGGCGTTCGCTCGACACGAGCGTCGCCCAGGTCCAGGTGTTTGGAGGATCTGGTCTCGTCACAGCCGTCCGGTCAGGGACGGCGCGGATCGTCGCGGACTTTCAGGGCCTCGCCGATACCGCCACGATCATCGTGCGTCAGCTTCCCGCGTCCGTGGTCATCAATGTGTCGGACACCCTGGACGCGTTCAGCGACACGGCGTCGGCCAGCGGCGTCGTCCGGGACTCGGGTGGGACCGCAATCGCTGGAGTGTCACTCGCGTGGTCCTCGTCGAACTCCGGCATCGTCGAGGTCGTCGCTCCAGCGGTGATCGTGTCGCGGGCGAACGGGGGCGCGATTGTTTCGGCGAGTCTGGGAGCCATCCAGGACACAGAGCGGGTCGTCGTCAGCCAACGTGTCGCCGACGTCCAAGTGCAGCCGCCGTCCGCTTCGCTCGCCATCGGTCAGACGCAGCAGTTCAACGCGGTGGCGTACGATCGCCATGGGTTCACCATTGACCCATCCTTCATCCTCGTGCCCGGCGTGTGGCGACCGCTGCAGGTCGATTGGCTGAGCGTCTCCCCCACCGGTGTCGCCACCGCCCGGGCTGCGGGAACTGCCGGCGTCGTATTCAAGCAAGCCACGGCCGCGGATACCGCCAGCGTGACCGTGCTGGATCCCGGTCTCGGACCTGTCACGTCGTGGGAATGGAAGAATCCGTTACCGCAGGGAAACTCACTCTACGGCCTGAGTGGGAACGCCGACAACAACATCTATGCCGTTGGCCTCGCCGGGACCATTCTGCACTTCGACGGCGCGACCTGGACGCTGAAGCCCCGCGCGGACGCAGCGGTGCTGGTTGACGCGTGGGTATCCCCCACCGGACAGCTGTTCGCCGCCGGTGGAGCCGGACTGTCGTACGGGGTCCTGGTCCATGGATACGACAGCCCGTGGACCACCGATACCATCCCGTCCTCCTCCGTCGTTCGCGCCGTGTGGGGGGTGACTGACACGAGCGTCTTCGCAGTCAACGACGCGTATCGAGTGCTGAAGTTCAATGGCACGACGTGGTCGGAAATCGGATCACTGCCGCTGATCGGCGTACAAGACATCGAGGGCGTCTCGTCGCAATTGCTGTTCGTCTCTGGGTCTGCCCTCGAGGGGCTGAACTCGGTCGGCGTGATCTATCGGTACGATGGGACGACGTGGACCGAGGTGTACCGTGGGTTCGTAACCGTCATTGACCTGTGGGTCGCGCCAGATAGCTCCGTGTATGCGTTGGGCCGGACGAACAACTGCTCATCCAGCCTCCTGCATTCCAACGGCGCCTCGTGGGACACGCTCACCACCTTCGCCGACGATATCACCCGAATTCACGGCCGGACTTCGCAGGACATCTATGGAACCGGGGGCTGTAACGGATTCGATGACATCGCACACTGGGACGGCAACAGTGCGACGCTCGATCCCCATCCAGGCCTCAACTTTCCACAACAGGTGTGGGGCAGCGCGAGCGGATATTGGGTCGCGGTCGGGGGGTACGGAGCTATTCAGACCAACGCCGGCGCCGGCTGGCAAACGGTGACCACCGGATTGCGCGGCCAGCAGTACAACGTCCGTGGACTCGAAGGCTGGGTACCAGGCGCGGACACCGCCTATATCACCAGTCACGATTCGCGCATCCTGCGTTGGGATGGCGCGGCGCTCACCGAGGTCGCGACGCCCTTCGCCGGCGTGCCAAGCCCCATCAGTGGATACGGGCGGCCGCTCGAGGGCATTTGGGGTTCGTCATCTTCTGACTTGTACGTCGGCGGCGGGTTTCGAAATGCCTGTTACACGCCGCCCACGGACTGCGACGGTATCCTGGCGCACTTTGACGGCAACTCCTGGCAGGTCATTTACAATCAGGGGATCGTCATTCACACGATTTGGGGTACCGCACCCGATGACATCTTTGCGCTCGGCCATCAGGCCGGCCTGCATTTCGATGGCAGCAGCTGGTCGCGAACGGGTCAGGGCGTGTTCGACACCGACCAGATTCTCGCGGTGTGGGGATATCGTTCCAATGATATCTGGGCGTGTGGCGAGAACCGCGATATCTACCATTACGACGGGCAGAGCTGGAGCAAGTTCATCCATTCTACCATCGGGTGCGGAGCGATGATCGGCTTTGCGCCGAACGATATCTACATGGCCGGCTTCAGCGACGGGCCGAATGGGACGGTCACCACGGTCGGACATTACGACGGCTTTGCTTGGTCAGTCGTCTACACGGGGGGTCTTCCGAACGGCGACTACAGCGAAGTCTCGATCTGGGGATCGGGCCCTCACGACGTACAAGCGAGCTTTGGAAGCGAGTACGTGCGGTTCGATGGCAATTCCTGGCAGCGACAGCCACTTCCCCCCATGGGGCCGATGACGATCACCGGCGATTCCCGAGGTCACATCTTCGGCAGTGGCGAACTCGCGGGGTTTGTCATCGGTCATCAGTAGCAGCACGAAATTCTTCAGCCAACTCCCCCATCCCCTCCCGGTTTGGGGGGCGATACGCCAAGCGCGGCCGCGATGCGGTCCACGAGCTCTCGCCGCGTGAGCGGCTCGTCATCCACGACGTTGTAAATCCCCGGCGCCACATCCAGCGCCGCCACCACGGCCGACGCGGCATCGTCGTGGGACACCATCGACCAGTACGCCTCCGGACGCCCGAGCAGCTGTGCTCGACCCTTGCGCACGCTCGCGATAAATGAGTGCGTGAAATCGCTGTCGGGACCGTAGAAATACGCGAACCGCAGCACCACCCCGTCTGCGCCCATCGCGGCAGCCTCGGCATCGAGCACCGCGCGATTGTAGCGCACCGGTTTGACCACGGCGGTCTCGTCAATCCACCGATCGCCGTGGTCGGCATAGATCGGCGCGAACGACTCCTGAATCATCCGCCCCACGCCGTGCGCCCACACGCAGCCGCGAGATTGGCCGACACCTCGCGCCGCACGCGGCTGTTCTCGCGCCACGCTCCCGGCAGGAACGCGCGCGCGGCGGACGGAATGTGGGTGGCCAGATTGACGACGGCGTCATGCCCACGCACCGCCTGCCGCACGGCGAGGGGATCGAAGAGATCGACGGTCACCGCGGCGGCGCCCGCCCGCTCGAGCGCCAGCCGCTTCTCGGGCGAGCGCGCGACCGCGGTCAGCTGATGCCCTGCCTTGAGGAGGAGCGGCACCACTCGCCGCCCGATGACTCCCGTGGAGCCGGTTAGAAGGATTCGCATATGCAAGAAATATTGGCGGGATAAATCCCAGAGGCAGGGGGTAATACCTTGACCTCTTCATCCGAGCCCAGCGAGGCGCGAAATGTTACTCCTCTCAGTCCTGCTCGCCTTACAGACACCCGTCGATTCCGTCGCGATCGTCACGCGCGACATCCCGAACTTCTGGCGCGCCTACGACCTCGCCGCCGGCAAGGACTCGGCCGAGCGCGTGCGCATCTTCGAGACGGTGTATTTGCAGCCCGGCTCGCCGGGCCTGCGCGACTGGATGCGCGTGCGACTCATGAATCGCGACACCGTCCGCGCGCGGCTCGCTCGGGCCGGGTGGCCCAAGGCGCGGCTCGACTCGCTGCCGCTCGATAGCGTGAAAAAAGTCATCGCGCCGTTCTACGAGCGATCCGCCGCCGAGGAGCTGCTGCACGCGCTCGCGCAGTACCCGCGCTACTACGCCGCGGTACGCCCCACGACGCTTGCGGTTGATACCAATTCGCGCGTAACGCAGGGGATTCGGCGTGGCCTGAGCAAGCTCGCAGGACTGTATCCCGAAGCCCGCTTTCCCAATGTCTACTTCCTGATCGGCACGCTCTCGACCGGCGGCACGACCGCGCAGAGCGGCATGCTGATAGGCACCGAGCAGAGTGCGAGCGACCCCGCTACGCCGCTCGACGAGCTGCCCGACTGGGCGCGGAAGAATTTTCCCACGCATACGTTCGAATCGCTCGTCGGGCTCGTCGTGCACGAGGCGGTGCACACCCAGCAGAAGCCCGCGCCAGAGGGCCAGCACGACACGCTGCTGCGCCACGCGCTCGGCGAAGGCATCGCCGATTTCCTCGCCGAGCTCGCCGTGGGACCGTGGATCGCGAACGCACCGCGCCAGATCTACGGCCGCGCGCACGAGCATGACGTCTGGGTGGATTTCCAGGACGAAATGGAAATAGCCAGTGATTCGATAATCCGCATGTGGATGTACAACGGCATGGTCCCGGCGGGACAAAACCACGGCGCGGTGGACATCGGCTATTGGGTGGGCTACCGGATCGCCGGCGCCTACTACGCGCGCGCCACCGACAAGCGCGCCGCGGTGCGTGAGCTGCTCGAGCTGCACGATCCGGAGGTGATTCTGCGCGCGAGCGGCTACGCGCCCTGACTTGCCTCGACCCTTTCTTTCTTAATAGAGCGAAGCAAGCACGCTTGTCATCCCGAGCGCAGCGAGGGATCTGCTTTTGGACATCGCCACCGCGCCCCAACGAAAAGCAGATCCCTCGCTACGCGCGTTATCGCGCGCTGCGCTCGGGATGACAATGCGCCGTACGTCTTACAAGAAAAAAGGAGTTAGGGGGTTAGTCGTGGCGTTGGGAGCCAGCCCTCCGCTAAGTCCTGCCAAGAAGGGTTGCGTCCCTCGACCAACCTGATTCGTCGCGCGCGCGTCCAGGCCTTTATCTGCTTCTCGCGCGCAATGGCGTCACGGACGTCCGCAAACTCTTCGAAGTACACCAGCCGCGTGATGCGGTACCTGCTGGTGAAACCGGGAGTGAGGCCCTGTTTGTGTTCGTTGACGCGCCGTGCCAGGTCATTCGTGACGCCCGTGTAGAGCACGCGTGAACGACTCGCCATGACATAGACGCAGTAAACGCGCATGGCCAACGAAGATCATGAACCTTGGCTTCCGGACCACCATCAATTCTTTTCAGAGGTAATACAGAATCCTGCACACTGTCCCCTCTTAATTCTTCTCCCTTTCTCGTAGGCCAACCGAGCATGTCATCCCGAGCGCCGCAGGCGCGAGGGATGACAAAGCCGCCTGCGCTCTACAAGTGAAAGGGGGAATAAAAAGAGGTTCCATCGCCCCGCGACGAACTTTTTACGGATGAGGGAAACAGTGAAGATGAACGGCGTACGCGCGAGGTAACGCACCCGCTGTAACACCCGTATCGCAAAGCAGTTATAAACGTCACACATCGCGTCGCTGCAATGCATTCCAGGTGTTGCGCCCGCGCCTCACCCCTCCGCGCGAAAAATCGGTGTAGGAAAAAGCTCGCGTGATCAAGCCCACTTTGCTCGCACTCCTCGCGTGCACGACTGCCGCGCGCGCCGTCGCACAGGACATCCCGCAACGGATGACATATGGCATCGAAATCGCGTTTCGCTCAGGCCATGCAGACCGCGGCTTCATCATCAACGACCGCCCCGTCGTGCAACCGGTGATGTGGTTCTCCGGACGCGGCACCGAGTTCTCCGCATGGAGCAGCTTCGCGGTCGCCCAAACCACCGACGGCGCCCGCCCGCAGATCGTCGAGCTGGAGCTGACCCACGAGCACAAGTTGGGAAGGCTCACAGTCGGGCCCGCCCTCAGGATGTACTTCTACCATGACGCGCTCAGCACCGACCGGGACCGCTCGCTGGAAGGTTGGTTGAACCTGTCGTATGACGTGGGGCCATTCCAACTGTTCACGCGTCAGAGCCTAGACGTCCTGACATACAAAGGCGCGTACTTCGTCGATGCCGGGATCGAGTCCGAGCAACGCATCTCGCCGCCGCTCGTGATCGGCGGCTCGCTCGGCGCCGGCTGGGCGTCGTGGCGATTCAACTACGCCTACGCCGCAGTCGCCAAATCGACGCTCGATCGCGTCCGCGCGGCGACGTGGCTGACGGTCCACCTGAAGCAGTTCTACGTCGGTCCCCATCTCGAGTTCAGTACCATCGTCGACCCCGCGGTGCGCGCGGCGGTGAACCGGCCGACCTACCTCCTGGTCAGGCTCAGCATGGGAGGCGAATTCTAAATGCACTGGTCCCCCTCTCCTCTTGCGCCAACGATTCCGCGAACGGACCCCCCGGTGCACCGGGAGCGGCGGCGAAATCCCCGAGTCCCCCGAGCCCCGCTGCCGAGTCTCGTCACTCGCCTGGCACAGCTCGGCAATATCCTCAGGCCCACGCCGCACGTGCCGCTCGCCGTCGAGGGGCTACAGCTGTTCGCCAAGCTCGAGTACGTGAACCCCGTTGGCAGCATCAAGGACCGCCCCGCCTTCTGGATTCTCAAGCGGGCGGCGGAGCGCGGTGAGATCTGTGCCGAGACAACCGTGATCGAGTCGTCATCGGGGAACTTTGCCTCCGCCCTGGCCGCATTCACGCGCCTGGTCGGCTTGCGGTTCATCCCCGTGATCGATCCCAACATCTCCGCGACGTACGAGTCGTTCCTGCGGCGCACCTGTGACAGGGTGGTGAAGGTCGAGGAGCGCGACGACACCGGCGGATTCCTGAAGACCCGCCTGCAGATGGTGCAGCAGCTCTGCGCCAGCACGCCGCACGCGTACTGGACGAACCAGTACGCCAATCCGGACGCCGTGGACGCGCACTACCATCTCACGGCCGGCGACATCTGCGCTGACTTCGACTCGCTCGACTACGTCTTCATCGGCGTCAGCACCGGCGGGACGATCGCCGGCATGTCGCGCCGGCTCAAGGAGCGCTACCCGAAAGTACGGATCATCGCCGTCGATACCGAGGGGTCCGTCATTTTCGGAGACGCGCCCAGGAAACGCCATATCCCCGGCGTCGGATCGAGCATCGTCCCGCCCCTCCTGTCGGAGGCCCTCATCGATGATGTCGTCCTGATCCCCGAGCGCGAGACCGTGGCGGCGTGCCGTGAGCTGCTCGTCACCCACGGGCTGTTCGCGGGCGGCTCCAGCGGCACCGCGTTCGCCGCGGTCAAGCGCTATGCGGCGAAGATGACTCGCGGCAGACGCCCCCCCACAGTGCTGTTCGTGTGCGCCGACCGCGGCACACCATATCTCGACACGGTCTTCGATCCCACGTGGGCCAACAGACTCCTGACTCCGGACTCCTGACTCCATGGACTTCCAGCTCTCCATCATCAACGGAAAGACGGTCAGTGACGTCATCTGTGCGCATCGACAGGAATGCATAGATGTCGTCGAGCACGCCTATCTCGCGCATGCGCGGGGGCAGGCGATCAACCCGCACAGCTATTTCCTGCGCTTCCCCGAGAAGCCCGATTGCCGGATCATCGCGCTGCCCGCCTTCCTGGGGGACGGCTTCGCCGTCGCCGGGCTGAAATGGATCGCCAGTTATCCCGCCAACGTGCAGAAGGGATTTCCGCGTGCGTCGGCCGTGCTCATCCTGAACAGCTACGAGACCGGATACCCCTTCGCCATCCTTGAGAGCTCCATCATCTCGGCGGCGCGGACGGCCGCATCGGCGACGCTCGCCGCGTACTGGTTGAACGGGCGATCGCGCGAGGCGCGGTCGCTGGGCATCGTGGGCACCGGGTTCATCGCTCGGTACGTATACGACTTCTTGGTCGACACCGGCTGGGCGATCAAGGACGTACGCCTCTACGACACGTCGCCTGTCGAGAGTGAGAAGTTCAAAAGCACGGTGTGCCGCCCCGAGCACCACCGCACGGTCACGGTTGTGCCGCACGTGGCCGACCTGCTTAGCAGCTCGGATCTGATCGTCTTCACGACAGTCGCGGCGGTACCGCACATCGCCGATACGTGGCTGTTCAATCACAACCCCGTGGTGCTGCACATCTCGCTGCGGGATCTCCACCCCGACATTCTCCTCAGGTCGCAGAATGTGGTGGATGACGTCGAGCAGGTGATGAAGGCGAACACCTCCCCCCATCTCACCGCGCAGCTGACGGGAAACCGCAACTTCGTGACCGGCACCCTCGCCGAGATCATGCAGGGACAGAAGTCGGTGAATCGCAGCCGCCCGATCATTTTCTCTCCCTTCGGCCTGGGGGTACTCGACGTGGCCGTCGGCAAGTGGGTGTACGACCAGGCCGTCGCCCGAGGCGAGGACCAGCGCATTTCGGACTTCTTCTACGAGACGGTGCGATGACCGCAGGTATAGAGACCGACGTCGAAGCAAGCTTCGCCGAGCTGCTTGCGGGAGTCCTGCGCATCGATCAGGTGAGCGTCGACAGCCACTTCTTCGACGACCTCGGCGCCGACTCGCTGCTCATGGCGCAGTTCTGCGCGCGCGTGCGCAAGCGCGGTGACTTGCCCCACGTCTCGATGAAGGACATCTACGCGCATCCCACGATCCGGAGTCTGGCGGTCGCAGCGGCCGCGCCGTCCGTCCGCCCACGACCGTCAGGGAGTCCTTTAGGGTCCGCCCATCCGCCCATCCGCCCTACACCGACCCGCGCGAGTGAGTACGTCCTGTGCGGCGCGCTGCAAGCGCTCTTCTACCTCGGCTTCTCGTACCTGAGCGTGCTCGCGGCCATCGCGGGCTATCAACTCTTCGTCGGCGCAAGCGTAGGCGTGGAGCGGGTGGTGCGTCTGCTGCTCTTCGGCGCCGTGGCATTCCTCGTCGTGTGCGCGATTCCGATCGCGGCGAAGTGGCTGCTGATCGGTCGCTGGAAGCCGCGGCAGATCCGGCTCTGGAGCCTCGAGTACGTCCGCTTCTGGATCGTCAAGACACTGATCCGCTCGAACCCCGCGCCCTATCTCTTCATCGGCTCGCCGCTGTACGGACTCTATCTGCGAGCGCTGGGCGCGAAAATCGGGCGCGGCGTGCTGATCCTCTCACGGCGCATCCCCATCTGCACCGACCTGCTCTCGATCGGCGCGGGCACGGTGATCCGCCGCGAGGCGAGCTTCCTCTGCTACCGCGGCCAAGCCGGCCGGATCGAGATCGGACCGGTGACCCTGGGTCGAGACGTGTACGTCGGCGAGATGTCCGTGCTGGATATCGACACCGCCATGGGGGACGGCGCGCAGCTCGGTCACGCCTCCGCGTTGCACAGCGGCCAGGCGGTACCGGCCGGCGAGCGGTGGCACGGATCTCCCGCGCAGCGCACCGATGTGAATTACATGCGGGTGCCGCCGGCGAGAGTGAGCAGGTGGCGCCGCACCGTCTCCGGCGCACTCACGCTGCTCGTCATCCTCTTCATTTATGTGCCGCTGCTCGAGGGCGGCCTGGACATGCTGTCGGTCTGGGTGTCAGCGCGCGTCGAGACCGGCCTCGTGATCAGGGCGCTGGCGATCTCGTTTGTCCTCTTCTTCGGCCTCGTGCTCCTCGGCCTCCTCGCTATCGGCATTGTGCCGCGCGTGTTGAGCTCGGTTCTCAAGCCGGACACTGTTTACCCGCTGTACGGTTTTCGCTACTCGATGTATCGCATCATCGGGGGCTTGAGCAGGATGCGGTTCCTCCCACTGCTCTTCGGTGACAGCTCGTACATCGTCCACTTCCTGAGATGGATGGGTTGGCGCCTCACTCCGGTGGTGCAAACGGGGTCGAA